>JAABUW010004729.1_pt1 | contig 18278 bp, 23 predicted proteins | sample 5560081 | NCBI WGS metagenome assembly JAABUW01 (sample SAMN10711882, study PRJNA513363) | rock metagenome | isolation source: Antarctica rocks | place: Antarctica: Victoria Land, Knobhead sud | reverse complement strand
CGGCCAGCATGTTTTTCGCCAGTCCTACCAGCTCGAGAATTGATAGCCTCGAAGAATCTCCTTTACTAACAGAAGCTCATATGGCGGGCGAGTGTCTCTCTCGCCCACAGGAGAGTTATTTTCTCGGGCTATTTTGGCAAACGTATCATTGTACATTCCCCATCGTGGATGAGCTTCAGTTCAGGGAACATTACGAGTCACTGTGGGTGACAAGTTTACCGGACGGGCCATCTCGTAAACCATCATCTCTTGTCGAGATCGTCCTTGCCTTGTGTATGCAGTACGGTATCGCTTTTGTACCCCGAAACGACGTGAACCAAACCTGCAAGGCAAGTGTTGACAGCAACGATTCGAGTATCGCAGGACGCAGATTCTATCACAGGTCCCAAACGCTACTATCTTACGAAGCGGAAAGCCCGTCAATCTCAACCTTGCAGTCCCACGTTTTCTCCGCCATCTACCTTCGTAACGCTTCTTTTCTGAACATGGCTCACAGCACTCTAGCTGTGGCTATCCGCACAGCTTACCTCCTCGGACTTGACCAAGAGCCTGCTGATACTCTTCCAAGGGCACAACAGGAATTACGTCGGCGCTTGTGGTGGATGGTGAACTCCTTGGAAAGCAAAGCTTGCATGGCTCTCGGACGCCCGTGGCAAGTTCAGATGTCAGAGGTAACCTGCAGTCTACCCGCAGATGACAGAGAATTGGCCCTGTTGTCTGGCTCGAATTTTGCCTCTACCAGCGAAGAAATCTCATGGCTGAGCTATCATTTCCAGTGTGTCAAACTCGTCCTGGCGGCTCGTGCGGTCCATGTCGCGTTTTATACAAAGTGTGCGGAAGTGTTGACTACAAATGGTGGGAAAAGTTTCTATGCTGACGCTCAATCTCTAGAGATTATTGCTAGATTTCTTTCAGAGAGGCTTCAATGCATTCGGACCTGGGTGCAGAATATCCCGAGTGCCTTGAAAACGGGGAGAAGGGGTGGTGGAGAGTCCTTCTCCACCGATAGATCACCGCTAGAGGTTGATGCATTCGCCACTCTATGGCTTCAACGGCAAAAGCTGTTGTTAGAGCTCTTGTATCATAACCTTGTCATGACCTTGTACCGACCATTCATATCTTTTTCTGCCGCTCCGAGCTCCTGCACGCCGTTGGCCGACGGCCACGCCATTTCGTGCTTGAACCACGCCATGGCCAGCACCAACATCACTCACCAGATTCTCACAGAGACAGACATACTCAGCGGCTGGCACGAAGCGTACCAATTCCAATGGGATGCCACCCTCTCCATGCTCGGTTTCAGTTTTGCCTACCCTGTTTGCCCACCCACCCCCTCGGCGCGCAAGACGATTAACAGCGCCATAAATGTCTTTGACATCCTTGGTAATAATTTCGCTGTCGCCGCCAGCGCCGCCAACGTGACACGGAACCTCGCTGCGAAGGCCGACTTCCTCATTGATCGATTCCGGACCAGTCTTAGTCCATCACGAGCTTCGGCTTCCTCTACGCTTGGCAGCGTGCAGACCTACAACAACCGCAATCAAATCAACAACAACCGCAGCTACGACCAACAGCCCAACGATGGAAATGAGAACAATGACAACAGAAATTCGGAAATGCAGCTCCAGCTGGAGATCGATGACCCTTCTGCAATGACTCAGAGCGCGCTGTTAGGTACGATGGGGTCAAGGTTTCCAATAGACTCTTTCGGGGCCTTTGAGCCGCTCTGGTCAAGTGGCAACGGCATCAATACCGATATGTGGGACGATTTCAGCACTGGCTAGATGCTGCACACCTTATCCTTTCTGTGCACTCTCATGGGTTTGGGGACAGCGGGCTATGGCGGGAATACGGGTCCCGTTTGGACTCGGGGAGGATCATGGGTTTTGTCTTGGGGGTAGTTTAGTCGGCGAATAGACCTGGCGCTTATGGAGGTACGACATCACGTTATACAGCGAAGTGATGCTTTTGGCCTTGAGCATAGCAACGAAAATAGAGCTCCGGCGTGAAAGATACGTTTTCTTTTCGTGATTATCAAATGCACAGGCTTGGAGCCTCTCGTCGAATTCCTGGGATCGTCAAGCGCATCAAGGCTACGACCTATGTTGGTTACGAAACGCACAAGTAGATTTGGAGCGAGCGAGTGATAATGAAGTACTTTATCGACCTCATTAAGGAGGCAGAAACCCGGACAAGGCGTTGTAAATCGCGCTAAGCCCTACACCTTGGCATCATCTTGTATATTTGGCGTTATCTTCACCTGGTAATTTCATCCTTGCTGCCACAACTGTCTTCAACAGAGAGCGATCCCCCGTCTATAGCAAAAAGGCCGACCAAAAGAATCTCTAACCGTATCCCTGCTATCGAGCTTCCACAACCCCCATCGCACCGAGCCAAGGCCCGCTTGTTCATTCCCCATGAATCTTCGCCCAGAGCTCCTCATACCAACACTCCACCACCTCATCACCTCCTCCTCCCTCCTCCACCTACTCCTTCTTCTCCAGCTTCTCCACAAACCAGTTCCGCAAATGCGATACAGTGGGATGGGACCACATCAGCGATGGCGGCACCTTGACCCCGGGCGTCTGCTGCAGCACCCGTCTCAGCCCAACGGTCATCACCGAATCCATCCCCAAATCCGAGAGCGCGGCACGGGGATCGACCTCGTCGATGGAAGCAAGCTGCAAGACCTTGATGACGCACTCCCGGATCTTGGTGCCAAGGTACTCTGCAAGTGCTGGGCCGGATGCCGGCACCTCGTCAACATGAGCGTTGCCGATAAGAGCGTGTCCGTCCGTTGTTTAGGCGGCGCGGCGAACAGCAATGTCAGCCATGATGGGCAGGGGGAGTGGTTCATCGTGGTCGAAGGTTAGGCTGCGGAGCACGACGCCGTGATCGATATCGTGTTTGGCAATGTGAATCCAGGCGCGGAAAGCCTCGTCTCGCGTGACGTCGGTGATGCCCTTGGATTCGAGCTCGGCATTGATGAAATCGGTACTCGCGGCCATGCCCAATCCGCGCCAGCTGGTCCACTGGATGGCGACGCAATTATCTCCCCGGCTGCGGCGATGGGTTGCGAGAGTGTCGAGGAAAGCATTGCCGCTGGCGTAGGAACCCTGGCCGGGGAACCCGAAGAGCTGGTCGCAGGAGGAAAACAGGATGAAGAATTCGAGGGATTACACGGGGAAAAGGCGGTGCAGTGCTAGACTTCCTGCAATCTTGGGAGCGAGGACTCGGCTGAACGACTCGGTCGTGGATTGTAAGATCAATTGATCTTCCAGCACACCTGCAGCATGGACGACTTCCAGCACCGGGGGTAGTTCCAAGTGGTCGAGAGCAGCTTGCAATTTTTGCTCAGATCCATCGGCTCCAAGATCGACAGAAACTACCTGCACCGTAGCTCCTAGACTCTAGAGATGCCTGATCGACCGGATGGCTTCAGCTAATGGCCCACTAGAGCTCTTCCATTCGTTGCGGGGTGGTAAGGGTCTGCGTGAAACAAGCACCAGTCTTCTTGCACTCTTCTCAACCAAGAAATTTGCAACCTCCAGGCCGAGGGCTCCCAACCCACCGGTGATTAGGTATGTTCCTTCAGGTCGAGGCAGGAGATATTTATCACAGCTTGGTGCATGTAGCGTGCTGCGTTGGAGGGGTCGAAGTCGCGCTGTCCTCGCTACACCATCACTTATTCTAACGACATCTACGCCTGGAACGTAGTTGATCGCTTGGAGCAGGAAGGTCGTGTCTTCGGCGTCGATGAGGGCGCCCCAGATGTCTGGTTATTCGGAAGCGATAATCCGTCCTAGACCATGCAAAAGGGCCTGCGCAAGAGCTGTTGGAGATTCCCCCTTCCAGACGCTTTCAGTAATAGCATATATCTTGACAGGAACTGAAAGGCCGGTGACGTATTTGACTATGCCAAGGAGCTGCGTGCAATATGTCCCAGCAGCCTTGGACACATGGCCGAAGGACTCAACTGGCTCGGGTATATAGATAATAACTGCAGTCCTGTTGTCATTTGTAGATGGTATCGAATTGTCGGACAGTTCCTGCACCGAGGAACATCGTGAGATAGAGGTGGCCTCGGATTCCAAACTTTTCTCATACCTCTCCGCGGCATCGATGGCTTTGGAGACAGCAATCGCCTGGCCAAGTGACAGCGGGTGCTCAACGAGACCAACAGGAGGCCAAGAGAGCTGATGGACTAAGCTTTCAACGGTTCCACTTACGCCCAGCGTGCCTTCAATTTCAGCGAATCTCATGGCCTGAATAATCGCCAGACACTCGCCATCCTCATTAGTGATGTCGACATCCACTGCCAAAGCAGTTCCGGGAGCCTCTCGAACATATATGTATCCAATCTTTGGTGGTGCGATGCCTCTGTGAAGGGTTACTCGGTCGATTTGAGCTGGCATTCGGAGTCGGGGCTCCTTGAAGAAGAGGGTTGAGCCAATCGAAGTTGCGGCATCAAACATCGGCGCCCAAGATTGAGGGTCCCAAGGAAGAGAGGAACCAGCTGCCACATCTGGGGCCATGTCAACCCTAGCGATCATTTCCTTGTCATTTCCAAAATGCTCAGTAACGGCCCAGGGAAACACCATGGCCGAGACTCCCACGCCGTCGAGGTAGTCGATGGAGAAGCTGTTCTTGTACCCAGTTCCAATACGAGCTTTAACAGCGGTAACTTCAATGGACTCATTCCCGTCTTCCTCCATGGGAGCCTTCTCATCAGCGAAATGAGCAGTCGTATGGGTGACCCATGACATATCGTCAGAAGCTTGGTCATCACCCTAGATTAGACGAGAAGTCAACTTGACCTGACCTTGCTGAGTAACAAGCTGAAGGTCTCGAGGTGCGCTTATTGCTACTGGAACGCGCAGCACGATGTCAAACAAAGTTCGTGCTCCAGTACCATCAAAGAAGGTTTTTATCAGAACCGCAGCAGGGACGATTTCAGTCCCATGCAGTGGGTGACTTCCAGGAAAAGGTTTTGTATCTTTATCAAGCTTCGTCGTATATACCGTCATGTTGTGCCCGAACACTGGGATACGCTGACCCAGTAGTGTATGCTTGTCGACATCGTGGGTGTTGGCTGAATTCAAGGGGCCTGTCGTAATTTTCCTCCAGCAAGGTTGGTGATATCAAGTCGTCGTAGGAACATCCTATGCCCAATTGCCTGAAGCTGAGGTTTTCCACGGGATTGAAACACCTGTGCAATGAAGCTGGGCCACGCTGTAGAAAATGCTTTTCTCTACCGGCTTTCCTCGAATCATTGTCGTAATGACAGCGTGATCTTCGATCCCCCTGTCTATCAACGTTTCATTGATCGAATGAGACACAATAGGGTGAGAGGAGACTTCGAGGAATATCCTAAAGCCATCTTCAGCTGCGGCGGTTATTCTTGGCGCAAGTAGAACAGGTTTTATCATGTTGTCAACCCAATATTGAACGTCGCGACGATCCTGAGCACGTGGATCGGACAGAGATGTGGAATAGAGCTTTATCGATGTTGCTTTCGGGGTGATAGTCTTGGAGAGACTCTTTGCGAGGGGTGCCGCAAGTTTGCTGAGTACTGGGCTGTGGAAAGCAATATCCGTCTTTACTTGAAGGACCTTGATACCGCGTGCTTTCCAGATCTCTGCAAATCCTGCAACAATATCAACTGCGCCGGAAACCACGCAAGAAGAAGGAGATGAGTCAATTGCTGCTGCGATATCTTGACGAATACCAATCTCTTGCTGAATTTCCGCGTATGGCCTGTTGACCAGGACCATTGACCCATGGCCCATAACCTCGCGATAGAGAACAGTGCGTCGACAAACAATGATGGCCCCTTCGTCGACTGTCAAAGCGCCCGCCACCACAGAAGCTGCAATCTCACCAATGGAGTGTCCGATGACTGCTTTAGGAATGAGTCCTTTCGATTTGAGTAAAGCGGCTAGTCCAATCTGCACAGCGTACGTGAGCACTTGGACCCTATCTGAGGCATCGAAGTCGCCAAATTCTAGAGCTTGTAAGGCTGAAAATCCCATTTCAAGCTTTACAATGGGGTCGATAGAGCGATTGCTTCGTGAAATATTACGTTGGAAAGCAATTCTCGGCCCATTTCATTCCACTGGGCGCCATGGCCTGAAAAGACCCAGACAGAGTCCCTACTGGTGTCATTTCCGAGAACTCTGCCGGAGACGCTCCATGCACCAGGGGCATCTTCAGAAAAGGCTTTCAAAGCACCTGCTGCGTCTTCATGAGATTCAACGACGAATGCGGCTCGGTAGTCGTGGTGGCCCCGACGAGTGGCCAAAGTGGTTGCAATTGATGACAGACTGTGTTTCATACCGTCGGCAAGGATCCAAGGTTGGTATGTCTTCGCTTGGGGGCGAAGACGTTTCTCCTGCGGGCCCGATAGGAGTAGAACCTTGAAGCTTCCAGTGTTTTCACCTAGGCTCCCGGGGGAAAGGAAAGGCTCAGGATTGCGAAAGTATTCCCCAATGACAGCGTGAGACACAGTCCCACCATATCCGTAACTGCTGATAGCAGCGCGGCGGAGTGCATCAGAATTTCGCCACTGGGTAGGTTTTCGTAAAACTTGTACGCCTGCTTCGTCCCAGTTGATTCTCGAGTTCAATTTGTTCAAATTTGCTTGGGGTGGTATAATACCCTTATTTCACCGCCAAAACCGCTTTGATGAAGCCCCTTGCTCCGGCCCCAGCTTCAAGATGACCAATGTTGGGTTTGATAGAGCCAAGGTAACATTGTTCGCCAGCTTTCCTACATTTGCCTTAAACGTTGGCAATGACTGTTATCTCAACAGGGTCGCCCACTGGAGTTGGTGTGGCATGCGCCTCGACGTACCCAATGGTCCTCGGATCAACTCCGGCTACATCGAGAGCTTTCCGGGCCACGAGCTCCTGGGCTTTCCCGTTTGGAGTCATGATGCCGTTTATGCGACCGTCTTGGGCAACCGCACTGCCTTTCAATACTGCGAGAATTCTGTCCCCATTCTCCACGGCATCGTCCATCCGCTTCAGAATGATAACAGCAGCGCCCTCACCTCGACCGTATCCTTTGGCATCATCATCGAAAGACCGACAAAAGCCTTCTGGGGCAATTGCACCAGCTTTGTCAAGTACTTTGGTCAATCCTGGGCCACACATTGCGTTTACCCCTCCAAATTAGCAGCATTAGTTTCGCCGTCGACAAGAGCTTGCCGTCCATGGTGAATGGCAACAAGCGATGAAGCACAAGCAGCATCCACCGCTGTACTTGGGCCCATGAGATCCAAGTGATATGAGATCCGATTCGGAATACCGCAGAAAGCCGTGCCGATACTCATCCATGCTTTGACGCCAGGAAGATCTTCAAGCAGGAGTTTGGAGTAATCGTCCGAGTTCACTTCCATGAACACCGCACTATGAGAGCCAGCTAAGTCCTGAGGCGGAATCCCGGCGCTTTCCAGTGCTTCCCAGCACACTTCGAGAGATAGTCTCTGCTGGGGATCCATCATCTCTGCCTCCCTTGGTGAGATGCCAAAGAAGGCGCTATCGAAATCTTCCAGACTATTTACGAAATACCCGCTTGAGGTTGTCTTGTCTAGCTCCTAGGCATTTCTTGCATCTCGCCGGCGATATGGCTCCCACCGCAAAGCAGGAATCTCGCCGGAAGCGTCTTCCTTGTCCACGAGGAAGTCCCAAAGTTTCTCCGGGGAGTCATTTCCGCCTGCAACACGGCAGGCCATGCCAACAACAGCGACGTCGGATGAAGTAATCTGGCGTCCATGTTTTAGCTCCTATGACGTAAATCGGGGGAAATGTCAATTTACGCAGTCATTGCTATCTCCATCAGACTCCTCCTCCTTCACTGAGGAAGCAGCCAGCGGTGTGGTTGCGGGGGTAAAGCGAGGGTCGATATGACTTCGCCAAGGCGGACTCTGATGTCTCCCATTCAGTTGACGGCTGAACGCCTTTTCCTCTATCAAGGTATTCATCCTGGCGAGAGGCTACTAGCTAAAGTTAAGTACAAATGCAGGGCTGGTGCTCCTTAAAGATTCTTCCGGTACTTTACTGGTTCATCGAGGTTACTTATATTGTAGCAATGTGTGCACACGCTTCGTGAGTGGGCCTCACCCTAGGGTCTCCTTGAGGGATCTCCTTCAGGGTGAATTGATTATCTCTGACGTAGTGGCTGCGGACTATGATCTTAACTCTGGATAAAGGATCATGCATTGGCAGAGGCGATGGGACGCGACTATCTGACTGCGTCGTGGCCCCAAATCGGGCTTCAGGATCATACGTGGGCAGAAGCGAGAGGACGAGATGACGTGAGAGTATCTAGCATTACCTTGATCTCCTTGTGGAAGTGCCCAGCCCGATAAGGTTCCCTATCTCCTCGACTGTGGTCCTGCAGTGTAGCAACAGCGATGACGGTGGATCGTGATCGGTTGGATTGATAGGAAGAGTCACTACCGACGAGGTCTCACCAAGGATCGTATTCAAGCTTACATATCGACAAAGACTGCACGGTGTGGGTCTCACCGCTTCGCTCACATTGTACTCCCCCCCCCGGAGAGATCATTTCTTTCTGCAGGGCATATAAGCAATGGCAGCGATAGAGGCGGCGGATTGGTTCTGCCATGAGCGATGCTGGAATGGACTGTGGAAGGGAAATTCCTGAAAAGGAGACTTGGCACCACTACCATCCCAAAAACACTTTAAGCGAATTGTTCCGTCCCTATAGGGCGGGCTACATATCCGTCCCGTATCACATCACATGTAGACTTCGTTGGCGGAAGAGCATTGACAAGAACCAGCATCATGTACAACATCAGATGACGGACGTGCATATGCATGCTGCCGTCCCGAAGGAGTTCGGGCTCGGGAATTACTGTTTTCTGGTCTTCTCAGTGCGACCGCCCTTCGAACATCATGCCATCCACTTCTCACGGCTTTCTGTATGACTACCGAACTCGTGTGGAGAGAAGATTACACCAGAACCCTTGTCAGACATGTGCGTTCAAGAAGGTTCGCTGCAGCAGGATCCACCGCTAGCGGAGTTAGAGTCGATTGTTGCTTACTGGCCGTGGGCTGCCCCCTTGTTGGACTTGACACTTCAAGAGTATCTTGATGTATGGCGAGAGCCTGCATCAAATCCAACCAGTTTGACAATGGCACCGTTTGTTCCATATCACACATCGGCAGGGCAGTCCACTATTGTGAAGTATGTCAATCTTGCCCCCTTTGGATCCTGCGGTCCGTCTTGAACAACTGAATGTTGGTGACTACAGGTTCGGAGGGCTGCTGACTACCGAATTCCTTGAACCGCCACCGGGACGATGCTTCCTGCTCCGTCAAACTTACAAACACGATGTCAAAGGCGCGATTCCGGACAACCTTCGGAAGCTCATAGATAGCCCGCAGCGGGCGAAAGGGCCCCCTTTGCATTTCCATCAGTTCCAGACCGAGTATTTCCGGGTCGAGTCTGGAATGATGGGCATCGAGGTTGACGGGGCAAAGATAGCCGTCACAGTAGAGGATGGAGAGATATCCGTTAAGGCAGGCAGCCTTCACCAATTTTTCATTCATCCAAACTCGCTTGGGGATATGACAGTCTCTTTCTTAGCGCTTCAGACTCGGGACTGGATTACCAGCTGGACCGTATCTTCTTCGAGAATTGGTACGGATACTGGCACGATGCGTTGCTGCATAACGGAAGACTCAACCTATTCCAATTCCTGGCGGTATGTATTTGATATCTACGGCCAGAACATTTTCCCCTGCTAGATGCCGTCGTGCAGAGCACTAAGTATCGATACCGTGAGATCTATGAAAAAGTACCTTAGACATGTAAATGCACGATCGGGAGATTTTCGGTTCGTCTGACCGTTCTATGATAAGACTGATTTTCAACAGACATGCATAATCAACAGCAATTGTGAACAATGGCATACTAGCTCTGCAATTAGCTGAAAGAACTCTGTAGACTATCTTAGCAGATCTATTCTGGCAATTCTATCTTCGCAAGTCTATCTCCACAGTTCACTTGTTCTCCACGGCCTGTAAGCTCTTGACCGTATCGACAATGCTCTCCTCCAACGACCGATATGTCAGCCCCAGTATCTCTACCGACCTACGATTATCAAAGTCATAGATTCCGGCGGCAGGATAATCACCCGATACCAGCGCTTCCCCTGTCGGCAGATTATCTTTTAACTCTGGGAACCTCTTGCCAATTATTTCGGCTATCTCCTTGTTGCTGAACCGACTGGCGACGATGAAGAAACGCTTCCCGGCCGCCTCTTCCTTCTCCAGCGCAAGGACGTGGCCGAGGGCAATGTCACGGACGTCTACAAAGAAGTAGTTACCGGTCGGCGGGCATTTTTCTTTCGCAGCGCCGGTCATCAGATTACGGACGCGTTGGTTGGAAGTATTGACGGCTTCGAGCGAATTAAGGTAGTGTATGGTTGGGCCAAGGACCAGAGGCGGGTTGCACTATAACAAGTTAATCTGGGCCAGTGCAGGGAAAGTGTTCAATGGAAAGAGAGGCTCACGGAGGTAAGAGTGAAGTTTGATCTTTCCTTTTCGACGTACTCCCAAGCGGCTCGTTCCTACTTCCTCGTTACTCGCTTTCCTTCATAGCGGTTCACTCTGATGCTTACAGCGAAGGTCTTGCTTGCGCGGTAGCCATGGGTAGGGTTTTGGGTGGCTAGAGCTTCGGTTACAGGGTTCCAATCCGCCTCTGAACGTTAGTTGAGGACTTGTGCTGGGCAAGCAGAGTATCACCTCTGAGTATGTCTTGCCGACGTTTTTGCTTGGGTCGATGATTGCGGCAAAGGAAGAGGTAATCACGACTCGCTTGACGGTAGGGGCGCTCCTCTTGACTGCTTTCAGGATCCCGGTGGTGCCGATAATGGCTAGACTCATCAGACTTGGCTTGAGGTCTCTGATTCAAGACTGCTTTACCTGGGTCGAGCAAATCCTTCTTCGTATCGGTGACGTTGAAATGAAAAGGACTGGCGGTATGGATGACGGCCTCGAAAGGAGGATCAGAGATGACGGCTTTGTCGAAGGCTAGCCACATGTCAGGACTTGGGTTGGCCAGCGCCTCTCGCGAACATACCATCTGGTCGAGCGATATCCTCAACAATGGCGAAATCTAGCCTGTCCTTGGTGATAGATGGGTGTGCTTCTTTGATCCGTTGGGCTTTTAGCTGAGATCTGACGGTCGTTACGACAGAATGGTCTCGTGCAAGGAGGAGCTCAAGAATATGAGCAGCGATGAAACCGCTTCCGCCTATAGAACGTTGTTAGCTTGTAATGGGGTAGTCCTGAAGCATGTTGCCCTTGCCTGTGAGGAGGACTCTAGTCATTGTATCGGAAATGCGAGAATCTTGTGGAGCAGAGAGTCGCAAGCTGCTGTTTGTATTGCAATGGCTGGCGAGATCCCGAGGCATGCTCACTATCAGCCTCGTAGGGCTGGGGCTGACCCTTAACCCCTAACTCCAGGACCCTTGTTGCCGAGGCCATGTCATGAATTGGGAATCACCACCTCATCCATCGATCTTCGGTGGTAATCATTCTACCTACTATCCACTGCCTCATCACATCGAGATCAGCCAGGCAAGCTACCGTCCTCTCGGAGCCCGGGCGCAAAGACTAGCCGCACAAGGCGGAATGATGTGAGTTACCCAAAGGAGATGCGGAGTCATCAACGGAGCCCCGGTACGCGAGCCGGGATAGATTCCCAATGACACCAAAGGAGCACTGGAGTAGCCCTGAATGGCGATGGCCCGGACCTCGCTCCGCCAGCGATCTCTTTAGATAGCCCAAAGCCTAACTGTATCGAGCACCCTAAAAGCCAGTCAACGCCAATGTAGCTTATGCTGCACTACTCGTATCAGCACCCTTGACGAACAGCCCCTAAATTAGCACGTAAGATATTCTACACCTACCCAGAGCATCAGGGACACGCGATAATGGGGACTTCTTGTTTCATGTGTTTCTACCATCCGGTCGCACGTCAAAGCCATCTCGCTACTGCTTGTTGGATGCTATGATGCAAATGGACAAACATGCGTTTGGGCGAACATCGGCCGCCTCATTGTCACAAGGACTGCTGCGAAGCCAACAGAAACACCCCGAGGCAGCCGAAAACGCCCCCTGTCTATACGACAGGAAGAACGGGGCGGATGGGCGGGCGAAGGCGCGAAACAATGAGAAAGGAAGAGAGAGGCGGTTTCATCCCGTACAACATTGTATGTGAACGACCCAGCCACATCCCTTCATCTCTGCATCCTTGGCACTAGCCGGCCTGTCTTGCAGGCCTATCTTCGCACACTTGAGGACCGGGACTGATACTGGATTCGGGTTGGAGCGAGCCGGCAAGATACGATAGCGAAGTGAGTGAGGGAGCGCCGGCGTAGAAATGCTACAAAGATAGGTGACAGCGGTATGAGGGATGCCATTCAGAATGGCAGATCGGAACAGAATGGAAGAAACCCTTTTCGGACAATTATATGGAACACAGTGATCCGTCGGCGGAATCTATCCTCTTCGACTAAGAAAGACGTGGACCTTAAGTGGCAAAAGCAAGGAGCTAAGATGTACTTTGACTGACAAGCAAAGCTTCAGACATTCGAAGTTGGAAACAGGCAGTTGAGTTGATTTGCCGCTTGCGCTCTGAACCACTGAACACTACTATGGAGTCCATACAGTATAGTCATGCAATCTACAGGACATCTCACAAAAACTAGAATTAGGAGGGCCCTCAACATTGGGGAATCCAAAACCATTAATTCCAAAGAATTTGCGTAGTACCGGCCTCCTCGATAACCAAATCCGAACTCTAGCCCGACCAAACCTGAAGCCCACAGGCATCATCAAAGCCTAACACTGCCTCCGAATGGATTCGCCTTGAACTCTTTCTCGCCCGACGCCCAGAAAGTCTTCGTCGTCGCAAAAGTATCCTCCATATACTGGAAATACGTGATCTTGCCCTGGGCATTCACCTCCGCCCGCGACGACCACGGCGACGAGACCGTTTTCCCCAGCGTCCGCGACGTCACCTCAAAAACACCCCATGCAGTCACATTGCCCCCATCCCCGAATATTCGTTGGATGGTGAAGGGGCCGCGCTCCCACCAGAAGCCGACGCGTGTGAAGGTGTCAAGGAAGGCTTGCGGGCCAACCTTGCTGCGCGTGCCCGCCCACGGCAGGATCGCGTGCAGGTCTGGGTTGTCGAAGGTCAGGGAAACGTAGGTTGCGTCGAAGGCGACGACGGACGCGAGGACGTCAGCGTCCGGGTTGGGTTGCATGTTGAGGACTTGGAGGAAGACGTCGAGCGGGGCGGTGGAGTTGTCGATTGGACCGGTGGAGGTGGGAAAGAGGTCGCGTTTGGCGAGGCTGGGAAGGGGCGGCGAAGGCTGGGGGAGAGCGCTGCACGAGCCAAGCAGGGCCAGGCTCCAAAGCCCGACGAACAGTCTCGGGGCTGCAACAATCATGGTGAGTAGTGGCTCCGCGGTGCTGTCGGTGAGAAGTTGAAAGTCCTATGGCAATGTTTTTCGCTCGTGTGATTTCCTTACAGCGAGGCCATGTAGGAGAAGACACTTCTTTATATACCCAACCGGCATGCCCAAACTGCCTCATCCATTCCTTCTGTGGCGGGGGCGCGATGGTTGCTATTCGCGTTCCAGGACTCCTCCAGGCCAGGTTCGGAGTCTTCGCGTCGCGACTAAAGGGAAAGCGATCCTGGACTTCGCGGACGGGACGGGATTTTTCATTCCGTGTGGGGTTTTGGGCGCGAGGGACTCGGAGTGGGAGTGGGAGTGCGTGAGATCAGTCAGCTGGATGACGAGGCCAGGTGCTGATCTGACCTGGGTTCGTGATGATAAGGTAGTTGTGTAGTTGCTAGATGGATGGGAAAGGTTAGGCGAGGTCGAGGTCGAGGAGGGGGTTTGTGGCGTGGGTGGTTTGAGGCTTGGGGCTTGGGTATCCGGATGGATATGGGGGTGTCGGGTGCAATCGTTGGGGATCGTTGTCGTTTACTCTGGATTGTGACGACTTGGATCACGTGTCAGGTTCTTTTTCGAGCGTTCACATAGGACGCGTGTACATAGGACGCAACAATGAATCGAACTTGGGGTGGGATCATGTTCTCGTGTCCGAGGGTGAATTGCAATTCAATTGGCTTACTGCACAATTGAGCATCGAATTATCTCCGTCCCCCCATGGGCCATAATTCCGTGCAAGTCTAGCGTGTAAGAAAGAGAGAACGCCAGCTTCATATCACAGAAAATAGATGCGATCAGCTTCGGTGTCGGTAGATAATCAAACTCGGAGCTCGCTCTGACTTCTCTGAACGAAATCACATCGTGCCCACAGATTCTCCCTATTGATCGCCCCGATCCCTCCAGCCCTACTTAACTGCTTAGGTCCAGGATCTGGCCCTCCGATGACCTCCACTGAAGCCTTCACGCCATACGCTGTGGATGAGAAAGCTTCCGGCCACTGGCAAATTGACTTGCCCTTTCCACACGGTCGTCCGGTCCAAGTGAATGTACTCCAGGAGCCACTCAGCTCGTGTGCAAGCGTGATGTCCGAGGCCAAGGGAGCATCCGGAGGAGTGACCCGTGGAACCAAATTGAAGACGTACGGTATATCCGAGTAATGGACTACACCCAGGTATTGCTGAGCAGCTGCGGCATATCGACGAGCGAAGGCTGTCTGGTTGAGGTTGTAGAGATATGCGTCCGCACCATTTTCGGCAGTGGCTTCGGCAAATCGGAGGGCCGGACAGGTGAACACAATGTCACGGATGAGTTGTGCAGCACGGAACCACTGGGCGGACCTGGTGGCAGAATCGACAAAATCGGTGACCGGGTAGAGTTGTAGCGCAGTGTGAAGGGAAGCATTAGTGAGACCAGGCCTTCAAGAAACCCAGCACACCTACCTCATCCATGATAGATGACGGTGTGAAGAGGCTACCGTCGTTCTCGTTCCAACCTTGGATAATAGGAATGTTGCGAGCAAATTGTCCTGTTGCAATGAGTTTCGAGGGTGCATCTGGTATGAAATCACCATCCAAAACTGGAGTACTGTACATCGTTTTAAGTAATGTCTATTATAAATGCGAGCGAAGAACTTACAATGCACGACCACCTGCAGGCGACATAGTTCGGGAGGCAAATGCCAATTCGGTACTGAGCAGCTAATCCAGCGGAAGTGCAGGCATGCAATCTAAGGTCGCGGGAGAGTCCGCAGTCCCGGTCGTGCAGTTCAGGAGGGAGGCAACTGTGACGAATCTCTGAGCCAAGATGTTACTAGCCGTTGTTGGAGCCAATGAGATGCGGCTGCCTCCTCCGATTAGGCTAGCGCCTTGGCAATCTTGTGTATATTAGATCCTTTATAACATAGATTTTATAGACAAGCAATAAATACATAATTGCATTATATTTAAACTAAGCACAATGGTACTTGACAGCACGGCAGTCCCATGAACCCAGATCCCAGCCCAGAGAGCAAGTACAAGCCCCCTCACCACGTTCACCAACATCACCGCCGTGGTTGCTCCTTTCAAAGTCTTAAACGATTCTGCCCGCATTTGTGGTCTAGCATCGACGAACCTCCGCAATCCAAAGAGGAGAGTAAGTTTCAAGAGTCCCGGCATCACTCGAAGACCTAGATAGCCAGCAATGAGCAGGTCATGATTGCATGCCCACGTTATCACAGTCTGAAGGCGAAGAACGACCCCAAAAATGATAGTCGCTATCGCCAGTAGTGTCGCAAAGAGCAGCAGAAGGATATGGGGTTTATCAACGACCAAGGAGCCCTGCTTTTGAGCTTCTTTTCTCTGTATTGTTCGCTTTCTCTATTTCGCCACTTCTTTCGCCCCCAACTCTGTGCTATCCTTCGCTATTTCCGCCCACCTCCTTATTATCGCCTGACTCACAACCCTCACACCTGCATGCCCGCAGAAAACACTCAAGAACAGATATTACCACCCCCGTCTGAATGCCTCGTCAACGCCCGGCCCGTTCCCTGGCAGGAGCGCGATGGCAGCTGGAATGAGGTCAAGCATCGCAGTCCCGCTGCCCATACCAGCTTTGGCATATTCGCTCATGTGCTCAAGGATGCATTCGGCGTAGTCGAAGCATGCCTCAGAGGGCACGGCGGCGGCGAGGACAGAGGCGCAAAGGGATCTGTTTGCGGAGGAGAGTAACTGCGTGGTGTAGTAGATGGCGAGACGAAGCGCGGCGTGAAACTGGGTGGCATTCATGAGGAGGAGGAGAGCGAATGTCAGGGGAGAGGAGAATGCAGGTTTCATTTGGAAAAAGGCTTGAGATCGGAGAATGCGCACAAGAGGCTGGAGTGTCTTAGGATCCGGACAATGCTTTATACGTTCGCTGGTTTCTCTGTAACAAGGCTGAAGGCTGGTGGCTGGTGGCTGTATGAGGCTGTATGAGGCTGCATGAGGCTGCGTGTGACTGCCGATTCTACTGGTCGACACAATGTTTCTCCCGAACAATTTCGTCTGGATCGAGATGTTTCCCATGCTTCGCTTCAAGTTTGGCTACAATCAGAAGTATTGTATATTTATAGTACGGAATTTTTGAGCACATTCGCCAATAAGACTTGACGTGCGGATCTCGAGATAACAATATAGTAAAATTACCATAAAAAGTTGAATATCACAGTAGCGGAGCGAGGCCAGAAAGTTTCCCCAGAATAATTCAATACGGCGGCAAGAGGCTTAGATTTAAATCGTGATCAGTGAGGCCGAATGCGAGATCTTCCAATTTTAATCAATCGAATGCGATAGACCACTTGCCGGCGCGAACAAACGCTTCGTGAGATCTTACAAACAAGTTAAACTCTCGAAACTAATCTCCGAAGTGACAGCTCTCAGCTACTGATCAAGGTATTGAAAGATTTATTGCCCCAAAGGACGGACACTACGCTCTTGATCCAAGAACGATCACCAAGACATATTCTCACTTATCTTCTGTCCAGGTACTGCGTATAAGTCTACCACCAACTCAACCCCCCAGGACCCAATAGCTCCACACCATCCTCCATGCGTTTCGACATCGTTGTCGAACCTCTCACGTTGGTAATTGGAATGTATGATCCTCAATATTATGTCTCCGCAGACGCGAACAGTACTTTATACCCCGCCTCCATACAGGCTAGCATATTCGCAGGCTCTAGGTCAGGCAATAGCAGGAACTGGAAATTCTGTAACTCCGAGAGCGCCCGCTATGGTCGTACCGATAGCGGAGACAGGCCGAGGAAACGAAGAGCTACTGTTGGAGTGGCTATAACTTACTGCTCCGACTAGAGGAAGGAGGGGCGAAAGGTATGGTCGCTTGAAAACATTTTCTGCATACATCTGCCGGGATCTCGAGAACTCGAGATTGGGCAAGAAGCACTGACATGTATGACGCTTTCGCTAAGCAGTGTGAACGAAAGACGTGAATTGTTCTATAGTAGAGAATAGGAAATCCAGGAGTGTAAAGACAGTAAGTTGTGCAAAAGTGAGACAGTAAAGACAGTAAGTAAGTAGTACGTGCAGGTCTCCTCCGCGGGCCACACTCGGCAACCACGTTCAAGCAGACTCCATGTCGAGCTCCGCTATAAATTCGGCCTCGGCGCTTACTTCGTCGTTCATACCGCTGACATCCGCTTCATCCTTCCCGCCCGTCTCGCCCCCATCGTTCTGCTCTTGATCGGCCTCCACTTGTGTCTCCTTCTTTTTTGCAGCTGCAGCATTCTTCTTGGCAGTCGCAAGATCCATAGCTGCTTTAGCTATGCGCGCTGCTCTAGAGAGTACTGAGGCCTTGGCGCTCAAGGCCGGACGAAGCTTGATGATCGCGGTCTTTAGGATGTCGAACCAACCTTCCTGCTGTAGCGACTCCGTGGGTGTCGCTAGGAGGGCTTCCAAAGAAGCTTCGCCGGCGATAGCTCGCTGCGTCATAGCGTCGTAAGTATAATCTGAAGTTTCCGGGTTGTTGACGTCCGCTTCGGGGCTCGGGTCGACTCCCGCTTCGGGATCAGCTTCGTCTCCCACAAGGCGTGAAAGCCCAGACTCGGCCACACTTCCCAATACGGGGCCGGTTAGACGAAGTGCTTTGCCAATGACCTCGCCAATGCCGGATTCTGTGTCCGTGAAAGCTTCAGCATCCTGCATAGTGAGGCTCTCGGTAAGAGCTGCGATGATCGCTTCTGCATTCGCATTGAGACGAGGGCCGAATCCTGTGGTGTTGGTATCGTCGGATGTTGGGATGCGTG
>JAABUW010004727.1_pt1 | contig 18288 bp, 20 predicted proteins | sample 5560081 | NCBI WGS metagenome assembly JAABUW01 (sample SAMN10711882, study PRJNA513363) | rock metagenome | isolation source: Antarctica rocks | place: Antarctica: Victoria Land, Knobhead sud | reverse complement strand
GTTCAGATATTCTTTGATCTTCTGAAGCTTGTAGAGTGACATTCGATAAGCTCGACATCTAGAAGAAGTGACATCGTTAGTGAGCTCTATCTTATGATCATATGAACGATGAGGTGATAGCTTATCGGCTTGAGCTCGATCAAACACGTCGATGAAATTCTGATATTTCGAAGGTAGCTTGACTTTGATGTCTTCTAGATTTTGAGCTGATGCATCGATGAAAGCGACGTCTAGAACGTTCAGTTCGCATTGAGTGTTGTAGACTATTTTTCTATCAATATCTTCGATCGACATAACGAAAATCTCGATGCGATTCTTCTTTGATCGTTTAACCAGTGCATGAAAAGATGCAGTTCTCACACTGAACATAGAAAAGTTCTTTTTCGAAGCAGTAGAAGCTGATTGTTGAAGCACTTTAAGAACTGAACTGATAGAAGAATTTGGTGATCGTGATCATTTTGAGTGTGAAGCTCTGACTGACATCGAAAAAACAGCAATGGGAGCTTTTAATTGATTCGGAAAAACGATGACATCGTTTCGCATATCTAGTAGTATTTCATTTTTGTTCATTCAGGACTTTTCTAATATGATGTCATGATGATCTATATCAGCTATTAACATTGAAACAGTCAATTTCTTATGACTTTCGACTGTGAGATTGGGTAGAATTTTATGAGTAATGATCTTTCTCGTCAGCTTTCCGTCATATTCTCTTATTAACTTCTCTTTAGCTAGTCATATGAGTTGAATTTCGAGCTTCTGACATATTTGATCGACTAGTCTTGTATGAATCAAGATGTAAATCGTCAAGTCACTATCTATCAGAGATCGTAGCTTGAAGAATTCGTCTTGCGAGAATAGGGTGACATCGACTAGAAATGACTTTTCGAAGTAGTTCTCTTCGATAGGTGAAATTTCGTCGATTAGATTGCACAAAGAAATGATCTCTACCTCTTCGATGACTCTGAAAGAGATGATTAGTTTTTTGAATCAGACTCTGAATCGAAGTTCGAAAAACGGTCAAACTCGTCATCTAATGTGTTAATTCTGAAAGGTCTATTCGAGCACTCTTTAGAAGTATGATCAGACTTATGACATAGAAAGCAGTTTTCGATTAGTAAGTCATTTTCTTTGACGTTAGTCAAAACAGCGTCGCGTGGTTTTGACTGGTCAGTCACCTTCGTTTCTATGATTCTACGAGTAGCTTTGACTGGTTCTTCAGCGTAGATGATCTGTTTAGTTGTTCAAGCTTTGATCATTGCTTCTCTATTCTTGATCTCTCGAATAGCTCGTTGATCGTTATTCAATCGAATGAGGTAGAAACGAATTTCTTTCAGAGTACTGAGTTGAATCAATTGAGTTACTCAAGCGAATCGAAGTCGAGAGTTTATTTTATTCTTTAGATCGACGATCAGCTGTTTTTCTTGATAGTCTAGATAGAAGAATAGTCGTTGAAATTGAGTATAAAACTCGCTGAATTTCTTCTGTTCTTGAACCAAGTTGTAGTAGTTTCTACGAAAGTTGACTTCTTTATCTGAATCATCGAACAACTGAGCTAGCTCTTTCAAAAGCTCATCGACGATCTTGTATGAGTTGAAACAGTCACGTTCGCGTTTTGACTGAGTGATCTCAGCTGCATCATCGAATAATCTGAAATGTACGTAGCTCAGCTTGACTCATTCACTTGAAAAGAGGTCGACGTTGATTTCTAGCTTGTTCTGAACTTTTCCATACCAGTTCTCTCAGGTAGAGTTCTTTTCATCAGTGAACAACGAAGAATCGAGTATTTTCTGAGACCTAGAACGCTCAGAGTAGGTTGACGATGACGAAGTAATCTCTCTAGCTTGTAGCCTAGCTTTCAGCTCTTCGCATCGTTTCTTCAAAGCTTTCATAGTCATAGAAGGTGTTATGGTTTCAGCGAATGAGTCGTTATCTTCGACAATGAAGAATGAAGCTTCAAAACACTCTTTGAAGAGACGAGGCATGATGAAGAAGAAAGAAGAGATTGAATTGAACGAGTGTTTTTAAAAGAAAGGAATCGAGCGAAGAGCAATGCTCGACAATAGAAGATGAAGTCGTTTTTGTTGTTTGGTTTGAGAGTTGATTGATTCTCTTGATCGATTTGATTCTCTAGCAATCAATGAAGGTTCTTTATCGCTGATTCTATTAATCGGAGTGAACGATGTGTACTTAATGAGCTGTAAGTCGTCTAGCAATTCAACCAGCCTCGCTGTTGATTCTATAGATCTTCTAGTGTTGTTCTGTCTTTCGATTGCGTCGATCATCAGGTAAATGAATTTCTTTAGACTCGATCTGCCTGAACGAGTATATTGAACGAGTAATGAGTATCTGTATCGTATGGTAAACGGGATTCTTAATGTAATGTTGAAATCATGCCTAGATCATTCAATCAAAGAAACTCGAAGCTGATATGTATGTATTGCTCTTTAGAGATAGCTATAACAAGACATTAAGAATACAGAAGAGAAAGAGTGCAAGCTCTTCTATAAATAATGACTTGAGGCTGCGCTAGGCTCGATACAGATGTGATGTAATATGTCAGATGTGTTTGCCTAAAAGAATGATGAAAGAAGTGAATGAAGAAAGTGCTGAACAACGAGAAGAAGTGCTGAGAATGGTTCGAAGAGTTCAATAGGGGTGCGCTAGGTTCAAACTAGGCATAGCGTCATCTGAACTCTGGTCGATTCAGACATGTTCATAACAAAAAATCGAAATAGAAGTATTCAATTGATTCGGAAAAACAATGACGTCGTTTCACATATTCAATAATATTTCGTTTTTGTTCATTCAGAACTTACTCAATATGACTTCATGATGATCGATATCAGCTATCAGCATTGATACAGTCAATTTCTTATGACTTTCAATGATGAGGTTGGGTAGAATTTTATGAGTGATGATCTTCTTAGATATCTTTTCATCATAATCTCTTATTAGCTTCTCTTTTGCCAGTGATATAGGTTGAATTCTCAGTTTCTCGCATACTTTATTGACTAGATTAGAATGTAGAATCGTGTAGACGGCTGAATCACTGTCTATTAGAAAACGAAGGCTGAAAGATCGATTCTGAGAGATGAGATGAGCATCAATTAGAAACGACTTTTCAAAGTAATTTTCTTTCGATAGAATTTCGTCTAGTTTGCACAAAGATATAATCTTTATCTCTTCGATGACTTTTGAAGAGGTGACTAGTTTTTTGAATCGAAATTCGAATCGAAATCGAAGCGATCATATTCATTGTTCACTGCATTGATTCTAGTAGGTCGATCGAAGCACTCTTTAGAGCTATGATCTGATTTATGACATATGAAACAGCTTTCGACTAGAATGTCTGCTTCTTTGACGCTAGTTAAAATCGCGTCGCGCGACTTTAGCTGGTCAGACTTCAAGTGATCGACTGACTGAGTGACAACAGTCGCTCTATGAAAGATAGTCTTAGAAAGATCGTTGACGCGTTTGATCTTGTTCTTGATCTCTCGAATGACTCGCTGATCATTATTCAAATGAATCAGGTAGAAACGAATTTCTTTTAGAGAATCAGATTGAACTAGTTGATTTACTCAAACGAATCGAAGACGAGAGTGTATTTTATCTTTCAGATCAGCGATCAGTTGCTTCTTGTGATAGTCTAGATAGAAAGATAGACGTTGAAACTGAGTATAGAATTCACTGAATTTCTTGAATTCTTGAACCAAGTTGTAGTATTTTCTACGAAAGTTGACTTTCTTATTCGAATCATTGAACAACTGAGCTAGCTCTTTCAAAAGGTCGTCGACGATCTTATAGAGGTTGACACAGTCACGTTCGCGTCTAGCTTGAGTGATCTCAGCTGCGTCATCGAATAATCTAGAATGTATATAGCTCAATTTGGCTCGTTCATTAGAAAAGAGATCGACGTTGATCTTTAGTTTATTCTGAATTTTTCCGTATCAGTTCTTTCAAGTAGAGTTCTTTTCATCAGTAAACAGCGAAGAATCAGGTATTTTTTGAGATCTAGAACGCTCAGAGTAGGTGAAATCAGAAGAAGTGTTTTCTTTAGCTTGAAGTCTAGTCTTCAACTCTTTGATTTCGTCTTCTTGTTGTTTACCTAACTCGTAGAGTCGATCTGTTTCTTCATCAAGAGCTAGGCTTCGAGCCTTTCAGGTTTCGTAGAACACGAAGAGTATTATCGTTTCAGCGAATGATTCATCATCTTCATGAATGAATGATGCAGCACTTGGTGATTTCGTTCGTGGTTTCGATGAATCAGCATCAGAAGTTTGAGAGAAACGATTTCGAAATTCTTCGAAACGCTCTTCAGTGAGCGAACAACTAGACATGATGAGGTTTGTTTTGAAAGAAGGTCGAACGAATGACGATGCTCGACGGTTGAAGAAGAAAGACGTATAGAATGATGTTTAATCTTCAACAAAGAAGATGAGATTTGTTTGTTGATTGATTTGGTTGATTCTCTAGCAAACAACGAAGGTTCTTTATCGTTGAATCTATCGATCGGTTTGATTCTTGAGCAATTCACGAAGGTTCTTTATCGTGATTCTCATAATCGAGTGAACTTTGCGTACTTAATGAGCGGTAAGTAGTCTAGCAATTCAAACAGCCTCGCCGTTGATTCTATTCAACTCTCTAGTGTTGTTCTATCTTTCGATTATCGTCGATCATCAGGTAAATGAATTTCTTTAGACTCGTTCTGCCTAGACGAGTATGTTGAATGAGTAATGAGATCAGTATCGTGTGGTTAACGAATTCTTAATATAATGTCAGAATCATGTCTAGATGATACAATCAATGAAGGTCAGAATTGATAGTGCTTGATCTTTAGAAATAGCTATAACTGAATATTAAGAATACAGAAGAAGATTGATACAAAAGCTTCTATTTATGTAATGTTCAGAGACTGCGCTAGGCTCGAAAGAGATGTGTTTGTGACACGAGAAGAATGTGATGTAGATGAACAAAATGTTGATGAAAGAAAAGAGTGTTGAGAAAGAAAAAGAGTGTTGAGGCATATCTGAGTCATATCTGAGTCAAACCTGACTAGCTCGCTGATTAGCTCTAATCATTACGCAGAAAACTTGCTAGCGTTCACTGCGAATTGATTAGAGCTTCAGCCTTGTTCAGTCTTGGTACGCTCGTAACATTGATCTGTCATAGCTAAAAGAATGTCAGCTGTGAAAGATTTAAACAGCTTCAAATTTATTGATTTGATTTTTCTATTGATTTATTCAATAAAGCATTGAGGTTTGAGAATATCAAGAATGTTTGAATTCAATAGTAAATTTGAAAAGAGACGCGACAATTGCAATGTCAAGAAATTCATAGCTTTCTGCATATGCTAATACTTGTAAATCAGCTTCTTGTAAATGAGCTAATATCATCTTGATATGTTGTTTATGTTCTTGTTGAGTTTTGCTGTAAATAAGAATGTCATTTAAATAGACTTGACAAAAGTCATTTAGAAAATCTCATAGAACATCATTCATATACTGCTGAAACAAGACAGAATCATTGATAAGATTGAAGAGTAGCACTTTTGATTTGTATGCTTCTAATGCGATAATGAAAGTCGTATAGTTCTCACTGTCGAGATGCATTCGTAGTTTGTTGAAAGTTGAGATGATATTCAATCGAGTCAGATGCTTGCAATCAACTATTTTGTCAATCATCTCATCTATGAGCAATAGAAAATAGCGATTTCTTTTCGTAATAGCATTGAGCTTTTGATAGTTAACACAGAATCGTAAATCTTCATTTGCTTTTAGAATGAACAGAACGAGTGAGAAATACAAGACTTTGCTAAAGATTATAAATTCTTTAAAAAGATTCTCGTTCAGATATTTCTTCACTTTCTGAAGCTTGTAGAAAAACATTCAATATGCTCGACATTGAGAGAGCGCAGCATCACTAGTAAGCTTTATCTTATGATCATAAGAGCGATGAGAAGGTAGCTTGTCTGCTTAAGCTTGATCGAAGACATCTAGAAACTTCTGATATTTTGATGAAAGCTTGACTTTAATGTCTTTTAAATTCTGAGCTGTTTCATCAGTAAAGAACATGTTTAGAACATCTAGATTGCATTGAGTGTTATAAACAATTTCCCTATCAATATCTTTAATGAACATAGCAAAAACCTTGATGTGATTTCATTTTGATTGATTCATCAACATTTGAAAGAAAGCGACATCTATGTTTTGAATTGAGAAAAATTCTTTTAAAATGATAGAAGCTGAACGCTTTAAAACCTTGTAAGTAACTGAAGAAATCAAAGTTGATTGTGATCAACTTGAGTGTTTCGTAATTAAGAAAACTGGAAAAATCGAAATAGAAGTATTTAATTGATCAGAAAATATGATAGTATCATGATGCATATTCAATAATATTTCGTTTTTGTTCATTCAGAGTTTGCTCAATATAGCTTCATGATGATTGATATCAGCTATGAGCATTGATACAGTCAATTTCTTATGACTTTCAATGATCAGATTGAATAGAATTTTATGAGTAATAACTTTCTTGAATAGCTTCTCATCATAATCTCATATTAACTTCTTTTTTGTCAACAATATTGATTGTATTTTGAGTTTCTTGCATACTTTATCGACTAGTTTGTCATGTATCAGCATGTAAACGACGAAATCACTGTTTATCAAAGATCAAAGACTAAAAGAATTTTTCTGAGCGATGAGAAAGACATTGATCAGAAATGATTTCTCAAAGTAGTTTTCTTCTAATAGAACTTCAACTTGATTGCACAAAGATATGATCTTTATCTCTTCGATGACTCTGAAAGAGATAGCTAGTTTTTTGAATTTGAATCTGAGTCAGAGTTCAAATGATTAAATTCATTCTCATCATTTAATGCATTGACTCTAGAGAGTTGATCAGAGCACTCTCTAGAGATATGACTCAACTTGTGACAGGTAAAACAGATTTCAGCTTGTACGTTCAAGTCTTTGACGCTAGTCAAAGTTGCATCGCGCGATTTTAACTGATTCACTGATACAATGACTTCAATCTTTCTATAGAAGAGTCTTGAATGTTCATCAGCAAAGATGATCTGCTTTCTGACTTTGTTCAGAGATTTCTTTTTCTTGATGTCATTCATGACTCGTTGCTCATTATTCAAATGAATCAAATAGTCATGAATTTCATTCAGAGATTCTGACTGAATCAATTGACTACTTCAAGCTACATGAAGATGATAGATTATCTTGTCTTGTAAATCAACTATCAACTGTTTTTCGTGATATTTTAAATAAAAGAACAGACGTTGAAACATTGAATAAAAATCACTAAATTTGCTCTTTTCTTAAATGAGATTAGCATATTTTCTTTGAAAGTTTGTCTCTTTGTCGAGATCATCATATAGCTGAGCAAGTTCATCTAACAAATCATCGATCATTTTATAAAGATTCAATGAATCATGTTGACATTAAGCTAAAGTAGCTTTGACTGCGTTTTCATCGATTCTGAAGTGAATATAAATCAGTATGACTTTATCAGTATCAAAATGATCGATGTTGACTTCTAGCTTGTCACGAATCTTTTCTTGTCAATCATCTCAGAAAGATTCTGTTTCATCAGTAAATAGAGATGAATTCAAAAGCTTTTGAGATCGCTTGAATGAATTGAACATGATGAAAGAAGTAGAAGTATTTTCTTTAGTTAATCGCAGTCAATGTTGTAGTTTCATCATCTGATCTTGAAGCTTTTTAAGATTTAGATTCAATCATTCTTTTGCTTGATCAATTTCTTTGAAACAAGTCTTTTATATCTGTTCGCTGAGTATTTTATCAAATAGCTCACAAGCTTCTACATTTAGATCTCGTTGAGTTTGAAGATTGTTTAAATCTTCTAGAAAAACTTCTGAGTCTTGTTTGACTCAGTGTTGTAGCTGCTTTACATTTTTGATATTTCAGAGAGTAGAGACTTTCAGAGATTCATCAAGTGTCTGAGAATGAGGCAAGAATTGACGATGTTTTTGTACGAAGTCAGTTCTAAGAAATTTCAATAGACGAGAAAATAACTCAAGATAGATGATTGAATCGAAGCTTTGATTACTCTTGAAGAAATTGAGTTGAATATTCACAGATGATTGAATCATGATGAAGATTTTGATGATTGAGCGAATGATGATGCTTGACAGTAGATAGTGAGATCATTGTTTTAGTATGTAATCTTCAAAGAAGAGTGTTGCTGATTTGAGAGGTTTTTTTGTAATTCTCAAGCAATCAATGAAGATTCTTTATTGTTGATTCTATTAATCGATTTAAACTGATGCTACTGACTGAGCGATAAATTCTCTAGCAATCACATGATTATATATTCTCATTGATTTTATTGATTTCTTGATGTTGTTCTGTCTTTCGATGTCATTGATCATCAGATACACAAATTTCTTTATACTCATTTCGTTGTCAATTGAGTGAATTTGAATGAATATAGAAATCAGTATCATGTGATTAATGAATTCTTAAAGTAATGTTGAGATCATGTTTAGAAACTAATCAGAGTGCGTGCGTGACTAGAATGTTTGATCTATAAAGATAGCTATAACTAAGACTTTAAGAATACAGAAGAAAGAAGATACAAAAGACAAGAAGAACACGTTTTATATAGTAGTTATTCAGATCGACGCTAGTCTCAAAGAGAACGTGTTGAAACACAAGAAAGATGTTGATTCAAAAGATGTTTGTGACATAAAGAAATGTGTTTGTCATAGAAATCTGTTGATCACTTGTAACACAAAGAAGTGTGTTTATCATAGAAGACAATAGAAGCTGATTAGAAGATGCTAGAAAAGAGAAAAGATGCTGAGTTGTATCTGAGTCAAATCTGAGTCAGATCTAGATCAGATCTCGACTAGATCATTGACTAGCTTTAATCAATTCTGACACATTCGTAACAAGATAAAGACTAAAGCAAGTCGTTTGATTTATTTCTTGATGTCTTTAAACGTTGACATACATAGCAGTTTTGAATATATCGATCTATCGTTTTTCGCATAGAAGATCAATAATAATTTCGCTTTATGATCTTCATTGTTCTAAGAATTTCAGAATGATCAATCAACGACTAATCATGTACTTCACGAATCAGATTCATTTGTAGAAGTTCATTGAACGAAACTCATAGCTGACTATCATGAAACAAGATTTTATTTTGAGTTCAACAATTCTTCAATTTGATATCTTCATATTGTGCTTCATCTCTTGCTATTGCTTCGCGAAGTAGTGTACAATTCTCGTCGATTTCATTCACGTCAAGAACTTGTCTATAAATTGATTGATCATTATTCTTCTTTAGATCAGCGATCTTCATTCAATTTGATATCAGAATAGTAGTTCTTTGATATTGAACGCGTTCATCGTCAAGATTTCTAGGCACGAAGTCAGCTTAATGAGTTAATGCATCGATTTTAATGTTCTGTTTGTCAGATCAATACATTATCTTGAAGTTGAAGTCAGTTAACTTCTGAACTCAATGCATCTGTTGTTGACTCAGCTTCTTGTCTTTCATCAATGAGATGAGTGCTTGATGATCAATAAACATCTTGATAGAAATGTTGATCAGCTTCAGTTTAAATCATCAGTGTTCAAAAGCTCAAATTATGATCAGCAGTTTCTTATTGTATATCTTGTAGTTGCATTCAGCAGAAGACATGTTCTTGTTATAGAAGACAATTGAATGTAGAACATTTTCATCATCATATTGAGACAGAACTTTATCATTGACGTAGTTGAATGAGTTGATTTCAAGAATGAAATCGTAAGTCTGATCAAAGTGACGAAGTATAGAAGTCTCAGTCATACGTCTCTTCATGTGATTGAATGCAGTTTGACAGACTTTGTTTCATTCAAATATGATCTTCTTTTGAGTGAGTTGAATCATTGAATGAACAATCTTCGAAAAGTTCTTGATAAAGCGTCGATAGAAGTTGTAGAAGTCAATAAATGACTGAATCTGAGTGAGATTATTGAGAGTAGATCAATTCACTACTGCTTGTATCTTTCGTGAATTCTTCTTAAGTCTCTCGATTGACATCAAAAGTTCTAAAAAGATGATTTTCTGAACATGAAACTTGCATTTATCAATGTCTATCTGTAGATCAGCTTCTCGTAGTCTATTCAAGATCAATCGTACATGTCACTTGTGTTTCTTCAAGATTTTGCTGTAAATAATAATGTCATCTAGATAGATCTGACAAAACTAATAAAGATATTTGAACAGCACGTCGTTCATATAATGTTGATAGAACGTCGATTTGTTGATTAATTCAAAGAGCATTACATGATATTTGTATGAGTCAAAGAAGATGATAAAGATAGTCAGATCTTCGTTATCTGAGTGCATTTGCAGTTTATTGAACGTAACAATGATGTTCAATTGAGTCAGATATTTGCTTTCTTGTATACGAGCGAAAGTCTCGTTTATCAAGAGCAAAGAATAGCGATCTCATTTGATTAAAGCATTGAGCTTTCTGTAGTTGATGCAGAAACGCAGACTTTCGTCTTTCTTTTCAGCGAATAAGATGAGCAAGACGTATGATGCTGTTGCAAGCGTGCATCTCAAGTTAGTCTAACATAGATCATGTTAGACTATCATAGACTAGTATAGAACTGATGTTGACACGCTAGTGATCTAGCGCGCCTTCGTGAGTATAAGACTCTTGAGATGTTTCATCTTCTTTCTTCTTTAGCTTTGAACTTTTAGTTAGAATACACTCATATGATTCGCTCTATGCAGACTCATAACATTAGTTCAAAGCTCATTAATCTTGTTATCGACATGTAAACAATATAAAAACAAGCTACATAATTCAAACCAAAAGTTGAAATCAGAAATTTCAACAGCAGAATCAGAACTTGAGCTCAGAAAGCTTGATAGAAACCAGAAATTTCTAAAGAAGAATCTTGATTCGAAATCAGAAATTTCGATAGAATCAGAATCAAAGAACATGAACGCGTTGCTCTTGATTAACTCTTTATTGAGCTCGTCATCAGAAATCAGAAATTTCAGCAATACTCAAACTCAGAAAGTTCAATAAAGTACTAGTCGTTGCTTGAACTCAGAAAGTTTGATAGAGTAACATCAGAATCTCGATCAGCAATTTTCTACTCATATCATGACTAAAAGCACAGAATCAGAATCAGTGAGCATTGCTCATTATGACTTTCAAAATGTTAGAAGAGAATCACTTCTATCACAGAATCGAACAGCATCAGAAGAAGAAGACATGAATGCATCATTAGATACAGAAGAAGAGAACATGAACACGTTGCTTTTTGATCATGAAATGATCAAGATCAGCATCAGCACTGAACTGAATGCTTGAATAAGCACTCATGAAGCAGATGACATTGTTGTTTTTATCAAGTACATATATTAACAGCACGACATCGAAATCAAGACTCACAATGACATGATTCAGATGTTAGAAGATGTCAACAAGGCAAACATCATGTTGAAAGCTATGCAGACGCGTCTGCAAAAAGAGAATAAAGACAAGAACATGATTATATGTCATCTAGAAGCTGCATCAAGTCAACAAAGCACTTTGATCACTGAAGATTGATTCTCGAAGTCGATCAAGTTATCAAATTCTTCACTGTTTGAAGATTTGTTGCAGAATGTAAACAATTGACTGTTTTGAATATGAAACAAGCTGAAGATAAACAAGAATCATTTTTCTATTGAAGAGTTGAAGATTGCATACATTGAAAGTTGAGTCAGTGAAGCTGCGATCAAACATATTGCATCTTGCATGCAAGATATTTTCTTGAACTCATTTCTGAAAGTTGAAGAAGTACTATCGATGATTAATAAAATGTACGACAATCTCAATCATCATCACACGACTCAACAACAGTACTTGAAGCTGTATCAGAACAAGATCTTCTTTCATGAATTTTGAATGAAATTTCAGAGATTTAGTGCAGAACTAGAATACAATAACGAGACTTTACTAAATGATCTTCAGCATAAGATCAGCTCAGATCTTTAATAAGCAATACTCAATGAATGAATCACGAATTTAAATGAGTTTGTTAACATCTGTATGCAAGTCGATGTTAAATTAACTGAATTGAACGCTCGATCAGTCGTCAAAGTCTCAGCGACTCAAGCTGCTCACTCTGTCTCTAGCACATTGATTGCTCGATTCACGTCATTAGTTTCTTCATGAAAGAAACTCAGAAGATTGAATCTTGATTCTATTCAGAAAAAGTTGTTTAAGAAAGAACTCTGCTTCAAATGCAAGAAGTCAGAACATAAAGCATATGACTGTCTTAAGATGACTCAAGTGCATGAGATTGCTACGAATTTGAAAAACGATCTGCTTTCATCAAAGTAGTGACTGAGAGCAATATACTCATATTTTGTTTCATCAGCATGTTTAATGATTCATTTGATTTCAAGTCGTTCACTGTTGACATCATCTTGAGTAGTCTAGAAAAGATATTCAGATTCTTCGCTCTGATAAATACTGAAGTCATTGACATGACTTTCATTGATAAATCTCTGATGTCAGAGTTATGTGAATGCTTTGATATTCAGTCAATATCGCTGTCAAAATCAAAGTCAATTCAATTGTATGATGAAATCTTTGATCAAAAATCAATTACACACGCTCTGTATACATTGATCATGATACAAGAACACAAGAATGAAATGATGTTTTTATTAATAACTTGTCTAGATCAGCACAAGTTAATCATTAAAAATCTCTGATTAAAAAGAAATCAAATTTTGATAGATTCTGCAAATGATTGATTAATATCATCATTGAAGATTTGAACATCAAAATCTATTGTTTTGAAAGCAAGCAGTCAATCAGCATTTCACAGATCTGAGTCAAGCGAAATCTGCAAAATAAAATGAAAGAACTTGAACTCAATTGTTATATCAAGAATCATCTTGAAGAGACTCACGAATCAGAAATCAGTGAATCGATTCATTAAATCTGTTTGATTCATTGAATCTGTACTCAGACGAAAGCAAAGCACTCAAGTTGATTTCGATCATCTTCAACTCATTCAGCCTACTAAGAAAGAAGAATTCATCAATATTGCTATGATCAAAGTCGCTGCGTATCAAACTCTAGTCAAGAATAAGAAGGTTAAGATCTTCACGTTGATCATTAGTGAAATCAATAAAGCGCTTCAGACTAGCTCAGTCAAAGATTTCGCGAAACTGAATGAAATGACATTGATCATGTCATTGAATGAACTGAAGAAGAAGCTTTCGATCATCTATCATGACTTTCTGAATGTGTTTGACAGAAAGAAGGCAACGCAGTTGTTCTTGCATCGATCATACAATCATAAGATTGAATTAGAAGATGAGAATCAGTCTTCTAGAAGTCAATTGTATCTCATGTCAAGTCACAAGCTGCAGAAGGTCAAGAAGTATCTAGAAGAGAACTTGAAGAAGAAGTTTATTACATTCAGCAAAGCTTTCTTCGCTTCGTCAATACTATTTGTTGAAAAGAAAGATGATAGTTTTCGCTTTTGCGTGAATTATTGAAAACTGAATGCTCTGATCAAAAGAGATCGTTATTCAATATTCTTGATAGACGAAGTACTCGCTTGAATTCAAGGCAGTAAGTATCTGACTTGACTCAACATTATCATCACGTTTAATAAGCTTTGCATGAGTACTGAGAGCGAGAATCTAATCACATTCGTTACTTTCTTTGACATCTACAAGTATAGAGTAATGCTCTTTGAATTGATCAATAAATCTGCGTTCTTTCAGCATTATATCAACAATGTATTGTTTGAATGTCTGCATAAATTCTGTCAAACATATTTGAATGATATTCTTATCTACAGCAAGATCTTGAAGAAACATAGAACTCATGTGAAAGAAGTGCTAGATAAGCTTCGCGAAGTCGACTTGCAGATAGACATTAACAAGTGCAAATTCAAGATTCAGAAAATCTCGTTTTTTGAACTACTGATATTCATCAATGATTTGCAAATGAATTCTCGAAAAGTAGATGTGATTCGAAGCTGAGAAGTGTCGTGATCATTAACTCATATGTAAATCTTCATTGACTTCTGCAATTTCTATCGATGATTCATAAAGAACTTCTCAAAGATCATTTGACTCATGATAAAGCTGACTTGAAAAGATTATCTCTTTGAATGAACAGAAATCTGTCAGATGATCTTTGAAGAACTGAAGCAACAAGTGATGACAGTTCTCATTCTGAAGCATTTTGACTTAATCAGAAAAGCTATTCTGAAAACTGACTTCTTGAACTATGTCAACGACAAAGTATTGTCTCAGTATGACGATGAAGACATTCTACATTCAATGATCTTCTACAGCAAGAACATGATTCTCGCAGAATGCAACTACGAGATCTATGACAAGAAACTGCTGATCATTATTCGCTGCTTAAAGCATTGATGCTTTGAATTGAAATGTATAGATATTTTGATCAAGATCTTCATTGATCATCTGAATTTGAAGTACTTCATGATGATCAAAGAACTGATCAGACGACAGACTAAATGAGCTGAGAAGTTATCTGAATATAACTTCAAGATCATATATCAGTCAGAAAAACAGAATCTGAAAGTCGACGTGCTGATCAGAATGTCAGACGTCAAGTCGATTGAAGCAAACAATGATCAAAAGCTATATCAGCATCAGATGCTATTGTCAGAAAGCAAGTTTGAATTGCAGTCAATAGAAGTTGATCAAGAAGATGATCAGAAAGCTGATCAAGATCTGACTCAGAATCTGACTCAGATTTGAAACTTGAATCAAAAGCTAATCAAAATTCGATCGAAGAGGTAATTTTTATTCAGAATCAGATTATAGTTGAAAATCAAACAAATTAACTGTGCTTTGATATTTGAATAGTCATGAAACAAAACAGAAGAACTTGTCAAGATATTGATCTAGACAATTGCAAAGTACTTGATGAAGTACTCTGAAAAGATGATAGACTATGAGTTTTTCAGTCAATGATCACTCGATTGATAAGAGAAGCATATGATCTTTCGATCAATGATCATTCTGACATGAATTGAACGTTGAACTTGCTGAGACAATCATATTGCTGATTGAAAATGAGAACAATGATCAAGCGTTACATTCAAAACTGTTACGTTTGTCGTAGATCAAAAGCATTGAGAGATCGAATCAATGAACTGCTGAAGTCATTGTTCATACTTGAGCAGTAATGACAGAACATATCATTAGACTTCATTATTGATCTATCAGAAAGTGATGAAAACAACATGATTCTGACAGTCATAAATCAATTGTTTAAGAAACAACATTATATATCATGTTGATCAGATGATGAAGAAATCTTCGCAGAACAAACAGTCAAACTACTGTTGATATGAATCTTCAGAACTCATGAACTATCAAGATCAATAGTGTTCAATCAAAATTCACAATTCATATTGATTATCTGAAAGTCTTTATGTCTGAGACTCAACATCAAGGTGAAACTATTCACAGACTATCATTCGCAGATTGATGATCAAACAGAAAGAGCGAATCAGAATGTGAAATGATATCTACGAAGTTATTGCTTGTATATGCAAGATGATTGATTTGTCTGATTATCTATGATTGAATTCGTCAATAACAATGCTATTTCATTGTCAATTGAACAGTCAACGTTCTTTCTGAATAAGAACTTTCACTTTCATATGAGCTTTGATTCGAACTCAATTGAATATGAGATCACTCAAGCTAGAATTGAAGCAGACAAAGCAGAGAATATATTTGAACACATGAAATGATCACTAGCATTGATCAAGCAAGTCTTAGCAAGAGTCAGAGTCACAATGAAGAAACAGATTGACAAGCATTGAAAGAAAATGATTTACAAGATAGATGACATAATGTTTCTGAATTCTAGAAACATAATGATCTCACGATCATTAAAGAAACTAGACGATAAGATGCTAGAATTCTTCAAGATTCTGATTGAGATTGAACATGCATATTGATTGAAACTGTCATCAACTATGAAGATTCATTCGAAGTTTGCGTTAAATCTGCTGCAACTAGATTCAAAAGACGCTTTAAAAGAACAATGAAATGAGTCGTTTGATTTTATAGTGATTGAAGACGAAGATGAATGAGAAGTGAAGAATATATTAAACTTCAGACATTACGAACGAGACAAATGACTACAATATCATGTCAATTGAAAAGAATACAACGTTGATCTACATTGATACAACGTTGATGAAAGTGAATTTGAAGATTGCTTGAAAGTCATTAATGACTTTCATGAACATTATTTGAACAAGTCAAGATAGAAATCAACTTAAGAAAGATCAACTGAACTGCAGCAATGAAAACATTGTTAGATAAAGAGAGAAAATAATGTTGCGAGCGTGCATCTTGAGTTAGTCTAACATAGATCATGTTAAACTATCATAAACTAGTATAGAGCTGATGTTGACACGCTAGTGACCTAGCGCGTCTTCGTGAGTATAAGACTCTTGATGTGTTTCATCTTCTTTCTTCTTTAGCTTTGAACTTCTAGTTAGAATACACTCATATGATTCGCTCTATGCAGACTCATAACAGATGCAAAGCTGAAGAAAATGAATTCTTTGTTCAGATGTTTGATCAGATACTTCTTTATCTTCTGAAGCTTGTGATTGAACATCTGATATAGTTTGCTTCGCGAAAGCATTTCTTCATCGATCAACTCAATTTTGTGATCATAGAAATGATGCAATGATAGTTGATCAATTATTGCTCGATCGAAGATATTTAAATAGTTGTGATATTCAGAAAGAAGCTTAATCTTGACTTGCTCAAGAGCTTCAGCATGAAAAAGCTTATGCAGATTCACTTCTTCAGACTTGTTTTCAACTGTAGTTATGAGTCAATCGATTTTCAAGATGATAACAGCAAAGATCTTGACATCTGATCATTTGACTAACATTCTATATGTTGCTGCTTCTATCATTGCTATGTTCATTGAGCTGAAAGAGAATAAATTCAGACTGAACGTTGATTTAGAATTTTTGATGTTAGTTAAAGTCGCGTCACGCAATTTTAACTGTTTAATTAGTTTAACTGTCTTCTCATTGAACTGACTGAAAGAGAGTGATTTCAGACTGAGTTGAGATGTAGTGAAAAATCTCTTCAGTATATGAGTAGAAGTTAAACTCTTCTGCTTCATGATTATCTTGTTGCTTGTGAGTAGAACAATCGATTTCTGACTAGAAATGAAATTCGAAAATCGAAGAAAATCGATTCACATATCAATTACTAGATTGATTTTGTTCATTCATATTTTTTCAAGAATCATTTAATGTTGATTTAATCAAATGATCAACATAGAAGCTGTGTCAATCATATGATCTTGAACAGTCAGATTCAAATAAATGACATGAGTAATGAGTTTCTTAGCATAATGATCATCAAATTTGTTACGATTCTAGCTACGCATCTACGTTGATAGCTATGTTGATGACTATCGCCGATCGCTCGCCGCTAGGCTATAGAGTTGTTTCGAGGCCAACTCTATTCAGGGTTAGCTTATGTTCCTCTGAGTCATATAGATAGTCGACTCTGCCCTTTCAGATACTTTCCTTCCTTAGCATTTATATACTCGTTACATTACATCGATATGACTCGCTCTATGCTGGCCTCTAACATTATATAAATGCTCCTTCGTTACAGGCGAAGTGAAATAATCTGCATCGATTTCTTCAAGTGCTTCTGCTAGTAGTTCTTCAACCCTCTATCGACTTTGGTCTAGCGGCTTGCGTCCGTGCAGCAGCACTCACCTTCCTCCACTCGTGCGCTGGTCAGCGAGTATAAACAAACGATTGGAACCATCCGACTAGGTCAAAGATCAGCGGATTAACCGTTCATTCAGATTCGCAAGGGATTCTTCGAATTTGTTGAACAACCAAACGAGGCCAGTCATAGAACTGCGTGAAGTCTCTACCTCGAGGAGCAAACCCTCAGTGAGCCTGCTTCAATGGCACCGTCAATGCGATGACCTCCTCATCGCTCTACCTACCAGTGAACCGGTCCGCCTACCAGTTCACGTGCAACTAGTGAGCCTGCTTCAATGGCACGTCCGATAGTGAGTCTGCTACAAGAACAGATAACGATTGACCTCGTCGACAGAGTCAGTCACTCGATAGTTAGCCTGCTTGAACGGCACTCGAAGTGAGCCTGCTACAAAGGCAGACAACGATTGACCTCTTGATTGAGCCGGTCAACGAACGGAACAAGCCCTACTATGTAGTAGGCCTGAACCAGAAG
>JAABUW010004726.1_pt1 | contig 18289 bp, 18 predicted proteins | sample 5560081 | NCBI WGS metagenome assembly JAABUW01 (sample SAMN10711882, study PRJNA513363) | rock metagenome | isolation source: Antarctica rocks | place: Antarctica: Victoria Land, Knobhead sud | reverse complement strand
ATTTTGTGGTGGAGCTGGCCAGCCCGTCCGATTCGCTGACCGACCTCCTCGACAAGCTCAACGAGTACATCGCCAACGGCTGCCGCCTGGCGTGGCTTATCGACCCCAAGGGCCAGACCGTGCGCGTTTTCCGCGCCAACGGCGCGGTGGCCGTGATAGAGAGCTTCGACGAAACCCTTAACGGCGAAGACGTGTTGCCCGGCTTCCGCTTCGCCCTGAGCTTATTAAGCTGAGCCTGCTCCCAGCCAATCAGGTAAGAATAATTCAGGGGCGCTAGCCCCGTATCCGTTTAATTAGTTAAATCAGTTTGAATCTGCGGTTGTGAAAGTTAGAACCCTTAAACAAAACAAAGTCAACGTTATAACGCTGGGCTGCTCCAAGAACCTCGTCGATAGCGAGGTGCTCATGGGCCAGCTCCAGGCCAACGATTTTCTGGTGACGCACGAGGCCAAAAAATCGGACGCCAACATCGTCATTATCAATACCTGTGGCTTTATCGACAACGCCAAGCAGGAGAGCATCGACACCATTCTGCGCTACGCCGACGAGAAGGAAGCCGGCAAGCTCGAAAAACTGTACGTAACGGGCTGCCTCTCGCAGCGCTACAAAGACGAGCTGGAGGTCGAGATTCCGCAGGTCGATGCCTATTTCGGCACCCTGGAGCTACCCCAGATGCTGAAAGTGCTGGAAGCCGACTACAAAAAAGAGCTGGTGGGCGAGCGCCTGCTTACTACGCCCCGGCACTACGCCTACTTCAAAATAGCGGAGGGCTGCAACCGGCCGTGCTCGTTCTGCGCCATCCCGCTGATGCGCGGCAAGCACGTGGACCGGCCGATGGAGGACCTCGTAACCGAGGCCAGGCGCCTCGTGGCTCAGGGCACTAAAGAGCTGATTCTCATTGCCCAGGACCTTACCTACTACGGCCTGCAAGCCTACGGCGAGCGCAAGCTGCCCGAGCTGCTGGAGCGTCTGAGCGACGTGCCCGGCCTCGACTGGATTCGCCTGCAATACGCCTACCCCTCGCAGTTTCCGCTGGCGGCGCTGGACGTGATGCGCGAGCGCTCAAACGTCTGCCGCTACCTCGACATGCCGTTGCAGCATATTTCGGATAACATGCTGAAAACCATGCGCCGGGGCATCACCAGCCGTCGCACCAAAGAACTGGTGCGCGAGATTCGCGACCGCGTGCCGGGCATTGCGCTGCGCACCACGCTCATCGCCGGCCACCCCGGCGAGACGGAGCAGGACTTTGAGGAGCTGTGCGAGTTCGTGCGGGAATCGAAGTTTGAGCGCCTGGGTATCTTCACCTACTCGCACGAGGAAAACACGCACTCACATACGCTCCCGGATGACGTACCGGCCGAGGTGAAGCAGGCGCGCGCCGACCGCATCATGGAAATCCAGCAGCAGATATCGCTGGATTACAACGAGTCGCGCGTGGGCCAGACGTACAAAGTGCTCTTCGACCGGCTCGAAGGCGGCTACTACGTGGGCCGCACCGAGTTCGACTCGCCGGAAGTGGACAACGAGGTGCTGGTGCTGGCTACCAACGACTTGCACATTCCGCAGGGCAGCTTCGCCAACGTGCATATCACGGGCGCTTCGGACTTTGACTTGTACGGCGAGGTTGTCTGAACCGCGGATTTATCGGATTGGTCGGATTAGTCGGATTTTGGGGGCGAGTCCGGTGTGGAGTTTTATAGGAGGGCCGCTATTTGGCGGCCTTTTTTGTTTACTTCCGACCTTCGTTTTTTAAAGCCATTCCCTTAACCTCCCGCACCACACCCGATGGAGCCGTCTACAAAATCCGTGAAATCCGACGAATCCGATAAATCCGTGGTTCAGACAATTTCTTACGCCGCCACCGGCGCGTTTTCCAGCCTGCTTACTGATTATATCGCCGGCTCGCCGGCCCTGGCTCCCTTCTATCACCGCCGGCCTGAGCTGGCCGCGTTTCCGGCCCAGATTGCCGAAAAACAAGCCGCCTACCCCCCCGAAATGCGCCAGCGGCTGGTAGCCGACCTACGTGCCCAGTACGCCGAGCTGGGCGGCCTGAACGGCGCGGTACCGCCCGCCGTGGCCGCCAACCTCGACCTGCTGGCCCGCGACACCACGTTTACCATCACCACCGGGCACCAGCTTAACCTGCTCACGGGGCCGCTGTACTTTGTATATAAGATAGTTACGGCTATTAAGCTGAGTCAGGAACTGAAGGCCGCCTACCCCCAACACGACTTCGTGCCGGTATATTGGCTGGCCACGGAAGACCACGATTTTGCCGAAATTAACAGCTTCCCGCTCTTTGGCAAAACCTACAGCTGGGCCGGCCCTGGCGGCGAAGCTGGCCTGGGTGGGCCGGTGGGTCGCCTACCCCTCACCGGGCTCGACGAGGAGCTGCTAAGCCAGCTGCCGCCCGAGGTGCCCGCCGCCTTCCGCGAGGCCTACACTGGCAGCCAGAACCTGAGCGAGGCCACGCGCCGGCTGGTCACCAGCCTGTTTGGTGAGTACGGGCTGGTGTGCCTCGATGCCGACCGGCCCGCGCTGAAGCAGGCGCTAAAGCCACTGCTGGCGAAAGAGATACAGGAGCAGTTTTCCAACCAGGCGGTGCAGGCCACCAATGCCCGCCTCACGGCCGCCGGCTACAAGCCGCAGGTGTACTCGCGCCCGCTCAACCTCTTCTTTATCACCGACGAAGGCAAGCGCGAGCGCCTGGAGCCCGACGCCCACGCACCAGCCGAGCTGCTGGCCCTGGCCGAAGCCGAGCCCGCGCGCTTCAGCCCCAACGTGGTGCTGCGCCCGGTGTACCAGGAAATCCTGCTGCCCAACCTGGCCTACATCGGCGGCGGGGCCGAGGTGGCGTACTGGTTTCAGCTGAAAGACGTGTTTGCGGCGCTGTGTCTGCCCTACCCCCTCGTGCTGCCCCGCAACTCGGCCATGTACCTGAGCCGCGCCAACGCCGGCAAGCTCGCCAAGCTGGGCCTCTCGGCTACCGACATCTTCAAGCCGCTGCCGGAGCTGAAAAAGCAGGTGGGCGCGCAGCTGGGGCAGGAGGAAATCAGCCTGGCCGCGCAGCAGCAGGCGCTGGCCGCCGCCTTCGGGCAGGTGCAGGAGCTGGCCCAGCGCCTCGACCCCACGCTGGTAAAGTCCGTAGCCGCCGAGGCTCAGAAGGCCGCCGGCAGCCTCGCCGGCCTCGAAAAGCGCCTCAGCAAAGCCGCCGAGGCCAAGCACGAAACGGCCTACGCCCAGCTTACGGCCCTCAAAGACAAGCTCTTCCCCGACGGCGGCTTGCAGGAGCGCACCGACAATGTGCTCAGCATTCTGATTAACAACCCTGGCTTTATCGGCCAGTTGCTGGCGTGTTTTGAGCCGTTGGCGCTGGAGTTTGCGGTGGTGCAGGAGGAGTAACTTGGAATCATTATGCAACCCGCTAGTTCGCTTGGTATTGAAAATCAAGAGTTAGTAACCGAATATTTCGGTCATTGGCCCTCCTTTCACGATGCTGAAATTTTGAGCCTTGCATTTGAGCGAGGCCAGGCAGGATACTGGCCTATTATTTCGCTCAAAATTCAGTTAGCCGGCCCAGTTAAACACTCATCAGTTGGTGTATTACAGCAGACTCGGCATTGCTTACTTGAACTGGAATTTCATGGAGTGCAGGACAACGAAATTGAGGGGTTCAATCATCAAAACGTGGTTTTTGAAATAAACTTTCGGCGTGAAAATGATTTAATAACCTGTGACATTAGCCCGTCTTACGGAGTCGGGGGCACTATTACGGCTCAGCGATTGGTAGTAAAAAATCTATTATTGATGGATGAGCCTCCAACGCGTGGTTAGTTCCACCAAAGCCGCCCTGCGCCGCGCCGCCCTACCCCGCCGCCAGGCCCTGACGCCCGCCGAAGTAGCCCACCGCAGCGCGCAGCTGAGTGACCAGCTATTTGCGCATTTCCTGGTTGCCGGGTGGCGCTGGCTACACGTTTTTTTGCCGCTCGCCAGCAAGAATGAGCCCGATACCTGGCCCATAATCCGCCGCATCTGGGCCGAGAGGCTGCCGGTGCGGCTGGCTGTGCCCGTGGTGCAGCCCGATGGCATCTCGCTGGAACACTACGAGTTGACGCCAGCCACGCCACTGGCTGCTAACCGCTGGGGCATCCCCGAGCCGGTGGCCGACCCAGCCACGGAGGTGGCGTCGGCGCAACTCGACGCGGTGCTGGTGCCGCTGCTGGCCTGCGATGCGCAGGGCCAGCGCGTGGGCTACGGGGGCGGCTTCTACGACCGGTTTCTGGCCCAGTGCCGGCCCGATGCGTTATTTATTGGGCTGAATATTTTGGACGACGCGCCCGTGCCCGCCCTGGCCGACGTGCTGCCCACCGACGTGCCGCTGCACGCCTGCCTCACGCCGGGCGGTGTGTGGAAATTTTAGCGGGCCGGCATCGGCTGGGTAGCAGCTGCCTTCGGTAGTGCCCGGCCGGGAGGTAGGGCGCGGGTGGCTGCCCTCGCCTACCCCCCCTTTTTTCTCCGATGGCCGCCATTGACCAACCCGCCCCCAACCAACGGTCAGCGCAAGCTAAAGCCGGCAAAAAGCCGCGCGCCCGCAAGCACAATTTTCGCCTCGACATGACGCCGATGGTGGACCTGGCGTTTTTGCTGCTCACGTTCTTCATGCTCACCACCACCTTCGCCAAGCCCCGCGTAATGCAGCTGACGATGCCGGTGAAGTCGCCTGAAGAGACGCCCGTTGCGGCGCACAGGGCCATGACGGTTATCCTGGGCAGCGGGCACCAGGCGTTCTACTACTGTGGGCTGAATGCGCCCGCTGACCCCAGCGTGCCAATACCCACGCTGCACCGCACCGACTTTGGGCCGCGGGGCCTTCGGCAGGCGCTGCTGGCGCGGGGCCGCCGACAGCCCGCGCCGGTTATTCTCATCAAAACCACGCCCAAAGCCAAGTACCAGGACATGGTGAACGCGCTGGACGAGATGAACATCACCGACCAGAAGCAGTACGCCATCGTGCCGCTGAGCGCCGCCGACCGCCAGCTGCTACCGGCTGGCGAGCGGGAGTAATCTGGTGCGTACCTGACCCGGCCCCCGCTATTAAGTTCTGGCAGGTCGCCCTCCGCGTGCACCTCACCCCCTGACCCCCTCTCCAAAAGAGAGGGGGCACCGAAAATGCTTCGGATGATTATTGACTGGAAAACAAGTAATTGTAAAACAAAAGATTATCTCTTTTACAGCGGGTGTAATTTGCTCCGAGCCGGTGCCCCCTCTCTTTTGGAGAGGGGGTCAGGGGGTGAGGTTCCCCAGGCCGACCCGCTGGAAGGCACCACTTCTACAACCAGGGCAAATTGCTACTGCCTAAGCAGTCGCACATCCTCAATGCGGGCCTGGCCCCAGGGCGCGATGCTGACGCGCACGCGCACGGCGGGGCTGGTTTTGCCGAGGCGCAGGGGGCTGTCGCCGGGCACGTAGTAGCGCTCCAGGTTGTAGCGCAGGCTCAGGCTGTGGTTATAGACCTCCGTGACCCAGCCGCGCAGCACGGCCTGGCCGGCGGCGGGTTTTAGCTCGTGGTCGTAGATGCCGGCCACGGTGGCGAGGCTGTCGGGGCCGGGCGCGGTGGCCAACAGCACGTACACGGCCTGGCGGCGCTGCGGGGGGGTAGGGCCGCGCCAGGCGGTGAGCGGGGCCTCGGCGGCGGTGTAGCGCAGGCGCACGAAGCTTTCGTATTGCAGGCCGTGCAAATCGACGGGCGCGGTAGCCAGCCAGATGTGCTGGCCGTAGGCCGTGGTGGCGTAGCCCGCGCCGGCCACGGCCAGCACGTAGAGCACCTGCGCCGCCACGAGCAGCCGCAGCAGCAGGCGGTGAGAGGAAGATGTGCGCGTAAGCATGGGCTAGGAAGGAGAGGGCGTTTCGCCCGGTGAAGCCACGGCCGCCGCGCCCGCTGCCAGGCGCTGGGCATTGCGCCGGCGCAGGTACCAGCTCAGGCTCAGCAGCAGGACGCCGCCAATCAGGAAAAACAGCGACTTATCCAGGAAAGCCCAGGTGAGCTTGAAATACGCCACCATCGTGGCCACCACGAAGAGTACCGTGCCCAGCGTGAGCTGCTCAGCCTCGCCCGAGCGGTGAGCGCGGGCCAGCACCGAGCCGGCGTGGGCGTACAGCACCACCAGCGTGGCCACGGCCAGCGGCAGGCCACTCGGCAGGTAGAAGCCCGGCAGCAGCAGCCAGTCGGGCAGCGAGGCGAGGGTGCCCCGCGCCCGCTTGCCCGCCACCGAAAAGGCCAGTACCGCCCCCAGCGCGCCCAGGTAGGCCAGCACGGGCGGGCGCAGCCGGTCGGCGTACTGGTCGGTTTCGCCAAACAGCGCCAAGCCGAGGGCAAACAGGTAGGCCGCCACCAGCGACGGCCCTTGCAGCGCGCGGCCGGCGGCGCGGTTGGGGTGCCAGTCGCCGGCCGCGTAAAGAAGCATGGCCGGTACAAAAAACCAGGTGATTTTGGCCTTCGACAGCGCCACCCACAGCGCCACCTGCCACAGCAGGTTTAGGGCCAGCAGGCTGGCCACCAGCGTATCGGGCCGGCGCCACCAGCGGTAGCCGCTGCCCAGCGCCACCAGCCCGATGGTGGCGTAGCTGAACACGCCCAGCGCCTGGGTGCAGTAGGTCTGCACCGCCACGCCGATGACAATTGGCAGCAGCGTGAGCACCTGGCTATCATATAAATAGCTCAGCAGCACACCCACCACTACCCAGGCCAGCAGGCCGCTCACGTCGTAGCCCACCAGCTGGTAGAGCTGGCTGGTGAGGATAATGCTGGCCCCAAACAGCACGAGCCCCAGCCCCAGCAGGCCGTGGCCCACCCGGCGGTTGCCGCGTCGCAAAAAGTATTCGCCGCCCGCGTAGGCGGCCAGCAGGCTGCCCAGCAGCAGCCCCAGCCGCACGGCCGTGGGCAGGCTCTGCCAGTTGGCGGCCACCACGCTCAGGGCGCTCAGGCCCACCAAAATGCTACCCAGCAGCGGCAGCAGGCCCACGGCCTGTACGGCATCGGGGGGGTAGCGGGCCAGCAGGCGCGCGCGCTGCGCCTCGCTGATGAGGCCCTCGGCCACCCAGGCCGGGCTTTCGGTTTCCAGGAATTTACGACTCATTCGACGGGCAATAACCCGCTGGCCGGCACGGGCAGGGAGGCCTCCACCAGCTCTTCCACCAGCGCGTCGAGGCCGTGGTACCAGTCGATATGGGGCGAGGTGACGCCGCAGCCGCCCGGCCGGGGCGGGCACGTGGTGACGGCCCAGCGGTAGTGGCACCGCGGGCACGTGCCGCCCGTTTCGAACGTATCCCAGACGTGCCCGCAGCGGCACTGCCAATGCGCCCCGCCATCGGGCTCCCAGTGGCAGTTCGGGCAATAAATTTCTATTTGTGAGTCAGTTGCCATAGCAGATAAAGAACTAAGTAAAGCAGTTACGCCGGCTTGCGGGCCCGCGTCATCTCGCGCTTGCCGGGCGGGCCGGGCAGCTTTTCGGTGAGCCAGCCGGCGGCCCGCAGGTTGCGCCTGAACTGGCCCTGCGCGCAGTAGCTCACCAGCACCGCGCCGGGCGCGGCGGCCGCGTAGAGCTTCGCAAATATGCCCTCCGTCCACAGCTCAGGCTGCTTTTCGGGGGCGAAGGCGTCGAAATAGAGGAGGTCATAAGCGGCGCCTGGCAAGTCAGCCGACTCGACTCGCGCCTGCATTTTAGTCAGCGTAAAGGTGGGCGCTAATGCAACGGCATTGCCCCAGGGCGCGGCGTGCAATTGGGCAAACGCCTGGCTAAGCCGCGGGTTATCGGCCCACTGCGGTGCCAGCGCCGCCACGGCCGCGGGGGGCAGGGGATAGGTTTCGTAGCCATCGTAGCGAATGGCGGCCGGGGTAGCTTCGGCAGCTGCCAGCGTCAGCAGGGCGTTGAGGCCAGTGCCAAGACCCACTTCCAGCACGCGTAGCGGCTCCTGCTGGCCCAGCCCCGCCGCCAGCAATGGCCGCAGGCCCGCCTCGATAAACACGTGGCGCGACTCCCGCGCCGCGCCGTGGCGCGAGTGGTAGTGCTCGTCGAGGGCGGGCACGTAGAGCGTGGGCGAGCCATCGGCGGTGGTGCGCACCTCTATTTTTGCGGCATCCAACGAGTGGCTCTCATCCATTGATAATTGGTACTGATAATTGATAATTGAAAAGATGCCCCGCGTAAAAGTAAGTTTGCCCGAAAGCTTTGGCTTCGCGGTAGAGATTCCCGTCCGCATCACCGACCTCAACTACGGGGCGCACCTCGGCAACGATGCCCTGCTGAGCCTGCTGCACGAGGCGCGGGTACAGTTCCTGGCCCACCTCGGCGCGGCCGAGTTTGACCCCGCCACCCAGCTCGGTTTCATCATGGTTGATGTGGCGATGGAGTACAAGGCGGAGGCCTTTTACGGCGACGTGCTCACTATTTACCTGGCAGCTAATGACCTGAGCAAGTACGGCTTTGATATCGTGTATCACGTCAAAAACCAGGCGGCCAAGGAAATCGCCCGCGCCAAAACCGGGATGCTCTGCTTCGACTACACCACCCGCAAGCTGCGCTCCTTACCCCCCGAGCTGGCCGCCAAGGTCGGCTAAGCGCGATTCTTAGGTCGGTGTATACGGCGGGCTGCCGGCTTTTCGCCGGCTGTCCGCTTGCCGAAAGAACAAGCGGCACTACCGACGAGCGGACAGCCGGCGAAAAGCCGGCAGCCCGCCCCAGATGCTTCGGATACACTGACCTGAAAACCGCTCTAAGCGCCTATGTTTCGCCTGGTTCTCCTCACCGCGCCCACCGCCCTGCCCAACGAGCCGCGCCTGCTCACCGAGCTGCTGACGCTAGGCCTGCCCCGCCTGCACCTGCGCAAGCCCGGCTGGCCCGCCGCGCAGCTGGAGGCGCTGATTCAGGCGCTGCCGCCGCGGTTTCACGAGCGGCTGGTGCTGCACGGCCATCATGCGCTGGTGCGCCGCTATCGGCTGGGCGGCCTGCACCTCACGGCCGGCCAGCGCGCCGCCGCCTCGCGCCGCCCGGCGCTGCTACCCGGCCAAACGCTTTCGACCTCCTTCCACTCGCTGGCCGAAATTGCCGGGCACCGCCGCCGCTACGACTACGTATTTCTGAGCCCCATTTTCGATAGCATCAGTAAGGAAGGCTACGCCAGCAACTTTGACCTGGCCGTGGTGCAGGCTTTTTTGCAAAAGCTGGCCGGGCGGGCCGGCTACCAGCCACCGGTGCTGGCGCTGGGCGGGGTTGATTCTGAGAATCTTGCCTTGGTGCGGCAGGCTGGCTTCGCGGGCGCGGCCGTGCTGGGGGCCGTGTGGGGCAGCGCCGACCCGGTGGCGGCGTTCCGGGCTTTGGAAGGGGGGTAGGGCGGGCCGGGCAGCAACGCCAACCCTGTTTTTTCGCTGGCCGCCCGCCGTTGCCGTACACCAAGGCCACCAAAGTACGGACCCTGGCCCAGCTAACGACCGCTGGACCAGCCCCAAAAATTACCTACTCCCTTCTCATGCGATACGGAATGTGCTTCGACGGCAGCGTGGTGCGTGGCTGGGGCGATGATGGCCGCCCGCTGCACTTCTCCAACACCCGCGCCACGGGCCACGTCGAGCGGGCCGAGTTTCACTACCAGCGCAGCCGCCAGATGGGCCTGACGCTCTTCCGCGACACGGTGCTTTGGGACGAGGCGCGCCACTGCCCCGATTACGCTTGGCTCGACCGGCTGGCAGCGCTAAGCCAGGGCCAGATTGAGCTGGTGCTCAACCACTACGGACTGCCCGAGTGGCTGGACGAGGCCATGTTTTGGGGCGAGGCGGCGGCGGCGGCCATGCGCGAGCTGAGCCACCAGCTTGCCCGGCGCTACGGCGGCGCGTTTCGCAGCTACAACCTGGGGGCCGAGCTGGGCATCTGGACCGACTGGATTGCGGCTCCCAACAACCGGCAGTGGCCCTTTGGCAACCGCTCGTGGTGGGAGGTATATCGCCAAACCAGCGCCATTACCATCGCCATCGCTCAGGGCCTCAAGGCCGGCGACCCCACCTGCCGCACCGCCATGAGCGAGCCCTGGGGCTGGAACCCCGCCGTGCCCTGGGCCGACCAGGCCCGGCCTTTTGCCACCATCCTGGGCCGGTTCGATGAAGTAGCTGCGGCGCACGACTGCTTTACCTGGCAACAGGGCCACGCCGGCCTGCTCGACATTGTGGGCCTGAACATCTATTTTGAAAATGACATCCCGGGAATGCTGGCCGCCGCCCGCCGCCTATTTCCGGCCCAGCAAGTAGTGGTGGCCGAAACCGGCAACCTGCTCCGCCCCGACTGCCACCCGCCCCGGCTCTGGTGGGCCAAATTTGAAGCCCTGGGCGAGCCCGACCTGGAAGTAAGCTGGAGCCCCGGCCTCACCATGCTCACCCACGAGCTGGGCGAGCGCATGGCCGGCAACCTGCTCAGCGAAGACGGCACCCAGCACTGGCGACGCCGGGTAGTAGGTAGGAGTTAAGGCCGTTCTGGTGGGAGAGACGCGCGGGGTCGCGTCCCTACAACGAGTATATGGACCTGAAATTTTCGGTAGTGAAATGTTGATAACCAGCAACTACCCTAGCGCCGCGTCCCAATCCTTCCACACCGGCTCGTAGCCCTGGCGGCGCAGCATGGCGGCCACCTCAGCGGGGCTGCGCTCGTCCGAAATCTCGAACTGCTCCAGCGACTCGGGCGCCACGGCGTAGCCGCCCGGATTGGTCTTCGAACCCGCGCTAATACTCGTGATACCCAGCTTGATAACCTGGTCGCGGAAGGCAGGCGTTTCGCGGGTAGAGATAGACAGCTCCACTTCCTCATTCAGCAGGCGGTAGGCGCAGATGAGCTGCACCAGCTCGCGGTTGCTCATCTCCACCTTGGGTTGCAGCAGGCCCTCGGCGGGCCGCAGGCGCGGAAACGACAGGCTGTACCGGGTTTGCCAGTAGGCGCGCTCCAGGTAATCGAGGTGCAATGCCGTGTAGAAGCAGTCGGTGCGCCAGTCTTCGAGGCCGATGAGCACGCCCAGGCCCAGCTTGTGGATGCCGGCCCGGCCCAGGCGGTCGGGCGTGTCGAGACGGTAGTGAAAATTCGACTTCTTCCCCTTGGGGTGATGCTTTTTGTAATCTTCCTGGTGATAGGTTTCCTGGTACACGAGCACCGTGTGCAGGCCCGCGGGAATCAGGCGCTCGTAGTCGGCCTCATCCAGCGGCTGCACCTCCATTGAGAGGTGGGCGAAGTGCGGGCGCAGCGTGCGGAGCGCTTTTTCCAGGTAATCGACGCCCACCGTCTGGTTGGCCTCGCCGGTCACGAGCAACACGTGGTCGTAGCCCCAGCCCTTGAGCACGGCCGCTTCGGCCAGCATTTCGACGCTGCTGAGGGTGCGACGCTTGAGCTTATTATCCAGGCTGAAGCCGCAGTAGGTGCAGATATTCTGGCACTCGTTGCTCAGGTACAGCGGCACATAGAGCTGCATCGTGTTGCCAAACCGCTTCTGCGTAAGCTGCCGGCTGAGTTGGGCCATTTCCTCCAGGTAGGGCGCGGCGGCGGGTGAAATCAGGGCCTTGAAGTCTTCCAGCGTGCGGCGCGGCGCGGCCAGGGCGCGCACTACCTCGGCCGCCGTTTTGGCGTAAATGCTGGCTTTGACATCGGCCCACGGGTGGGCTTCGAAAATGGGGCGGAAACTCATGGTTTGAAATAACTTGTAGCAAAGAAGAACGTCATGCCGAGCGCAGCCGAGGCATCTCGTTCGGGCCGTTCGCGCCTCGTTCAATGACGCACGCGAGATGCCTCGGCTGCGCTCGGCATGACGTTCCTCTTTTACTGATTTTACCTATCCAAAAACGCCGTGAGCGGCGAGCTGGCCACCGCCTCAGCGTGCGCCACCGGCGCGGCCAGCCGCGCCTCATAGGCCACGCGCCCGGCCTCCACGGCCATTCTAAACGCGTGGGCCATCGCCACCGGCTGCCCGGCCACGGCGATGGCCGTGTTCACGAGCACCGCGGCGGCACCCATTTCCAGGGCCGCCGCCGCGTGCGAGGGCGCACCAATACCGGCATCCACCACCACCGGCACCCGGCTTTGGCCGATGATGATTTCCAGAAACTCCCTGGTCAGCAAGCCTTTATTAGAACCGATGGGCGAGCCGAGCGGCATCACGGCCGCTACCCCCACTTCCTCCAGGCGCTTGCACAGCACCGGGTCGGCGTGGAGGTAGGGCAGCACCACGAAGCCCAGCTTCACCAGCTCCTCGGCGGCGCGCAGGGTTTCGATGGGGTCGGGCAGCAGGTACTTGGGGTCGGGGTGAATTTCGAGTTTGAGCCAGTTGGTTTCCAGCGCCTCGCGGGCCAGCTGGGCGGCAAACACGGCTTCTTTGGCCGTGCGCACCCCCGAGGTATTGGGCAGCAGGCTGAATTGCGCGTGGCCGAGGTGGCGCAAAATGTCGTCGTCGGCATTGGCCACGTCCACGCGCTTGAGGGCCACCGTCACCAGCTCCGAGCCGGAGGCCAGCAGCGCCGCTTCCATGAGCGCCGACGAGCTAAACTTGCCCGTGCCCGTGAACAGCCGCGAGGTGAACGTGCGCCCGGCGATAACCAGTGGTTGCGTTTTCATATCGTTTCTACTGCTTGATTGTTAGCTAATTCGACCACAAAAAGCCCGGCCGCCGCCGCAGGGTCGGCCGCGCTGCCAATGGCCCCCGACACGGCCACGCCGTGCAGCCCGGTGGCCCGCAGCGCCGGCACATCGGCCAGCCCTACCCCCCCAATTCCGATGACAGGCACCGCGAAGCCCGCCGCCCGGCACTGCGCCAACACCCCGGCGTAGCCCGCCAGCCCCAGAATTGGGCTCAGCTTTTCCTTGGTGGCAGTGAAGCGAAACGGCCCCAGCCCGACGTAATCGACGCCGGCCGCCACCAGGCCCGCGATGTCGGCAAACGTGTTGGCCGTGCCGCCGATGATGAACGTCGGCCCCAGCAAGGCGCGCGCCTCGGCGGGCGGCATATCCTCCTTCCCCAGGTGCACACCGTCGGCCCCACTACCCAGCGCCAGCGCCGGATTGTCGTTGAGGAGGAAGGTGGCACCGTGGCGGCGGCACACGGCCTGGGTTTCCAGGGCGCGTTGCCGCCACTCGGCCGCCGGCAGGTTCTTGACCCGCAGCTGCACCCAGCGCACGCCGCCCCGACAGGCCAGCTCGGCAGCCTCGGCGGTGGTAGTGATGTAGTGAAGGTTACTGATTTTCATGTTGTTCATTACCAAAATGGTAGCCCAGCAGCGTGTCGTTGCTACCCAGAAATGCGGCGGTGTAGGCCTTGCCGGCCCAGCAGGCGGCGGGCAGGTCGTCGCCCAGCGCGAGCCGGGCCAGCACCGCCGCCGATAGCACACAGCCGCTGCCGTGCTTTGCGCCGTGCGGCAGGCGGGGGGTAGCCAGCGCGTGGCGCACCTCGGGCAGTAGCAGCACGTCGGTGGCAAAATGGCCGGTGGCGTGGCCGCCTTTCAGTAGCACCGGGCACCAGGCGGCCAGGGTTTCGGCGGCCTCTTCGGCCGTGGCGGCGGGCAGCAGGCGCAGCGCCTCGGGCTGGTTGGGGGTGATAAGCGCCAGCTCGCGGCAGATGGCTTGCAGCAGCCCCGCCTCGGGCCGGGCGTGAAACTCGTAGCCCGCCGTGGCCTTCAGCACCGGGTCCCAGACGATTTGCACCGCGGGCTTCCGCGCTTTCAGCCAGCCGATTAGCTCCCGCAGCAGGGGTAGGCTTTTGATGAGGCCAATTTTGACAACGCCAATATCGAACCGCGCCAGCAGTAGCCGTATTTGGTCCTGGATTTCGGGTAGCCCTACCCAGTTCACGCGCTCAAAAGCCACGTCGTTCTGCACCGTGAGGGCGGTGCAGGCAGCCAGGCCGTACACGCCGCTGGCCTCCAGTGTTTTCACGTCGGCCAGCACGCCGGCCCCGGCGCTGGGGTCGAAGCCGGCAATGGTGAGAGCGTAGGGGCGTAGCCCCGCCCCCGGCCCCGCCCCTGCGGGGGAGGGGAGCCACGGCGGCACAGCCGTGAACTCGTCAGGCTCCCCTCCCCCGCAGGGGAGGGGCTGGGGGTGGGGGTGCTTTTTCACAGGTAAATCTCGCTGCCCTTCGCCACGAACTCGCGCGACTTCTCGCGCAAGCCCTCGGTCAACACCTGGGCGGCCGTGCGGTCCTGGCTGGCCGCGTAGTCGCGCACTTCCTGGGTAATTTTCATCGAGCAGAAATGCGGGCCGCACATCGAGCAGAAGTGGGCCACCTTGGCGCCTTCGGCGGGCAGGGTTTCGTCGTGGTATTCGCGGGCGGTGTCGGGGTCGAGGCTCAGGTTGAACTGGTCTTCCCAGCGGAACTCGAAGCGGGCCTTGCTCAGGGCGTTGTCGCGGTACTGCGCGCCGGGGTGGCCTTTGGCCAAGTCGGCGGCGTGGGCCGCGATTTTGTAGGCGATAACGCCATCCTTCACGTCCTGCTTGTTGGGTAGGCCGAGGTGTTCCTTGGGTGTCACGTAGCAGAGCATGGCGGTGCCAAACCAGCCAATCATGGCCGCCCCGATGGCCGAGGTAATGTGGTCGTAGCCCGGCGCGATGTCCGTCGTGAGCGGCCCCAGCGTGTAGAAGGGCGCCTCGTGGCATTCCTTCAGCTGCTTGTCCATATTCTCCTTGATGAGGTGCATGGGCACGTGGCCGGGGCCCTCAATCATCACCTGCACGTCGTGCGCCCAGGCAATTTTGGTGAGCTCGCCCAGCGTTTCCAGCTCGGCAAACTGCGCCTCGTCGTTGGCATCGGCGATGGAGCCGGGGCGCAGGCCATCGCCCAGCGAAAAGGCCACGTCGTAGGCCGTCATAATCTCGCAGATTTCCTCAAAGTGCGTGTAGAGGAAGCTCTCCTGGTGGTGCGCCAGGCACCACTTGGCCATAATGGAGCCCCCGCGCGACACGATGCCGGTCACGCGCCTGGCCGTCATCGGCACGTAGCGCAGCAGCACGCCGGCGTGGATGGTGAAGTAGTCCACGCCCTGCTCGGCCTGCTCAATGAGCGTGTCGCGGAATAGCTCCCAGGTGAGGTCCTCGGCCTTGCCGTTCACCTTTTCCAGCGCCTGGTAAATGGGCACCGTGCCCACCGGCACCGGGCAGTTGCGGATAATCCACTCGCGGGTTTCGTGGATGTTCTTGCCCGTGCTGAGGTCCATGAGCGTGTCGCCGCCCCAGCGGCAGCTCCACACGGCCTTATCTACCTCTTCTTCAATGGATGACGTGACGGCCGAGTTGCCGATGTTGGTGTTAATTTTCACCAGGAAGTTGCGCCCGATAATCATGGGTTCGCTCTCGGGGTGGTTGATATTGCTCGGAATAACCGCGCGCCCGGCGGCCACTTCCTGGCGCACGAACTCGGCCGTGATGTGGCCCTCCGGCGTGCGCGCCCCAAAGCTGTGGCCGCGGTGCTGCGTGCGCAGCGGGTCGTCGGCCGGCAGCTCATCAAAGCGCTGGTTTTCGCGGATGGCGATGTACTCCATCTCGGGCGTGATGAGGCCCTGCTTGGCGTAGTGCAGCTGACTCACGTTGGCCCCGGCTTTGGCGCGCAGTGGGGCCGCGATGTGCTCGAAGCGCAAGTGGTCCAGGCTATTATCGGCGGCGCGCTGCTGGCCGTAGTCGGAGGTGGTGCCCGCGAGCTGCTCCACGTCGCCGCGCTCCAGAATCCAGCTTTCGCGCAGGCGCGGCAGGCCTTTTTTCAGGTCGATTGCCACGTTCGGGTCGGTGTAGGGGCCGCTGGTGTCGTACACCGTCACGGGCGGGTTCTGCTCCGACGGAAAGCCGAAATCGAACTTGCGCTCGGTATCGGCCAGGGCGATTTCGCGCATGGCTACCCGGATATTGGGGTGTAGCTTGCCCGGCACGTAAATCTTGCGCGAGCCGGTGAGGGGCTGGCGCTCCACCAGCGTCTGCTGGGGGGCGTGGTCTTTTTTCTTCATTGATGAAAGGGAAGATAGTAGCAGCGCAAACCAGCTGTTCGTTTGCAGCTTAGCTTCTACTGCTTATTGTTAACTGCTCATTGACAATTGAATTCCTACCCCCCCTGCGTGGCCCGGATGAGGGTGAGGCGGTCGTGGGGCTGCACGGCGTGGGTAGGCCACTCGGCGCGGGGCACCACCACGTCGTTGATGGCCACGGCAAGGCCGCGCGTCCGGGTCTGGCCCAGGGCCGTCAGCAGCTCGGCCAGCGGCTGATTTTCAGCGGCTTCGTGAGCCGAATTGTTTACGTAGCAAACCATGCAACCAGCGTTAGTTGAGACAAGGGAAGGCCATAAACACTAGGCGGTGCCGGCCACGGCCTACCCCCACGGGTAGCCGCCAGGCGGACCAGTACTTTTCCCTTCGCCAGCATTACCTGGTTCAGGTTCGGAGGGTATCGTCTCAGCCTTGCTCGCGCAAAGCACCCCTAAAGTTTAGGATGGCGAAGGTAGGCGCGGGAAGCTGAGTATTTGCTGAAAACTTTACAACTGAAATACTTTTCGCAGTCCGGCGTCTACCTGAGTCAATTCGGCCGGAGTCAATTCCCCTAATTTGCCTTGAATCAGCGTTTGCTTGATTGTTGCTAGCTTGCTTACACGAATAGCCGAAGGAAGCTTAAGCCCGTTGCCAGCGCCAGGTACCAGCATTACATCAGTTGCTTGAGCCTGCTGAAGCTGGCTGGTAACGAAGGCTAGAGTAGCACCGACGGCATCAAAAGCCAAGACCAGAGCTGGCCGCTTTTTCTTACCTGACAGGTCGGTAAAGGGAAAATCAACAGAAACGAGGTCGCCTTTTTTCATACTTGGGTACCCTCAAGCCCTGGGGTTTGTTACCAGATTTTTTTCATGCTTATCAACCGCTTAGGCAACCGAATTTGCGCGAAATAAGCCCTCACTACCGGAGGCTGGCGTTTAGTTGTATCGTTCCAATAGGTCGTCATCAGTGTAGAGGTCCGGCTCATCATGCAGCCAGTCAAAGGCACCGCCGTGTTCTACTATCCACATAATGTCACGGCGCAAATCTTCCTCTTCTTTTTGGTGAATGAGCTTGGCGTAGTGAGCTTGGATGTCAGCGTCTGCGTTCGCTTCTTGCACGGCATAAGTAAGCAAAGTCAGTACTTGGCTCGCTTTATCGGCCGGCAACTGGTCTAGTAGGTGCGTCGCTTCGGAGATAATTTCTTGCTTGCTCATCGGGATAGCGGTTAAGATAGGGCCTCGGCCTGCAAAATACGTGGGGGAACCGAAAAGTTCTGACTTCGGAACCCAAACCCCTGACCCGTTGTATTTTTGCCCTATGTTACTGGAACTCGAACTCGCCCCCGCTAAACGCGACATCCGCAAAGTGTCTGCCGACGACCTCAGGGCGTTTATGGTGACGCATGGCGAAAAGCCGTTTCGCGCCAAGCAGGTGAGCGAATGGCTGTGGAAAAACACGGCCGGCTCGTTTGAGGAAATGAACAACATCTCGCTGAGCACCCGCGAGTTGCTGGCCGCGCACTTTGTCATCAACGGCGTGGCCGTGCAAAACCAGCAGCTTAGCAACGATGGCACCATCAAGTCGGCCTTCCGGCTGCACGACGGCAACATCGTGGAGGGCGTGCTCATTCCGCACGACACGCGCATGACGGCCTGCATCTCGTCGCAGGTGGGCTGCTCGCTCACCTGTAAGTTTTGCGCCACCGGCTACATGGACCGCAAGCGCAACCTCGACGCGGCCGAGATTTATGACCAGGTGGTGCGCATCCGGGAGCAGTGCGAGGCCCAGTACGGCACGCCGCTCACCAACATCGTGTACATGGGCATGGGCGAGCCGCTACTCAACTACGCCAACGTGGTCGAAAGCGTGCGTCGCATCACCGCGCCCGACGGCCTCAACATGGCCCCGCGCCGCATCACCATCAGCACGGCCGGCATCGCCAAGATGATAAAAAAGCTGGCCGACGACGACGTGAAGGCCAACCTTGCCCTGAGCCTGCACGCGCCCAACGACGCCAAGCGCAACGAGATTATGCCCATCAACGAGGCCAACTCGCTCGCCGCGCTCAAGGACGCCTTGCAGTACTACCACCAGAAAACCGGCCGCAAAGTCACCTACGAATACATTGTGTTCGAGAACTTTAACGATGGCCTGGAGGATGCCGCCGAGCTGTACGCCATCAGCAAGTGGCTGCCCTGCAAGATTAACCTTATCGAGTACAATCCCATCGAGAACGCCGCTTACCAGAACGCGGAGGCCGATAAA
>JAABUW010004673.1_pt1 | contig 18299 bp, 3 predicted proteins | sample 5560081 | NCBI WGS metagenome assembly JAABUW01 (sample SAMN10711882, study PRJNA513363) | rock metagenome | isolation source: Antarctica rocks | place: Antarctica: Victoria Land, Knobhead sud | reverse complement strand
ACATATGTGTGGGGAAGAGGGTATATTCTCATCTCTTGGGAGGTGGAGGTGGGAATGCGGCCTATGACACGCATCTCGTCAGCATCCAATGACCCGCAGAAACGAGAACAAGGATCATACATAGACAAGCAAGCGTATTAATGCCATCAATATTCATTGCGCAACTCCCACAAATGCCCTCCCTGCAACTCCGTCGAAATGTGAGGGTCGGATCAACCTCGTTCTTGATCCTTATCAACGCATCCAACACCATCGGACCGGTCTTGTTGATATCGAGAGTGTAGGTCTGCATCTTCGGCTTCTCGGTAGGATGGTCAGGCGACCAGCGATAGATGTGGAATGTCTTGATCTTGCTGTCCTTATCTTTCGAGGGTTCTTGGATGGTAGAGGTGTGCTTCGGGGAAACAGGAGGCTGAGACGCGGTCATAGCCTCACCAAGAGCGGCGACAGGCTCGACGGTGGCATATGTGCGGGCGAGAGGAGGGTGGAAAAGAGAGTGGGCGGAGGGGAGGAGGCGAGTGGCGCGGCGGAGGGAGGCCATTGTGATAGAGGGAGCGAGTAGTCCTGCCCAGAGAACGGTGGGGATCAGAAGTGTCCGAATAACGGATCGGTGACGCGATACAATGAGTCCGCAGCTTAAAGGACTTTGAATGAAACAAAGAATTGGGAGGTCGTCGACGAACGATGATGGCAAAATGCATTAACGACATTAGCCGAGGTACTTAGCACGTGACCATGCTAAGCTTGGCAAGGAAATCCGATTCTGCTTGGCCATGATTGGCTGCAATAATTAGCCTTACAAAACCAACATCTACGTACATGTATGCTATGCAGTCTGCAACAAGACATTGTGAAAAGTGACGCGATCCAATTTCAAGAGCTGGAAGCAGATTGGAACATGCAGTGATCTTTTGTCACCATTTCGTCTCCTGGCACTACACTAACATACATTTGTTTCAAAGCCAGCAAGCGTAAGGTAACATTAAGGCGTCCTCCCGGAAAGTTACCATAAAGTACATTCCTTTCCATACGCCTTCTGTATGCCCCGTACTTGCTTCTGAATCCGGACGCCACGTTGTTCGTCGGAGAATGAAAGGATGGAATCGAGTAGGAGCGCTACCTCTTGGTTCCTCCAATTGACTTGCCAGTCGCACCGACCACCTGCCTCATCTAAGCAAGCCCATGGCATTTTCAACGTTCTATGAGGCTTTATTCTGGGCATAGATGAGTGCTTGTTGCGTAAGGCCTTAGCCTCATAATAGCCAATGTGTCGCTCAGACCAGTTTAGCAGGCCTCCCTGGGGGGTGTGATGACAGCGTGCGTAATGTCCCTCGTCTCTTCCCCAGGAATAATTTCAAAATCATGGCTGCCGCTCCAAAGACGATTTGGGAGCATCTTCCCAGACCTCTTCCGGTGATTGTGCATGATCGTCTGCGGCAGCCCCTTGAATAGCCAGATTGTCCGATCCATTCCTCGCATCTTCGATGCTTTTCAGTAAGGCCTCGAAGGCTCTGTACCACTCCATTGGGTCCTTGTCATAAGGTCGCATTGCCCACCGGCTCCATCCAACATCCTGGCCTCGCCGCTTCTCCGCATACTGCTGTGCCGTAGAACTTGCATGAGTGGCCGCCACATCAAGACGGGCCAATTTGGCCTCCCGGAGGATCCCAAGTGTTTCAATATTGGAGTAACGGGCGGCTTGATGGAGCAAGGTATAGTTCCAGACATATCGATCGGTGTAGTCAAGTGTGGGATGTCTCAACAGGACTCTGAGCGAGCGATGGCTGTTGCTGTATACTGCCAATGACAATGCCGTTGCTCCTCTCTTCGCTTGGGCATTGATGCTGACCCCATGGTCGAGAAGATAAGACACAAGAGTGGGCCGATCATAGCATACCGTGCCCATCAATAGTGTTCGACCAAGGTTGTTCGCGTGTCCGAGGTCAGCGCCATGGGTCGTCAACACTCGGAGAAAGCTCAATCTTGAGCCCTCCGAATGGCATGCACAGGCCAACATCGTCGCTGCTGTTTCGCCAGAACGGGTCTTGTGGTTGACATCTGCCTTTGCTGGTAAAAGGAGACTTATGCAGCAGCTACTATTGGAGTATGTCGACCAGTGCAAAGGGGTCAGGCCAGAGATGTCGGGTCTGTCGGGGTCCGCGCCATAGGTCAATAGCCGGATCACTGTGTCACAGTCGCCTCGCACACAAGCCCAAGATAATATTGTTCTACCAGTGGCATCTGTCTTGTCGATGGCTGATCTGGAAGTAGACGCTAGAGTCTCCTCGAAAGTTGCGCTTGAGATGCCCAAGTATGCCCTGTGTAAGGGAGAGAAGCTAAGATTTGCTAGCTGAGAGTAATCGGTGAAAAGATTCGGCATGCTCATCGCAAGTTTTGATTCTTGCCAATTCTTATTCGACAGGACTCTTCTCCATGCCAAAGTACATCCGGATCTGAGAAGGCTATGAGTTAGAGGTAGCTCATAAAGAAACATGGCATACTCACAACCCTTTACGGTCCTCGTAGTACATATTAGAGCCCGCATCCAGGAGGAATTTAGTTGTTGCGAATCATCCGTTGAGTATAGCCACCTGATGAATTGGTCAGTCTTCGAAGTTCAAGGAATAACTTCACTTACATGTAGAGGCGTATGCCCATGTTCATCTACATCGAGCACGGAAGCTTGCCGCTGTGTCAGTAGGCGTCTCACTCAATCTCTCTTTCCCGATTCTGCGGCTTTGTAAATTAGGGATGTAGTTGGGACGAGTCTTATAACTTTTAGGCATAGTTCAGGCCCTCTAATGGTACTTTGCGCTATTGCGATCAGTATAGATCGCTGAGTAAACCATCGGGGAAACGTGTATTCGTAGGTATATCGCACCAACCTGTCGCCACAGTAAAAGCTATCGCATCTGTCAGTAGACAAGGGCGAAGCATAGTAGCCCCTGAACATGGATCCCAGTATGGCGTTCATGAGATACGGCTTACTATGTCGCTTCGGAGTGTGACAGCTGCAAACGCAACTCAACTTGCAAGTGCTCTCCTCGAGTCTCAACGTAGGTACGGAACATTGTGCAACTTTCGCCTCCGGTTCTTGCTTCGATTTCAGCTCGAAAGGACATGTACCTAGTGTGCAAGCGTCGAAATGGTTATTTACGGTACCACTTACGAGGGCCTGCTGATGCTTAGAGTCCAACGTCCTATTGTGAGCAATGTTGTCTGATTTTAGGAGCGATTGGGCCAGCGATCACTCCATGCAATCGAGTCGCCCTAAAAGAGGCGAGATCGCAGTGTCAGTCTGGTGCTGAAGCCCTTCAATTGCGAGGTAGACCTTCTGAACCCGGACGTTGGTCTTGTACATGGAAGAGCTACAAACATCAGTTATATAGTATTGATTGTTGAGTGCTAGAACGGTGGCCTTACGCATTCAGTAGGGATAAGGCGTTGACCAAAGAGATATTGGCCGCCTTGATTCTCTCCTTTATAGCTGCCACTTTAGTCTCGGCTCGGAGCCATGAGGAGCGATCAACTCTGTATCCCCCTCGAGTGGTAATGGTGGTCAAGTCGTAGAATATGATGTTCTCCAGGTCCAATACGGTAGCCTTTGCCTGATTCAGGGCTCCCTCAATACTTGAGGGCAACGCATGCTCATCGTGCCATTGTTGCAAGAGATCGTCAACGTTCTGAACAACGCACTGAAGGTCGGTGACTTCATTGCAGAGAGCTAGCAAGGCATGGGGAGCATCTCTGAGTTGCACGAGTTTCCTGAGTCCATTGCCAACTTTGCCGCCTGCACCAAAGATCGCCAGAATACCCGCGGTTACTGAAAGAGGGTCCATTATAAAGCAGAGAAGTGCTGCCATAAAGATACTGTGATTGGAGATACCAAAACCCAATCAAAGCTCTTACTAAGATAGTGATATGAAATAATCCGGATGATCCAAACGTACGTAGTAAAAGGAAACCAAAGGTGGCTGTCAAAAAATGACAGAACCCTATAAGAGACTAAGACAGTGCTCATACGAGTCTTGGAAGACAAATCGAACTCACCATTGGATGCCAGCATTTGGCGATAAAGCAATTGCAGCAACAAATCTGGGTAGCATTGATGAAACCATGGGAGTGTCAGCACCGTCACAACCTACCATACACTCAACTTCAGCTGTGGATAGTGATACACCGAAATCGAGTAGCCTCATGTCTCTTGTTCGAGTGCATTACTGTTATCAGGTTCCAGACCTAGAGTTGAGGCTTCACGAGCTCATTCGTCGGCGAAGTGGCGATGGACGAAGAGCGCCGATTCCGCCAAGATTTTATTTATGCATCTGCATAACTTTATGGCACTCCGCACGCGCCTACGGAGTGTTCTATCCTGGTGGTGCCGGTTGCGTCGCCGGCGATCTACGATAGGACCCGGTGATGAAAAGCTACTCGCGCGGACCTTGTAATGTTGTTTTGCAACAGTACTTTAAGGGCGGCAGGAGGGTTTTGAAAATGCTCCTAATATTATTTCAATATTCTTGTACTGTAAAGATCTAGCGTCAAAGAAAGCCTAAGATATTTATGTGCAATAAAATTCAATCGATCGATATTTAGATTCAATAATCCTTTGAAAGCATTTCGAAATTTGAAAATATCCCCAAGTCGATACTTCATGCGTATTAGAGATCTTAGTAGTCTAGAATATAAAGATGCGAAAACGTTCTCTTCCAAATGTCTCAATTGCGAAAATGTAAGATTTTAATAAGATTCGCGATTAAGATTTTTTGTCAACCAATAGATCTAGATCACAAATAATTCTCAATCCCAAAAATAAGATTCCAAAAGATAGGGTTTCACAAATTACGATAAAAAAATATACTATTAAATTATCTTAATTGCGAGATTATCTTGCAATAAAAATTATGCTAAAAGACTCTAAAAATTATTTTCTAAAGAAGAATATTCTATAGATTCAAAATTATTCAAAGAGCAACGTGCGCGCACTTTATCGTCAAGCTAAAATATTGTTAATACAAATAATTAATAGCTAGCTAGTACAATACGATAGCGACCTAAATTGCATTGTAGCTATTGCTGCTTCTTTTGTTCTCTCTATTGATATATATGTCCAACTTTGCTCTAGTTTCGACATTACAAATAAGAAGTTTTTTAAGATCTTTCCAAGTTTGGCATCTTAAAGAAGTATACAAAAAAACAATATGCAAACTTTGTGTTTCTAGATTTTTGAACCTTGCAATTAGCAAAGTTGCGCTATATATAAGAGAAAATAATAACTTACGTCGAGAAAAAGACTTGTTAATATAGAAAAAAACAAATAGATAATGCGCTTTTTCAATTGTTGCTAGAAGCTTGTAAAGCTAGAAGACGTACGATAAATATAGATTGTCGCTTAATAATAAGATTTGTAAGATATAAAGACTAGAACAAATTGTTAGAGAAATAGCATTGTAAAAAATCGTAAATAGTATTTATCTAAAATATAAACAATGTTTCTTTGAACGTCTATTCTCGAGAATCGCCCAAATGTCTAGTACTATAATAGCGAAGCTTGTTAGCAACAACTATCTTTATCAAGACAAATAATTAACATAATAGTTATGCGAATATTAAGTTAATTTCTCTAAGATTATTTAGTTCTTTACGTATTCTTCAATCTATAAAGCAAAGCAATTATATATTGTAAATATTTGAGACAATAGTAGAATACAACTTTAAAGTAAGACTTAAGCTTAAAAGTATTAGCAATTTCCAAATACACAAAGTCTTAAAAGTTATTTATCTTTTACTCAAAGATTGCACTTATTAAAGTTGCTAAGTATTTTGTCGACTACATTAAACGCACTTACTTACAATTATTACCAAAACATCGAGCTTACTTACTCGATATATCTCTAAATTATAATAATCTTTTATTGACAATCTTAATTACTTCTTTATTTTCAAAGATCGACTTATAGTATATCTTACTTCTACTCTTGCTAGTACTTGTTAATTGTCGCTCTTTATCTTACTTATCTTGCGCAAAGATAACGCAACTTTATTGTTATATCTTGTAATTCTTTAATTCCTAAGAAGACGCAAATTTCGATTCAAATATTAACTTAGCATTAAATGTTTTAACTTAACTTATTGTTTATTGTAACAATTATCTTTGAATTTAGATCAAGATTTTAATAAAATGTTGCAAATCTTCAACAACAAATATTAAGAGCTCTCTAGCTTAAAAGCAATTGTTTGCTATTATTATAACTTTGACTAACAAAGCAATTATTATAGATTACATATTTCTTTGTATACAATATCGACACACAATTATCTAAATTCTTTCTTCAAAAGCGATCGATATTTTTGGATTCGCAAAAACTACATTTTTATCTACTATATTTTTTTGCTAGTATTGGATCTCGCAAGCAATTGTATCTTATCTTTCGACTTCGTTTTCTCTCAAACAATTTATAAATCTTTAACTTATAAGAAATAGCAATTTAATCGCTTTAAATACATAAAATAAAGAATATTTGTTACAAGCGAAAATAATAATTTTTAGAATATCTAAAATTATCTTAACCTAAAATATAAAAGTCGAAAACAATAAAGCCAAAAATATTATACAAACAAGAGATACTTAAGAAGATTAAAGATAGTTTAACAAAAAGCAAAGCAAATTAAAGAGCATATTGCGATCTAGATATAATATTTGTGTTACGCTAGTACTTTCTTTAAAGATATTAGAATAAGATTGTGCTATCGAAGAGATTTGTAGACGTCTTTAAGCAATACAAGCAATTACTTAATAACAAGAATTGCAACTATAAATAATTTCTATATTTAATAAATCTAGATAGAGATTTAATAAATTAAAATAACAATAAGTAAAAATCTATAATAAATTAAATACAATCTATAAGAGAGTTATGTTCTTGTTTCTATATATTAAGAAAATATTAATTGCTTATCTTGCTTGTTTGTTAAGTATAGCAAATATAATTGTTTGCAATATTTGCTTGTTAAATATATTAAATATTATATTTAAATTGCTTGCTTCTTAAATATATCGAATATAATAATAAATTTGCTTAAAGATATAGAATCTAAATTACTAGTATAACTTTAATAAGCTTATAATACTATTCTTTTTTTTTAGAGTTTTTGTTTTAAAATCTAATATCTTCTTATTATATCTTTAAGAAAAATTAATATTAGAAATTTCTTTTTTCGAAAAAAAGATTTTTTCAATATTTTAGAATTAATATTTCTAGCAATATATTCTTGTTATAACTATACAATATCTAATAAGATTTATTATATAAATAATAATTCTAAAAAGTATATAAAGTGTATGCAATCTAGTTGTAATTATAATTTAATAATTTTCTCTATATTAATTAAACAAATTTATAGAAAGTAAATACGCTTAAAGAAAGAAATATGTAATGCGTATGCAAAGTTAAATTAACTAAAAAAACAATTAGATTTTCTAAAAAATAAGAAGAAAAAAATAATTGTAATAAAATAAAAAAATATTAACAATTTAGAGATAAATAAAGTATACTTTGTTAAATTTTTTTTAAAGATTTTTGAATTATTATTTAATATATTGTTTAAATAGTTTTAACTTTTAATTAACTAGAATTAAGATACTATTTTTATATCTTATTTTAATAAAATTTTCTTAAAAAATTCTAATAGCAATTAAGATTCTTTTTTGATTCTTATATATTCTTTAAGATAGAATATTTTTTTTATTTAATAAAATACTTTTGATTTTTTTATTGTAGAATTTTTTTAATCTCGAATTAATTCTTTTTTTGCAAATAGAAATAAAATATATTTTATAAAAATATAATTAGATTTACTAACTTCAACAATAAAATATAAAATACTAGAAATATTTTAATATTTTTAGATAAGTCGAGTTTGTAATTAACTAGTTCTTTAGTTTTTTTAACAAAAAACAATTTAACTTTAATATAATTTAACTTTTTATTTAATTTTCTTGTTTTAAGATTTTTTGTAAAAAGATATATTTTATTTCTCTCTTTTAATTAAAATATTGTTTTTTGTTTTTTATTTTAATATTTAATTAACTTTTTTTGTATTTTCGAGATATTATTATATATCTTTTTTAGTATTGCTATTCTTTTAATAGTTAATTGTACAAATAAATATATATATTTTTTCTTAAAGAGATTTGATTTTTTGTTATAATTAACAAAGAATAAAATTATTTTAGTAATATTCGAAATCTTTGCATTAAGTGCTAATTATACTATAGATAGAAATAATACTTAATTATTATAAGTATTATTAATATAGTATTTTAGATATTGTTTAAGACTTTAGTTTGTTTTTTCTATTTAATTATTTATAATTAAGTAATAGACAATAGATATTTAAAGTCTTATATCTAATATTAAGAGAAATATCTTTTAATAATTAGATATAAAGAGCTTGTTTTTGTTACTAATTAATCTTTTAAATATATTATAATATTATATAAGTCGATTTAATATAATATATTTTAGTTGTTTTGCAATAAACTTCTCTTTGTATACAATAATATATAAGTATTTAATAAATTTATTAATTATTACTAGTATCGAATTATATCTATTTTTAATTGCTAGATTTGTCGACTTTAGTAACTTAATAATAAAATTTATTGTAACTTTATTTTATAGCAATTTAGATAGTTTCTAATATTAAATTTTGCTATAGTTTGTATATATATTATATTTGTTTTGCTAATAGCTAAGATATTGTTTAATATATATTTTGATAGTTTATCTTATTTGTAAGAACTAACAATGCTAGCGTAAAAATTAAAAAATTTTAGTTACTTTTAAGTGCTTTTGCAATAATTTGTTATAGTACTCTCTTATATATTTGTTAATCTTATTAATAGATATTTAAAGTTTTTCTTTCTTTACTAGAAATTCTTTTATATTATCTCGAAGTATTTGTAGTATAGTATTTAGCTTATATTTGTTTGCTAATAATAATTTGTTTTTATTAATTTTAAATATATTATAATTAAACAATTTCTTTGTTTCTATATAATTACTTCTTTTGCTAAATATATTTATTTTATTATTATTTTTGTTTAAAATATATTGTATTTTAAACTTATATTATTTAAGTTTTTTTAATTATTATACTTGTTTTTTGTTAAGTTATTTAGTAGTAATAAAGTATATAAGATTTTTATAATCTATAAAAATTGTAAGTTTTAATAATTCTTTTATATATACTCTTTATAATTCTAAAAAAACTACTATAGCAAGTAGTTTTTTATTGTAAATATTATAATTTTATTTAACTAATAAGAGTTTTCTTAAAAAATATATTATTAGATATTATATATTTTTATATCTTTAACTAAAGTATATATTAATAACTAGATTTAATATATTAATTTTAATCTTGTTTAATAATTGCAAATTATATATCTTTAATACTAGCTTCTTTAAATATTTTAACTTAAGATTCTAAAATAATTTCTTTTTTGCAAATTCTTATATCTATAATATATCTTTTTTTGTAAAATTTGTTAATAGTATTGTGTTTACTAAGTAGTTTTTAATAAACTTCTTATTATAGTTTATAAAATCTAGAAAAAATTGCACTTTTTTTATATTTGTTAATAATTTTTATTTTTTAATTGCTTATAGTTTTTTAAAATCTATATATACTCTATATTGTTTAACAACAAATTTAAAAAAATTAACTTTCTTTTAATAGAATTTGTATTTCTTTAATTTAAAATATAAGTTTTTTATATTTAAATATTCTAATACTTTAAAGATATAACTAATATATTTTTTTAAAATTTTTAAATAAATTATAATATTATTTAAGTATACTATAACAAATTAATTTAAATATTGTTATAATATATTATTAATTATTTTCTAATATATTGTTAAGATATTTATAAGTTCGAATAATATTATTGTATATTTGTATAATTTATATTGTATACAAAAAGTTGTTTTTTACTTTTTTTCTATTTTTATTCTAATCTAGTTGTATACTTTTTGTAAGTCTAATTTAATAAAGTATTTTACTTTAAATAATTAAATTTAAAGCTTGTTAATATTAAATAATAAATATTAATTCTTAATTGTAATATTATTTAGCTTTTAGTAATTAATATATAAACAAAAAATTCTATTTTTCTTTAATACAAAAAGAATCAAATATTCTATCTATAATTGGAATTTTTTAATAAATTTTTATTTTTTATTTTTTGTTAAATATTTGTAAAGTACTTTAAGCTTTTTTTTAAATAAAATATATATAAGTTTAAATATAAATTACTTATCTAATTTAAATCTAATTTTGTAATTTTACAATTAATATTTAGAGAGAATCTTTATTATTTTTTTTTCTTAAAATAGATACTTTTAATTATTGTATATTTGTAATATATACTTTAACAATTTCTTTATTATACTAAATAGTTTAAAACTTTTAAAAAATTTGTAATTTTTTTTATTTATTTTAACTTTATAGTTTAATTAATCTTTGCTAATATTTGTCGAATTAAACTTTATTAAATTATTATTTTACAAAAATATAAATTTGTTGTTTGCAATTAATTTTTAATTTGTTTTTTTATTTATTATTAAATATTATTAATATATAGATTAAATATAAATTACGTAATTATATTGCGCAAATTTAAGTATTTATATATTTTAGTTAACTTCTAAATTGTATTGTTTTAATTAAGATATTTCTAGAACAATATTATAAGTAATTATTTTTATTATATTAAAGATTAGTTTCTTGTAATATTGCTAAATAGCTATTAATAATAATTTTATTTCTTTATCTACTTTTTTATTTTTATTAAATAATAAATTTTTATTTATAACTATTAAATTGTATATATTAAACTTTTTTTAAATAAAGTATTCTTTCTTTTTAACAAAAGTTTTAATTATAAAATTATTTATTGTATTAGAATTAATTATTACAATAAGTTAACAACTATTAATTTTAATTAATATAATAAAATATTATATATATATTGTTAAGTTTAGTTATTATTGTTAAACTAATATATTGTATTTCTTTAATATACTTTTTATTAAAAAATTTAAACTTTTTTCTATTTTTGTATTACAATTTCTACTTTGAATATTTGCTTGCGTTAAATTTCTCTTCTATATTAAATTAATAATCTTAATTTTCTAAAAAATTAATTAATTTCTTTCTTGTCTTTTAAATAAGTCTAGTATAAATTGTTATAATATTTTGTTTAATTAAGTATTGTATATTTCTTTGCTTTCTTTATCTTTTTTTAAGATAAACTTATATTGCTTAATTGTTGTTCGATTTTATTAAAAATATCTCTTTTAATAATAGTATCGCTTTCTAGCGCTTTCTTGCATTTATTTATAATTTAATTTATCTTTTTATTTCTTAATAAGCTAGCTAAAGTATTAAGATAATTTATAATATTATCTAGATATTTGTAAAAGTTCTTCTAGTTATACTTGTTATCTAAGTTTGTTACTAAATAAAAATATAATATTTTTAATTATTTTGTTTTTATAATTTTATTAAGTATTTAATTAACTTTCTATATAGATACAAATATTTTATCTAATAATATTTTATCTAGAACTTTCTATAACTAATCTAGATTTTTTATTAGATAATAATTGTTGTTTAATCTAGTTTTAAAGATATTTGTCTCTATATTAATTTGCTCTTTAATATTGTTTTAATTATTAAATATCTCTCTTAATATAATATTAATTTGTTAACAATCTATTAAGTTTTATAATTAACAATCTCTTGCAAAATAATTTAGTTTGCTATATAAATAGTACGTTTTTTAAAATTTGTTATTTTGCTTTTTTCTAAAAAAATTCTCTTTATATTGTTAAGTAAAATTTAGTTTTATAAATATAAATCTATAATAGTTAAAATTGCTATACTTTTAATTAAAACAAAATTCTTTTTACTAATATTTAATTGTTAATTTAAAGAAAATTCTTATTTTTTTTCGAAATTAATTGTATCTTTTTTTTTATTGCTCTTTTATATAGTTTATTGTTAAAATTAATAATTATTTTAATAAGATTAAATATATTACTAATAATTTTTCTATTATATATAATTTTGTCTTTTAAATTGTTTTTAAAATTTTGTCGAAATATTGTTATAAATACAATATTATTTTACTTAATTAAATTAATATATTTTTAAAATCTAGTTATATAATTTGTTGCAAAAATTTGTTAAGTAAAATATTAAATTATTTTTTTTACAATTTATTTTTTGTTAAATATTTTAAATATTTTTTGAATTTTTTTTTTAAAGTTGTCGAAGTTTGTAAATATTATACAAAATTTTTTATTATTGTTTTCTAAATATTTTTATAAATTTAATTTAAGCTAATATTAAGTTCTTTTTTTAAAAAATATTAATACAAAAATTGTCTTTTTATTTGCTAGAATAAAATAAAAGATAAAATAAATATTTATTTATATAAGCTAGTTCTTTAGATTAATACAATCTCTATAATAAATATTAAATTTATTAATTTTAATTTTGTTATTTTTATTAATAGAGAATTGATATAATACTAATAAGCTAATACTTAAAATAGAAATATATTAATTTAATACAAATATTTTTAAAATATTTAAAATATTATACTAGTATTTCTTTTAAAAATATTAAAATAAAATTGTACTATTAAAAAGATTTATAAATATCTTTAAACAATACAAACAATTATTTAATAATAAAAAATACAATTATAGACAATTTCTATATTTAATAAATTTAGACAAAAATTCGATAAACTAAAGTAATAATAAGTAAAAATCTATAATAAATTAAATACAATTTATAAAAAAGTTGTATTTTTGTTTCTATATATTAAGAAAATATTAATTGTTTATTTTGTTTGTTTGTTAAATATAGCAAATATAATTGTTTGCAATATTTGTTTATTAAATATATTAAATATTATATTTAGATTGCTTGCTTCTTAAGTATATTAAATATAATAGTAGATTTGCTCAAAGATATAGAATCTAAATTACTAGTATAGCTTTAATAAGCTTGTAACAATTTAAAACAAATTGCGAAAAAATAATGCGAAAAGAGAGCACTAATCTACTTAAAAATAAAGAAAGATCGAAGACACTAAAATAAAGAAGCTAAATAATAAAGAATATACGCAAAAAAGCAAACTACAATATAGATATATTTCTACAATAATATTAAACAAGTCTAAAATTTTTTAACAATCTCTATAAACTCTAAAGCGAAATCGAATACTCTATTAAAAATATAAATTAAGAATAAGTTAATAAGTATATATATAATTTCGAAGAAATTTAAACTAAATAATTGTATTAAGAAGCAAAATCTAGTTTACAAGAATTTGTCTACTAGCAATATCTAGAAATTCGAATATCTATCTATATTCTTTTAATCTTAAGTTCTAATTAAATAGCATTAAATATCTAAGACTTTTCTACAATATATATCTTCTTAAGATATAACAATATAATATTTAGAAGCTCGAGAGATATACAAAGAAAATTAAAATAAAATAAATAACAAATTTAGTTCGAATGCAAAATCCCTAAAACTTAGAAATTTTAAACATTGTTTTCGCAAATATAATCTTCGCAAATTATTGTATTTGCTAGCGCTATTTATCTATTCTTTATTTATTATAAAAACTAAATATTCTAGTTGCAATACAACAATCTTTCTTTATTATTATCTCTTGTCTTTAACTTGCATAATACAATTTATACTCTATAACATAATATCTTAAGCAAAGTTACAATAATCTTCTTTTTCCCAAACTTTAAGATCGACAATTGCAACAACAAATTTAGTTTATATTTATTGCTCTCTTTTAAGCTTTTTATTATTACAAATATTTGTCTTTGTATATCTCGTAAAAAGCAATGCGTAAAAATTTGAAGAATCTTAAAGAATAAACAATAAGAAAAGCGCAATTCGATTAGTTAAACAAAGTCTTTATAATAAAAAGATATACGCTAAGACAAAAAGCTAAGCTATATAAGTTGTAACTCGAAAATATAATAATTTAAGATTCACTTATAAGTTCTAAAAACTAAATTGCTCGTACTAGTAGATAAACTTAGAATTAAGAAATTAAGTACTATATTTATAGCTAATTATTGTTTTACTTAAATCTAAGAAGAATTTATTAATAATCTTAAGCTCTCTTAAAGTAGTTGGCAATCCTTGATTTTTTATCTTCTTTTCGAACTTCTTTTTGTGCATTAAAGAGCTAATATAAGAGCTATTATCGATGTATTGCTTCTCGCTATTTTAAAACTCTTAATTTGTAAGAGTTAAGATTAACTCGTAAAACAATCTTAAATATTTTTGCTAAAAAACTTGAAGAGAGATTGCAAGATTAAAATCGATATAATTAAAAACTTTATTAAAAGCGAAACAAATTGTAATTTGAACAACAAATTTAATAAGCAACTAGCGTTCTACTTTACGATAATTGGTTGCGAGAACAATTGCTTTAAATAGTCTATAAAATTGTTATTAAAGACTTACTACAATAAGATTTGTCTACTACAACAAAGTCTCTATACTTATGCGTTTGCTTTCTCGCCAAGACATTAATATTCTATAGCAACTTATACTTGAAAGTCAAAAAGTCGAAGTAAAGAGCGACGTAAATATTGAGAAGAGCGACAAACTTAACTTCTATTATAGTGTAAAAATTAATAAGATCGACTTGTTCTTCTTTATTCTACGCGAGATCTTGCGTCGAGACTTCGCTAGCTTAACTTGTTTGACTTGCTATGTTAGACGCTAGAGTTTGACGTCTTTGTTGTTAAGATTAGAAGATTGTATTTTGTTGATTTAATTTTAAAGCTTTGCTTTGCTTGCTCTTTTTTGCTACAATATCAATAAGAATCTTGTTAAGCTTTATAAGTAGCGCAAAAGCTTTTCGACTCTTAATAATATAACTTTGCAAAATTGCGCAATCTTAAATACTTAAGAATGTTGATACGACGAAATTGTTACTCTTTGTCAACTTTCTTAAGTAGATAATAATTTAATCGCAAACTAGTTGTTTAATATTATATAGTTTAAGTAGCTTCTTTCGATAATCAAATCTAATATACAAGTCTTTCAAAGATTAGCATCGCAAAAGAAAAGAAATTGCTATAAATACTTATATATATTTACTTATTGTTTATAACTTAAGATAAATAGCTAGTAACTATATTTTTTCTCAATCTAAGACGAGAGAAAAGTATCGAAAGCGCGCTATAAAGCTTTGCATAGTCTTAAAAGTAAATATTTACTTATATATTATTAACATAATTCTTCTTACAATTCTAGCATACTTAGAGTAAGCGAAATCTTCAAGTTTGCTAGCTATAATATCTAGCGTCAATGTTAAGCTCTATAATATTAATAATTTCGCTAACATATTATATTGTCTAAGATACTTGTCTTTGATAATTCTTGTTATACTTGTAATATTGACTCTTTTATTTAGAGTTGTATAATAATATTGTTCTTGCTTAACAATATCGTAATTTATGTTGTCTTAAGTATCTTAATTAGCGAAATACATTCGACAAAAGAGTTTAGCTAACAATCTCAAAAATTCTCTAATTTCTTGTTAAGATTTTATATTATCTATAAAAGTTAATATAGAAGTTTAGATCTCTTGTTGCTTATTATTAATTGTAAGAGTGTATTCTTCTTCTAAATATTAAAAGTTTTTCTCTAGCAATTGTATTATATTATTCAAAGACAATTTATAAGAATTAAGAGTAATCGAATATATATTGCGACTTCTTTGTCTTTCCTATAATATAATATTCGCAAAAATAAGATATATTTTTGTTAATATTCTATATATATTTTTGTAAAAACTAAAATCGTTAATAAAGTAAATAACAAATAGAAAGCGAATATTGTTCTATAGATATTTAATTAAGATCTCTTTTCTATAGTACTTAAGCTCTAGCTCTTCTTTAAGAGTATATAGTTAATTTATTAATCAAAAAGTACACGATTTGCGATTAAAAACTTAACAAATCTTTAATATTTTCTTTATCGATTCAAAGCTTCTCTTAATAGCAATATAATTTGCTTTTAAGACTTTCTAAAGCTACAACTTTATTAAGTTATTTTTTACAAAAATTAGTTTGTAGAGATTGTGCGCATTAATTCGATTTAAAAAAGATTTAATTTAAATCTCTTATACTATTACAAGCTTATTAAAGCTATACTAGTAATTTAGATTCTATATCTTTGGGCAAATCTATTATTATACTTAATATACTTAAGAAGCAAGCAATCTAAATATAATATTTAATATATTTAATAAACAAATATTGCAAACAATTATATTTGCTATATTTAACAAACAAACAAAATAAACAATTAATATTTTCTTAATATATAGAAACAAAAATACAACTTTTTTATAAATTGTATTTAATTTATTATAAATTTTTACTTATTATTACTTTAGTTTATTAAATCTCTATTTAAATTTATTAAATATAAAAATTGTCTATAGTTGCAATTCTTATTATTAAGTAATTACTTATATTGCTTAAAGATATTTATAAATTTCTTTAATAATACAATTCTATTTTAATATTTTTAAAAAAAATACTAGTATAATATTTTAAATATTTTAAAAATATCTATATTAAATTAATATATTTTTATTTTAAGTATTAACTTATTAGTATTACGTCAATTCTTTATTAATAAAGATAACAAAATTAGAATTAATAAATTTAATATCTACTATAAAAATTATATTAATTTCAAGAATTAATTTATATAAATAAATATCTATTTTATCTTCTATTTTATTTTAGCAAACAAAAAGATAATTTTTATATTAATATTTTTTAAAAAAAGAATTTAATATTAACTTAAATTAAATTTACAAAAATATTTAAAAAACAATAATAAAAATTTTTGTACAATATTTACAAACTTTAACAACTTTAAAAAAGAATTTCGAAAATTTTTTAAAATATTTAACAAAAAACAAATTGCAAAAAGAGTAATTTAATATTTTATTTAACAAATTTTTGCAATAGACTATACAACTAGATTTTAAAAATATATTAATTTAATTAAGTAAAACAATATTATATTTATAACAATATTTCGACAAAATCTTAACAACAATCTAAAAGATAAAATTATATATAATAAAAAAACTCTTAACAATATATTTAATTTTATTAAAGTAATTATTAATTTCGACAACAAACTATATAAAAAAGCTATAAAAAAAATATAATTAATTTCGAAAAAAAGCAAAAATCTTTTTTAAATTAGCAATCAAATATTAATAAAAAGAATTTTGTTTTAATTAAAAATATAGCAATTTTAACTATTATAAATCTATATCTATAAAACTAAATTCTATTTAGCAATATAAAGGAAAAAATTCTAAAAAAAAGCAAAATAATAAATTTTAAAAAATATACTATTTATATAGCAAATCGAATTACTTTGTAAGAGATTGTTAATTATAGAACTTAATAAATTGTTAACAAATTAATACTATATTAAGAGAAATACTTAATAGCTAGAACAATATTAGAAAACGAGTTAATATAAAGACAAATACTCTTAAAACTAAATTAAACAACAACTATTATCTAATAAAAAATCTAAATTAGTTACAAAAAGTTCTAGATAAAATATTATTAGACAAAATATTTGTATTTATATAGAAAGTTAATTAGATATTTAATAAGATTATAAGAGCAAAACAATTAAGAATATTATATTTTTATTTAATAACAAACTTAGACAACAAATATAACTAAAAGAACTTTTACAAATATCTAGACAATATTATAAATTATTTTAATACTTTAGCTAGCTTATTAAGAAACAAAAAGATAAATTAAATTATAAATAAATACAAAAAAGCGCTAAAAAGCAATATTACTATTAAAAGAGATATTTTTAAAGAAATTAAATAACAACTAAGTAATATAAATTCATTTTAAAAAAAAATAAAGAAAGTAAAAAAATATACAATACTTAATTAAACAAAATATTATAACAATTTATATTAAATTTATCTAGAAAACAAAAAAGAAATTAACTAATTTTCTAAAAAGTCAAAATTATTAATTTAGTATAGAAAAAAAGCTTAGTATAAGTAGACGTTTAAAGCAAAAATTGCAATATAAGAATAAATAAAAGTTTAAATTTTTTAGTAAAAAGTATATTAAAGAAATATAATATATTAGTTTAACAATAAC
>JAABUW010004719.1_pt1 | contig 18300 bp, 21 predicted proteins | sample 5560081 | NCBI WGS metagenome assembly JAABUW01 (sample SAMN10711882, study PRJNA513363) | rock metagenome | isolation source: Antarctica rocks | place: Antarctica: Victoria Land, Knobhead sud | reverse complement strand
TGTTTGGTGTGGGGGGCGCGTATCAGACCAAACACAAGCGCTGTCTGGAGAAGAGGATGGCCTGATAACAACTTAGCTGTAACAGGAAGACTTGCTCGTGCATTGATGCAGGAAGCTCATAGGCTGCAGATCATCGGGGTGAGTAATTGTCCCAAAGTAAGTACTCCGTACTGTATCGAGGGCTGACGGAAATACACAATGGGAGTCGGTAAAACTCGTAGAGTTCTGCAGCTTCATGCCGACCAACACACCGACTGAGCGCATCTTTCGGTGTACCTGACCTCCCTGATCACTTTGCGTGCTGGGTTTTCATGAAGAAGCCCAGGATCATCCATTCTTTCAGTCCTTGGGAAGGTTCGGTGTGGGGGGAGCCCTAAGTACATGGAGTAATCGGCGGTGCGCAAGCTTCCCCCGCAATCGACTTCCTATCGTGGGGAAAGCCTCCCCGAAACAGCACCCTGTGGCTGAGTCAAGCAGAATACAGTACTATCATCATTTAATTTACTGATAGGCGGACGCGTGTGACATTCCGCCAAAGTCTGACTCTCTTCCAATTTCACATGCTACACCTTACCTGGAACGTGAAGCGACATCACATGTCAGTGTACGAAATACCTTTACTGTAATCAATTGTTAAAGTCCGAAAGGTCCGAAAGGGACGCCAGCATATCGCAGATGCCTGTCTCGTATCGGCGGGAGAACAGCATTCTCTGTTCCGTCCGCTTACCGGATAGTAACAATACTACCTAGCTGTGTATACAATAATACAAGGCTTTGATTGCCCGAGGCCGTTGACGGAGTATGCCGGCGGGCAGAGCGATGTCGCCATGTCTATTCCATACCCAAGTCAAATCTCTACCTAGAACTTCAACAACTAACTTGGTTGACATCCGCCTATGAGGCGACGACCTGCTCATCCGCCAAAGGAGTACGAGTATAGGCGAGCCGAGGGTCCTGTGATGGATAATGCAAGACGTCGCACAGTCTCACCGAGCCTCGTTGGCGTCGGATGCTTTGTTGTAGTCTAGCCGAGCTTTACCAGCGGAGAGCGAGAGCGGACTCTGGCTCCGAAGAGCGGAACAATCAAATAAGCCGCTCCACAGAGAGAAAGGAAACACAACCACTACACCATTGTACTAGCGCCATTAGGAATCGAATCCACTATGAATTAAGTATGTACTCCCTGTTACAGAGAGGATCCATTCATTGACAAGTTTTCTCTTGCGCTAGTCGGTGTTAGGAAGCACCGGTGTAGAATTCCAAACCCGGGGATTGATTATTGATTGACGGCGCAGGGACCGTGGAAGGCTGGCTACCTGATGTGAAACCTCTGAAACGAAGATAAAGCGGGTTTGCGCGTAGACTTGACTCGTGAAGCTGTCCGGGTACGTACCCACGCACACCATGGAAATGGATTACTATGGAGGCTGGTAGACCGGTAGGCGATGGATTGAATTCCCTCCAATAGAGCACCACTCAGGCTCCAAGTCAATGGGAATTTAAAAAAAAATCAAATTAATTTCAAACATTTCATTGTTAACGTTAGGGCTTGGCCCTGAGGGGGCCCCTGACTAAATCAAATTCGATCGATCTGTCAGAGCCGGGCGGCTTCGGGTACGGCCGCGCCTGTGGAACATGACCTGGATTTGCAGCTCAAAATGCTACCACCACCACCGGTACCGGGTCTTTCGAAACTGGCGATCAGTCGCTTACCCATCCTCGACCCATCGTCTCTACCAATCTCCAAAGAACCCTCTGATAATCCATACGAGCCAGCGCTCAAACTCCGGATCCGCCATGTCCGACATCAACGAGCTCTTCAAGTCCATCAAGGATGCCATGCCCGCCTCGCTCCGAGATAACGCCTGGTACATAGTCGCTGTCAGCCAAACCCCCGTTCCACCCGTCTCCGACAATTGAAGCTGACCAAGCGCGCCCTCACAGGCCTCCTCCCTCGTCGCCTGCGGAAAACCAGAAGAACTCTCCACCCTCTACTCCCACCTCACCGGCCACGGAACCTCGTCGCTAGAACGAGAGCGCATCTCGAAACGCCTCGGAGACGTGCTGATGAAAGAATGGACCCTCGTCGGCATCCCGCTCGTCATCACCGCCGTCGCCGCGCTTGCGAAAGCGGAGGAAGGAAAGGGGCTCAAAGGCAGCCTGTGGTCGACCAAGTACGTTCCCTACCCCCCCTTTCGCGCGTAAACCCTCCGCATCGTCACACACCCCACCACTAACCCACCCTTGCCCCTCGGCGCAGACAAAACACGCAACTAACCCCCCAAATCTCCACCCGCGGCTCCGCCTTCCTCCAAACCCTCTACGCGCAAAACCTCGCCCCGATCTTCTCCTCCTGGGGCTCGCACGCCCCGGACTTCGAATGGCTCGAGCGATCCATCATCTACGGGCTCTTCCTCTCCGACCACAGCATCTTGAACCCTGTCGAGGCCGAGCTGGTTACGCTGTGCAGTATCATGTGCCAGGGCTTGAGGGCGCCGACGATGTGGCATTTGAGGGGGACGAGGAGGTTGGGGGTTAGCAGGGAGGAGGTCGAGTCGGTGCAGGAGGCTGTGGAGGCGGTGGCGAGGTGGGCCGGGAGGAGTACGGAGAGGTGGCCGAGGGTGGGGGATGTGGAGGGGGAGGTTTGAAGGGGAGGGAGGGGTGGGAGAGCGCTGCTGGATGAATAATGGCTAGATGATAGAGATGACCCACTTTTAGACTTACGATCATGCTTACGAATGGATTCTAGCGTGGGTGCGTTGCAGCAATTAGCGAATCATTCCTACCCATACCTTTATTTCCCACACCAGAAATTCGAACAACAGAGGACTCTGAATCCTTTTCTGATGCATATTCCTCTACCCTAACGGAACCAGATCAAGCCTACCAAGTAGCAAAGAACGCAAAAAAACCCTCTCTCCGGCGGGAATGAGAAATGGCTAGTGATTCATTCTCCAAGCAGAAGGCCTGGGGGAGATGATCCATACTCTTGTCTATCGGTTCTCGAAAAGGCGTGTCTGTCTGTCTGTCTGTCTATTCTTTTTTGATTCAGCAATTTTAATGCGCGTTTGGATGGTGGTGCGGAGCTGACTGAATGAACGCATGAGACGGTGGGAAGTAGATGCAATTGTTCATTCAGCGTGCTCGTATAAGCGGTTTTTTTTTAACTGCGATTGTATTTGAAAACTGTACGTGTTTTCAGATATACTTGTTGTTGGTATACATCCCCTCGATTTTCCAAACCACGAAGAGAAAGTCCCGACGATGGAAATTGCAGACCCATCCCCTCCATCACAAACACTGGCCCTGAGGATCAAACCCGGAAAATGGTCTCTCCGAGAGCAGCAGAAAATAATGCTCGGCTCCACGTTTGTTGTGTCTTTGACTTTCAACCATAGCATGCCTCAGCAAGCTCTGGCCTTTTCGGATACGTTTTGATCTCGTAATCGACGTCCCGAATTGGCTAGTGGCAGGGTTTGCTTCACGATAGTAGAAATAGCTACTCTCGGTGGTGTGGCTATGGTAGAGTAGTAGAAAGGTAGTGCCGTAGTTCTAGCTTGCTCAGCTCTTCCAGCGACGATTTGGGTAGAGTGGGTTTGAGGGCTGTTGAATCCATTTGGTCTTCGCTAGCTTGAAGCCGAAGGAGAACAGTAGCGGGTTTATAACCGGCTCTCCCAAGACGGTACTAAGGCGACTGCCAAATCATGGAGTTAGTTGTAGGGTGGATCCAATCCTCATTCTAGATGGCATGAAGTGGTCACGCAACCCGTACCCTGTCGTCGCTTGAACATTTGGATTGGTGTATTTAACTTGATTGGTTCCTTATTACTTAGATCACCAGAGTTCATTCTATTCCGTGCAGGCCTTCTGTCGCCAGCGGATCCTCGCCACCGAGCCAGCCGAACTCTTCGTCCGAAGCAACGTCTCCGTCCTCGGATTGGCTGTCAGCAATGCCATCACGTTTGCGTTTGAGTGAAGGAGCAGGTAGGAGGGGGGATTTGTTGCTGGCATGCTCTTGATTGAGATTGGTTTCTTGGAGACCGTGCTGGGATTGTCAGTAGCCCCATATTGTCGTTCGTATGTTAATTTCTCACCTCTTCGATTGTGAACGATGTGACTTTTCCAAGTCCTTCGTAAGATATACCGCCAGCCTTGACGACTCCGGTAAACCTCACTCCAGGAACAAACTCTCCTTTGCTAGGCCCTTCGGCTGTCTGGAATACCCAATCTCGGAAAAGGACAACGCGAGTACTAATGCCAGCATCCCACGCTGTGCTCGCCATCGCCGGATGAAGCACCGCACCCGTCTCTGCACTTATCCTTGTAGTTGTCTGGCTTACCAGTAGGATAGCAATGTTTCTCGTAGCTGCGAGCTTGCCGATTTTATTGATAAAGTCGCCCATCACCGCCCAGCGCCTGCTTGCTGCCCATTGAATGGCGTCGTTTTTCTTTGCGCCGGGACTTTTCTTGGCATCAAGGGTTTCCAGGGCTTTCGGGAAAGCAAGGGAGAACAGGGTGGAGATATCGTCAATTATTATGAGGCTGGTTTTGGGGGGCGGGAAAGATGGAGATGGATGGGTTAGGAGTGCTAAAAGGTGTGGGAGGGTTGGGGTGTGGTAGTGATGGAAATTTTCTAGCAGAGATTCTAGTGGCTTCCCCGGAGATTGATATGGTGAATCTGTGTTTCTGGGTGCTGCTGAACTGGACAAATTGTCTTTGAATCTAGGACCAGACAGGGTATAAGACGTATCTATGGTACTGTCATTCAATCATTATTGTTTGCACGATGCGATCGATAGCGGAGGAAAAACTGACCGATCCAGACAGCTGAGTCTTCTGATTGAAGAGCATTTACGGCAACCTGCATACTGATTTCGGACAAAGAGTTAGACATTTCTATAAATGAAGCTCGTTTGCCGCTCAGAAACAGCATATATACATGTATATTATATGACTTATATTATCATATAGGAAACGGCTGAACGAGAAAAATAATAAATCGAGGGGGCCACCTACGCAAAAGCAGTCTTGCCGATACCGGGAGGCCCGTAGATTTCAGTGACTTGACCACGCGTTAGTCCTCCTGGTACAGTACCCGCTGGAGAGGCTGATTGATGGTCTTGTAGACAGGCATCAAGGTTTCTCATTCCGGTAGAAATGAGTTGCTTGGGTGCTGAAGTGAGGTTCTGAAGAGCTTCGGAGGCAGAAAGAGTTGGGAGACGATCTTTCAACAGTCAGCTTTAGCAATTCATGATCAAGGAAAGTTCAGCATACGTGGAGATGAGGAAGAAAAGTTGGTAATATCTACTTCACTCATGATGAAGGATTGATTTTGATTCTAACGCGTCGGAAAAGACTGATACCCGAGGTTGAACCAAGTCGAACGTATTTTGATCGTTGTGCCTGCGCCGACATCGACTTTTTCCAGTTGCTACCACAAGTCTGATGTCCATAAAGCTGTCCGGAAATGGTGAAATAATGTTGCTCAGCTACTGGAGGTCAGGGATCGTTGCGCCAAAAAATTTACGGAAGTTTTACGCGAGGTACGAAACGAAGACAGTGACAGGAATGTTGTTTACCCAGCATATTCATTCTCTTTGTTAAAATCATGGCTGTCCATTCCTTTCTTCCTTATTACATGGCAATCATAGATCTTTCGGATTCAGCAGGCAAGATACGATAACCAATAACTCCACCTGCTAACTCGAGATATCAACTACCGCAACTATGGCATCCGTTCTCTTCAGAGCGACTGGACTACACAAATATATCCCTCAAGTCAATTCCGTGACCGGCTACATTACAGTGGTCAGCTGCTGCTTTATACCCGCTTTGATATACTTGTTCTTTCACGTCTACAGCCTCAACGATCAACGAGTTCAGCCCAGAGGATGCAGAAAGCTTGGCTTGAGGATACCAAGCAACGTTACAGATGAGCATGATCCGCAATATGCCAAAGGTCTGCGTCAACCTCTGGACGGCCAGAAAGAGATAGCTCGAGTCAAGAGTTTATGGATATATCCTGTCAAGAGCACGAAAGGGGTTGAGCTGAATCGCGGAGAGGTTGTCAGCACAGGCTTCGAGTATGACCGCCACTTCTCCTTTGCGGATCTTAAGAGCAAGTTTCCCATGTCAACCGTCGATCCAACGCCAAAGGAAGGAATTCACACCTGGACTTTCCTCACCCAGAGACAATCTCCAAAATTGGCAAGGGTGAAGACAGAAATATGGGTACCTGATACCTCGTCGCCCACATACTCTCGCCACGAACCTAATGTCCAGAGCGGTGGAGTATTGATTATACGATACCCTTGGATTCGGGAGGGGGTTTGGGGACGTCTAGATCAATTGGCCACTCTTATTGGCAGGGAACCGCATCACTCGATCTCAATTCCCTACAATCCTACCCCGGAGCAGATCCAAGCCAACGGCTACACTATGGATGTGATGAAGATATGGAGAGATTTTTCGAACTCGCTTTGCATAGGCACCACGGAACCGCCCAGTCCGAGCCGATATCTTGAAGAACTACGGTACTTCTTAGGGGTTGCAAACCCTCTTGCACTGTTCAGAATCCAGACGGATGACCCGAGACGGGTTTACCGTAACGCGCCCAAGCAGGATGAGATTGGGTATCAGCCAGTTGTGGGCTTTGCTGACTCTTATCCATTACACATCCTCAATCTCGCCAGTGTACATGATGTGCGTGCACACCTTCCTAAAGGCACCCCGAAGCTCAGCATCTTACAATTCCGGGGGAACATCATCATGACCGGACCAGTAGCGTATGCTGAGGATTCGTGGAAGCGGATTAAAATTGGCGACTACGAATACTACGTTACCAGCCGTACTGGCCGCTGCAAATTGCCCAATGTGAATCAAATCACTGGCATAGCAAACGATGCTGAACCAGACAAGACCCTCAGAAGCTTCCGTTGCATTGACGGGGGAGCACCGAAGGTTGCTTGCCTTGGAATGATGCTGGTGCCTGTGGACCAAAACTGTGTGATCAAGGTTGGAGATGCCATCGAGCTGTTGGAGACTGGGGAACATTTCTACCTCAAACTGTGAAGGCTTAGACACCACAGATTTTGAATTTGGATAAGAGCGTCGATCCATATCTTGGTTACTCAGTTTCTTCTCCGTTCTGTACTTTGGATACCCCTAATAATTAGAATTTGAAAAGTTCTTATACATGAGTAACGACCCTCCCCAATAATCAACCTAGTAAATACGTACCACTGAGCAAGACAGAGTATGGTGAGTTGGAATCTCAAGTTATTTAGACAGGTCTCGGCTCATGGATGGTCGAACGCCAGATCTTGGCAACAAGCAGGAAGCTCCTCTGCGACTTATAACGGGTGAGGGGATGAGATAATTCCCTTCCCCCGAGTCTTGCTCTTCACGCTCAAGACCTCGCATCGAACGTTTTATTTGTCTTCCAAGATGCTCCGTCTTCAAGATTAAATTGTGCAGGAAGTTGAAGATATAGCACATAGCCTTTAAGATAGGTAGGTACCTTTCAATCCTCTGTAACGACTGTAATCGTAAAATGTGGTGTCTCGGTTCTCCAATTCAGCATTGCGGACCTAACTCCGCTCGCCCTATGAATGCGGTCATTACACCCGGGTCTTCTCGTTCCGGGAACTCCCTTGCTATCAACCTAAACCTTCGACATCAGAAAGAAGTAAACTCTGCTTCTACTTCACACTTTGATGAACGTGCTTTGCTTATTGCCTCGAACTGATGTCATCCCGCCAGAATGAGTGAGAGGTAATAACAGAGGTGCCCTCCTGAGGTGGATAAGAGTCAAGGTCCTGCAATCATCCGCCTGGGTCCGACATACTTTCCTACCTTCAGGTTTGGAATCAAGAGCATCCGAATGCTCCGAGCGCTTTATCTTTAAAAACCCGCTTGAAGATCCAGAAGAAGGCCGCATCATTCATCCAAGACTCTCAATCAATCCACTATTTGACAGCTACCTCACAAAATCAACCAAAACCTCTCAACCATAACCATGCCAACCAACCGCCCCTTCTTCGCCAATTTCTTCGCCGCCTTCCGTGCCCACTCCGCCATAGCCAAAGCCTCTGCCTCGAATTCTGCCAGCACCGGTTCTGCGACCTCATCAGCATCACAGTTTCCTACATCGCTCTCCTCCACCGCCGCCCGCGCTATATCAACAACTGCGACGAACAAATCAGCTCCGACCGCAGGAGCCACGACTGCCGCCGTTCAAGCCGCCCAGTCTCATCTCTCCCACCACGCCCGCTCCCCGCCATCCGCCCGCTCGCCTCCACCCTCCTCAACCTACTCGCCCACCGCACGCTCGCCCCCGGCATCATCAAATTTCCACCAGCATCGCCAACCACAAAGAAGGGGCAGTGATAGTAGCAGTGATGGGGGTTTCAGAGATGTGCTGGGAGGGGAGAAATGGTATGTGGGTGGGCGAACGGCTCAGGGGGAGGAGAGGTTCTATAGGCTGGGAATGGTAAGGAAGGAGAGGAGTTGTGATAGAGGCAGTTTGGATAGGTTGAGCTTGTGAGTGGGACGAGGTGGTATATTGCTTAGATGTAAATATGGGACAGGTTAATGGGGCTAAAATTTGGCGTTCGGGGACGGGGAAAATATATCAGGCACTCTAGGGGATATCGAGGACTAGGCTCATCGGTATCATGATTCATGTATGTTATGGAGGATATCTCGAGCCGCCTGCGGGATTGGTGTAGCTACACTGAAGACTCAACTCAGCTTCCATTCACAATTGGTCGTTTGGCGCTAGTGATTCCCTTTCAGAGTGAGCCCATTGACGTCCCTGGGCTCCTATTGTCGCTGTTGCTAGTGAGCCCCCTGGCTGAAACTTCGATGTTCAACTTGTTATTGATGGTATTGTTTGCTGTGCTAGTGGGCCCCTGCCCGAGTTTTGATGTTCAGTTTGCCATTGATTTTAACACAAGCTATTGAGCTGACAATAGGAAATATGAAACGTATAGCAAAAACATTGTATTGAGAAGCGTGCCTGAGCGTCGAGGGTGGTAGGGACCTACTATATCAACCTCAAATATTCCTCCATAATTTCTTCTTTCCTTCCTTTCAACCCAGCACCTTTTTCTTGACAGCTACACATACCTTTCTTGACAGCTACACACACCTTTCTTGACAGCAATACCCACAACATCAGCTACAGCAACAGCACTTACAGCTTCTTCTTCTACTTCTTTTTATCCAAGCTTACTTCTTCTTTCTACCCAAACCTTCTCATCACCACTTCGTTTAGCCCATCATGCTTGTCCCCGCGCCTCTCATCGGTGTCGCCATCTCGGCTTTTTACGCCCTCTTCTTTTGTATCCGTAACCCGGAGACCGGCCTGGTGCCGTTTCCTTTCGACTGGATCGCCAACATGAACATCAACGCCATCATCCCCTCCCCATCTCCGCGCACCCCTCCAGCTCCCGACTTCGTCGACCCGGTTTTGTGGGCTTCTCCAACACCAACACCAACACCATCACCATCACCATTGGACCCTGGCGATTTCGCCAACTCGACTGCTGGCAGCGAGGAACAGGCACCACCGGACCAATCTTCTCCATTCTTTGAGGCGCCTAGGGCGATTTTCAACTTCTGGACCGATTTCCTGGCAACAGTCTTCCTGGTTTTGAACGACTTCTACAAGATGCATCCTGGGCTCCTGGAGATCATCCGACAACAAGAAAAAGACATGGAAGCACTACGACTCGAATTCGAAAAGGCCGATGAGAGAGCCAGAAAAGCGCACCAAGCCCGTGCGAAAATCCTTCACGCCATGTTGCGAAAGTCGAACCAAGACCGCAAGAAACATGCCAAGGGCATGGAAAAGAAGATGGAAAAGCTGGAAGAAGACAACCGCCAGAAAGAAGACCGGATCAATGATTTGATCCAGCAACTGGCCCAGCGACCCATCCTTCCACCTCCACCACCTCCTTCTCCGCCTCCTCCACCTCCTCCTACTCCTCTTCCACCACCACCACCGGGCCCCCTACCCACTCCTCCACCTCGCCAACAACACTTCCTCCCAGCTCGCCCTCCTCCCCAACAACACCAACTTCCACCTCGACCTCCTCCTCCTCCCTCTCAGCCGCTCCGCCCCACCGCGGCTCCCTATACTCCAGGGAACAACATCGACAATCGGCAATACCAGGCGCAGAGCTACTGGAGCAACCACTGGCAGCATCAGCGTCGTTACTAGGTGTTTTTGTTGGGTTTTAGATAGTAGCAGATACCTTGCTTTACCTTTAGCTTAGTCTGATAGAAAATCAATCTCATGACTAAGCTGACCTTATGTCGCTAAGCTTTCTTATTGGCTCAATCCAACTTCAACCTCTGCTTCTGTGACCAAAGCTGTGATATCTCACCTCTACGTACCTCTCCTTCTTCCCAAACCCGTCTAAGATACTCCTCACAATGGTAGCTCTGCTCCCATCTTTCCCCCTTCAATAGCAGTCCGATCACTAACCCCGCATCCCACCGCAGGTCCAAGGACAACACGGCATTGCACCGTGGACACAGAAACCAAACTACGAGACCTACAAATCCCCATATGGACCTGCGTAAGTCGCAGCACTGCATCGAAGAGGGGTTCAAAAAAGTAGAAACAGAAGCTGACTCGCCGGGCGGGCCTATAGCTACAGAATACAACCCAACTTCCACGGCATTGGCCCCGGGCGAGCGATGAAATTGTACGGATCCCCCTCCTTCCTCGAGATACGTCTCTCCACCTCCCCAAAATATCCCCAGCTTCGACGCAACCCCAGCCTGCCCAACAACCCTCCAAGGGCCCCCACACTTTCCTGCCCCTCCCCCTCAAACTTCTTTACCCCCCCAGACCACTAATATATCCCCCAACAGCGGCATAACCGCCGCATCCTTCGGCGCGGTCGCTGGCATTTTCGCCCTCTTCTTTTTCGACGAGGTCCCCAAGGTCCGAAGAGACATAATGCAGAAACTCCCGGTTGTGGGCGATTACTTCGTGAGGGAGGTGCCGCCGGAGGATAGTGTGAGTAGCTTTGACGGTTGTCGATATTATCCGGGGCGTTGGTGACTGATGTGGTTCGCCTTCTCTAGCCGTTTTAGACAATTTCCTGGGGTTTGGGCAAAAGGGGCTTTCGGGGTAAATGAGGCGGGAGCATGGCAGTTGGAGTGTACATTTTGAGTGTACTATAAAGCTCAAGCGGCATTTCATGTTTGGCGGCTTGAACCGCTGTGCCTGCAACGGAAATTCTATGCTTTTCCTCAACGTCCGCCATGCAGACCTCAGACCTTTCCCAAAACCATTTGCTGCATATTAGTCGCGAAGCATGCTCATCCGTAGACTACGAGAAATTCATCTAGAACTAACTATATTGGGTATCACATCTACAAAAATCTCTCCCTCGCTAAATCCCCACTTATTTCAAACGCAAAACGCCCCCCTCGAGTCCAAAAAGACCTCGAAACCTTACCAATCAACCGCCCACCCATTCTCCCTCAAAAACTCCTCACACGCCTGCTTCAACCCCAAATTCGGCCTCACATCCTCTATCCCCAACGGCTCCCTCGTCAACGGATCCGTCCCGCTCCGCTTCAAATGCTCCAGCATCGTCACCCGATCATACGACTGCCCCGTCTTCGTCACCACAGGGTCATGCATCACGCCAAACGAAATACTATCAATCAAATAATCCGGCACCTCGCGCCGCCGCAAGTTCGTCGGGTCCGCCGCCGCAAACACAGACTGCAGTTCCTCGATCTTGGCCGCCGTGGACGCCTCCACCGCCGCGCGCTCGTCCCAGCCGTCCGCCTCGCTGAGCGCGCCCGACGCCACGCGCGTGCTGAGCATCGAGAGGTCGTATGTCGCGACCGTGCGCAGGCCGTCCTCGAGCTCGGCTAGCAGCTCGCTCCGCCGCCGCACCCGCTCCCGCTCCTGCTGCTCCCACCGCTCCTTCTTCGCTTGCAGCACGAGTGTCGACACGGCGCTCGTGCTCGGGCTGCCGGTGCGCAGGCACTCGTCGTAGGCGGTGAGGGCGCTGGCGAGGGCTTCGTTGGGGTGGCTAAGGGCGAGCTGGGCGGAGGCGAGCAGGTAGTGGCCTTTTAGGTTTTCTTTGGGGGCGAGGGCGAGGGAGGCGAGGCAGTCGTCGATGCAGGCGTCGTGGTGGGCGAGTTTGAGGCGGGCCATGGCGCGGTTGGTGTGGAGTTTGGGGTTGGAAGGGTCTTTTTGGAGGGCGTGAGTGTAGAGGGTTTCGGCGAGGGTGTAATTGCCTTGTTGGAATTGGCTGTTCCGGGGGGGGGGATGTTAGCGAAAGAGTCTTGATGGGGGAGTGGCGGGCTTTCTTACGAGTTCCCTTCCTCCTTCAACGCGATCGCTTTAGCAGCCATGGTGGGGAAGGACGGGCTAGGTGATACTGGCTTTGGATCTTTCGCTTTCTTCTTTAGTGGTTGTGGATTTGGAAATGGACAGATGGGCTGAACTTGAGAGTTGCGCCACCCGATCAGGGCGGCGGTTAGCAACAAAGGGAGGGCGAGCGAGAGGATGAGGTGGCCTCGGTTGTAGGGCATTGCGGGCGGCATTATTAATTCACGGCGTTTTGCGGCTGAATGGGGTTTCCATGGGTTTCTAAGGACCGTCTAATTCATTATTGTGAAGATGGAATTCAGGTAGAGGTGTGAGATTTGGTTCTCTAGGGTTGGGCTGCATGTTTCTCCTTGCTGCATATTTGGTTACACAACAATTTCCAGACAATCGCGACAACTGAAGCCTAGAAAGCCTCTAGGCTACGCTTTTCTGAATTCGCGTCTCACTTCCCACTACGTCTCCTTCTCTCAACTTTCATACTCACTTCATTCCAGAATCTCTCCTCCACATACCAGTTCCCCCCAAACCATGCCCACACCCACCCCAACCCCAATTCAGCTCTCCATCCCTCCCACCCTCTCCCACCTTCGCATCCCCCTCTCCAACTTCCTCACCTACAACCCCCCCTACCACTGCCTCGCCGTCGGCGCTTGCATTTTCTTCCCCCCTCCCTCCTACCACCAGCAAACCCCATCACCCCCGCGCCTGCTCTTGATCCAACGCGCATCCACCGAACGCGGCTTCCCAAACCTCTGGGAGATCCCCGGCGGGTCCTCTGAGGAGTCGGATCCGACGGTGCTGCATTCGGTCGCGCGAGAGGTGTTTGAGGAGACGGGGTTGTTGGTGTGCAAGTTTCAAGCGTTGGTGGGGGAAGGCGTGGAGTTTAGTACTGGGACGTTTGACAACGTCGAGACATGGCTGAAGTTGGCTTTTGAGGTTGAGGTGGTGGAGATCCCGCAGCAGGGTCTTGCATCTACGGCAAACGCTGCTGCGTTGAAGCTCGATGAGATTGCTATCACCTTAGATCCAGAGGAGCATCAGCAATTCGCATGGGCGACGGAAGAGGAGGTTCGACGGACCGGGCCGGGAGCGTATCAGATCACCACGGAAGCGCAGCGCGAGGTGATGTTGCAGGCATTTGCGCTGCGGAGTGCTAGGAATCAGCAATTCTTGCCGCTGACAGATAGGTCTGTGGTGGAGACCAAATGAGGGTTTAAAGGGAGGGGGAAAATTATTAATAGAAGGGAAGAAGAAGCCTTTGCGAGGTGGCACTGAGCTTTTGAGAATTGCTGCAGGTTGAAGCCATTTTCGCGGTGGTGTAAAAAAACAGTTTCGGGAAGGTGGTTGGTCTATGGCAAACCCTCGATTGGGAATCGGCGTCAGTGACCAGCTAGAGAGGCCTAAACCATCAATGAAGACATTTGGCTTATTAGAGTTCAGCTACCAACCCTAGACTTGGATTTTATTAAACCGTTGAGATCGACTCAATCAATCTGAAGACATCACCCGTTTTCAACTCGCAGCAGTCACAGTGGGTTTTATGTATGCAGTGACAGGCAAATCAGGCTTCCAAATCCCTTATTCTCATGTCCCCAATGGATGGGTTTCGATACGAACGTGTTTTAAGCTCTTCGTCTCGTCTAGTGCATGCTCCCAGCCAATCATCATTACCTCCGTTTATACATTCCCTACAGCTCCCTCATACACATCTCACTTTGTACAATCCGGTTCCTATCGCGGGCTTCCCCTTGCTTCCGTTCTCTTCACCCTACTTACTCACGTCTTTCTCGGCCCTGTCTTCTCAAGCTCCTCCCTCATCTCCTCTTTAATTCTCGTAATCGTCCCTACACCCCCATATACCAACTACGATCATCATCATTGTCAGCCCATAACTACTCGCTCACCCCATTATCAGAGGAAATTTGGATACTTACAGCAGTATAAACCATCGCCACGCTCGCCCCCGCGTCCAAGATCTCGAGCGCTTGCTTCCCGTTCGTGATACCGCCTGTTGCAAATATGACTTTCCTCTTCTGTGGTACTTGTGAAAGTGCTGAGACGGTCTGAGACGGTGAAGGCGTTGCTTGTGGTGGTGAAAGGATTGCTTGTGATGGTGAAGGGGTTGCTTGTGATGGTAAAGAGGTTGCTTGTGATGGTGATGTAGACTCAGCATGCGCAGGAGGCAGCTGGTCTATATGCGTGGATGATGAAAGTGCGGGAGAAGCGTTGGAGTCGACTGTCTCTGGGGAGAAAGGGTTATTACGTGCTGGAAGGCGAATAAGAGGTTGGGATTTGGAGGCTTTCTCTGCTTCTGGGGTTTCGGGTTTGAGGTTTGCAGAGTCGCGGGTGGCCGTTGCATCTATTTTAGTGGATATATCTGTGTCTGAGTTATGCGGTGCTGGTTGATCTGGAGGTGTTGTTGATGGTAACTGAGGTTTACTGGTTTCTTCCGTTGTGGGAGGTTGGAATGGCTTGTGCCCTGCCCCTTCGTCGAGCTTTTGTCTATACCTCTTGACCAGAGCCAAAGTCCTTCCAAAAAGCTGCGGGCCAGAGTATCCTCCCTGCTCCAGCATCGCCGCCACCTCTTTAGGAGGCAAATCGTATCCTATGGGCGATGGGTCTGGTCTTTGGGTCGTCGTATTACCCACAATCACTCCATCGACTCCTGACTCCCATACCGCGTTACAGATGCCCGAGACTTGTTCTTCGGAGTCCTCGTCTGGACTGACTTTTACCATGATCGCGGGTTTTGACTTTCGATTTACCCCTTTCGCTGCTTCGACCACTCCGGTCAGGATGTTTGTTAGAGGCTCGACTTTCTGTAGGCCCCTTAGTCCTGGGGTATTGGGGCTTGATACATTAACGGTAATTATCTGTCGATGATTGTCAGTAGATTCCGTGAGCGAAAACCGATCGTCTTTACATCGGCGTATTTCGCCAAAGCCTCCACACAGTACACATAGTCTGCCTTGACAGCTTCTATATCATCATCGGGCGTAGCCTTATTCTTCGCGACCTGGACGGCCATCAATTTCCCTTCTGTCAGTGACCCTGGAGGAACGCCAGCTTCGCCATCTAGGATCATTTGTTCAGCGTCCTCATCAATGCCGAAGCCATTTGCGTAGGCATACTCTCTGACTCGCTGGCGTAATCGCATAGCTACATCATCGCAGCCTTCGGAGTTGAGTCCGTAGCGGTTGATAAAAGCATTCTGGGAGGAGATACGGAATACTCGGCTGAGAAGGCGGATGTCAACGCTTCGGGAATTGCTATGTCATTGGAAGTGGCTCACGGTTTAGGGTTGCCATCTTGGGGGTGTTTTGTGGTGCCCCCAATCTCAATGACTGCAGGCCCAAGCCCAAGAAGGGGTGAAGGGATCTCAGCATGCTTGTCGATGCCAGCGCTGGTTCCTATAGGATTCGCGATAGCATGCCCAAAGATCTAGTCGTACACCGTTAGCCCTCTGCTCAAATATTACAGAATGCCTGGCAGATCCACCTCACCTCCACCTGTAGATCCCCCGCACCATCTGGATTCCCCCTTTCTCTAGGGTGTACACCAAAACCATAAAGGCCCTTCAGCGCCTTGACACCAGCCTCATGAGCCTCCTCCGCATCATCGTACATCCAGCGTAACAAGGGAACAACAACCCATTGATGTACACCCGCTCGTGTGTCCGTAAAGTAATAATATCCGAAGACTAACAAAAGGCCAATGGTCGTACCTAGAAGGCTATATTTTGTCCGCGTAACCAAGGAGCGAGCATCGCCTGCAAATTCTTGAGAGGTGGAAGCAAAACGTCTGTTGAGAGGAGCCGCAAGCTGTGTCTGAATTGGCTGTCGTAGTCTAGGATTCCTTATCTTCGAGCTGATTTGAGGAAGATGCCTGGCACTACAGGGCTTGCATGTGGTGTGCAAAGCCAATTGAGTAGCCCTAGGTGCGAGCGATCGGTACGAGACCGCCATATTGGGCTGCTACTGCTTCTGTAGGAGTCGAGAACCGATTCTTGTCACAACGCGAAAATGAATATTACCGAGAGGAATGACGTCTAAGGCTCGCTTAATAAAGCCCGCGCTATCCCTTAAACCGTCATTAAAGCTGCCATCCCAGGTATACGGCCACCTTACCTGTTAGGGTACTAGGGAGCGACGGGAGATGACTAACCAGGCCAATGGGGATCTGGAGATTAATATTTAGATTTCCTAGTGCGAGGTAGAGGAACTGTGCAGTAAGCAAATATTTTGGTGGGGTGCCTAAATAGGCTTAGCTTCGTTAATCCTGGGATGGCAGCTTTAATGACGGTTTAAGGGGTACCTGTTCCTGATGGTGATCTTGAAGCCATCTGGTTGCGGGTTGCAAGATTAAAGACATCTGGCGCTATTACAATCTATGTCTACTTTCGGGTTAGTTTTTAGTGTGCCAACCGAGCATAAGCGGCCTAATTTTAGGTCGAGTCCCGACATTTCTACTCAACAGAACTACTATTAATTCTACCTCATTACACACTCTCTATCATGCCTCATAAGGAATTTACAAAGGGAACAGCTAAAATGGAAGCCTTGCGAGTCAGTAAGTCAGGTCGTCAGCAAATTCCTTCGGCAATTAGATCTGCAGCAACGGTCCTGAGCGAGATCTCGAGAAGCTCTTTACTTTCTATAGGAAAATCTTTGAATCTCATGCCGAATACAGTGCATTATATAGTCAAAGATGCAGAGAAGAAAGCTGAAGATAATAATCGGAAGCTTCTTGATCAACGCAATTTCGAAGACGTCTCGCGATCAGATAAATCTTGCATTCGAACGACAGCGTTGTCTCTGTCTCAGCGTCTAATTCGCTCAGAAAACAGAGTCTCGAGATCATAGTCATAGATCAAAGTCACGCTCTTCTCATCGATCGTATCGCTTCGGCGTTGCTCAAGATAGACGATATCGTTGACTTCAGAGCGTCGATGAGAGGTAGAGAAGTTGCGAGGGCAGTTTATATACAGTAGTGTCAGAAGAGAGAAGGGAGTAAAGGATTTTGATGAATCTACAAACAAACTGAAACCTCTGAGCCATGTGATCTGAATAGCTTCAAAGAACGCAGCGACAGCGATAGCGATAATAGTAATTCTGATGGGGATGAGGCGGTGAATAGGCCCAAATTTGTATGTAAGAGGTGCGGGGTCCCCGCTTATGCTCGGTTGGCACACTAAAAACTAACCCGAAAGTACATAGACAAGACTTCTGATCCATCAAGCATTTGTGTTGTTGGATAGCCTAAATGGATAAATCTCCCGGTGTCAACAAACCAGTTTGGATTGTTAAAGTAGCCTAGAGGAAGAAGATCTAGTGATATGTCATACAATAAGGCATGAAAGCCTCTGTCCCACCCAGAGCACCGGAGTAGACGATGCACCCCTAGTCATATCATCACAGCATTTCTATATGTTTACTTTTGTCTTTCTCTTTTTTATCTATACCTGTATGCTTTGTTTCCTCATCTATCGTGTTCTTCGTAGCGAGCGCTATGCAAGAAAAAGCAACCGCCTAAGCCTTTATAGTAATGCAATGGATTTTAACGATACCCCCAAGAACGTAAAAATAGGGTCTATACTTTTGTTTGCAGATACGGAGCGTAATCTGGAGCCAATGAGAATGGAAGATTTGAAAAGTCTGGCTCAGACTTAACAGGCTGATGAGATTGTTCAATACCGGATTGAAATTGGTGGTTGCTAAGTTCGCATTGTGAACCTGATGGAAATAGCCAATCGAGATCATTCCTGTGCCCCTGCGATGATCCCACGATCTGGGGCAGAGATCCGCTGGGATAACCTGAACCGGTTGGTGCTCTACTGGTCCCGTTGAGGTCCAGCGATGGCCCATTCGAAGCGTGGTTGAAAGTACCATCAGATGAGAATTGATTTGGGCGAGAGTCCTGTGAATATGGATAGG
>JAABUW010004717.1_pt1 | contig 18302 bp, 10 predicted proteins | sample 5560081 | NCBI WGS metagenome assembly JAABUW01 (sample SAMN10711882, study PRJNA513363) | rock metagenome | isolation source: Antarctica rocks | place: Antarctica: Victoria Land, Knobhead sud | reverse complement strand
TGGGACGGCAATTACAGGTGGCCGAAGCGAGCATCTTTCACCGGGCAGTGTGGCCCACATTGATCCACAGGTCCCGCACCAGTTACGAATCCCCCCGAATGCCTCATTGACTTACTTCGTCGTGAAAGCCATCGCGGAAAAATCAAAATAGAAGTATCGAATTGAGCTAAGGATGACTTAGCCATACGAGACAGAGGAAGCTAACATGAAGTTGCATTCTTTGCCCGCGCCATTTCGGGGCATTGTCCCGCCGATGGTGACCCCGCTCCTCGGCTTCGACGAATTGGATGTCGCGGGCCTGGAGACCCTCATTGAGCACATCCTCGCCGGAGGTGTGCAGGGTCTTTTCATCCTTGGTTCCACAGGGGATGGCCCAGCTCTTAGTTATGCCTTGAGGAAGATGCTGATTGACCGGGTATGCAGACAGGTAGCCGGGCGCGTGCCGGTGCTGGTAGGCATCACGGACACGGCTTATAAAGAAGCCATGGACGTGGCGGAATATTCCGCGAAGGCGGGAGCTGCAAGCGTAGTGTTAGCTCCTCCCTACTACTTTCATGTAAGTCAGGGAGATTTACTGCGTCTGGTAGAAAGCGTGTCGAAAGACTCTCCGCTTCCTTTCTACCTGTACAACATGCCGAATCTGACCAAGATCGCCTGGGAGCCGGAAACTGTTGTGCGAGCTGCTGATTTTCCGAACGTGATGGGATTAAAGGACAGCTCAGGCGATGAAGATTACTTGCGGTCTGTGGTGGATGCGGTGAAGCACATGCCGGAGTTCAGCGTGTTGGTTGGACCGGAGCACATGCTGTTGGACGGTTTGCTCCATGGTGTTCACGGCGGTGTGTGCGGAGGTGCAAACCTTTTCCCGCGGCTGTTCAGTGATCTTTTCGACGCCTTCAACAAGGGAGATATCGCGGAGGCACGGATGTTACAAGATCGGGTAATGGAGATAGGATCTCCGCTGTATCTCACAGGGGAGCCAGAATCGAGCTATATCCGCGGTCTGAAAACGGCGCTGGAGGTGTGCGGTATCTGCTCAGGCCACCTCGCCCGACCCCTTCTGAGCGCGGACGAAGTTCAGAAACAGGAAATTCGCCAACATCTGGCGAAGTTCCCTGAACTTTCGCAAGGATGACGCTTGCAGCAGGTACGAAGATTACGCTACCATACGCACCGTATAGCACATGAGGGTCAAGACGCGCTTGAGGGTCAAGACGCGCTTCCGAATGTGAACTCCCGTCAGAAAACACAGGTATGGCAAAGAACGCTGTAAACATAGATCGCCGCGCCTTCTTGGGCGAAAGTACTGCCGTAGCTTGTCTGATTGTTTTATCCCATCTGCGCAGCAGAATCGCTGTCGCGGAAGACAGAGCGGCAAGGGTGGCCCCCTCGATACTGTCGAAACTTTCGTCTCCGGTTCTCTTCCGGGGAGATGCTACTACCGCTTACCGCGACCCAGCCGCCGTTTACCATGCCGGTTGGTTCTATCTCTATTTCACTCTTGTCCGAACAGAAGCTGACGGAGTGGCCTACTCGTATGTGGCTTGGAGTAAGAGTAGGAACTTAAGGTCTTGGACACTTCCGAAGGCGCTTACGCCGAGGGACAAGCGACTTGAGTATGGTTCACCCGGCGACATCGTTAGGATTGACGGGCAATGGGTCATGTGCCTGCAGACTTATCCAAGGCCAAATGGTGAGAGATATGGCAACGGGAGCGCACGTATCTGGACGATGACCAGTTCCGATCGTGAGAACTGGCGCACACCCGAACTGATAAAGGTAAAGGGTCCCACGATCACGCAGGAAAGCATGGGACGCATGATCGATCCCTTCCTGCTTGCCGACAAGGATCATTCGGGCAAGTGGTGGTGCTTTTACAAACAAAACGGAATCAACATCTCCCGTTCGGATGACCTACGTGTCTGGATTCCATTCGGTCACACTGACGCAGGTGAAAACCCTTGCGTGATTGTCGACCGGAATGAGTATGTGCTTTTTCATTCGCCTCCGAACGGAATCGGCGTTAAGCGCTCCAAGGATCTTGAGCTATGGCGTGATGAAGGACTCGTGACACTAGGACAGAGCGACTGGGACTGGGCAAAGGGCAGGTTGACGGCAGGTTTTGTTCTGGATCTGAGGACCAACGCGAAGATTGGAAAGGCGATCATGTTCTTCCATGGCTCTACCTACCCGGAAGAAGATCCCCTGGGAGGGTTCGACAACTTCGCCTCGATCGGGATTGCGTGGAGTGACAACCTGCAGCACTGGGAATGGCCGGGATTTCGGCCTCATATCCCGCAAGGTTGAGGGAACATCGGCATTTCGTATCAGGAGAAGAGTGTGCGGCTCATCACCAAGCGGCTTCGAGCCATGGTAGTTGCAATCTTGTTGGGAGCCGCGACGATAAGTCAGGCTTATTCGCAGCGACCCGTGCTGCCGCGCCAGAGCATGGCCGATCATTACTTCGGAGCAGATGCAGCCTGGTTTTTGCAAAATATCCCATTTTTCGAGATCGATGATCCTGAGATTGAGCAGGTCTATTACTACCGCTGGATGCTCTATCGTGGACACATCCGCGAGATCGGCTCGCAAGGCACGACGGTCACAGAGTTCCTGGACAATGTGCCCTGGGCTCGTCAGCCTTATACCGACCTGAACGATTCTGCTTCCTTCCACCTGATGGAGGGTCGCTGGCTTTGCGATCCTAGAGTAGTCAACGATCTCATCGATCACCTTTACAGTGGCGGAGGGAACGATCGACACTTTTCCGAATCTATCGCTGCCGCGACCGAAGGCGTCACCCTTGTGACCGGGGATTCAAGCGCTGCTCTTCGCCCATCTCGACACGATGCAACACGTCTACAACCTCTGGGATGACCATTTCGATCGCGTCCGCAACCTCTATTGGATCGAGCCGCTCCCACGCTACGGAGTATACGATCGCTTCCATCGATGCTTCCGGTGCAGGATTTACAGATCACCCCTCACTTGACCGTAATAGGAACGGTTTTTCCGGAGGAGAAGCGTACCGCCCATCCATCAACAGTTATCAATTCGCAAACGCGATGGCGATTGCCAGATTATCCGCTCTCGCGGGCAAGCCTGACGTGTCTACCGACTACACCGCGCGGGCTGAGCGAATCCGAACAGCGGTTCTCGATCAACTGTGGAACCCAGTATTCCATCACTTCACGGATCGCTTCCAGCGATCCACACCTTTCGTTCACGTGGGCGACTTCATTCGTGGTCGAGAGCTTGTCGGCTACGTCCCGTACACTTTTGAGTTGCCTCCGCGCGATTCCGCTTCCACTGCACGGTACAGCAGTTCTTGGCGTCATGTGCTTTCGCCATCAGAGTTAGCCGGTCCCCACGGTCTGCGCACGGTTGAACCTACTTATCCGAGGTACATGAAGCAGTACCGCTACGATGACACCACTGGCCAGCCCGAATGCCAGTGGAACGGGCCATCCTGGCCTTTCCAAACCTTACAAACCCTCACCGGGCTGGCCAATGTGCTGAATGATTATCAGCAGATCGACATCACCGCCGAAGACTACCTGCGTCTCCTCCGTCAATAAACTCACCAGCACTTCCTCTCTCTCGATCACCTTGATCTGCAGGAAGACTATAATACTGACACCGGCAAGCCCATCGTCGGTCTTCCCCGTTCCCATCACTACAATCATTCAACCTACATCGATCTCATCCTCTCAGGGCTGCTCGGCGTCCGCGCTCGTTCGGATGGCATACTCGAACTGAACCCACTTCTTCCCGGCAAAGCTGCGGCAGGGGAACGGGACATTCGCTTCTTCGCGGTTCAAGACGTGGCCTATCATGGTCGCCAGATCGGAATCTTCTATGACCGCGAGGGTACGCGCTACAATTTCGGTCGCGGCATCGCGATCTTCATCGATGGGACCCTCGCCTACGGTCCAAGCCCACTTTCGCATATCCGGGTTAAATTGCCTGCTCTGTTAGAGGGTCAAAACCTGCCAAGTCCGCGTCGGGTTGATCTTGCGGTCAACCCTGGCGTGGCCGGTTCACCCACAGCAACTGCCTCCTCTACGCTGGAACTCACGAAGATCGACGAGGCCATCGATGGCAGAATGTGGTTTTTTCCGGAGAATGCGAATGGCTGGTCTCCCGACCAGTCCGATACAGCACCCTGGTACTCAGTTCACTTTGGTCAACCCCAACACGTCGAAAATGTCGAGCTGTACTTCTTCTCCGACAAAGATCGCTACATTGTTCCGTCATCCGTGGAGCTCGAGACGTTGACCGGCACAGGTTGGGTGCGGATCCGAGGCCAGGTACGCACGCCGCGAAACCCGCTGGAAACCTGAAGAATAGCATCGCGTTTCCAACGATTCTGAACCAGGACATACGAGTCGTTCTGAGAAGAACGAATTCTTCTGTCCAGAATATTCGCTTGATCGAGCTGAAGGCATTTCCTCAGTGAGATTCCGCTACAGCGCCCTTTCGGCGTAGCTCTCCGCTTTGGAGGCCAATCACCTCGTTGGACCTTCTGCGTACATTCACCACACCTCTTGACAGGGCATAGTCGAAACCATCTATGCGGGGACCGCATAGATGGCGGGGCACTCAAGCTTGCGCGCGATTACAGCCCGCAGTTCCAGACGGCGCGGGTGAATGCGGAGGTCGCTCATGAAAATCGTTTGCAGGCGCGGGATGCGCGAAGAAGCTGACACGGGAACCGCGTGGTTCCTATCATTTCCGCTGGAGTCCGTTGAGAGATCTTGGGTATCATCGTCTCCGGTTCGCCGGGTTTGTTGAAGTCGGCCACAAGCAAAAGGATGCGTGCAAGCCTCTTTCGCTGGAGTTGAAGAGCAGGTCCACCAAATCTGCCTGGGTCATCATGCTCCGCGTCAAAAGGAAGCCAAGAACAGCTCTGAAAACTTTGCCTCTTCGCGGATGGCCCGCATCATCTCCGTTCGCTCGATCTTTAGCGCGGAACAGGGGGTAAGGGCCGTCGCAGTGGCTAGACTCCTTTGGTTTTTAGATGAACGATTCTTCTGCCGAGGCCGGGTAAATGATCGATGATCATTACTTGTGAGCAATTGAGCACCGATGTCCGTGACGTCACGTGCTACTTAATTGATAGCCATCCCATGTGGCGAGAGGACGAGGCTCATGACGGAAACAAAGAGCGCCGTAGGCAAAATGAAAGTCGGCAGCATCGCGGTACGTGCCCTGGCGCTCGGTGCGGTCGCTCTTGGTGCGACGGCTATCGGTGCCCTTGCGGTGGGTGCGATGGCAATCGGGAGTTTACGAATTTTGGAAGCTCGAATTGAGAAACTTTCAATCGGAACGCTGGGCAGTCCCGGAAGCAGCGCAGGACCTTCCACCAGCCACGTCTCGGACGCGAGAGCTACGGCGAGTTGATCCAGATTGATGGCAGTCACCATCGTTGCTTTGAAGGCCGCGGAGCGGCCTGCACGTCGTTAGTCCCTGATCGACGATGCAACTAGCCGTTGCTCATGCAACTGCCTTCGTGCCGAGCGAGTGCTCCGGGGTTACGAAAGCAATCAACACAGGACGGGTAAACATTGATAGGCCTCCGAATGGAGGCGCCAATATGCCCCGCACGGACGAAGGACATACTGATCCAGTTGGGATTTGTCGCCCTGGTCTTGGCATTCATGTTGGTGGGTGGGATGGCAAGGCATCTATGAGTCGCTTCATCGAAGCCGGACTCGCGTGAAACCCTCATTCAAGGTGATTGATCGCGTGATCGACGTCCCCACAACTTTCGCCTGTAGTGTGCGGCCTATACCTTCTCTCCCTTCGGCGTCGCGGGTGAGCGTGAGCGTGCCAGCGCTGTCGTCCCATTCACATAGAACACGCATAAAGCTCCCCTTCTCGTACTCGAAGCTGGAACCATCGTCGTCGTACCAGTGGGAGCGACTATTTGCGCCGGGGTAAATTTGGAGAGTCGTGGGCTCGGTAAGGGCTTGTTGGGTGTGTTGCCGGATCGGGCCGATGGGGACGATGGCGCCCGCCTTGACAAATAGAGGAAGGGTGTCAAGAGCTGCCGCCGTGGCGATCTTTCTTCCGCCTTCGATGCGTTCAGAGGTCGAGTAGTTCCACCAAGTGCCGTGGGGCAGGTAGAAAGTTCGCTGAGTGGCACCCTTCTCATAGACGGGCGCAACCAGAAAGCTGTCTCCCCACATGTATGCGTCATCGACCAGGACGGCGTCCTGGTCCTGTGGAGACGCGAGCCAAAGCGCGCGGATCATAGGCAGGCCGGTTTCGCGGGACTGGGCTGCAGTGGCGTACGTGTAGGGAAGGAGCTGGTAGCGCAAATTCAGGAACTTGCGGCAGATCTCCTCCACCTCAGGTCGATGGAGGTCGGCTTCTGCTGGCCAGTCGGCAACCCAGGCGCCGTCAACCTCCTTGGGACCGGACTTGCCCGTATTCCAACCCCAAGGAAGGTGGAGGTGCCAGGAGCGACCGTGGGAGCGGAAGGACGGGCAAAAGGTACTGAACTGAAACCAGCGAACGAACAGTTCCGGCGAGTACTCAGAAGTCGGAACAAAGCCGCCAGTATCAGTGCCCCAGAACGGAATTCCGGATAGGCCGATATTGATGCCGACCATGATCTGTGCCTGAAGTGCCTTCCATGTGGAGAAGGTATCACCGGACCAGAGCCAGCCGTAACGCTGCAGGCCGGCATAGCCGTTACGGTGGAGAGCGAAAGGCCGCTTGATCGGCTCATCGCGACGTGAGCCCTCGAAGTACATCTCATTGCGCTGCAGTCGGGCATAAACATTGAGGCGATCGCCCTCGTCCGGCCACCAGCCGTCAACGCCCACCTTGAGGAGTGCGGCATGTTTCGCCCAGTAAGAGACAGCATCTCCCGGCGTCTTTGCTGCGGCAGCGGTATCGCCGACCTCCCCGTGAAAGTCGCCGGGAGGAACAATGTGCAGGATGACTTTGATGTGCTGCTCGTGGATCTGCTGAATCACACCGGCCGGATCCGGGAAGACGGTCTCATTAAAAGTGAATGAGCCGTGGCCGCTGTTCCAGCCGGAGGGACAGAAGCCTGTGCCGAGGTAGATCACAGCATCGCAGGGGAGTTTCTTATTACGGAAGGTCTGGACTACGGAGAGGATCTGATCTTTGCTCTCGAGTGTGCGGTGCGACTGCTGATAGCCAAAGGCCCACAGCGGCGGAAGGTGTGGGTGACCCGTGAGGTCGGCATAGGCGCGCAGAACATCGGCGGGCGTGTCCCCGAGGAGCAGATAAACATTGCGGGTGGATGTGGCCTCGTTCCCGCGGAAGCGCGCCTCGGTCTGGGTGAAGTCGAAGGAACCCGAGGGCTGGCCGATGAAGACGCCCCAACCCTCGGGGCTGATCACCCAGGGTATCGGCAGGCGCGCACCAAAGGTTTGGAGGTCAGGGGAGTGCTGGCCGTTGAGCATGTCGTCCCGCGTGCCACGCCGGTCGAAGGGGTGAACGCCTTCTCCCAGGCCGAAGACAGGGCCTGTAATGTTGAAGCGTACGTCGGTGCTGTCCAGGTCGAAGCGGATCTCCTGGCGTAGCTTGTGGCCTTCATAAGCGGCGACATGGAGCGGATCGGCACTGATCTTCAGCGAGTACTTGCCCCACGGGATACTCCCGGGATGCGCCCGGCCGGGGCCGTCGAGGTCCTTGCCTTGCTCGATCACCATGCCAAGCTCGGCGGGCCGGGGCGCATCGTTCGAGGGCGAAATGCTGATGCGCAGGATGTTGGACGAGAGTGCCGTCAGCGTGAGGTCAAGGGCGCCGGGCAGAGCCGTGAGCTTTCCAGGGTTGGCTTGCGCGGTGGTAAGAGCCTGCACACGGCGGGAAAGGAGCACCTGCGCTGAAAGAGCCCCTGCGCCCTCCAGCAAAGCCCGACGGGTAAATGTCATCGATGATCCCCCGGTGTTGTGCTGCTTCGAGCTTAGAAGGTTACGCGCGCGGCGAGTTGGAAGTAACGCGCATTGAAGGCCGTGGTTGCCTTGCCAAAGTTGGCGTTGGAAAGGTCGGAGACAAAGCCGGTGAGATTGGGCCGATTGAACAGATTGAAGGCGTCGCCGCGGAACTCGGCATGTGCCCACTCCTTGACCGGGAAGCTCTTAAGCAGGCTGAGATCCGTGTCGGCATACCCCGGACCGCGAAAGCGATTGCGGAGTTCGTTACCTTCGGTACCGAGGGTCGGGATCCCGAAGCTCGAGGCCGGAAAGAGCCCCTTGAGGTACGATTGCCTGTCATGCGGTTGGGCATACCCGAAGGTGGGTGCGTTGGGATAGTCGTAGTTATAGCCATCTCCGTTGTAGTCACCGCTTCCGGTGCGTAGTCCTGTGACGTTGCCATTCGCGTCCAGCGTGGGCTGGAAGGTCGCGGTGGTAATGGGGGTGAAAGGAGTGCCGCTCTGCAGAATGACTGAGCCAGAGAGCACCCAGCCGTTCGTGGCCGAACGCAGGAGCGCGTTTGCGCCGGTCATACCCGGAAGCTTGAGGCTTTCAGAAAGAGCGAAGTGGCTGGGTATATCGAAATTGGCAGGGCCCGCGTAGGTTGAGCGTGGCGCAAGGACGTCCGGGTATTGTGTGCCGAAGTCGATCACGGACGAGCGCGTGTAAGACGCCTGGAAGGTGTCCCGCGAGCCGAAGCGCCCGTTGATGGTGGCGATGAAAGCGTTGTAGTGGGACTGGTTGCCATTGCGCGTGTAGTTGATCGCCCCGAAGCTGGCGAGGGGGCGGACGAGCTTATTTTTGTTAGCAATGTAGCTGCCTGTAACACGATTGATGTCGTTATTGGGACTAATGGTGTTGATGTCGCCTTCCGGAAGATTGCGGGCGAAGGAGCCGGCGTAGTTGGCCCCCACGGTGATGTGGCTACCGAACTGGCGCTCGATGCCAGCCGTGTAGTTCACGATGGCGGGAATTTTCAGGTTCACGTCGGTGCCGCCGATGTTGGCCGTAGGGAAACCCGAGTAAGCCCCATGCGCGTCGGGAACGCCCGCAGGAACGGCTGGGATGGGGAAGTTGAACGGGTAGATCGCACTGGTGCCAAGTGCGAAGATGGGGGCGATCCCCTGCGAGGCGAAAAAGGTGGGATTCGCAAATGCCGGTGCGTTGGCGCGCAACGGGACCGTGAGCTCGCCGTTGGTGAACCACTCGTGGAAGAGACCGATGCCACCCCGGACGACATATCTGTGGCTGCCCATAGGATCCCACGAGATGCCGACTCGCGGGCTGACCGCCCATGGTGCCGAGTTGTACACCTTGTTCGTCACCTGAAGCGAACCGTTCGTTACCCGCTCGGTGGGGGAGCTACCCGTTCCCAGCTTGAAGTTGCTGATGATGGAGCCGAGCGCAGAAGAGGGATACGGATTGCCGAAATCGTCGAAGCGGATGCCGAGGTCCAGCGTGACCCGAGGTACCGGCTGCCATTGATCCTGCACGAACACGCCAAAGGTAGTGCTGGCAACGCCGAGGGAGAAAAACGCCTTCTGACCGGTCCGGGGATTGTAGTAGACCCCGCTCTCGGAAAAAGGGGCATCATGCGAGAGGTCAAGGAGGTTGTTGAAGGTGAATACGGGTTCCGACTGCACCTGGCCGAAAAGTGTGAGTTCATCACCGTGGAAACCTTCAAAGCCCGCATGCAGGTTATGACGGCCCGCGGCTAGTGTAAGCGTGTCGCGCCAGTGGTAGTTGTGCTGGATGAAGTCGAGGTGCGGCTGTGGTATGCCGATCGCAGAGCTCTGTCCGCTGATGTTCACGAGTGGCACGTTGAACGGACCAGACTCGGCGGAGAGCCCCTCGATAGGGAGATACCCGAACTTCGCTTCATTCAAGAGACGGGGGCTAAAGGTGTGCGTCTCGTTTGCCTGGAAGGAGCGGCTGGTCTGGCGATTGCCGGCATCCATGCCTGCACGAACGGATGCGGTCAGCGTGTTAAGAACGGAGCTGTAATAGCTTGCGTATATCCGCTCGCGCTTGAAGTTCTGGTCTACGCGCGCGGACCACTGCGTGCCATTGCGAAAGGGCGATAGTGCGAAGGTCCCGGTGTCAATCATTGGCAACGTGCAAGGGATGTTGAAGGTGGCGGGCGTGCCGCAGCTCGTGCCAAGAACCTGCTGCGCGGTGCGGGAGACACCGGTGACCGTCGCCTTTGAGACAGGGTAGTTGGTCAGCAGCGAGGTACCTATGCTTTTGGGAAAGTTCGTTTTCGCGAAGGCGACGAACTCGGGGGATTCAAAGGTGGTCGCTCCGCTGGTTGTGCTGAGGGAACGGAGAAACTGCGTCGAGGCGAAGAAGAAGGTGTGGTCACGGTAGATTGGGCCGCCGATAGCTCCGGAGAAATTGTTGTAGTGGAAGGGGGCATAGCCCCTGACCGGAGTGAATTTATTGCGCGCCCAAAATCTTCTGCCCGTGTAGTAGTAGCTCGCAAGGCCGTGCACGCGGTTGCCACCCGATTTGGTGGTAATCGCGGTCTGGATGGAGGTAGCTCGGCCGTACTCGACTGAGTAAGTGTTTGTTTGAAGCGCGACTTCCTGCACGGAATCAGAGTTGGGTGCTGTGTTGACGACGCCGGGCCGGACGGAGCTCGTAATGTCGAGGCCGTCAATGATGTAGAGGTTGCCATCGAAACCTCGTCCGTTCGCGTTGGCCTGGTTGGTGATCTCAACATTGAAGTTGTCCGGCACGCCGCTGGTAGTCGCAAGTCCGGTGCCAGTAACACCCGGGGCAAGATTCGCTAGGCCAATGACAGAGCGGCCCTGCACGGGAAGTGCGTCGATCTGATTCTGCGGCAGTGTGGTCTGCAAGCGACTATCGGCCGAGTCGAGTAGAGGAGCGGTGCCGGTGACCGTAACAATTGCAGTGCTCCCGGTTACGCCCAAAGTAACAGGCAAATTCAGCGTTTGCTCCGTAAAAAGGGTGGGCTGAGTGAGGTACTGCTGAAAGCCCGGAGCTTGGACCGTAACGGTGTAATCGCCAGGGGCGAGCCTCTGGAAGTCGAAGCTGCCAGACTCGCCGGTGGTCATCTGCCTGGTGAGGCCGGTGGCGTTGGCCTTCGCGACGACGGTCGCTCCCGGGATCAGGGCGCCCGAGGTGTCCGAGACGACTCCGCGCATACCGCTGTTGTACTGGGCGGTCGCGCTTTTCGGGAAGAACCACATGGAGCAGACGATCAAGAGAAGGAAGCAGGCCGCCCTCGAGAGGGACGAACATGGAACGGTTTCCTGTAGCAGGACTACTCGGGGTGATGGGTCAGTGGCAGCTGGCATGCGAGTCCTCGTCTTGTATTTCGTAGCGCTTCCCGGAATCGCTACCAAAGGTAGTACCTTTGGCGTGATTTCGTCAACTCAACGGGACACCCACTTAAAAGCTGTGTTCTGCTCCAACGACATGGTGGCCATGGGAGCTCTGCGCGCCTTCCATAGGAGGGGCTTCGTTTTCATGACAATCACTTGGCCGAGTTCGTCAACCCGCCCCCGGCAACGGATGCATGTCCCGGCCGGAGATCGCCCAAGGGGCGATCTCGGCACTCTTGAACCCTATTGACCAAGCCGCTCCAGCGCGGACGAACAAATCGTCGCGTGACCACAAGCAGGTCTTGCGCGACGACAGCTCCGCCGCGATTCCGGCACGCGCGTCGGCCAGACCGCTGAAGAGTTCCTCCCCTACTGAGCAGGTCTGGCTGAGCGGGTCGCGTAAACGTTATATTGACGATTATCCCTCTGAAAGACTAGAAACGTGAGACGTCGAAACGGAACAGATTGTCGGTTCTGTTGTGAAAGGATGCTCTGACCTATGTCCAAGAAGCAATACCCCACAGACGGAAAAGACCTCGCTTCCCTGGCAACAAGAGGTGACTTAGACCTTCCCTTCAATCGGAGAAACTTTCTCGCGGGCATCGCCGGAACTGCGGTCATCGCCGCCTGGGAGCCTACCCATGCCTTGGCGCAAACTGACAACACTCCCCTGAATCTTGCAAAGGTCGCCATTCCCTCGAGTCTTACGACCACCAGTGAAAATAAGATCACCGCGCTGAACGACGGGTTTACTCCGGCCAGTTCGCGCGACCGCAAGAACGGTTCCTACGCGGTCCGGACAGGCTTTGAGGCAGAGGGTCCCGCGCAGTGGGTTCAGTATGTCTGGAGCAAGCCCGTTTCCATCAACAAAATCGACATTTACTGGGCGATCGAACCTCCTCGCCCGAATGCACCTCCCGGCAGCAGGTCTGCGCGAATGGTTGCGCCTGTGTCCTACCGAATCTTCTATTGGAATGGAAGCGGCTTCGCCCCGGTCTCAAAGGCTCGAGGCCTCGGGATAGAAGGAGACACCTTCAACACCACCAGCTTCGATGAGGTGGATACCGACAAGCTACGCCTTGAGATCATTCCAGGCGAAACGCACACAGCGGGCATCATCGAGTGGAAGGTCTCTGGCTCCGGTCCCGCTCCTTCACTTCCGCCCGTTGTGGATGCGGGCATCGACCGCTCGGTCGTGATAGGAGGGCGAACCTACCTGGCCGGCAGGGCGGTCTGGCTCCAGGACCTGCCCGGAAACACGGCGAGCTGGGTCAAAGTCTCCGGCCCTGGCACCGTGGGGTTTGCGAATGCAGCTTCACCGGTGACCACAGCAACATTCTCTTCCCCAGGCGATTACGTCCTTAGACTCATGGGCTCAAGCACGGACGGGCAAATGGCCTCGACGATCAACGTCCATGCAGAAGCAGCTCCTCCAAAGGAGCGTCTCGACGTCGTCTATACGAGGACGTACTCGATTGACAGCCCGCTGTGGAACACGCGCGCCAAAACTCTCATTGTCGACTGGATACCCCACTGCATCAACTACTGCGAGCGTACCGACATTGCTTCAAATCAGGGCGACGGTGGCATAGATAACTTCGTCGAAGCGGCCAAGGCCAATCGCGGCGAACCGCATGCTCGCCATAAGGGCTACGTGTTCTCGAACGCTTGGATTCACCAAACGGTGGAATCCATGTGCATCGCTCTTATGGTTGATGCGCAGGGCGATAAAGACATCATCCGGGCCCAGAAGCAGATGCGCGACACACTCGAAAGGTGGATTCCCATCATCCTAGCGGCGCAGATGCCGGACGGCTACCTGCAAACAGCTTATATTCTTGCTGACCGCAAACAATGGCCAGAACGCTGGTCACCCGAGCATCGCGGTAACCATGAAGGCTATGTCTCTGGCTACTTTATTGAATCTGCAATCAACCACTACACCCTGACCGACGGCCAGGACCTCCGGTTGTATAACGCGGCCAAAAAGCTGGCCGACTGCTGGGTCGCGAACCTTGGCCCCGGCAAGAAGGAATGGTTCGACGGACACCAGGAGATGGAACAGGCACTGGTCCGGTTCGGTCGGTTTGTGAACGATCAAGAGGGCAACCACCGCGGAGATGCGTACATCACCCTCGCCAAGTTCCTCCTCGACTCCCGTCGGGGTGGGGCGGAGTACGACCAGAGTCATCTACCTCCGGGACAGCAGTACGAAGCCGTCGGCCACGCCGTGCGCGCAACCTATTTCTACTCGGGTATGGCCGACATCGCTGCCGAAACGGGTGATCGTGATTACCAGAGCGCCGTCATGTCGCTCTGGGACAACATGGTCAACAAGAAGTATTACCTGACCGGTGGCATCGGCAGCGGCGAAACCTCCGAGGGCTTCGGCCCGAACTATTCACTGCGCAACAACTCGTACTGCGAATCATGCTCGAGCTGTGGTCTTGTCTTCTTCCAGTACAAGCTCAACCTCGCGTATCACGAAGGGAAGTACGCTGACCTGTATGAGCAGACCATGTACAACGCCCTGCTGGGCGGGGTCGATCTCGAAGGCAAGAGCTTCTGCTACACCAATCCACTGGTGAACACGCAGCGCACGCTCTGGCATGTTTGCCCCTGCTGTGTTGGCAACATTCCACGCACGCTGCTCATGATGCCGACCTGGGCCTACGTGAAGAGCAAGACCGGTGTTTACGTGAACATGTTCGTGGGCAGCCGCATTCACGTTGGGAAGGTCGCCGGCACAGAGGTCGAAATGGTCCAAAAGACCGATTATCCGTGGAAAGGAGCCATCTCGATAACGGTCAACCCGCAGCAGTCCAAAACCTTCTCGGTCTATGTTCGCATCCCTAACCGCACTATCAGCAAGCTCTACGCGGATTCGCCCACCATCAGCGGGGTCAAGCGGTTCGCCATCAACGGCAAGCCAATCTCGCCAAGGATCGACAAGGGCTATGCCGTGGTCACACGCGAGTGGAAGGCCGGGGATCGGATCGAGCTGGAGTTGCCCATGGAGCCCCAGCGTGTCACGGCCGATCAACGCGTGAAGGCTGACCTCGGTACAGTAGCTCTGAAGTACGGACCGCTCATCTACAACGTAGAGACCGCGGACCAGCAGAACATCGAGCAGCAACTCAGCGACCTTCCTCTCAAAGCGGAATGGAGACCGAACCTGCTTGGCGGTGTGATGGTCATCACCGGCAGATGGAAGGATGGTTCACCCATGGTGGCCATCCCAAACTACGCTCGCATGAACCGTGTTGGACCTCCTCACGAGTACCTTGTGGATCCCAACGTCAACTATGCGCCGGGTGCAACAACCAGTGCTGGAACCCAAACACCTAGCCGTTCTCCTGGTATCCCCGCCCCGGCAACACCTGCAATTGTGACCCCAAGCGCCGGAGCCGGAGTTACCACTCCAGTCAACAGCCGTCGCACGGGAGGCGCTATGAAGGTCCAATCCAAGGTTTGGATATAGCCGAGAGATATTGCCGGCTGGTTTCGCTGCGGATAGTAGTATCCGGCCTCAGGCGGGCTGCCGTCCATGGCATGATGAATGTATGGGTTGGTAGGAAGAAAAGCTTCCCAATAATCCGCGCAGCGTCCTGATCAAGCTTCGCCGGCTGGATGCGGTAGTCCAGCCAGCTGACTATGTCCTAACCCTTGTGATAGAGGCGGTAGTGCTCACCTGCGATAGCGGAATATGGACGCATCAAGACGCTCCCGCCATCAGTTCTGACCTCCCAATCGGATGTCGTGCCTTTCGGTTTGGCAGCCAATAATTGCTTGGGTGTGATGCTTCGGGTTCCCTGCTGGATGGCAAAAAGCGCCAGCGGCCCTCGCAACAGCGCGACAATATTCGGATGTTGCGCATCGAGCGGCACCAGGCGGAGCGGCATATCAATGGAAAGCTCCACCCGATCTCCGTTTTTCCACATACGGTCCAGCTTTGCCCAACTGCCGGGCTGCAGTGGCATGCCTGTGGACGTGTCGTTTACCTTGACCGTCGTCGCAAGTCCAGCCCAGCCCGGAATACGGAGTGCGATCGTAAAGCGTTCCGCCCTGTCTAAACCCAGGTGCAAGGCGGTGTCGCCGGAGTTCGGATAGCTGGTTTGCTGCGTTAGCGAGACGCGCGCGCTTCCCTGTTTCCAAGCAACACGAGATGGCACGTAGAGGTTCACGTAGACTCCCTGCGGACTACGCAGGTACGTGCTGATGCCATAATCCGCGGTAAGCTGCGGAAAGGTCCCTGAGCAGCAAGGCCACTTCTGGTCATAGTCCACCTTGGCTGCGTTCATGTTGTAGTCGGCGTAATAGAAGCTGACGCCATCACTGCGCATTGGACGTGCGCCCAGAATAGTGTTGTAGAGCACCGCCTCCATGCTGTCGCCGAGGGTGCTGTCGCCGGTCACACGCATGAGATAGCGAGTGATCTTGAAGTGACCGTATGCGCCACAGGGAGTCTCGAAGCTATTGTGCGACGTCTCGAGCGATTTCGCGAGCTGGTCTGACCCTGGGAGCACCAATCCCTCATCCGGTCCCCATCCACCAGTCGCGAAACTTTGCTCGCGTACAAAGGCAAAGCCGTTCCGGGCGGCTCTAAGGTGCATCTCGCTGCCGTCGTTCAGATATGCCTGCATGGCGGAGCAGAGCGCGTTGACGTGACTGTAGGCATGCTGGCCCGGCAATACGTTGCGATTCTCCGACAAAGGACCGAAGTAGGTATCATCCTGCAAAAAGCGCCTGGCAAGCTCACGGTAGCGAAGCCCGGCGCCGCGCTGGAAGCCAAGATAGAAGTTCTCCGGCAACGTATAGCTTTCGTCCCACGTGAACGCGATATTCGCATGCGGACGGGCCATCATCTCGGTCCGGTCGAGCGCCTTCGCGGGAAGCCATGGGAGAACCGCATCGGTGGCTTTGTTGAGAACATCCAGCGCGATGGGATCGTTTGCGAATTGGTGAGCATCGATCAGTCCGCAATTTGTCTTGTCGAAGGTGTAAGCCGGAATGCAGTATCCCTCATAGAACTTGGACGTCACGGTAGGCGCGAAGCCGCGGACGAGGCGCTGAACCTTCTCCTGAGTAGCCCTGTCGCCCGTGACAGCATAGGCGCGAGCCAGACCCGAGACGTACTGCCCGAAGCTGTGGCCAGGAATGTATCCCGTCATATTCTTCGGCGGGTCGAAGTCACTGGATGGTGAGTACCAGCCGCCCATCTCCTCCCCCGGTGCCGGCAGACCTGCGATCTGGCGGAACGGTTTCAGCAAACGGTCTTCGGTCAAATTCAGAAACAGCGAATGATTGTGGCGGAACTGCTCCAGCATGGGCCCATCCAGGAGCTGCACTTCGGCGTAATCGAACTGGGATAGCTGAGTAGGATGTGGGTTCCGAGAGGTATCAGTGGCATAAGCTCTTGCATTCCGAGTGGTCGCGCAGACGGCTGCAACGGCTGCACTCTTCTTCAGGAAATTGCGACGAGTTGTGTCTCTCATTGGAGACCTCACACGAGAAAAAGATAATTCCGTAGAGCTCGCCCGCGTGTGTATACCTGCTGGAGTAAGCCCTGCCCAACCGCCCGAGGAGAGGCGGTTCGGGAGTCAAATCTAACATGGCTCAACTGACATCGTAAAGGCGGTCCGAGGTTAGATCGGCCAGTGAGTGGAGACATTAGGTATGCTTTCCATCGCAAGACTGCAATGGAGGTAAACTCACCAAAGACAATGGGATCTTCGGACAAGTCGTTGGAGGGAGCATCCGTAGCGCGTTTCGACATGCGGGATGTTGCCAAGCGTGCCCGGGTTTCGATCGCGACGGTATCGCGGACCATCAATGATGTTCCTACGGTCAATCCTATCCTTGCTGACCGCGTCAGAGCGGCTATCCGCGACCTGAACTACTACCCCAACAAGCAGGCGCGGGCTCTAGTATCTGGCCGCAGCCGGCTTGTGGGTTTGCTCGTCTCAGATATTACAAACCCATTCTTCCCGGAGTTGATCAAACGATTCGAAGAAGTCGCGGTGAGGCGAGGCTATGAGTTGCTGATTGGATCTACGAACTACGATTCGGAGTTGAAGCATTGTCTTCGCCGCATGATTGAGGGATACGTGGACGGCGTGGCAGTGATGACCTTCGGCGTAGAAGACCCGGTCCTCGAGGAGTTCTCTTCACGAAACATTCCCATGGTTTTCATGGATCTCAAGGAAGACGCATTTCGGCACGACACCCTGATGGTCGACTACACACACGGGATGCTTGAAGCGGTAGGTCACCTGGTGTCGCTAGGAGCTTGTTGAAATAGGTACGGATCCACAGGCGCAGGTGGCGTTGAGATCGTCTTAGGAGTATGCGTGGCGATGAGCGTATTCAGGACGAGATATTCAGCTGTGTGACGTTGGAGCAGCGTGTTCCGGCGGATCACCCGTTGCGGGAGATTCGGGGGCTGACGGACATGGTGCTGCGGAGCTTGAGTGCGGAGTTCGATGCGCTGTACGCGGCTTCGGGGCGGCCGTCGATTGCGCCGGAGTATGTGCTGCGGGCGGTGTTGCTGCAGGCGTTTTACTCGGTGCGTTCGGAGCGGCAACTGGTTGAGCAGCTGGACTACAACTTGCTGTTTCGCTGGTTCGTTGGTCTGAGCATGGATGACGCGGTGTGGAATCACGCCGTGTTTTCCAAGAACCGCGACCGGCTGCTGAACAGCGAAGTGGCGCAGCGCTTCTTCACGGAGGTGAACCGGCTGGCGAAGCGCTTCATGAGCGATGAGCACTTCACGGTAGATGGAACGCTGATCCAGGCGTGGGCCTCGCAGAAGAGCTTCCGTCCCAGGGACGGCTCCGATGATGACGACGGCACCAACTTCCGCGGCCAGAAGCGGTCCAATGACACGCACCAGTCCACCACGGATCCGGACGCGCGGCTGTACAAGAAGAGCTACGGCCAGGAGTCGAAGCTGGCCTATCTGGGTCACGTGCTGGTGGAGAACCGTAACGGCCTGATCGCC
>JAABUW010004714.1_pt1 | contig 18311 bp, 9 predicted proteins | sample 5560081 | NCBI WGS metagenome assembly JAABUW01 (sample SAMN10711882, study PRJNA513363) | rock metagenome | isolation source: Antarctica rocks | place: Antarctica: Victoria Land, Knobhead sud | reverse complement strand
GATCGGGCGAGTAGACCATATCATCGTACCGTCGGTGACCCAGTAAGGCAAATTCTTGTTCAGTGCCATAACATCCACATCCGTCTGCTGTGTCCGGAGCAGCACTTCAAGGGCTTCAATCATGTCCCACTGCTTTTTGACAACACTCTGTTGACCATTGTGCATGCCAGGACGATACATAGCCATATCGTACACGTAGATACGCTTGGGCCATTCCATGTTGAGGAAGTTGGCTATGACGTCTCCTTTGGTTGGGCCGAAGCTCGTTCGCAGGCCGTACTTCCGAATCATCCTTGTCTTGCCGGCAGCAAAGTCCTCCCCAAAAGGTCGAACTGCTTCCTGATCTAACAAACGCTGTGCGTGTGCCCGGACGCGCGTCTGGGCCCCGACTGGATCTGTCTGTTGGAAGTTGCCGTCTTGAAACTCAGGCTCGGGAATCTCGCTCAATGGTGGTAACTGCACAACGACCTGGTCTGCCGCTGTAGAAGCTGCAGCACCTGGGGACGGAACAGCTGTCGCGTCTGACGTTGCGATACTGCCGCTGTTCTCCATGCGGCTGGCAAGGTCTTGGGAATGAGATGCTTGTGCAGCAGCGCGTCTCGCGTCTTCCGCAAACTTCTCTTCCGTCATAGGTGGAAATGCGATTTTCGCCAATTCCTCGAGATCCGCTCCCGTGGTTTGGATCTCAAACCTCGGTTTGTTCGAGACTTCCGACAGGATTCCGGCAAGACGTAATTTGGCAAGGTCTTGATCATGGACCCATGGTACCGCAGACTCATACAAAACTCTGAAGCCTGGCCAAAGATTCTGTACCCCATGTTGATTCTCATTGACTTCGTGTTGGCAGACACTTAAGTGCTCCAGTGCGGGTCCGTGGTTGAGTTGCACAACGAGGGAAGACGGGCAACGAAAACACTGGTCCTGCTGCGGTGGTGAAGCTTGTCCGGGCGCGGCTGCTGATGTACCGGTGTTGAGAGGAGTCTGTGGTGATCCTCCCGCTGGAGTAGTGTTGCTGGCCGGAGCCTGTGCAGATGCGCCGGTTGAATGGTTGGTGTGCCACGGAGTCTGTGACGGCCCGCCAGCCGGAGTCTGAGATGTGGTGCTCTGCGCGATCTGTGCAGGAGTACTTGTTGAAGTCGTGTTGCTGGATGGAACTTGTCCTGAGACATCGGGGGTAGATGTGGCAACATTCGTGTCCGCTTGATGGGCAGGTCCCTGATCACGAGCCTTCTGTGCTTTCACCTCCGCCGCAACCGCCTTCTTTGACATCGGTGGATACGCCGCGAAGGCAGCACCCTCCAGGTCTTGCTTGGTGTAGGCTGGGTTCTGCGGATCTGCGCGAGCAATGAAGTCGATGGCCGCGTCTTTTGTGCCAGGCCAAGTGACAATGGGGTTTTCAAGGCTCGGGAAATCTGGCCAAAGATCGTAGCAAGGAGTCGTGTTTTGAAATTGGCAGAGAGATAGGCCGGCACCCTGTGAGTGGACATCTGGTGCAGAACCGTGATTGAGGAGCTCATCATCTTTGACTGCGCACCGGGGGCATTTGCCTGGCCGTCTTGCAGGCTTCTTCGGACCCATGGCCCTGAATGAAGCCTGAGTGGCTGTTGATGTGAACTTTTGTGCAGTGTAGTATCCAGAAGTTGTCGTGTCCAGGTAATCGCCTTGCTGAGACGATCTGATGATGTTGATGGTGTTCTGGTTTTTGCACTACACTGCTGGAGCTGTCGTCTTATATCGATCTGTCATGCTCTTGCTCGCACTACTGCAGCGATCGTGCTGCATAGTTTGCGGCAGCGCAAACGTGGTGTTCGATCAGCAAGCTGGCTAGCAAGCCTGGCGGCAAGCTGCAGTCTGCACTCGATGTTGCAGGGTGAGACAGATGCTGAATGGAGACGATGCAAGCCAGCTGGGCAGGACAATGAACGCTGCTGCAAGCCTACGCTTTTGGCAAGCCTGCAGAGTGCGAGACAGCAACCTCGTCAACGTCGGGACAATGGATGCCGCTCGAACTCATCGTCTGCAGAATGCGAGACAGCAATGAATTGCAGCCATCGCTAGCAGTCGCTTGTTCCATGCTGTTTGTTGCTTTCGTGGTCTTGCGTGGCTCTTGCGGAAACGTGCATCATGCACGCCTTCTGCATATCATGGAATATGCATCGTACCCGAGACAAGTATACCAAACGCACAAGCCGGTTTGCCGGACCTAATATGCGAAAAAGAACACCCGTCGAGTGATCAGACAGCGAATGGAATAGGAATGCGAGACAGCATAACTCACATGCTCATGACAAGGAGGAATGAATGCAACTTACTGTAAGCAAACAAAAGAATTCGGATCTCGACACAACGTACCTGCACCTTTCACTCAAACGTGATGCATACAGAGCAAGCAGCGCTACTCTCGCAGTCACTGCCTCGGTCAATCAGCAAGCATTCCTTACCCAGCACCCGCCGCCGCAAGATTCTGCGGCACAACCTGTCGATCACCCTGCCGCTCCCCTTCCCCCTTACTCTCCCGACTGCCCTGTCCCTTCCCATCACTCAGTAGCTCGCCCTCCTCATCCCCATCCCCATCCTCACTCTCAGGCGGCGTATCCCACCCAACCATCGCCCTCAGAACCCGATTCTCCTCCTTCAAGCCCGCCATCCGCTTTCTCCATGGCGCTCCCTCTTCTTCTCTCGATTCCCATGCCTTCTTGACCATGCCATCAAGACCCTGTAATCGTGCCTGCCATGCCTGATGTGTCAATTGTGCCTCCACGGTTTCTGTTCGGGCTTGTAGAAGTTGAGCTGAGTAGTGTTCGTGCACCGACTGGATATATGACTGTTCCTGCGATTGGTAAGAGCGCGCCATCTGCGTAGCAGCGCTCAGACCGGCGGAGTATTCCTCGTGCACCGCCTGTAGTTGAGCAAAGCTCTCTCCCAGATCTGCGATCTGGCGGTGTGCTTCCGCCAACTGACCCTGCAGCTGCAGAACAGTCGAAGAAGTGTCCTCGTGTTCATGGACCGAAGCATCGCCGTTGACCTGAGGGTTGCCGTCCGCCTGGTTGTCCCTAGCCAACCTCCCCTGCAACCTCTCCACCCTAACCAACCCCTCCTGCACCTGCGACCACTCCTGCCGGTTCCGCTGCAGCGTCCCAGACAACCTCTCCATATTCTCCATCAGCACCAGCATATCCGAATGATACCCCGGACTAGACAGCACAACATTATTCCCGTTCCCACCATACATCGCCGCGTTAGCAGCTCCAATCCCATTCTGTGCCGCCATACCGAACGCGTTTATAAGAGTCCAGCGCCGTCGCCGTCAAGACCTGGGTCGGGGAGCTCGTGGCGTAGAATATCCAGTGCCTGCTCCTGCGCCAGTTCCCTGGCTCTGCGTTTCTCCCTGCGGGATTCCAGTTGTTCCTGTCTCTGACGTCTGGTTGGTCGTCCGAGTCGAGGTGATCGTGCTCGAGGTGGTGCTGGTTCTGTTTTTGGTTCTGGTGTTCTCCACGGTGTCGGTCCTGGTATGGGGATGGGGATCGAAGAACTGCTCCGCGAGCGTTGGCGCAACAAATCGTAGTTGTCTCCGATCTCCCACAAGTGTTTTCTCAGTTCTTCGCCGAGTGCGTTGTCAACTTTGAGCTCGGTGAACCAGCTGTACGCCCTCTGCTTGTCCGTAGGCCATCGTCTATCAAATTCGGAGAACTGCCAGGTCACATTGTCCTCTGCCAGAACCGGGAGTTAGCTCGCCTATCGCGGCCCGCTCCACTAGCGGCAACTCAATCTCAAATCGAACTTACTCTCTCGCTCCGGCACTTTATTCTCCTCATAAACCAAATATTCCACCGAATAGTGCCCCTGCAGTATCCTTGGCGGTGAACGGAGATGACCACCACAAATATCGATCGCCCATTTCCGCCGGCTCTCGGTGTTCAACGCAATCCTCCGCTGCGCCAGAAAGCACGCATCCTCCTGCCCAAGCTCCCGGAGGATGTGCGTGCGCCGCTCAGTGTTCTTGGTCAGGTAGGCCTGGTACACGAAGTCCTCCGGGGTGACGTGGGGCTCGTCGAGCAGATCATCCGGCTGGAAACCCTGCCCCAGGCGGCGGAAGCGGCGGCATTCGTTGAGATATCTGACCCAGCGAAGCGTCAGCTGTTGTTTACTGTTCGGGAGGTCGGTACCTGCGACAACGAACCTGCAGAGATGATTCCAGTTCTCGTACTTGTCCATTCTCTCAAGGCGCTCACTCCCACTCTCGCCTTCCACCACTTCTCCTTTTGGGCCAACTGGGAGACCAGTGGCATTGTTGCGGCCGAATACTTGAGTCCGCGTGGACGGGATGTACGGTGCAAGTGGAAGACCAGTGATGCTACTGCGGCCAAACACTTGACTCCGCGTATATGTAACGTACGGCGCCTCTGCTGGAATCAAACGAGGACCAGACGCTAGGAGATCCCTTATCGTTCTCCGGGCAGGAGCAGGTGCCGTACCATCTCCACGCTCCCCATCGCTCGTGCTCTCCCCACCACTCAACGTGCTTCCAAAATCAGCGGAACTATCGCGCTCACGTCCCCCCTCGTTACCGCGCTGAGTAGGTCGTCCACGCTCTTCCTCTTCTTCTTCACCTTTATCAGTCCGATCTCCATTTCCCCTTCCCCTAGATCGTGTAGTCACACCTTGCGTCACGGTCACCCCTCTGTCTCCAATCCGTATCGCCGACAAACTTCTAATCGCACCCTCAACAACGTCTTCCTCCTCCCCGCGCTGTAGGCGCCGCCAGCGGCCTGAAGATCCCTGATCGAAAGGTGGGAAGTCTTCCTCGAAACGGGAAGGCCGGCCTTGCTCTACCAATTGAGCTCGACCTGAGCTTGGGTTAGAGTGCGAGGAGAGGTGCGCTGGTGTTGACCTGGGCGTTGACTGGTTGACTACTTACGATGCCGGCGTGAGCGATAGATCGGGCTGGTCATCTTCACCACGTTTGGCTTGAGCTACTCCGGGTGGTATTGCGAGGCAAAGCTGGCAAGGGGGCCTGGTACAAAGTATCGCGCTTCGTCGGGCTGAGTATATCAGGGGTAATGTTGGTTGACAATGTGGGGATGACTCAAGAAACGGTGAGTGACTGTCTGACTTGTGCTTTCGAATGCAGATTCAAAAATCAAGTGCTAATCCTCGACTAAGTACAGAGTAGAAGAGAGTGTACAACCGCAAACCAAGTTTCCTCCATGCTGTCCTCCGTATCACAAGCGAATGTTTGCCGTGCCTCCAGTCACCGCCACCGAGTCGAGCAAGTTGCACGTGGTGCGTTGTTTGTCCCACCAGTCACAGCGCCTGCCGCCCTCATCGAGGCGACTGTATGCCCCGAATCTCTTGCTCCGGCGAGAGTCGGTATGGAGAGCTGACCTGCCGCGCCCTGCCTAGATCCACTGCTCGAGAACGCTGGTGGGATACCCGGATCGGGCGATTGGGGTTTGGTGAGTTTGGTGACTGTATGGGAGAGTCTGGCCGGCTTGCGACCCTTTGGGCCGGGCTCACTCGTTGACGCGCGCGAGGCGTCGTTTCGGTCGGAGCGCTGTGGGCTTTGGGCGTTGTGTTCTCGGAGTCTGAGAACCGCTGGACTCTCGGTGGTGATGTCGCAGGGTCGCTGAGTTCGTCATCGGCGTCGCCAGGCGAGGCGCTGCTCGTTGCATCGCACAATGCCTGTCCGAGTTGCCACAGGTCAATGGCACTGTCTTGGTGGGGTAGCTGCATCTTCGGCGGTTTCCAATCATCACCGCTCTTCACCTTGGTCGATTCAGTGCGCATCCGGCCGTTGCTTTTGTCAACGAATGGATCGTCGTTGGAAGCTGCAGGCAGATGTTTGGCCAAGCCAAGGTCCTGCACCGTCCTCGTCTGCCCAGTTGAAACCGCTTGGCTCAAGCTCAGCTGTCCCATCACGCCCATCCCAGCGTTGACGCCTAAACTGGCTGTCGACTTCGAGCTGATCGGCTGCCATGACTGCGCACCACTGTTCAGACCAAATCTGATACGAGCACGCTGGCTCGCGGTTGTAGACACGGATTCATTGTCCTGCGACTCCCGTTGATGCCTCCGTCTCGCGGTGCGGTCGAGAGTTAAAGTAGCCAAGGTACCAGTGTCTGCTTGTGTGAAAGGCGCTGGAGCTGGGAGCTCCAAATTCAACTGTGGTGGACCACCCTGGATCGGTGTTGGAGTGAGCTCCGGTGCCTCCTCAGCTAGCTGCCAGAGGCTTTCAGAAAGCTTCTCGACGACGGCTGCAGGCTCCTTTGGTGCCTCAAACAGCGCGAAGACTCTCGTCGCCTCATGCTGGGGTTCGTAGAAAGAGTCGTAGTACGGTCCGTGAGGAGGCGCAACTGATGCCAACCAAGGAGCTACCGATCGCTCGACTGTACACTGCACTGCCTCGAATTGGTCGTTGCTCTCCAGAACGCACTTGCTCCCAGCACAGTCAGCAGGATGTGCTGCCGTCCGCCGGTAGCTCCGATCGTGGGAGCCGAGAAACTCTTTCGGTCGTGTCCAGATCGCTTCGATTGCTGGGTTCCTCCACATCTTCCCTGACTCGACCGTGGCTGCTCCGGAAGGAGTCTCTTCGCTCCGGCTGCTCATTTGATGCATGGTCATTCTGGCGGTCAGTCGTGGTGGTGTCAGTCCCAGGAGATAGCAGACCCCATCCTCTATCTCTTCAAGCCGCCCAGTTTGTTCGTCCGACTCTTCTTCGGGGGCTTCAGCGTTGCCATCAACCGCCAGTAGCTCTGTACGCTCCGCAAGATCGTTCGTGAGGGTATACCAGAGCCCCGATGCACAGTCTGCGTGCCGTGCCGAGGCGAAAAACTCCTCGAAAGGATCCTTCGGTATCGCAGTCTGCTGTGCATACGGTGGCACGTAGTCAGATGCTGGCCCAAAAGCATCCAACAGTGGGTCGATCTCCTGTGCCGGCGGCAAGGAAGTCGACGGCGCAAGTCCTCGTAACGAGCACGGTGCTCTGTCGCTGAGAAAGAGGGCCGGGTCAGGCTCCTCTGGTATGCCTGCTGTTAATACCTGCGTCTCTTGCGCAGACTTGCCCTGAGCCCGACGAGCCGCCTCAGCTGCATAGTCTCGAAAACCCAGTTCTTCTTGCTGAGGGTGCTGGCCGTCCCGTCGACCCTCTTCATCTTGTCGTGGGCTCGGAGACTCTTGTTGGGCCCTTTGGCTCCGCCCCACTCGGGTCTGAGTGTCCTGAGAACTCAGATGCCCCGGTTCGCTCGTCTGATTCGCGGCCTCTCCGTCCTGCCGAGATTCCTGGTGGTCCTGGTGGTTCTGTCGGGTGCTCCAACCTGCCCCTGTGTTTTGTCGAGCGCTCCGCCTGCGCCTCACCCGTTGCTTGCCTTTATCTATCGGCTGGAACCCGTCGTATCGGACTGGCGGCCGCACTCCACCTTCGAAATGGGAATCGTTGGAGTCGGCCGACCACGACCATGTCTTGGGTTGGTCCTCAACAGTCTGTGCGAGCGGTGAATCCACAACTTCAGAGTCCGCGCTGATAGGTGACCCTGGCTCTGGCCCCCAGCCTGCTGGCACTCGAGCAGCGGGTATGTCGTCTAGGGACAATCGTGGTGGACTGTCGACCATCATCTCTCCGCGATCTACAGGATCTGAATCTAGCTCGTACAGTTCGTGGCCTGCTAGGTCTGAATCTAGCTCGGGAAGTCGATGACCTACTAGGTCTCCTCCTAGCTCGTGCACTTCGCTAGGCTGTTCACCCGAGAGCTCAGCTGGTGGCTCAGCTGGTCTCATCTCCGTAATTCCATCAGTCTGGGTTGCAACATCCCTCGACTGGAAGGTACCTATTGTAGTCTGCGCGAAGGGAGTAGCTGTCTGTTGCTGACCACTGGGTGTTTGCGGCTTTGACCATGCTCCAAATATCGGCGTTGGACATGCGAGCATGTTGTCACTGAGGTCATCCATCCAGCCGCGGAAGGCGTTGAAGAACCATCTTGGCGACCATGTTCCAGGCTCATCTGAGCCTTCATCAGATGCGCTCGTGTCGCTGAATTTGGAGAACAACCCATTTCCTGGACCTGCTGGGTAAGGGTCCCTCTCGTCCTAAAGCGAAGGGTAGAAGGATTAGCAAGTGTCTCACAGCTGAAATCGGAAGTATCAAGCTCTCAGAGCGCCGCTCGGTGCTCGATACTATCTCTGAGAGCCCTTCCACCCATCGATCTGACGTACCTCGTCTTCTCCAAGAAGTAGTGGCCCCCTGGCTGCGGAACCCACCTAGGGAGCAGCAGAGCCTTGTGTCGGTGTCACGCCAGTAGAGTCTTGCGGCGAGTCCGTGTTCACAGCTTCCGGTGCAGCAGCAACTGCCGGTGTCCGCAAAGCCAGCCCTGGGTTCTGTTTCTCGAGTCCAGAAGCAGCCAGCTGCTGGCCAGTGAGGGCTGCGGAGTCGTGTCGAGGTCCCGTCTTCAGGACTTGCGGTACGGTATCAGCTGCCGCTGTGGCAGGGATCTGGTTCTCGTTTCCAGAAGCAGGCCGCTGCTCGGTAGCGGCGGCTGGAACATCTTCCGGAACTCGCTTGAAGCCGTCTTGCCCATTCTCGAATATACAGCCGTCCTTTTGAGGGCCCTGTGAAGTGGGTGATCGGTCCATGACGTGCTCGTTGCCGGGAGAGTTGTGCGAAAGCTCGGAGCGAGCGCTGGAGTTCGGTGGTGGCGAAGACTGAGCGTGACTGCGATGGCTGCCAGGCGTTGGGGAGCAGACATCTGCCGTGTAGATGCTGTTTTCTCAGTGAGCTACTCAAAGTAAAGCTGCAGGTGAAATTGAAGCCGAATAAGCCGTGCGAGCCTTAGAGTGAAAGACTGAGTAGCGATGATGAAGATGTGAGGTGGAATGACAATAAAAGGTGAGGTAGGTTAGGAAATGGTGGATTCGACCGGAACGCTCCTGCGGTAGACAGTCTCCACTGCAGCTTCATCGTCTGGTGCGGTTGCACTGCACTCGACAAAACTCTCGAGAGTTCAACTGCCATGTGGACTATGTTGGTCGTCGTTGCATGCGTGGCGTGGAGAGTCGAAAGAGGTTGGATGTTGGGGATACCACGGCAGGCACGTGGTACTCCACACTCTCTGCTTTGAAAATAGATGATAAGTACCGTCCAAGGTGTGCAAGATGTCCTTTCGTCGTCTCGGAGATGTTTCTGTCAACATCTACTACAACGACGTTTCGAGCACACACACTATCGAACCACAAACGCCAAAGCTATCCTACTCAGCCATCAGCAGTGACACCGACATCTGAAACTTCCCGTGAAGTAGACTCACGAAAATCAACAGCGTAATCTAACCTAGTGCTTGAAGCGACATGCCCTTTTCTTCGCCCGAGCCGCGCTCTGCTTCCGGCTCCTTTCAGCCTTCTTATCCTCAGTCATAGCATGGTACCTCCTCGCTTTCGCAGCATCCACAATCTTCGAGAGAAGCTATCTCTCGGTAAGGACGAACCGCCTCTCCACCCCCCTCGGCTGATCATCGTCCTCAAACTTCAGCCTCACCTCCTTCTCCTCCCCCGCCTTCCACGCCTCCACGACCTCCGCTCTGTAGAAAGTCGTCGTATCCGGGTACTGCGCCAACACATTCCGCCCCTTCCCCAATTCCATCAACCCTTTGTTGCTGTCCGGGATCGGGATCAACTGCGCCACACTCGCCCGTGTCGGCAGGGGCGTCTCACCGCTCGGGTCAGCGTCCTGGACCTCGTACCGGCGCTGCTTGCCCTCTCCTATGACGGCAGTGACGCGGCAGAGGATCCCTTCGCCTTCGGTGGCGTCGGGGCCGGAGGAGATGGAGGGGCTGTGGCGGCAGAAGACTATTTCGCCTTTCGTAAGGACGAGACGGTTCAGAGCGCGGTTATTGAGGTTGTTTTTGCTACCTGAAGCGGTAGCGGAAGAGGGAGCGATTCCGTCGGTACTGCTCGCGACGCTCTCCGCGCCATCGGCCTCGAGTTTGACGGACGGTTCACGGGTGACGGAGACGGAGGCGGCGCGGGATGGTTTCTCCTTGCCAAGGCGGGGGGCGTTGAGGATGATCTTAGGGCTTGGGGCGGCGGGGATGTCTTCGAGGTCGTCTTGTGGCAGGGCTGCTGCGATGGTAGCGGCTGCGGTTGGTTTCGCGGAGCTGCCTTTCTTGTTGACACGGCTGAGTTTGCCACTTGCGGCACGCTGTGAGGGAGGCAGTGAGTTTGTGCTCTGTGCGGCAGAGGATTCCGTCGTTTCGCGGAGGGCAGCGAGGACCTTTAAGCTGTCGAGGAGGTTCATGCCTTCGCCATTTCCGTGGACTATGTGTTGGACGTCTTCGGCGAGCTTAATCTTTTCGCGGTAGAGCTTCTCGAGGCCTGTGGAGGGTCAGAGTTAGGATTCAACGCATCATCAATAGTCCTGTAAAGCCACTAACGTTCGTCCAGACTCGCAGAAGAGATCTTATTGGCTTTGATGAACTGTGCTTGTTCTTCCTCTACCTCGATAATTTCGTGTCCGATCTCGTTGGAACGAGCCTGTCGTCGTCGTCAGTAACAGTCATGGTTTGATCCCCATAAGGGAAGGATTTGCAGTGATGTTTTCACAAGGTGTTGGGAGGGTGGGACAAAACTCACCTCCTTCGTATCAACCTCCTTGGATCTCTCCTGGATGGCCTCCCACAGACGGCGCTCCTGGTCATCGTTGTCCTGGTTGGCGTTGCCTCTAGCACGGTTTCTACCCGACATATCTACCGGCTACAGCTATTGATATGCAATGTCAGTGTATGTGTACGAGGAACAACATTGGACTGTGCGATTCGGCAAGTTCGGTGGCTCATTTTGTACCCGAAGGAAAAGACACGAGGAAGGCACAAGGGCCAATAGAGATGCAGTTGAAGGTCGGGGAGATGATCTGCAGCGCTATCGGAGCGGGCCGATCAACCCTGAAATTATCCTTGAGCTTGTGTGACGTCGTATCAACTCCAAAAAAAGTGTTCGCATCCATTGAGAGAGACATCGACGTTGACGATTGTGCAAGATAACTTGCTTATATCACACCGACTTTCGAGGGCTCTCAATCTTTCACAGCAACCTCCAGCAAACCCATACTTGCCCGGCAAGATGCAAGTGCCACTTCTGCGTCTGCAATGCGGTCAGTCTCGACGAAGCCACAGGCCAAGAACAGCCATTGATGAATCTGTGTAGGATGCAACAGCTACGAGTGGGGTGAGTGAACTGTTGATGCTGAACAAAGAAGTCTGTTGACTCCGTTCAGGCAAGGTCGGCAAAGACTCAGCAGCCGCACGTTTCGCATCGGCTACGGACTTCAAGGTCGACGAGAGCAAGCCATATGCTGAGGTAAGACCACTCCTCTAGTCTTGGAAACCACCCATTGATCGTGATGATAGCTATGGATGGGCACACACCCCTCCAACCCTTCGAAAGACCTCACCACCGGCCGCAGCCTCCTCGATATGGTACAAGACAACCAAGCCCTGATGTCAACCTCAGTATCGAAGAAATACAACCAAAAGCTGCCCTTCCTCTTCAAAGTCCTCAGCATCAGCAAAGCGCTTAGTATACAAGCACATCCCAACAAGAAGCTCGCGGAACAGTTGCACGAGAAGGATGCCGAGCACTACCCGGACGACAACCACAAGCCAGAGATGACGATCGCCATAACGCCATTCGATGGACTGTGTGGGTTCAGGCCACTGGCAGAAATCACGCACTTCTTACAGACGGTACCGAGTTTGCGCGAGCTAGTTGGTGAGGAAAAAGCGAAGTCCTTCGAGCAGGCTGTGAAGGGGCAAGAAACGACGGAGGACGAGAGCAAGACGGAGGAGAACAAGAAAGCACTCCGATCAGCATTCGCAGCCCTAATGGAGTCCAAACCAGAAGATATCGAACGCCTAGCATTAAAACTCATCCAACAAGCAAAAGACGAAGGCAGCGAATTCGCCGGCTCAGGCGGCCCAAGCAACGACGGCCAAGAACTCGCGGACCTGATGCAAAGACTCAACAGCCAGTTCCCGAATGACATCGGACTCTTCGTCACCTTCTTCCTCAACTACGTCAAGCTCGAAGTCGGCGAAGCCATGTTCTTGAAAGCAGACGATATTCACGCTTACCTCTCCGGCGGTACCCTTCCCCTCCCCTCCCCCACTCGAATGCTACGCCGTCCACTGATGTTCACCAGATATAATGGAATGCATGGCCTCCTCCGACAACGTCGTCCGCGCCGGCTTTACCCCCAAATTCAAAGACGTGCCCACCCTCACCTCCATGCTCACTTACTCCTACGCCCCCATCTCGGAGCAGAAGATGGAGCCGACCGACTGCCCTTACTGCAAATTTAATAATGCCGCTTACCAGTCGAGTTCCACCTGCACGTTGTACGATCCACCGATTGAGGAGTTTAGCGTGGTGAAGACCGACCTGAATGGTGAGGGCAGCAAGGTGACGTTCGAGGCGATCGAGGGGCCGAGTATTGTCATTTGCACGAAGGGCAAAGGCAAGATCTCGGTTGGGCCGAAGACGGAGGAGTTGAAGGAGGGGTGGGTGTATTTTGTTGGGGCGACAGCGGAGTTGGTGTTGGAGAGCAGTGGCAGTGAGGAGATGGTAACGTTCAAGGCGTTTTGTGAGATTGATGAGCCCGCGTCGAACGGGGTGAGCGGGAAGATGTGAATGTGGGCGGCAAAGGGTGAGACATGTGAGTATGGCTTATGAATCGACATGTTATAGATGAGCATAACAAAAGCCGGAACTTAACTAGATCTGAGTTGAGCATCAGATGGAAAGCATTGCTTACGTCTCCAGAGACTGACTGCCGCGGCCGTCCAGGCTCTCCACGTCGAGCGGCGAGCTTTGTGGGTAGCTCACTGACTGCAGTGGCGGCGCGCTTGTTGTGATATCGTAGAAGGCCCAACATTTTGAGACTCAGCCTACCGGCCTCTCCATCCTGAGTGGGGCGCTTCGTGCGTGGCCCTCTGACTGCGGTGGCGGCGTGGCTGTTGCGACATTGGAGAATGGCCAGCAATGCGACTATTGACTGGGACGAAATCCCACGGTTGCTAACGAGCACGATTGGCTGGATGCCTGGCTCTCCGGTTTCGGGTGGTGACCTCCGTGCAAAGCTCTGCGACTGTAGTTGCGGCGTGGCTAGTGCGACGACAGAGAAGGGCCAGCAGGACGGCTATAGTCATGGACGATTTCCACGGAGCCCAACGAGCACGACCGTCCGGATTTTTGGCTCTCCAGTTTGAGCAGTGAGCTTCGTGCATAGCTCGGCGAATGTAGTGGCGGCATGGCTGTTGCGATATTGGAGAAGGGATTAATATTGCGAGATTGAGTCTCTGCGCTCTCCGATTGAAGCAGTGAGTTCGTGCAAAGCTCGGTGACTGCGGTTGCGGCGTGCGCGGTGCGTTGCGGGAGAAGTCGTCAGACTCGTCACTAACATTGCTGATGTTAGGGATTATGTGAACGAGTGGTAGACAAAAAACCTGTCGTCCGTTGGCGATTATCACAACTATGGTTTCATGTGAGTGAAGTGAGGTTGATATCTCTGACAGTCGCTAACTATATCCTCACTACAGATTGTATCGGTCGATATCGAACACCACAGAAGGCCAGCTGAAGTGAGTCGTCGCTATTGTTGTCTTTGATCAATGGCGAGACTATCTCACATCTGCTTTATCAGACAATAAGTATGACTTTCTTTGTTCGAGACCGTAATTTCCAGATCTCTATATCAAAGTATATCAAAGGCTACTATACCGTCGACTCTCGTACGCTACTCACAGATCCTCCCTCAATACAATGCCAGTCACACGCAGCAAAACAGTCACTCCCGCTGTCTCTCACTCAAGCCGCAAGAGGAAGGCAGAATCCATCTCAAGCGACGAGATAGTCGTCAAGCATCTCAAAAGACGTCGTGTGGGCGAACCAACAATCGCATCCGACCAGCAATGGCTCAAAAAAGCCATGGAAGAGTTCCGAAGCCTCAAATACCCGAAATTGACCGACCGGTACTATAAAGTCGAACTCGCCAAGCGATACCTACCACTATTCAAGCGACCGACAGGAGACGATGCGTACTTCTTTGACGATCCGGACAAAGCCCGCCGCTTCCTTGCCGAGAGCAATGTGTTCGATGTGCCCATGTTCGTCCGAGACGGCGCCAACTATAGTGTGGTTGACCCGGAATCGACGACCCGACCCATCGAACAGATGTTCGACATCCTGTTGGCAAACCCAGACGAAACGCTCGAGTACGATGACGAGGCACTCCCAACAGCAGATCAATTTGTTAAAAATAGGATGGGAGATGTTGCGAAACGATTCAAACAGAATGAAAGTTGGGTCAAGTTCCCGCTGAATTTCCCGGACATACCAACGCATACGCTCGATCACGCTGTACCATCTTTCATCCGAACGCCGGCGTGTACAGTATTGCATGATCTGTTCCGTGCACAGTTGGACGTCAACGAGGAACACGTCTGCGATTGTCTAGAGCCAAACATTCCGAACTGCGGACATGAAATTACTCGCAACGAATTCTTCAAACTTACTACAGCGTGGGTATATTGGCAGGGTACGACTATGATCTCGGAACCAGGGACGATTACGCCTCCGCACTGGGACAAGTACGGCATGCCCACTCATATTTCTTGTCTGGAAGGCGAGATAGGCTTTGCATGGCTAGTACGACCAACACATGGCGAGCATATCCGTTGGGCGTGTGACGAGAAGAATCCGACAGGTCCATGGGCGTTCAAAGTGTTGAGAGCAGGCGACTCGCTGTGCATGCCGTCAGGAACGGTACACTTTGTCTTCCGACGACCAGCTGGGAAGCAGACGCTTGGGTTCGCGGGCCATGTGATTCGGAAACAGGATTTAGCTGCATGGTCGAAGACTTTGGACTTGGAGCTCTCGATTGATGCTGTTGACCTCAACGGAGAGAATGAGGCAGAGCGTCATAGTGAGAAAAGTCCACATCAGTTGATTGTTCCGCCTTTGATGCGGCAAGTCAGGAAGTTGATCAAGGCTGTTCGATCTCAGGGGCTCGAGAGCAAGTTCGGTGGTAAGAAGAGGTTGACTGAGGCGTTGAAGTTGGTCAGTAAGATCGAGAAGAAGATGGTCGAGCTCGATTTTCGTGCTTAGTAAGAATCGCAATTCAATTGTCGTTGACCGACCATCGACCGTACTCAACTCCGAACTCTCAGCCGAACACAGAGTTCCAACAAGCGTCCTTGAAGCAGAGACAGAAGATCTGAATGTTGATCCAAGTGAATGTCGACTAATATACCCCCATGCGGTCTAGCGTGGGGAAAACAACCACTTGTCTTTCGTTGTGTAACTGCACCTTAGCTCGCTTCCCTACCTCGCTACCATCTCCTGCACACGTTGAGCTCTCTTGCATCAACAACAATGCAAGCTCTAAGTACTTATGTTGGGGCAACTGCTCCGCATCGTTCGCCATGCGGCACAGCGACATCTCTACACCATGCTCCCAAAGGACGATACGCAGGTTGAAACCACTTCGGCAGCAGAGGAGACTTCGTACGATCATGGCTCTCCGGAGAATAAGACTAGATTTTGGAGTCGCTCCAGTTACACCGGCAGCCTTCTCTTCAACATCGCAGCCTTCGTGCTCCCCGCTCTGTACGGCACGCTGAGCAAGCTCTGGGTGGCCAACATAGATTCATCCATGGTGGTAACCACAGATGTCTACACCTATATCGGCGTCGTCTCAGAAGTCCTGAACGAAGGCCTTCCAAGGGCAGCATGGAACATCATCGGCGATAAGGCGAACCGCACACTGGCGCAACGCCATGGCCTGTCGTATACCTTGATCATCTTTCAAGCTGTGCTCGGTCTCATCATGTCCATTGTTTTCGCTGCTGCTGCGCAACAGTTCGCCAATGTCTTCGTTCCAGTGGAGGTACGAGAGGCATCGCTCACCTACGTCCGGATCTCCGCCTTCTCGGCGCTGTCATCCGCGATCGAAACAGCTGTTGCTGCTGCGACCAGAGCTTTGGACAAACCCGACGTACCTCTAGTCATCAGCTCGGTGAAGTTCGCGGTCAACATCATCCTTGACATGATCGTTATCTCCAAGTACCACGTACCGAGTATCACGCCGACGGTGAACACTCAAGCAGCGACACAGTTGGCCTGTGGGCTGACTGCCTCGTTTGCTGGACTGGCTTACTTCGTCTGGACTATCAGGCGGCCAGTCCGTGGCTCACCGAGACGAACCGCGGGCCATTCAATCAAGCCTTCGATGTCCGCTCTCGTTGTGCTGGCAAAACCCGGAGCATTCACATTCGCGGAATCTGCCGTTCGCAACGCTCTCTACCTCTGGCTCATCAGCGGTATCGTGGCTATGGGCTCAGACTATGCTACCGCCTGGGGTGTCTTCAACACCATCCGCTGGGGCCTGATTATGGTCCCTGTCCAAGCTCTCGAAGCCACCTCTCTCGCCTTCGTCGGTCACGAATGGGGCGCCTGGCGAAGGACTGTCGGTACCAGTACTCGCCGCCCTGTTGCAACCTGGAAACAACTCCGGACCATCACCAATCCAGCACTGAAAGCATGTCTCATTGCTCTCGCCATAGAGGTGCCCATGTGCCTCTTCTTATCTTTCTACGGCGCACGACGTTTCGCACACTACATCTCCGGCTCTACGGAGGTCGCACGTATCACGGAGACGATGTGGAAGACGATCGATTGGTGCTACATCTTCTATGCAGTATCGACACAGCTTGCGGCAATTCTTCTCGCAACTCGTCCGCGCTGGTATCTGTACCAGTCTCTGATCAGCAATCTACTCTGGGTTCTACCATGGGCTGTTGTTGTTTCTAAGATTGGTATTACACCCGACGACGCTTGGACGTACCATTCGATCGTGTTTGGCGGCAGTTTGGTGTTCAGCCTTGCTGACATCGTTATTGTCGATATGGTTTGGGCTTGGACTCTACTGAAAGGCAAGATGCGACTGTCTCCGATGTAAAAGACAAAGATTGAGGGTACTAGAAAACCGAAGATTGGTCATTCCCATTGGCTTGGTCCTTCTAGATAGCGATCCTGTCTTCAAGTTCGTCACGAGCACTGTATCAAACTTGCTCTATGAAGCTTGTCGCCGACAGCTGGTCAAGGTCAAAGCGGGCTCACATATCCACGCCATTCGAAATCCTGTAGGCCCAGCGATCGAGGCCGTCTCCTCGTATTTCTCTTTCACACGGAAACACACTTGTCGGTTGCCAGTCTTCCAGGCTACTATCACACGGGGTCCGGTCGTGCGAAGCGTGAAAGCAGATCGGTTGATCTGCCAGGTTTTCACCTTCGCTTACCTACCCGTCATGTGCTTTGCTTATATCTTGTCGACAACTACCCGGGCTTCTTCCACCCCACGGATTGGCTCATGGCACGGGTTGGTCGTGGTCGAACCGGATGCCATGTGCTGTTCGCCGAGTGCTGGCCATCATTCCAGAACAAACTTCTTCTGAACAATGGTTCCTTCTTCCACTCTCTGCTTTAGCCGTCCCGCAGCAAGCCCATGGACCCAAGCAAATCCTTTGAACCTTGAGGGCCCGGCGCCCCAGGAGCCTACCGAGCGGGCCTCTAAAATCATTGGTAATCGACTATTGATTGGCAGCATGATTGGTCCCCTGATCAAAGTCGCAGGGCCAATGCCCAGATTGTGTTTTGATGTGATGAAAATGCTCGCTGTACCACGCAAAAACTTGATGTAGCTCAGCAAGAGTATGGGCTCTGGCCCCACGGCGTTGGCCACCCGAGTGATCTTCTGCTCCCGGCTGAGGCTCCAAAACGGAATGTACGAGGCATCATCGCCAGGATTCGCGAGATCGTCCCAGAGGGTGAAGCTGGCTTTGATGACGGAGATGACTTGGGTCTTGGGTCCATGGATGAGAAGATTCTCAGCAATGCAGACTGTTTCTGCTATTGGTTGGAGGTCCCTATGAAGCTGTTTGGAGACACGGTGCAAGAATTTGCTCAGGCTACGAGCCACCTCCAAGACCACGCCGCCTGAGAGATCGAACGACGCCATGGGAAGCTCCAAGCAGTCTTTGAAGGTGCCCAAATAATATGCTGCGACTGTAAGGTGGAGATCAGATTGGTCTAACGAAACGAATGACTGCAAACTGCGATCGCGCGCAGGAAATTCGAAGATCTCATCAAGGTGTATGTGCAATTGACTGTCCATAGCGTCCTGCTCAGCGGTAAAGTCGACAGCCCAAGAAGGGATCTCGTGCTGAAGATTTGCTTCCAAGTGGACCAGCTCCATAATCGCAAAGCTCTTGCGA
>JAABUW010004710.1_pt1 | contig 18322 bp, 23 predicted proteins | sample 5560081 | NCBI WGS metagenome assembly JAABUW01 (sample SAMN10711882, study PRJNA513363) | rock metagenome | isolation source: Antarctica rocks | place: Antarctica: Victoria Land, Knobhead sud | reverse complement strand
AATTTTGCCCATAAGCCCACCATTGCCAGGTCTGCTTGTCGATATCTCTCTTCCTTGTCCGCATAAAGTAAATGGTCCGGATAACTCATTCAGGACAGCATTGCGTCAGGCGTAGGCGCAGATTTCTGTATCATATTGCATTTTCGTGACCTCAGTACTTCCATAGAGGTCCACTTCGGTTTGCATGAATGTAGAAATATGAACGCTTGTTATGTACATATACAAAGCGTTGACGGTGTAGCTTGTGTACGGATTTATCACCAACAGTGCAGGCATTCAGGCGATCTTACCATAGAATAGCGCGTAGCCAATGTTTACACCCGAGCGTGGTCCTACTCGCCTCGCTCGTGTCCTCCCCGTTGCCTTCCACAAATGAGACATTTAATAGGTATGACAATGGTCATTTGCTACACTCTACAGATAAGCTAGTTGAGTATTCACGTTGAGGGCATCGTGCTTCTCCCGATTATTGCGTTCCACTGCTTACCGTCTGCCATCATGCGCTCCTACCCCTAACAATCAAAATCTAATCTCTGCCAATTTTCCTTCCGTGTGGTTAATTCTCCTACACGTCCTCGAGAAGGTCCATAGCCCCCATTCTAAGCTACGATATTATCTTTCTGAAAGTATTTGGACCTTTCCCCTAGGACCGAGACCATGGCTCGACGAAGTCTAGATGATTCCCGAAGGCTATTGGCCCACAAGGGATGTCACACCCCGTCCTCTTCAGTCCCAAGTACGCCTGTTATCCCGGTTAGACCACTTTCGCCAGAGAAGAAGATACACCACACAGAAGATACCAGTGGCTTCCTCACCGCGTTAGCATCGCAAGAACGCTTAGTCCTGGAACTCCGCGAACACCTTCATAGAGCTGAGCTAGATCTTGGGAAGTTGAAAACGAAATGGGCCTTGCACGAGGCAACAAAGAGGAGGACACAGCTTCAGCCACTGAATACATCCATTAGTGCTCCGAGATCCGTTGATGGCGAAGAATTGTCGCGGAGCAGCAGAGAACAGCAAAGGCACAAGATTGTCAAAGTTGATCGAAACAACTCCCAGCGCAAGGTCTTCTCGGGTTCAAGACATATGAAGACCCTGTCCTTGCTTTCGCCAACTGCTACAATGGAGCACGGAGCCAATTCACCTAGCAGTGCTAGGCCACCCAAGTCTGGTCCAAGGGATACCGAGAGACAGTCCACCTCGAATATCGTGGTTGAAGAGAACAAGCCTGTCGCGAGTCCGATTACGCTTGCCTCCACGGCTCTAACCGAAACGCCAAATACAAACCTTCCAAGAGACGTTATATTAGACACCGGTAAGCAGTTGGTCGGCGATTTCCGCCAAGGCTTGTGGACGTTCTTTGAAGATCTCAGGCAAGTTACAGTTGGTGATGAAGCTGTCAGCGGCTCGAAAGGTGGAACGGTTTGAGATGATCCGCGGAACATTCTTCGCCCCAATCTCAAACCCATCCTCGATACCTTTCCTTCTTCCTTAGAGCGGTCCGAGGCTCTTGATTTTCTTTCAACCAACCTGGAGATTGTTTCCTACTGCTCACAGCAAGTCCATGTGTACATCCTTCATCCTGGCAGATCCAGCATTTCAGCTCATGCATCTCAGCTTTATTGATCCAGCGCAAATCTGCCACTAACGGCGCAATTAGCTGTCATTAATCAACACAGACAGAGGCCTCCTTGCGTAGCGAAATCGATGGATCCCCTGCTGAAAACAGTCCACTATCCTATACGTTTCAGAAGACGCATACTTGGACAGCCTCCAAATTACGCCAGCACTACATGTCTACGTTCAGGAATTGTGAGGAGGCTGGGCAGTGTATTCGAGAAGAGCAAAGGACGCTTCTGTCGACACCGCACACCTGGCATAAGAGGTCAACTGAATCGAGAACGAACTGGGTGGAAAGATTGCTCTCATCGCATGATCGCTTGAGTGGATTTCCTGTCTACTGTCTAGCCTTCTGATGTGGAAATCGTACTGTTGCTATTTGTTAGCTGTCACTGAACGTATGTCCTTTTCAAGGTCGAGGTCCCAAACCTTATTCGGCGCAATTCTTAGATGCTTAGCACATACGTAGAATAGCAATGCTTTGTACTTTGGTTCCCTGCTGATACCATGTGAAACAGAGCCGTATATAGCCATATCGATGCGTTTAATCGAGTATTATATATCGTATAAAAATCAATAGCGGTAAAATTAGATCCGTAATTTCATGGTACGGTAAACACATTCGTGGTCTCCGCAGAGACCACTTCTACATTTACATGCCACGAGCGACGCCACTATGAGCTTTCCTGGAATGCCCGGGCGGGCCTTTGGCGGCGCTGGGAGTGATACAGCAGGTATGAGCGACCAGGAGGCCATGATGGTCAGGACTGTATGTCTGCCATATATCAGACCATTCACACTCGGATCCAAGCTGACCTCTCCGCGATATTGAAGATGCAAACAGCTATGGAATCCTGCCTTGGCAAGACTGTCCTCTCTGGCGGCATGGGATTTGTGCTCGGTGGTGCCTTTGGGCTCTTCATGTCAAGTGTATGTCTTTCCCTGTCGTGTTTGTTCTTCTTACCCACCACCACAGGCAGGATCGTCTCACTAACGACGAGGATGTTTGAGAACAGATGAGCTACGATACGCCATTAAGCGGTCCGGGCCAACAAATATCTGATCTTCCGATGCGAGAGCAGCTGAGAAGGGGATTTAGAGATATGGGAACAAGAAGTTTTAGCTCTGCTAAGAATTTTGCGCTGGTTGGGGCGATTTTCGCGGGGACGGAATGTTGTATTGAAGGGGTGTGTCTACGAGATAGGATGTAATGGAAGTGGCTCTGATGGCTGACAGAAGCTACTATGACAGTATCGGGCAAAGAATGACCTCAAGAACAGTGTAGCTGCTGGATGTATCACTGGAGGCGTGCTGGGAGCAAAAGCTGGACCACAAGCGGCGGCGATAGGCTGTGGTGGCTTTGCGGCTTTTAGTGCTGCGATTGATTATTATATGAAGATGCCGGCTTCGGATTAGGGGTTTTATCGTTTGCATAGCGCGGTGTTTTTGGGTACATCTCTACTTCCTCCACTATTGGGTACTGCGCATGTAGAAGGTTGGCGATGCATTGCATTTACAGGAGTCTGGATGTAACAGCGGGCTTAGATGCCATTAGTGGAGGCGAAGTTGGTCATGGATAGGAGGAATATTGTCGTCAAAAACATCAAATTTCCAGCCTCGTTCGGAAACCTATCGCACTCTGAGATCTCTAGACTCTCCATACCCATTATAACCTACGCCTCTAAGGTTCCATAATGGGTTTGCGGGCTGCGTGTTGCCGCCTGCGTCAGTTGCTCGAGATAAGATCCTTTGCTTATCTCCTTTCTTCAGATGAACAACAAGTCTCCATAGAACCCAGCACCATTTTCCCTTTCCCTTGCAGCAGCCGTCAATCTCAGCATCTTTCCATGTCTCACCTTCGTCTGTTGAAACTTCGACTTTGACAACAGGCCCTTGATCACCTTGGGGAAGTGCGTATCCTTCAACCTCAAAGGTTCCCTTGGGAGATAGTGTGACAGTATCCCCATTTTGGGGAACAGCAATGACACAGTTGACGGGCATATCTTGTATAGCTGGAGCAATGTCCCAATATTTTTCAGCAATATGCTTATCCATAGCCTCTGGTGGCAGTATCTTATAGTCACGCTGCTGGTAGAAATTGGACGATTCCTGCGTTTGCACAGTGATCCGATCAAGCCATTTGACCGAGCGACATCCAGAAATTCCAGGAACCACGACACGGACAGGGTAACCGTGATTAGCGGACAATGGTTTTCCGTTCATCTAAGCACAATAAGCATTGGGTCTACCACCGTAACCAAATTCATTCTACCTCCAACGCCAGAAGAACGTCTGCATTATCTCTTAAAGCCCTTTCGAGCTCTATGCTTCCTCCATACCAATCATCACCCTGCACCTGAGTCTTAAAGCAAGCGAACGCTACGTGGCCCTTTTCCAAATCGAAGAGATTGACGCCAGCCCTGTTCAGAATATCCCGGAGCTTCGGGCCCTTCCACATGCAGTTCATGACAGCTCCATCTCCCCAATCTATGCCGTCGACTTCCTTGAGTAGAGTACGCATGCTATGTCGACGATTGCCTGCACATTGAAGAGCGCACACCACTTCATGCTGGATATATTGACTTCTGAGGGCCTGCATTGAAAGCTCCAGCGTGTCATTGACGGCCCCATCAACATGAACAACATGGCTCTCTGCATCTATGTGCGGTATGGGACCATGGTTACGGTCGTATGCTCCGTTCTCGGTGATGAAGCTATACAGTGTGAGGTATCGTCGTTTAAGTGGGGAAAGCCCTGCCAATTCACCTTCTAATCAGATCTTCGACCGCAGGTTCCCGATTGAGAGGGTCTTCGACTGAATACTCAAGTTTCATATTGGATTCTCTGTTACAGGCATCTCCTTCGATTTTGTGATTGGTGATTCATGTGCCGAATGGAGATCTTATGGGCACAATATGACAGGGGAGTCTGCCAGCAAGGCAATTCTGATTGCGGTCTTATCTCTAAGACCGCAGACTGAGGCCAACATGGCAATTGGACATGGCAACTACCCCATCGGTCATGTATCACTCTTGCTGCGGGTACGCGCTGTCAACTCCAAGCCGGCAAACACCGGTAAAGGTAAGAAATTACCTTAGAAAACAGGCTGAGATAAGGTAAGGTAGTGGTTCACCTCAGAAGAGTCTCCCTTGATCGACGATCAGATGGAAGATCAGCCCGGCACCAGATTCACCCGTCTTGGCCAATCATGAACCTTGCGTTGCCGTTGACAAGTCGAGATTGCATCTACTGTAGTACAGTACTCCGTAGAGTCTACTACGTCAGTCTGCACGTCGCGCAGCGCCTGAAGCAAACAACACTAAATTTGCAGAGTTCCTTACTGACTTCAACACTTCTTCTCTGGACTGTTTTCTACTATGGAGTTCACATTATCGTTCGATCCTCTATATCAAACGACACGCACTGCTGGACCAAGCTCAGCAGCCTATCGCTCGGCCCATCGCAAGATCAGACGTCAGAAGTTGTTATCTTTTCACGATTGATGACTTCACCAGGCATATATATCAATCAAATAGCTTGGATGTGTTGAAATGTAGTATAGATACCCGAACAGGGCCGTACCGAGTGTGCTCACATCTTGGTAAATCGGTAACCAACCGAATGCAGCGTTCCGAAGAACACCAGGTACCATCAGGCGCCGACGCCAACTCCGCTGTGATCGCCCATAACGAAGACTCCCGCGAGCACATTCCTACGTTATCTGGCGAACAAGCAAATGCCTCGGATAACGGAACTATCAACGAGGTGGAAGGCGGAGCGAAGAGAACAAAATTACGAGCCTTTACGAGTAAGACGAAGGTGAAAACCAAGAAACTCTTGAGAATCGAGGATGGAGGATCGGCGGATGAAGGCTCCGAGAGTGAAGGTCATGGGTTTTTGCGGAACATAGAACGTGATCCAGCTTTCAGTCACGACCAACTCTACAAGCACAAGCGTTGGAAGGACAGTGGCACAACATCAAGGTCGCTTAGTGCTCTGGAGTCTATTGCAACTACTGTGCTTCACCCGAAGAGAGCAATCAAAAGCAAGGCCACTAGAACAACGGCTGGCCAGCTATCCAAAACCGAGCGCCCTTTCATTTCCCAAAAGGCTGACCTAGAGCTCTTGGAGGCACACGATAAACTTCATCATGCTGAATCTAGCAGGTCTTCAAAACAGGCAGCGTTTGGGAGTGAGGGTGACGACGTCACTAATGGCTATCGCGAAAGGATCAAAGAAATGCAAAACCAACGGGAAAGTCTTCGAGTAGCATGGACTACTAGCAAGCATGTGCGTAGAGTTCGCGTAGTTCCCAAGCGGCATATGGAATTTCCGGACAATGATCATTTTACCAGGAAGAACATGGAGGGAGAACACTTTGACTGGCTAAGTTGGTTGGGCTGGGTACAGCTTCAAGATCCCTTGAGTAAGCCGGAACCTTACTGACCCCCAAGTAGACTGTGGTTTACGCCACTCAAGACTTCTGTGCACAATACATAGATGAGTACGACAAATTTCCGTACGATATCAGCAGCCTCAGACTCTGCCTAGAACGACTAGTTATCGCGAGTGCTCCATGGCAAAGCTGGGCAATGGATGTCCGTGCAGTATATCGCTGGGAGAACCCGAAGACGACAGGGAAGTGGCTTGCTCTTTATACTGTCCTCTGGTATACAGAACATATCGTCAGCTTTGTAGTGGGTAAGCAAAGTCTTGCCTGGCGGGCTCAGCTAAAATCGCTACCAGTGGGCCTATCTCATTTACGTTGTGATCAAGAATCGCTTTTATCCTACTTCAGTCGAATCTCTGCGCAAGTCTATGCAGAAAGCACTCGATAGTAGGACCACTGCTTCCAAATTTGGAGAACTTGTCGACAAACATGGCAGCGAGCATTGGTTAGAGCCACTCATGGAAGACTTGGGCCCCTATGTCCAGCTCCAACTTGGTGACGTCGCTAATATGCTAGAGGTACTTGACAAGTGAATTACTCGTATTCCGCAATGGTGTCATTCCGCTGACGTTCGTGCAAGTTTGTACCATTGGAGGTATCCAGAAAAGACTGTTGCTTCACTATACTTTTTCGGTTCCGCCCTGATTTTTTCGCTCTTCGCAAGCGCGGCGTTTTGCATCAAACTATTATGGTTTTTGATGGGCGGGGTATTCTTCGTCTGCTGGCCGATATCTAGTTTGCATCCGAAATATCGATATCTAGTATCTCCGTTCAAATGGGTCCTGTGGGATATTCCAACAAACGGTGAGCCTCCAAGATCTTGGAGTTGTATTGGTGATCTAATCAATCTACAGCCGAGTGGTCTTTCCAATACTTGAGACGGCAAGCCCAAATTTCTCGCGAACAACTGATTAAGCAGAAAGTGGAAGCGAACCATTCGAAAGAAGCCCAGCATCCACACCTTAGCGTCTACGTTGGGAACGCAGTGCCTACGTTCACAGTGGACGATGGTGTGACGGATGGTGATGACGACGATTGGCACAGTGCGAGTTCTTCGACAAGCATTCTAGAAGATAGCGATATCATTGCCTTCCGGGCTCACTCGAAAGGCATTGTTGGTCGGCTGATTGTTTTTTCAGGAGGGATCCGGTTCGTTCGAAGTCTAGGGCAAAAGGAGATGTGGCGGCGATCATTCCTGGAGCTGGCAGAGATGAGAAAGGTCGAGGGATCTACAATGGCGAGGTTGACCATGGCATCACGTCAGCAAATCGAGTTTAAATTCACCAATGGAAGCACGCTCCTGGAAGGGATGAAGGACCGAGATGAAGCGTTCAATTCAATCCTTGGGTTTTCTGGCTTGCAATGGTAGGTGCAAATGCCCGAGTGATGCACAACGATTTACTGACGTCCATCATAGGCAAGCGCTACAGGTAGACAGTAGTAAGGTTGTTGACCCTAACAAACGAATTCGATACCAAGGCCATTGTGGTTAGGGGGCTAAATGCAACCCAAGTGTTGTTGTAAGCCGCAGCAAAAAGCCAGGACGAGTCCAAAACACTGAGAGATCTCATGCGAGGTAAGGGCGTAGTGCCTGACATAGGCCAGAGCTCACTTCCTCCCAAAGGCGAGAGTATAGTTATGGAGCATCGAAATTTGACTCACTTACTCCTCCTGAAATACATGCTCGACCTTTTCTGATGCCAGAAATAGAATACCTGCTCCCGCAGGCTCGAGCAAAGATGAACACTAATACCAAAACTTAATGAAATCGACCCACCCATGCACTTCAAAATCCTGTCATCGTTGGGTATTTGGCCGTGAACCGTTGAGCCTCCACCAAAACGCCCCAGACCAGCGCCCAGCACCTACTCCTTGCAAACTCTCCATCATATTTATCCCATCCATCCACCTCCTTTCTTCTTATTGCCCCTTCCCCCAGGGCTTCCAGGCCTCACAGCCTCCTCGCTCGGCACCGCCAGAAATCCTCCAAACCCGTTCCCCACCATCACACTATCCCTCGCCTTACTCCCCCACTGCGGCCCTAGTTGCAAACTTAGTGGTCTTGTTTGGGTGGCGCTACCCCGGCGGTTGGTCGACGTCGGGGGCGTGATGAGCGTGTACTCCCATTCCAGCTCGGAGATGGATTTGGTGTAGAGGTGGAGAGGGCGAGAGACTCCCTGGGGGCTTTGGGAGCTGGCGAAAGGCGCAGATGGAAGAGGAAGAAGAAGAGAAGGTAAACTGGTGGAGAGCGCGTAAAGAGAATTCAAGGAAGAAAGGGCACCGGAAAGGATGGAGCTGGAGAGGTAGAGGTAGTAGGATTCCGTGGGGTCTTGGAGATTTCGCGGACATTGGCGATTGTGCGGGGACGCCGTGGGACTGGAGATTTCGTAGTGGAGACACTTGAGGGAGCGGGAGGAGAGGGGCGGTATTGTGGATTGTGGAAGAGGTCGTAAGACGTTCTCACTGATGTGGACGCTGCTGAGGTAGGGGGACGTGGCGAGAATTTTGTAAAGAGTTGAGGGTAGGATGCCTGTGTTGACCAATCGAATGGAGGTGAACACCTCGCGGGTATCCTTTCGGGAAAGGTAAACTACAAGGCCATCGGCGGAAACGTTCGGCGTGTTTTCGAGGGTTAGGCTTGCCATAGGAGGGAAAGGAGCCGCTTCCGGGTTATAGTTGAACACCGTGTCATCTAGTAGTGGTAGACTGTCGAGTGTGACTTCGTGCAGAGCTGGGAATGATGCCAATACGTTCACCAGGATAGCCGGCTCGATTGCAAGATGCGACAATTCGAGGACCTCCAAATTCTGCCATTGTCGTCGTCGCTGCAGCATCGTAAAGCTTCCTTCACCACCATCGCAGTACCTCATTCTCCTGATGTCTCCACATCGAGACTGCAGCTCTTGTTTCAACGTATCGCATGATGGATCATCGCTGAAGAAGCCTTCCGGGAGATCGACGTAGCGGAGGTTGGGTAGGACGGAGACAGTTCGGGCGAGGTCTGATTTGTATGACTCTCGGGTCATATAGGGCATTTTGAGGTATTGGACCTGGATGGCTATAAATTGGTTTTCCCTGACGCTTCTTGAGAACAACTGTAGCCGTTGCATTGGTGCATCCTTGGGGATTCCATTGCGATCAAAGAAGGACCGTCTCTTGCGCTTCTCCGCCAGGTCTATCTCACGTTCGCAGTAATGAACGGCGTCGATACGGATACTGTGATAGCTGAAATGCACACCATCATCAGTCAACGGCCACAAAGGAACGTTCTATTACGACCTACAAACATCTCTGCGTAGCCTCAGCCCATTGCCGGCTCACCAAGGCGCAATGCGCCAGGTCGCGCATGTCACAAAGCATACATACTCCTCCATCAAGCATTGAATCCTCGCACGTGGTATATGTATCATCTTGGCTGTGGGGACACACGTAAGATAGGATTGTCGAGAGCAGCTGGACGGATATCTTTGCGGTTGGATTCGGACCTCCCCTTCGGTAGGTGGTCTTCGAGTCAGGGACATAGTGATGATAGACTTGAGCCTCGTCACCGTTATGCTTCAACCTCGTCTTTGATCGCATATGACTGAGAAACTTCATGATACTGGAGAATGTCAGGCTTTGAATTGGGGACAGTGTAGTAGTACTGTTGGTAGTAAGGTCGTGAGCCTGAACCCCACAGTAGGAGTGAGAAGTCTGACAGCCGGCAGCTTTAAAGTTAGAGGGTCCCTTGGAGGGGTCCTTACCCCCCGGAGGTGGTGGAAGCAACGACCAGATATAATGGACAACTTACGGAGACTTCGTTTGATGTCGTTGAGTGCATGGGTGACCGGTGGTACCTCGGGCCATGTGCTTTCTTAGATACTTTGAATCGAGCTGGATTTCAAGACGGTGCCCCTGCATTTACATTCCTTTGTCTGTCGACCAATTGCGAAATCATATGTCATCTCTGGACTGGCACTCTGCCCCCAGTTAACTCTCAAAGAAACCCCTAGCCATTACAGGATGAGCACGTATTGGTGCGAGTTGATGTGGCACTTGTGGCTGCTATGTTCTCAAGAAAGCAGCAGCTATGTACATTGATGCAAGAACCGCCGATCCATCAGTATCACTGCATTGCCTCTTCAGTCGATACATCCATTGATTGCATGCGTGTAACGATCCAAGTCAGACATTGGTGATGAAGCAAGTCGGCCATGCTGCGATAGGTCTAGGGTAAAGTTCGCCAGGTCACGAGCTTCCTGTTCCGAATCCAAAAGATCTCTTGCCCGTTCAGGCACTCGGTGTTGGCGTCTCAGCTTAATATCGGATAACTGCAAGACTTGAAACAGCTTCTTTGTTGTACGGAAAAGACGCAAAAGGACTGGGTGTGATGTGACCTGCGCTTGATTGCAGCAGGTTGGCGGCAGCAATGACTCAAGTAAGGTAGGCAGCTAGGTAGACACAGATCATAGGGAGTAATTTGCTGAACGGACAGTAAACCAAATGGTCTAGTGCGAGGGAACAATGATTGATGCAGCGTCACCTGCTGCTTGATGGTGGAGTGTAAGGTAAGGTAAGGTAAGGTAAGGTAAGGTAAGGTAGGTAGTAGGTAAAGTAGTCCAGGTGTGCAGTACCGAGTGTAATAGAATATTACAGTGGAGTAAAGTACAGTACGTCTGCAGTGCTCTCGTACGCCTGTACGTCCCACCATCGGTCAGTCATGTCGTGGACACCGCCCGACACAAACAGTGCTGTGATTATCCTCCATGTGTCGAGCTGTCGTCCGAATGTCGGCTTGAGCAAACGGACACATTGTGAGTGGTGTTTACAATCGTCGTAAGCGATCATGGATGGACCGATCAATTGAATGGAGGATGCTTCAAGCTGGTCTTACACGTTAGAGAGTACGGAGTATCTATGTACTGTACAACCCATCATGACCCGTTGCTTTAGGCGAAAAATAGACAAAGTTGAAAGGTGAAACCGTAGTCTTGGCGCGTCACTCCCCTGGCAATTATTTTCGGATTTTGGCGTGAGAAAAGTGAAAAGAACCCTAACGATTTAATTTCCAATCCTGACCTCGACACTTCACTCCGCTTCCATCCCCCCCCCCCCCATCTCCCTCCTATCTTCTACATCTCCCCCCTCCCCTCACTCGCCCCTCCGCCATATCTCAACAGGGGCTTTATCCTGATGAAAAAGATACTGAATTTGTCTTTCGCCGCTAGCTCTTACTATCTATGTTTGTAGTTGCAGAAATCTAAGGAGATCCAAGGACCAAACCTCCAGAACCATCTTCGAAGCATCTTGGGAGCCGTTTTTTAGTTCTTCAAGTGCAGGCGTAAGCTCCGCAGCACCAATCCGCTTGACGACCATCCCCATTGTTAGATCGGCATGGCAAACAATCAGGGGCAGAAACCGAGCCTCGACCGGTACATCGTCATACATGTGGCTACTAGTATGTCTCACACTGTTCATTTACATGGCGTTCACACCGCTGACGATCTCCTGGCAGCGTGCGATGAACATGGAGTATATGTGAGATACACTGTCCCAAGTGGAAGGCTGCTATTGCGTGTTGACCCATTGGAAGGTTTCAAAAGACTCGGCCGAGGTCATCGAGCTTGGCTGGGTCATGCTTGACGCCAAGAAATGTGAAGAGGTAGGTAGGATCTGCTCAGATTCACCGAAGGGAGCTCACGGTTACAATTACAGATGCACCGAGAGAGCGTCCTAGTCAAGCCAGTCAACACGCCCATAACCCCACTGTGCAGTAAGTGCTACAGGGCAACCACCTTGTGTCAGATCAGAACGCGTAGGTAGCTAAGACTCGAGGTAGCAAGCCTTACGACTTTGACCTGGGAGCACGTCCGCACCGCTGGATCTTTCCGTGACGCCATCAACCGCTTCGATAGCTTTGCTCAGGAGCACCTACTACCGAAAAACCTTGAGTTTTCCTTCGTCACCCTAGATTCGTGGGACTTGCGTGTCCAGCTTCCTCGGGAAGCACGAGACAAGGCTGTTGTGCTTCCGCCATATCTCCAGCACTCCCGTACATACGATCTACGTACAGAGTATCAGCGCTGGCAGCAACATCACCCCGAGTCCTTACCATTTGGTCCAAGCTCTCTTGCCAACATATGTGCCGCGCTCGAGGTCGAGCCCGTCCAATCCTCCGCGCCCATAAAACACAATCTGCCATTTCATTTGCAAGCGCTGGCTCCAGCTTCACCAAGGCGGGCGATGGAAGAGGCTGTAACACTAGCACGAGTACTCCGCGGTCTCATCCACAAGTCACAGCCACCACACGAACATCCAGACGTTCTTACTAGGCCGATGGATGCTAGAGCAGACGTCCGTGCTTTCTTATCAGAGCGTAGTAAAGTACTACATATGAGTGGTCTCCCTCACGATACTACTCAATCCGAGCTTGAAAGCTGGTTCACCCAATTTGGTGGTCGGCCTATCGCATTCTGGACCCTACGTACGCCGGATCAACACAAGCCCACAGGCTCTGGCTTTGCAGTTTTCTCTTCTCACGAGGAGGTCAGTTCAATTTCCTACGTCTACTTGAAATTCAACGTCTTCATACTACCGCTTCCAGTAGTGAAGCACTTGCCCTTTTGTCTCTCATGCTTTAAGCTGCGGTGAACCGTGATAACTAAGCTTCATATCTTGCTTCACTGAGTATCTTTCTGACCTCTTGATAGGCAGCAGAGAGTCTTTGTATGAATGGTCGTGCTCTGAACGAGAAAGCTATAGAGGTTTCTCCATCCTCAAGTCGAGTTCTCGACCGCGCTGCAGAAATCTTAACACCTTTCCCTCCAAGCAAAAACCGCCCACGGCCTGGGGATTGGACTTGCCCGTCGTGTGGGTTTTCCAACTTCCAGCGCCGTACAGCATGTTTTCGTTGTTCTTTCCCCGCTGTTTCTGCAGCGCCAGGTGGAGATCCAATGGGTTATTCTAGCTACGGTTACGGTGCTCCGCATATGATGGCTCCTCACCACCATATGGGTCATCATGGCGGTCATGGCATGGGCCATGGGCGTGGTATGGGTGGAGGCGGTGGAATGGTGCCTTTTCGAGCTGGAGACTGGAAGTGCGGATCGGATGGATGCGGTTACCACAACTTCGCCAAGAACGTCAGCTGTCTTCGTTGTGGTGCCAGCCGTGCGGGAGCTGCTGTCGTAGCTGACTCGGCATTTCCCTCTCCCCTTGAGCCACCGTCTGGATATGGTATGGGCCCTCCATCTATGGCAGGCACTCCTGGTCCTGGTCCGTTTGCATCAGCTGCTGGCGGGTTCGGCTCTGGCGGGTTCGGAGGTCAACAGTATGGTGGTCCGCCTAGTCAATACGCTCTGCCTTCTGGACTTCGTGCTCCAACCGGTGCTTATGCCCCGGTGAACACAGGGTATAGTCAAGGCAGCAGCGGCCACTCTGGAGGACCATTTGACAGTCGAGCTGCTGAAGCCGCTTTCTCATCTGCTGGTAACGGCCCCTCTGCTGGAGTTCCAAATGGATCTTCCTACGGTCCCAATTACGGCAATATGGATGGAGGATCGTCTGATCCATTCGCCTTCCTCTCCACCGGACTTGGCGGTCTTTCAATGAGTGACGACGCGCGGAGAAACGGTGCAAATTCGAACAAGTCACCCGCATAATCAGGGCAAATCGTTCATATTTCATATGTTGGTGATGTCGGCGGGCTGGTGGGGTGTCATAGAATGCAAAAAGAAGGGGGTGGGAAAGGGATCATCGGTATTTCTTGCGCTACAGCGGAGTTTGATCTTCGGAGCGACACTTTCATGCGGCAGCGGTTGTGTTCAGGATACGGCAGGGCTATAGATCTCCACATTGTCAGCATAGCGGGATGGACAGCCACGGTGGTGTTGGGAGGGGATATCCAAAAAGCGTCGGTGGGGTTTTTAGACTGGTGGATTGCGTTGTTCAAGCTTCTCTTGTCCGAGTCGGTTGTGTTTAGTCTTTCCTTCTGCTTTGGCCTTTTCTTCAGTGCGATGTGAGTTGCCTTTATTTTCTTTGGCTAGCGTGGGTGGTAGAGAGATCTTGGGGGGTCAGGGGATATGGGTGGTTTGTAGGGCCAGGATTCAGATAAGGCGGTTTGGCTACTACAGGACATGGTATGGAACGCGCGAGAGAATGTACTTGTTCGGGGGAGTGGACGTTTGAGAGGCTGGGGGGAGGCTCAATGTAGCATAATCGGGGGGGGTCGCTTTTAGATAGGTACAAACAGGGCAATATACTACGTACTCGAGAGCAGTGCACTGCAACGCACGTGACATGAGACGATTGAGGTACAACTTGCCAGCAACACGCATTGCGTTTATTAGTAAAGGACTAGCGGGGCGATTAGGGTTAAGTATCATAACCGAGGGGCAGGGGATGGCAGGGTACGGGGGCACGGGGTTCGGTTAAACGAGTATCCGAGAACGGGCACGAACGGGATCATCAGTCACGGATGAGATGATGAATGATCTTTATGCAACCAGACGACGTCACTGTTGCCCACGGGGGATTTGTGCAATACCCTCTGAGTGTTTCTTTCAGGCTTCCCGAATTATGTCTTACCTACCATCCCTTAATAGATGTGAATTGTGATGGGTCAAGGCCGTTCCCCTTTTCGGTTGACCGAATCAGACTGTTATATAGAGTCCCCATGGCGTTGCCTTTCTTTTCAGTCATGTTCATCCAGTACCATACCTCTGATCTCTTGCTGTCCTTGCTTCCATCTCGCTGTTGCCCGTTGGCTTCCATACTTTCCATCTCTCATTGCTCATCATGACCGCAAGCAGCGACACTTCGTCACATACTCGTTACTGACGTTGATACCAAGTCCGTCTCAAGAGAAAAAGCCCCTTCCCACTGACATGTGATGGCCTCACAAGCTCTTGTAACCCCTGCTGTCCTCCATTACCACTATAATGGCTCAGGAACGAAAGAGGATCCTTATGTGTTGGGATTCATACCGAACGACCCTCGTGATCCTATGGGCTTTTCCATGGTGAAAAAATGGTCAATTACACTCCTGGTTGCTGTTGCCACATTAGCTGTGTCGTTTGTGTCTTCCGCCTACACAGGCGGTATAAATCAAATTATCCAGCAATTTGGAGCAAGCGAAGAAGCGGTTATACTTGGGGTATCACTCTTTGTACTTGGGGTAAGCATAACCAAGTCCGGAAGTTCAGCGGTGTGCTGATTTGTCGGTCTTATAGTTTGCAATTGGTCCTCTACTGTGGGTGCCTCTGTCTGAGCTTTATGGCCGCCAGGTCCTCTTTTTTGGGACCTATGGCGCCCTTACCGCCTTCAACGCAGGGGCCGCGGGTTCGAAGAACATTCAAACGCTACTTGTCCTTCGGTTCTTTGCTGGTGCATTTGGTTCGTCGCCCCTGACAAACGCAGGAGGAGTCATTGCGGACATGTTCGCGGCAAAGCAGAGAGGTCTCGCTATGTCAGTCTTTGCAGCCGCACCTTTCATGGGCCCAACTCTAGGACCGATCGTGGGGGGGTTTCTGGGAGAAGCGAAGGGCTGGAGATGGGTTGAAGGTCTCATGGCCATCTTTACAGGAGCTGTCTGGATCATTGGGGCCTTGACCATCCCGGAAACATACAAGCCAGTCCTTCTCCGCAAACGAGCCGCCGAGCTCAACAGAGCAACCGGCAAAGTCTACCTTTCTAAACACGAAGCCACTCACGGTACGCCCACCCTTGGCGCATCCTTCAAGGTCGCCCTGTCCCGGCCCTGGATTCTTCTCTTCAGCGAACCGATCGTCCTCCTTCTCTCGATCTACATGGCCATCATCTATGGAACCCTTTATTCCGATGTTCGCTGCCTTTCCCATTGTGTTCCAGCAACAACGTGGCTGGTCCGAAGGTGTCGGTGGCCTTGCCTTCTTAGGTGTCGCAGTCGGTATGATCGCGGCTGTAATCTATACAATCCCCGACAACAAGAGATCTAATCGTGCTGCGGACGCTGCAATCACAAATGGAGCCCATAGCGCCCCTCCAGAAGCTAGATTATCACCCAGCATGTTGGGCAGCGCCTTCATCCCCATTGGTCTCTTCATCTTCGCCAGGACAAACTACCCTAGTATCCACTGGATCGTCTGTATCATATTCACCGCCCCGTTCGGGTTCGGCATGGTGCTCGTCTTCCTATCCATAATGAATTACCTCATCGACGCCTACACCATCTACGCCGCTTCCGTACTCGCCGCCAACAGCGTTCTTCGAAGCTTATTCGGTGCCGTATTTCCTCTATTTACTACCTACATGTACAACAACCTGGGCATCCACTAAGCAAGCACGATCCCAGCGTTCTTGGCCCTAATATGTGCGCCGTTTCCGTTTCCGTTTTTCAGGTACGGACCCGCAATCAGGAAGAGGTGCAAATTTGCGCGGGAGACAGAGGAGCCGATGGCCAAGATGTCGGCAGCGCAGGAGGAAGAAGAGGGGGGTGTAAAGAACGAGGAGAAGAGGGGAGCGCAACCGCAGATGCCCGGGGAAGAAATTGCGGCGGATGGAGCGGATATGTACGATCAGGGGAGGGACGTCGAGAAAAGTGAAGCAGGTAGATGCTAGTCCATGTGTTTGTTTCATATCTTGATTTGTTGCTTCAACGATTGGTTAGGGGATTCTGTGCAGCATTCAGCGAAGAGCATTAGCCCGGGTGTTTGTATATGTGATGTTGATTAATATATGTATATATTTTTATACATTTACAGATAAGTGGTAAGAAAATCACCCGCAAACGGTCAACTTTCGATAATGGTGATATTAAAGTAGACATCCACGATGTTGGACGACTATCTATGTTGACTTGGATCACAACATTCCACAAGAACCTTGGCTCAAAACCAATCCAGCAAGCAGGTGAGATAGCATCCAAACACCGGTCTTCGACTACTACCGAAAGCAACCAGAACACCTCAACCCTCTGGCACAACATCTAAACTCCGCACGCAAAAACAAACGTAATAATTTAAATTGTGTGTCAAAGTGATAGCCGAGGAGTACAGCTATTTGAAGGAAAAGGGGGTTATCAAACTACCGGGGGTGAGTGAAGGAACGGAAGTGTGTAGGGAGTTTGGGGTTTGGTTTGGAATACGGTGTATAGATGATTGAGAGAGAGGGATGGGCGGAGGGAAGATGGGGCTGAAGAAGACGAAGAAGACGAAAGAAGAAGACGAAGACGAAAAAGAAGAAGAAAAAAGGGGTTATGCATATTTAGGGGGTTTAAGCAAGGGATAATTGTTATAGGAAATATGAGGAAAGGATGCTAAGCAGTCTACATGGAAATCTCCAAGTGGAAAAACTCGACAACTATGATCAATGACTCCGCAAGCCATGTGCGTGCGACAAGGAGAACTGGGGACATAACACTTGGAATGACTCGGGTTTGACTTCTCGTACCCAATCTGTTAGATAGTCAGATAGTTGGTCTGGCGTACCTGGCTGTTGGTTGTTGGATAATGACGTTGCGACAAGCCTCTAGTTAATTGGGGGAGGGGGGAGGAATTCGAGGGAGTAGAATCAACTACGGAACCATAGAAACATCCAATGGATTAACAAGCATTCGCAGTTGCCTCTCTCTGAAATAGTTGTTCATCTCCGTTCACTACCAAACCACCAATTCCAGCGCATACCACCCCTCACACCCCCTCCCCCACCAGCACATCTACCGTCCTCCTCTTCTCCCGATCAACCACCACCCCTTTCTCCCCAACCCCCATCCCCGCTAACAAACTTCCCTGCACAAACTGGCTTGGCTCCACCACATCAATCATCGGGCCCTTGGCCTGCCGATCTCCAGACATGACGCCTCGTCCCGTGCCTGTACCGCCTTGAGACTTGCCGGTTTTAGCCAAGAGGCCGGCCCCTGTGAAGGCGGGAATGTCGTCGTTGCTGTTGTAGGCTGCGCGCTCGGGGGAGGTGTGGGGGCTCTCGGGGTTGCTGAGATGAGAAGGACGGGTGCCGCGGAGGGTATGCGTTCGTTGGGTAGCGGGTGATCTTTCCCGTGGTCGTCGCCAAGAAGTAGTCGGCGGGATTGGGATAGCAGTCTCAGGGCTTGTAGCTATATCCACAAGACCCCCAGGGGGCAGTTGCTTGGGTATGATGCCTCGACCTTTCCTGGAGTGTTGAGGCGGTTCAATGTACTTTGGTGTTAGATCGATAAGCGGTCTCGGTTTTTGGCGCTGGGAGGAGCTGCGTTTGAGTTCATTGATGGCGTTGGAGCTGGTGGCCGGGGAGTTGCCGGAG
>JAABUW010004707.1_pt1 | contig 18327 bp, 17 predicted proteins | sample 5560081 | NCBI WGS metagenome assembly JAABUW01 (sample SAMN10711882, study PRJNA513363) | rock metagenome | isolation source: Antarctica rocks | place: Antarctica: Victoria Land, Knobhead sud | reverse complement strand
TCTTCCTATGAGCTTTGGGCCGGAGGATTTGAAGAGTGCGGGGGGGTGAGGGGAGGGGAGTGAGGGGTGGTAGGAGGATGGGAATGGAGGGGGTGGTGATGGGGGGTGGGATTGTGTTAGGAAGGCAGATCTGATATGATTGCGTGTATTGTGAGGATAGTCACTGATATGTTAGTATCGAGAAGGAATGCTGAGATGCTTATAAGCTATGTTTGCTGTTTAGGTCTAGAATTCGGGAGTATCCCTGAACCCAGTCCGACAGCCTACCCTCCATGGACTTTAAGTCTCTCTCGCTCATATGCACAAATCATCCCATCATCCCCACCACCCTCTCAAGCCCTCATAGACGGCAAAGATGAACGCCGAGCTGGGCGCTGCCCTTGCAACGGTGATTCCACAGCCTCTATACATGCCCTTGAGCCCTTGCTGCTGCCACAACGCTTTGCCGGAAGACCAGAAGCTCGCCCTTCCATTACCTGCGGGAGTGACTTCTTCGGTCTGCATACGCGATTTGATCGTGTCCGCTGGGAAGAATACGAAGTTGTAGCTTACACCTGCTGTGGCACCTGCAAGAAGCTGTTGGTAGAGTGGCAGAGTTGCTGGAACCTCGTCTATGGCCGCGGAACCGGATGCTGTACCGGCGTTGTAGGTTCTGAAGAGCGTAGAAACACCTTCATAGCTACCGAACCACGCGGCCGATCCACCCGTTTCACGGATCAGAGTACCCAGCTGACCATGCCAGAAGCCAAAGATGCCATGATGTCGAAATACAGACGAGATAATCGATAAGGGCCCGGGTCCCCGCAACGTAGATGGCGAGAGCGGAACCTGCATCTGACACTTCACCAACTCAATAGGCGTAAGCAACAGACTCGTAAAGGCCCCACTCATCGCCCCACACGCCACCAAAGCACTCAAAGGCATCTTCCCTCCCCACCTCTTCGCCTCTCTCAGCGTAGGCAGTGTAGCAAGTAACGCATCCTGCGCAATTCTGTAGCTGAAGAACAGACTGCTTGTCTCAATCGCCGCACCGAGCAAAGGAGCGCTGATACCGCGATAGAGGCCCCGGACGCCTTCGGCGCGTAGAGATTGATTGATGCAGTCCAGAGGGCCAGTGTAGAGCTGAGGCAGCGTAGAGGGTTGGGATTGCAGGCGAACTTTCACCGTGTCGAAGGGGTATTCGATTATTTTGCCTATCACGCCGGCTATGGAACCGAATAGTATGTCCTTCAAAGCTTCGGTGCTTCGAGCACTGGAATCCAGCTGTAATGATTGCGTTGTGGCAGTGGTGAGTGCCGTAACTTTACTTTCGGCGGCGTCTGTCATTGGCTTCGATACGGCCTCGTGAGTAAGCTGTCAACTGATGTGGTAGAAGGGGATGGTGGTGGCCGTTCTAGAATTGGTAGAACGGCCGTGTAGTGTTATCGAGAGGGCATTTCGATTGGAAGTAGCGGAGCGGTGAAGCTCTAGTGAGTTTATCGGACCCTAGTTCCGTTTGTCAGCCTTTGCGGTGGCTCGATGTTGGATACATCGCTTATACCAAAATTGACTTAGGTGTACTCGTACCGTCCTTAATTTAATGGCAGGCATGAAACCAACAATCGCTCGAGATTATAACACAACGGGTGGACGGTACCTGGCATCCGAAGATTAGCCGCTTATCTTAGCGTACTCGTCACACCTTCCTTTCTGGCTACAGTAGGCGAGGTAGGTTTGGGAAAGTTTTGTGGCCCAAACTTTGTACGTTGAATACCACTTGCGCTCTTTCAATATCGAAGTCGTGGTTACAGATAGTGTTGCGAGTATCTCGTGCTCTGGGATCGCAGTCTTGACTAGCGCTCGCAGGCTCTCCAAGATGGCGGAGAGTAAGCCTGGTCCGAATAGCGCACCATCAGGTCTGACTACCCCAGGCCTCAGGAAGAATGGTATGCTTGCACCAACCTTGTAAAAGTCAGATCCACCACTAAGACTGGACCCCAGGTAAGCAATGGCACGCCCAAAAGAGCGCCTTCCGCCCGAAAGCTGGACAGACCTCGTATGAGAAGCGCACCGCAGAGCGAAAAGCCATGACAACTATGAAGGCCAAGGAAAAAGAGATGAAAGACGAGAAAGAAGATGAGAGACAGGTACGATGTGTTGTAATCTATAGATCTGTCTAGGATTCTAAATGGATTGTCTTCTAGCGGCGTATACAAGCCATCAAGGACAAAAGAGCAGCCAAAGAAGAGAGAGAGCGTTATGAGAAGATGGCCGAGAAGATGCACAGAAAGCGTGTGGAGAGACTGAAGAGACGAGAGAAGAGGAATAAGCTGCTGAAATCATGAGGGATACTTTTGTATATAATGGACGGCGGGGGGTAGCTGGCACGACGAGAGTGTTTTGGGCATGGCGTTAGGAGTTGGAATGACTGCGAGCGTCATGATACCCAAATTCATATCCACAAATCATTAGTCTATCATGGCTTGTCATTAATCCGATATGTGAATGGGTGACGGAGGCTGTCGAATATGAATTGTAACATTTCCGTATGCCGAGGTCAACTCCATTGCCATCAACCTCACTACCTCCATCAGCATCAACAGCAACAATGTCCCGCCCAAGTACGCCTCTTCCTTCTTTCGTCCCCCAGAAAGAACAAGGCCACTTCATCTCTCCTCCACGCTCCTCCACGCACCCAGTAAAACCAGGGCATCACATCCCGCACCACCCCCACCGCGTCCACCATCACCACCACCACCACCGCGACAAAAGCGTCCCACAATCCGCTCTCCAGCCCACCATCTCGAACCCGTTTGCGAACTCACTTTCCTTCGGCGATTTCCTTCCAAAGACCACTGCAGTTGGCAAGCTTGTTAGCGGGGCAACGTCGCAGGAGGATATAGAGAAGCAAGAGAAACAGCAGGAAAGACAAAGGGAAGCGGAAGAGGCAGAGAATCGGGAGCGAGAAAAAGCACAATGGCGTGAAGTGGAAGGATTGAGGACCAAAAGGACATCTATCAACGAGTAAGTCCCTACTCCCACCCAACATCAACAACTCCCAACTCCACAAAACCTAACACTCAACAGCGACCTCCGCACAACCCTCACCACCCTCTCAACCCTCAGCACAACCACCACCCGCCGCCTCGACTACACCTACTACGCCCTCCTCTCCTCCCTCTCCGCCCTCACCACCACAATCGCCGACCTGCACAAATTATCCACCACCACCACCACATTCTCCTCCCACTTCACCACCTCCACCTCCGCCCTAACCTCATCGACAGATTCACAGATAAACGCCGCAGACAGGGGTTTTAAGCAGCAAGCGCGACGGATTTCAGAGTTGGAAAGCCGGATGAGAAAGGGGAGGGAGAGGATGCAGGTGCTAGAGGGGAGGTTGGAGGATGTGAGGCTGAAGGTGGAGAGGAGTGGGGAGAGGGATAGGGAGGGGAGGAAGGCGGCGGAGAGGAGGTGGAAGATGCTGTGGGGGTTTTTGGGGGTTTGGGGGGTGTTGGTTTTGGTGCTGGTGGTTGTCAAGCATTGGCCGGCGGTTGGCATGGATGTGGGGCGTGTGAGATCTGTGGAGGGGTTCAAAGAGGAGGTTGCTGGGGTTCGAGGAAGTGAGGGGAGGTATAAGGGGATATCGAGGAGTGAAGAAGCTGCTCAGACGAGCGTGCACGAGGATCCTGTTTTGAAGCTTTTCGATGAGTTATGATACCCTATTCCGCAGGATCAGAGCGCGGGCGTTATTGTACATATTAATAACGACAAGGGGTATCATAGAAAGACATAACTCCCGCCGTCTGGCGGATAACAAAGGCAATTGCAGACCTCCAGTGCAAGCCCTCACCCTCCGTAAATATCATAGTAGTAGTCCTCATCTAATCCCTCACGACTGGGGATCTCAGGCGGGTCGCCAGCGAATGCCATATCATCGAACCTAACATTCAATAGCCGGATCTTCAATCCGTAATCCTGCACCATCCTGATCAACTTGCTTGTGTCCGCAGTGATCGGCTGCTGGTTCAATAACATCAAGAGGCCGTCTAGCCACTCCGAGGCGAGGCTGTGTGTTTGTGGGTGGAGCGTTAGTAAGGTTACTTCTTTGCGACTGTTGTGTGCTGTATTCTTGGTGAGAGTGGAGTGGTTGTGATCATGCGTCTTTGGTGTATCGGGACGCGAAATCGAGGGTAGGCAACCGTGGATGGTTATTTTGGTGGTGGTGGTGGGCTGGTTGATGTCTCTCAGGGTGGAGGTTGAGGAGTTGGCATCAGAAGCAGCGGTTACGTTAGAAGTGACCGACGTAACGGAGGTGAGATCGACCTTTTCCTGTAAGGTGTCTAAGCCGGGCTCCTCAGCTGGGCGGGATTCGAAGTCTGCGTAATGCAGGTAGCGTCTGTTATGGGATAACTTGGCGAAGCGATGAGAAGCTGCAGTTGACTGTTGTTTCAGATCCTGCTTTGTGACGGGGTCAGCGTCGAGTTTGGAGCCTTGATGGTTGGGGAACCACGCTCCGGCTAGGAGACAGCGTATACGCTGTTCCCTGACGAATTGGAGAGCCTCGTGGTTCAGCTCATCGCGGATTTGGCGCAGGTGCTGACCCCAAGTATCTTCGTACGTCAGTTCAAGAAGTTCCATTTGAAGCTGCCTGAGCCGTTGCAACTCGAACTCTTGTATCTGAGTCTCTACTTCGTAGACACCACTCGTTCGCATAGCTCCTCCCACAACCGATTCCAGCAGTATTCGGAGAAGATCTACGATTTTCAGGAAGTCTTCCACTTCGGCGCCCGTGGCCTGCCATAACCGAAAGAAAGCGTGTAAGCCTGCAGTGTGGAGTACAGACCACTGTAGGATCATGGGTTTGAAGACCTTGTCGAAGTTCGTTCGCGATTCGAAAGCTAGATGGAATTTGGCATCATCCACATCTGCTCTCTCCATCTCGAAATGCTCATACAATATTGCCGTGACCGCGAGGCTCGCTTTTGCAATCGGACATCTCTGCTCCGGACGCTTTGTAGATTGCTCCAACAACAGCTTCTGGAAGCCATCCTCATGTTTCCTTACGTAGTCTGTCAGATCCATCATGCCTAAGTATCCCGTCTCCCCAAATTCCCATGCTGGGTGCTCAGACTCAAATCCCAAACGCCTCCACTTTTCAGGGTTGTGATTCTTCTTTGATCCATCGTCTCCGTTCTCAACGGGCGTGGAAAGTCTCTCGGGGTTGCTGGCTAGATGTATGCTCTTCAACGCACGTCGATGATCCGGCTTATCCAGCTCCACCGGAATGTCCCTCCATTTTCGCAGCAACACTTTGGTCAGAGCCTGAAACTCGAGCAATGGATGTGACAGATCTTGAAGTGCGCTACTCTGCATCAAAGTATAGACAGCTTTGATTACCCCAAGATCCTGCAACCTTTTGATAAACTTCGGCCACTCCGATTCGGAGTCGTTGGTAATTGCCTCCCGCATCAAAGAATTGATGAGTTGTAGAGCATTGCCGCACAGAGCGTGGTCCGCAGAGGACAGCCGACTGACCAGCATTTCCAAGAATTGAGGGTAGACAGCTATTGCCGGTTTCAGCGCCCGAAAGCCAAAAGAGTCCGGCTGAGAGATCCTGTTCGAGGCCGTATACGGGTGAGACACAATATACACAAGAATGGACATTGCTCCGCGCAAAATGTTGACCAAAGGATGTGTGACCACCAGCTCTACCACCTGCTCTAAGACTCAGTAAACGACTCAAATTGGCCAATCAAAAATGTTACCCTCTCCACCAAGTCTTGGTTCACATATTCCCATCCCTTGTCCACCTCAAGTAGCCGTGAGAACGACGTCAAGCTATAGGCTAGAGTATTGCCAGTAGCATTAAGGGTCAGATATCGCAGCTTGTTCAACCCTCCCTCGATAATGAAGACGTCGGCAAAGGAAGGGTCTCCAATATTTGATTGCAGCTTGAAGACGGCCATCTTGCGGACGGCATCTTCATCGCTGCCCAGGCGCTCGACGAGCTCAGAGACGTTGATGCTGTCCATTGGAAGCGGACTAAGAGAGGTGGGGTCTATGAAGGCAGATCGTTTGCTAAGACTCAGCATGGCTAGGGAAATAGAGGAGTATTGACTCGAAACCCAAATGGGAAAGGTACCCGAGCACGCCGAGGCTTGCGATATCTCGGCTCCTCGGCTGACGCGCCTAGATATTAGCGTGCTCTGCAAAGTAATCTTGGCACATAGAAAATTCCACCCCCACGTACTTCATATGCTAGGCTTGATGCTGTGAAGCCTGTCATCAGTACCCAGAGCTTATATGTCTCGCTTAATCTACTGACGGTCTTTTACAACCAAACTTCCGGCTTAGCAACCGACTTAGCTAGAGCATGGCCTTTATCAGAACCCAATTAGGACTAGTACTTCTTCGGTCCGGAGATAGCGATCTCTCGCTCCACCTGCCCTTAGGCATAGCATCAGCCGCACGACCTAGATGTAGTTAGTAGTTACTCATGAAGGGACCAGTGCATCTGCCGTTTCAGCTCCGCCTCCAACAGTTTACCCCTGCAGAAATGGAGCCCCGAGGGTTTAGAAAAGTGCTAATCGACATGTGGGTGGGACTGCGTGTCTTCGAGGCTGTGGAAGAAGGCTTAGACGCCTTGAGGTGCTATAGCACGAATCTTCGAGGGATCAACAGGTGAGCAGTGGGGATGAATTGTCTCAGATAGCTATGGCGTCTAGGTCTGGCCCCTACAGGATCAATAAGGATCCGTCTTCAGTCCGCCTGCTCGCTCTTCACCCTCGTCTTCACCCTCGTGCTCCTTGCTTTCTGTCTTCCTTCCTGCTGTTCTTCACGCGTCACCGGCAAACCCATGCAAGCTTTTGTTATTCCCGTCAGCAGCGAGTTGATCTCGTCGAATCATCTATCATCTATCACAAGCTGAATATCAGATTGATGAACCTTTGCAGCCTTCCCCCTCGTTTCCTCTTCCTAGCTATCGCATGATGTGGCTCCAATACCTTGTCTCAGCCCTTCTTTCGCTGATCGCCCTAACAACCGCAACAGTTCCAGTAATTGTCAAATGGAACAACACAAAATCATACGGCCCCGACGGCCCTTGGCAAGTTGTGACTGTTGAGCTCGGCCAAAATGCCGCTGGGGACGCCGTCGACACCATCGACCTTCTTCCAGGTGGAATCTGGGAGTCAATAGTCAATACTCCTCTCATTTGCAATGGCTCCTCCGCCAGTGCTTGCCCTGCAGCGAGAGCCGGGCTCTATAACACCAAGGACTCACACAACGCTATCAGGAATTTCACAAACAAGCCGGTGCTCGTGTACCAGTGGAGTAGCCAGGCGGCACTGAATATCAGCGCCAAGGCGACGAGTGTGCTGGATGTGATGAGCATAAATACCTTGGGGGGGGTAGTCACGGTCGGGAATAGCACGCTGGCTGCTGTTGATACATCACAGATCATGTTACCGGACGGAACGAAGTACTCGACCCAGGTGGGTTCGCTTTCGCTGGGTGCTCCAAACTCCGGCCTACAGCCTTTTGGGACCGATATAAGCAACCCTGTGTTGGGAGACATTAATGGACAAACATTTCCCGGGGCCCTTGCTGCGCGAAACGATACTCCTTCTAATTCGTTCGGCTTACATTGTGGTTCCGCATCGCTTAACCAGGCGGGATCACTTGTATGGGGAGGATATGATCAGAGCAGAGTCTTAGGTGATATCGGGTCGTTCGATCTGAGCTCGGGTAATGCGATGCAAGTGTCCTTGTTTGATATTCAGATTGGCGTCGAGAAAGGAACATCCCCATTCACCTCTGACTCTTTAACCGGCCTACTCAAGCTCAATGCTAGCTTCAACGGGGTCCAGCCTGTCCTCATCAACCCAGTTGTGCCGTACTTCTTCATGTCGCCCGACACGTGCGCTGCCATCGCCCGAAACCTTCCAGTAACGCTTCAGCCGAACATCGGATTGTACACGTGGAACACTGCAGATCCACAATTCCAGAACATACTCAAGTCGCCGTCCTATCTCGCGTTCATATTCCAAAATTCGGGAGCCGGTAACCTAACGATCAAGGTACCCTTTCAACTTCTCAATCTCACACTTGAGGCACCCATTGTCTCGCAGACTCAGCAGTATTTCCCATGCCGCCCTTTTCAGGCTAGTGACGGCACCGGGGCCTACTTTTTCGGCCGAGCTTTCCTCCAGGCGGCCTTTCTGGGTATGAATTGGGAGCAGCGGAAATGGTTCCTAGCCCAAGCACCGGTATCTGCCACCCTTTCACTCTATGGTGATAATGGAGGCTAATACTCGCAGGGCCCTGGTGTCGGTGCTTCCAACGTACTACCAATTGGTCACACAGATACTACCATCGGCTCTGCTCCGATTTCCAACTTTGCGTCGACCTGGGCTAAAGACTGGACTCCGCTCTCAAATCCTAACGACACCATACCAAACGCAAGCAGTCCAAAAGTGGGTTCGAACTCGGGACTCTCGATCGGAGCAGAAGCTGGCATCGGGGTCGGCGCTGGGGTAGGAGGATTGGCAATTGCCGCTGCTGTAATGCTGTTCTTCCTCCGCAAGCGCCACGATCCTATACCACCGCAAGAGGAAACGCAGTCAAATCTGCAACATGCTGCTGTGCATGAAAAATTTGGGGAGCCGTCTTACGCTGAAGCCGGAGAAGGTATGCCACACGAAGCTGAGACAGATGGGGCGGTGCATGAACTAGCTGGTAGAGAAAATCCGTAGGCTGGAGCAAACCCGATAGAGTGTTTAAGACTCCAAATGCGTATATGATTCCCAACATCGAAACGGTTCTTGTTACAGCTGAATCTGAAAATCCACCATTGCCTGCAACCATTGACTTTCGCTTCTTGATTTGATAAACAAGTATACACTCCAATTCCATAAAGGATGAATACAACGCTTACCCAAGACAAATATCCACGATTTCTCGCCATTGGCCTAAAGTACGCAATAACTGTAATTCTGCATAGTAGACAAGGATCATTCGGCCGGGTACCTCATACTTACCTCCTTATGGAAGCACCACACTTGACCGCAAACTGCCATTGTAATACCGATATGAACATTAAGGTTGATGTTGACTCTTCCAGATTTTGTAGATTGGCCTACTAAAGTATTCGTGAAGGTTGTGATCAGCCTTAACCATTGCAAAGCTATTCATCAGTGCTGGAATCAGCAGCTCGATTAAGAAGATTCTGGAATAGTTACTCACTGACCAGCCTCCTCGGGAAAGACATGCTTTCGTGTGACCTGGGGTTTTGCAGCCAGTTATGGACCTTACTGTTGAAGGTAAGTACTACAAGACGTACTTGACCAGAGCGCACATCTGGAATATGGATACTGGCGGCTTCGAAAGCTTCCTCCAGTTGTTGATATGGTTTTTCCTATGGAATTGGTCCTTTCACGCGATAGGAGTCTCTTGGCTAGACGCGCTTGAAGATTGTTCTCCGAGGGTGTAGAATATGTTCTAAGTACTGCGACAGACATGCCCTTGCGTATGAAGAATCAGTGCTGTTCTTTAGCGATGAGCTTGTGCTCGATGACGAGCTGGGCAAATACCAGTGATTCCGCACGTCTTTCAAGACCGTCTATTTTTAGAAGCCGATGTTTGTCCCAAGCTGCAAAGCAACGGTGATCTGTCTCAACACTTGTTCTCCGCCACGAGAAACCCGACCCACCGTTGACGACTACTTTGGCTACCGACGTCACGTTATACCGGGTTCAGCAGTAGTATAGGGTATTCTGATCTGAGGCGTGACTGTATCTGATCATTGCCCCTGTTCTGTGGCTCACGATATAGGAGAAGGAAGGCAAAAAGAAAGACCCATCAAGGGTCGTTCGTCCGTCCATGCAAGTACCTTACCTCGGCTGGATGGATTTACACACGCTATTTCCCTGAGATCGTGCCATGAGTTCGGGGATCTTGCGAGCTTCTTCTGTTCTTTCTGCACAGCCGTGCGGACCACGAGATCCGGTCCGCCATTGCATACCATGACTTCTTAATAACACAAAGATTGGTATGCAAAGCGCCCCAATGATACCGTAAATTGTAAAGCACCAGCCGACTCCAACCGCATCGATCAAAGCTTGCAAACCAGCTATACCACCGGCACTCAGTGCGCATCGGATCAAATTGTAACCTGCCTGGACAGTGGCACTCCGGTCCGGATTCAGATCTGTCAGAAGCGTGCCACATACCGTAAAGATGGCCACTTGTGAAGCACCGCTGAAGAACGTCAGTACTAGTGGGACAGCGATGAAAGTGTGCTGATTGAGCGCCCATCCAGATCCAACAGTTGCAGCGGTACTGATGACGAGAAGTGGAAAGACTGAAAGAAGTCTTGCTTGTTCGATGGGGAAATTGGAGAGATCGGTGGTAGATTTGTCTACAGGTAGGTTGTAGCGTTTCGCTGTGCGGATGTAATCTCTGTCGAGCAGCTTGCCGGTAGTGTAGGCTGCAAGTACTCCACCAATGCCGCATGGAAGGTAGATGAGACCACCCGTCAAGTAGTTCAGAGAGTACAGTCGAATCATCAGTGTCGAAAAGCAAGCGGCAAGACATCCGTACACAGTGTATTGGATTCCCCCAACAAGGATCACGAGGAATGACGCTCTTTGCCAGAGGGTGATCAGACAGGTTAATGGGTTTGGAAATCGAATCGCTCGCTTCGGGGCCACTTCAGCATTACTGCGACGGGAAGCAGAGGTTTTTAGGTTCGGAAGGAGTGGTCTGTTGATCAGACTGGGCGGGCGAATGCTTCCATCGCTGACGATCTATCTGGATGTCTCGGGCATGATAAGACTCAGGATAAGGAGATTTGTTCCGGACATGATTGCCAGAAGCCAGAATATCCAATGCCACGAAAGGGTCTCGGTCATAACGCCACCAAGAATGGGACCCAGGCTTGGAGCAGAGTTAGTGCTAGCATGGAACATCAGCACCACAGCTCGAGCACGACTGCAAGTATTGATTGTACTCACAAGCCCTGAAGAACGCCGACGTATGAGCCTCGCTCTGCTGGTGGTGCAATATCCGCGATAAAACCATAGGCAATGGCGATAGTGCCTGGACATACATTTGGGTCTGACCCCACAGCATCAAACACCACAGGGACATACTCGATGCACCGGCACTTTGGAGACACCTCAACACGACCAGGGCTGTGTAGCTGTCCTGAAGTGCCAAGCCCAGATTGGCTGAAAAGTAGAGGGTAAATGTGATAAGGCATACAGGATGACGTCCACTCTGATCTGCCAGGTCGCCCAGGATCGATGGTGCAATGCCGGAAACGACCTGATAGGAGGTAATGGTAAGGTTGATGAGTTCAGCAGAAACATGTAAAGAGTGTGATATTGCGGTAATCGATGGATAGTAGATGAACGATGAGAGCCCTGAGAACATTGCCGAGAATGAGGCTATGGAAGAAATGCATGTCTTCTGTCATTGACTGAAGCAGGAATATGGCCGACTGTCATCCTGTAAAACACGTTCACCTTCTTCAGCACGGGCAGAGGCACCAAGAGATTCCTCAACTGGTGGGTCGAGCGGCGCTTTGACTTCATCGTGCATCTGTGCAGTCCACACTTCGAGATGGGTCAAGGCAGTCTCCACAATACACAGTTCTAGTGGCGATGGAATTTGATCTACCCAATGACCATAGTGGACCAACATACAGATATTGGGGAAGAGGGAGAAGTGTCCGTTTTTATGTGAGAATGCCCGAGGGTCGGTGTCAAATGTCGTGTATGAGTAAACTCACCTGGCGCTCTTTTGGCTGGCGTGCTGGCATGCTTCCGAGGTTCATGTGCACTTGACAGCTAGCCTCTATCATATATACCTGCAAACGATGCGCATTAATCCAAGGAATCCAATGCTCCAGAAGTTAAGAGATTTGGTTCATCTGCACTCAAGATATGGCTGATTGAGGTATAGTGCACACGTACAGGCATGGGCATACACGATTGTGGCGGGCATACTCATGGAATCAGTTATATCTCTTGTGCATATGGACCGATCTGCATGATCTTAGAGCTGTGGATTCCTTGAACATATGGGCATCTTTTGGCTTACTTAAGTCCATATAATATGCGTCACCTGCTAAGTGACCACGATGTTAAGAACTCCGCAATTTCTATTATAGCACTGGGACACTAGGCCGAATGAAGAGCCCTACTAGATCTCACATGCGCTTCGGAGGGGAACAGCATTTATCACAGCAAGAACTATTTAAGAGGTGCCTTTTGACACCCCAAGGCTAAAAGATGTTAGTGGCTTACATAGCCATTTCACCGGAATTTCATGGAGAAATGTGTGTGAAAGTTGATGGGATTCTCCATTTGGCCTAGAACTAGTGTCCGAATTATTCTTTGGCGTGTGCAGAACCCTCTGGCTTTCTTGGCACTCGAATTTGTCTTATAGCCCGACGTGATTGATCTCTAACATCACACACATAGCAATATAAGTATAATTAGTCTACTTGAGGCTGTAACTGTATATATATATAAACGCAGACGAAGGGCCTCGGCGGATTGTCCTGAGTTGATTCGATCATCTCATGCCCTCTGTATGCCTCTACAAGTCATCGCCGTTTGTATACCTCAACGGACGAGAGTGAGAGGCCACTGTCAAATGGCACGGCAACACCTGGAATGTACTCCGACGATCTTTCAGCATTGTGCCACTTGGCAGCAGCAATGACAGATTAATGGCTTTTACGGACCCATTGCGGCGCAAATCTACGACGGCCACGTCGTTTCTCAACAGACCCTTTGCTGGCCTGAGCCTTGGTCGTCGGCGATCGGAGCACGTTGATGATTTACGCGGCCCTCTGGGTCTGAATCTTTTATATGCGCCCTCCGAGTCCCTCATCGACTTCATCTTTGTACATGGCCTGCGCGGTGGATCTCGCAAAACATGGAGCAAGACAGAGGATATAAATTGCTATTGGCCACAGCAATGGCTACCTTTGGAGCCGAGATTCAAGAATGTCCGGATACATTCTTTTGGATACAGTTCAGACTGGGCGGCGTGGAAAGGTAGCACTTTGACGGTGCATGACTTCGGGCAGGCGCTTCTGGGGGAGATCTTGAATTCACCGGATCTATCTGGGCATAACGAAAACACTGCGATAGTCCTTGTGGGACATTCTATGGGCGGAATAGTCATCAAGAAAACACTCTTGTTGGCGCGACAAGATCCTCGTTGCCAAAAGCTCGTGGGTAGGTTCCACAGTATGTTCTTTCTTGCGACACCACATAGGGGTGCAGACAGTGCCCAGCTCCTACACAAGCTCCTAAGAATCACCAGCAAAAAAGCCTATGTTCAAGACCTGGCGCCTGGATCAATGAGTACACAGCTCATCAACGACGAATTTTGCAACGCCTATCAAGGAGTGCAATTATGGTCGTTCTTCGAGACTGTCGGTACCAGCATGGGATTGATCGTCGAAAAGGAGTCCGCGGTGATTGGGCTGCCTGGAGAACGGGTACAATTGTTGAATGCAGACCATCGTCACGTCTGTAAGTTTGACACTCGCCTAGACAGTAACTACTGCAGCTTGCGCAATGCCTTTGTGGCAAGTATCGAGTCAATTGAGAAAACGTGGCTGTCAAAAGCACGGACTGAGCACCTTTCACAAATGCAGATCTTGTCTGAGTATCTCGGAGTCGTAGAACGCCCTGAACCTGAGCTCGCAAGAGTAAACCAAAGACAGACGGAGGGCACTTGCAGGTGGCTCACAGACAAACAATCTTTCCAAAACTGGGTGGGACTACCAACTTCGCCACGATTCTTCTGGCTTGATGGAGAACCAGCGACTGGCAAATCTACAATTGCAGGTCACGTGATAAGGTTCATAGAGGAGACCAATGGCGACTGTGCGTTCTTCTTCTTTAAACACAAAGACAGCACCAAATCGTCTATCGCCGTCCTATTGCGCTCCATTGCCTGGCAAATGGCACAGATGAATCTAGTTGTGCGACAAGAACTATTGGCCATGGCAGAGCAGGGCCAAACTATGGACAAAGCGGACGAAGGCTCTGTATGGAGAAATGTTTTCGCAGCACGCATATTACGACTTGAATGGCGGCAACCATGCTACTGGATCATCGACGCCCTCGATGAGTGCTCGAATTATCATGCTTTGTTTCCCTTGCTGTCAAAGGTAGAGAGACAGCATCCTCTACGAATCTTCATCACTAGCCGGCCCGTACTGGCTAGTGACAGACTTTTCACCAAAGAAAAATTGGATCGCATCACCGAGACAATCTCCATCAGAGAGTCGCTTGAGGACATTCGTTTGTATCTTCAAGCTAATGCAGAGTTTTTGCCTGCAGAGGACGAGGTTGAGAGAGATCGCCTGCTCATCCGGATCTTGAATCGGTCAAATGGTAGCTTTCTATGGACTTGTCTCGTTTTACAAGAATTGGCGGACACACTCAGCGTCCAGCAAGCATATGAAGTCTTGGACTCAGTCCCAAATGGCATGGATGGACTGTACTCCCGCATCCTTGAGTCACTGATAAACAATCCCCGGAACAAGCATATAGCAAAAGCAATACTGAAATGGACTGTTTGTTCAAGTCGCCCTCTTATAATCAACGAGCTCAAAGAAGCCTTGAGGCTTGATATCAACGTCACTTTACCTTGTCTAGAATTGACTCTTGGGTCAATCACGGGAAACCTTGTATACGTTGACTGTGACAACAGAGCTCAATTGGCTCACCAGACTGTGCGATCATTCCTCACCAGTGATCACACTGACGGCCTTCCCACCAAGGACTTTAGAATCATTGAGTCTCGTGATCATCTTAATATGGGCCGAGTCTGTTTGGACTATCTCCGCGGGCCAGAGCTCAAGGTGGCAAGGTATCGTCGTGCCACCAGCAATTCCCGCACGGTCAGGCGCTCGGCTTTTGCAGATTACGCAGTGCAACACTTCTCAGATCACATTGCTAGGTCTCACTGCGACGATGCGACGATGCTCGGTGATATCCAAGCTTTCCTCTCCTCAAATTCCTTGACCTGGATTGAGTTTGTTGCGACCACCAAGGACCTGACACCAATTGTGCAAGCTGCCAAAAATTTGAAGGCTTACTTGGATAGGCTGGTAAAGTATCAAGCACCGATTGGGCAGGCAATACAAGATGTGACAGCATGGGCTGCGGATCTTAGCCGTCTTGTAGCCTCTTTTGGCAAGCCATTGATGACGAATCCAGGAGCAATACATTTTCTGCTTCCGCCGGTATGTCCGTCCACTTCGATTATACACCGCTCCTTTGCGTATTATCCAAGGCCTATGAGGGTCTTGGGGCTGTCTGAAGACGAGTGGGACGATCGAATCTCATGCATTACCAATCCTGGACGACAGGCACTCTCGGTTACTTGTGAGGATATCGCGTTTGCAGTCGGCTTCTCGGATGGGACCACCCACCTTTATGACACTTCTACAATGCAAGAAAAGCATGTATTCAACCATGGAGATCAAGTCCGCTTGGTTGCATTATCCATCACAGATCAATACTTGGCAACAGCTAGCCAGAAGAAAATAAGCTTGTGGAATTGTACAACCATGGCTTTGACATGGGAAGTCAAGCTCAGTGATCCTTTGTTGACCATGTGTTTCAACGACGACAACAGTCTCTTCATGGGTGCAACAAGATCTAATTCTCTGCTGTATTGGAAATCGGCTACTGGAGAGCTGGTCAACAGCTTTCAGTTCTCTGACATTGATGAGTTGACCGGAACTGAACATCGGCGTGCCAGGGCTCCCACACATGCAGCCTTCTCGCCCGGGCTTAATCTCCTTGCAGTTGTTTATCGACAACGACCAATTGTCCTCTGGGACCTCGAAGATTGTTCATACGTCGGTCAGTATAGCAAAGACACCAGTGTATATCCAGGGCCTCTCTGTTTTACTCTCATCTTCAACCCGAAAGCAGAAATTCAGCTCGTGGCCGCAGCGTATGACGATGGAGAGATCGTGGCGTTCGATCCATGGACCCAGCGGAGACGCGCAAGTGTTAACGCAGACACTGCAGTAATGCAAGGTAGTAGAGACGGCACCATTTTGGTCAGTGGTGATGGCAATGGCAAGATCACTCTGCACGACTTTGAGACTCTTCAGGTACTTTATAAAATCAACTCCTATGAATTAGGGATCAGACAGTTCGCTTTCAGCAACGATGGGCTTCGATTCTTCGATGTGAGAGGGAGTCACTGTAACATCTGGGAGGCGTCAATGTTTGTACGTTCAGCTGAGATGCATGACAAATCAAGCGTAGGTTTTAGTGATGATGCATCGACCGCTGCACCTCCTACTGTCAACGCGAAGACATATGACGACGATAGAGCAATCACCGCGATGGCTGCTCCTCACGGCTTTGACATCATTTTCTGTGGTCGCGAAGATGGCTCGGTTGCTGCGTACTCCGCTCTGACAGGTGGTCTAGTCCAAGAATTGGCCGGTCATGCAAAGAGTATTGCTGTCATGTTCCTGCATCTCAGTCGTTCGGGAAAAATCCTTGCCTGTGTCGACAGATCTGGCAGGATCGTTGCTCGCAGACTAGAAATCTTACGGGGTCCACGAGTGACGGAATCTGCATTCGTGATGGACCGGAGAGCTATCGACGTGGTAGAGCAGATTCTGGTTAGCGTAGATGACACGAAGATTTTGGTGAGTATGTCGCACGAAGACGAGGTATGGGAGCTTGAGACAGCCAACACTCTCGGTCAGATCCCAAGATCAAACGGTCGGGCACATTGGCGTTGGACACAAACATCCAAGCCGCCAATGCCGCTGGTCTACATCTCCAACGGCACAGCCACCCTGTATGATTGGGGCCTCTTCGAAGCAAGTTATCTAGGACCTTCGATGGACTTGTGTCTTGCAGAAGCGAGCAATACACCAGTAGTAGCAGTCACCTCCTCAGCCAACGCTTCGCATCTATGCATTATGTTTGCAGGTTCTCGACATGGACTCCTACCCCCCATTCTGCGAGTCTGGAACCTGCACGAATTGTATGCCATTTCCAGAGACACTTACGAGCCCAATACCACGCCAGAGAGCACACAAGAAGCGATGTTGAAGAATGTGCCCCCCAATGCCACCTACGATCAACTCGCCAAAGACATCAAATTTGTCATTGGTGTACATAATGACTCTCTCCTCTTTCTCAACCACGACGGCTGGATCTGCTCACTGAAATTCACCAGCCCGCAGGAAGAGAACCACTACACTCGTCACTTCTTCATACCCTTCCGGTACTACAACAGCGCGAGCTCACTGATTATACATGTCTCGTCCAAGGGCAATGTCATCGTCGCCTATAGGACGGAGGTAATCATATTTGCGGGAGGTCTGGACTTTGTCGAAAAAATTAGCTGGAAGGGTGACACAATCGTTACTAAGCTGTCCATGAAGTCCACGCTAGGGAGAGGAAGATCTGATCCCACTTCTTAACAAATGTGGGACAGATGCATTGAGTCACTCTGGGAAATGAGTCGCAACGTACTCTATGAGATGACTGATGATTATATATGATGATACGCTAATACGTTTGGCGAATGAATAGACATCTTTCCAAGATCAACGACACACATCCTACTCCATATATGATAACGTACAAGGTACCCTATTCCTAAACCCCCATCCCTCTAAACCTCCTTCCTCTTCTCCCCTTTCTCCCAAATAACCCTCATCAATCCTCTACACACTATTCTCACCTGCACGAGACTGGTATCTTGGAATTAAAAACCTCAGTCCTCGGGCCAACTATCAAACAAGAGCCGAAGAAGAGGAAAGTTCTCGTGCTGAAAGCGGCATCAGTAATTTCCTCAAGCTACGCGATATCATCCTTCAACTGGTGGAGGCGCAGTAGACCAGAACCGATGATGCTACTGGCCAAGCATAAGTCTTGCGTAACTCTAGCCCATGGGGTCCAGTTAGAAAGCGATGGCGTAATATCTAGCGATTCAGCGAATGAATCCTTGCTGTGCTCGCAACAAAGAGGCCTCTATGCCTCATCCGCTTCGGAGGCCAACTTCTCCTCAGGCTGAAATATCGAGAGACGTCTCACTGTATCTTATAATATTTTTGGGACTGCAGGGGCTATTATGGCATCTATAGATGACTGTGGGAGTGGTGTGTATTTGAGCATAGTGTTGCTATTTCAGCGATAGGCCTCCGATTAGATGGGATTTCTTGAATGTGTTTGGGTTTATCAAAATTGGCTGTTTTCCGTTGTGGAGATGGCTTGATTCTTGGCGAGAGGAAGGTGGGATTGAGGAGCATGATGCAACATATTGCACGAGGGC
>JAABUW010004702.1_pt1 | contig 18336 bp, 14 predicted proteins | sample 5560081 | NCBI WGS metagenome assembly JAABUW01 (sample SAMN10711882, study PRJNA513363) | rock metagenome | isolation source: Antarctica rocks | place: Antarctica: Victoria Land, Knobhead sud | reverse complement strand
AGACTGGACCAAACTCGAATTCAGCAACGACGGCAAATCCCTCCTCATCGGCACTGCCCTCCCCACCGGCCACCTCCTCCTCGACGCCTTCTCCGGCGACCTCCTCGTCTACCTCTCCCTTCCCCCTACCCACCCCAACCAACCCCACCAACCCCCCCGCGCCCCCCCCGGTTCTCCCGGCCCCCTCAGCCAAGGCGACCTCACCTTCAGCGCCGATGGCCGCTACATCCTCGGTAGCTCAGGCCTTGATCACGACGCGCTGGTCTGGGACACGCACGCGCCCGTGGACAAGGACACGAAGACCCTGACGCCCATGTGCGGGCTGCCGTGCAAGACGCGGTGGAGCGTTGGGGGCTGGAATCCGAGGTTTAATATGTGCGCGAGTGGGGACCGCGAGGTCGTGTTTTGGCTGCCGGATGAGCATGTGGGGATGAAGCCGGTTTGATGAGTTTTGGGGGGGGGGGCAAGATTAGGGGGGAGAGATTAAGGAGGTGGGCGAGGTGAGGTGAGGCAGAGACGGAGATGCGTTTGTGGCATGGCGATTAAAACAAGTCGAATAGGTCACCTCTGAAGGCACACCCTACCGTTGAAAAAGGTAAACCCAGATACAAAGAACCCTCAACTCAACCTAGACGGGCATGCCGCAAACCCTTCCATCCCACATTACTACATCGCTATATAGCCAGAAACCATCCAATCCATCGTCTCCAACCGCCATTTCTAGATACACCCGTAGATATACAGACATATCATACCAAGGCTACCCATTTCACTATCCCCCCCCCCCAAAGTCCCCACCCATATATCTCCAAACCCCACATGAGCGCCACAATCCCATTTATACACAGAAACCCCTCCTTCCCCCCTTTCCCCACACCCCCCACACCCCACAACATCTCCCCTCCAGCGACATCACACACCCTCCCCACACTCCCCGCACTCAACCCTCCTCCCAACCCCCCTTCCCACAACCTTAAACCTCCTCCCCCCACACCTCCGACACCTAACCTCCTCGCCCTCGCTCCCATCCTCGCTGCTCAGCGCAGACACGGTACTGACCTCGCGCGCAATCGGGACGCCGAGTCTTTCTACCCCAGCCGCAGTGACGGCGGAGGAGGTGTTACCGTTGTCGCCATGTTGGCTGGCGGTGCTGGAGGCCGTGGTGGCGCTGGCATCGATGCTCGTGCCGCGCGACACGTCGTCGCCGCTGGGTTGGAGATGCGCGGTGGCAGCGTTGGCCTGGGCGCGGTAGAGGCCTTTGTTCCAGAACATGTAGCACTGTTCGCCATAGAGCATGAGCGGGTCGCCGTCCGCGTCCGGCATCGGGATTTGCGAGTACGGTTTTCTATTCGCGTCAAGCTCGGACGTGGCTTTTGAGTCTGGGGACGAGCGGTCGAGACTTGGTGGCGGGGAGGTGGTGGAAATGGACGGGGTGTTAGGGGCCGAAGCTCTGGGATGGCTAGTTGGCGGTGCGGGGGCGTTGGGTTTGTTGAAAGAGGCTACAGAGGCTTGACCGAGCGATTTGCGAGGAGACATGCTGCGGGGCGCGAGGCGGATATTGTCGAGACTGTTGTTGTTGTTCGTGATTGATTGGCGCCAGCTCAAGATGCGGTCAGAGCTCGGCTGATGAGAGTGTAGCGAGTTCCTTCTCGAGCTCTTACTATTGCGCGTCGCGGTAGAGTTGGTGCGGCCGAGCATTTTCTTCGAAAAACCTGGGTCGCTGCGAAAGCGTTTCTGGTACGCACAGTCCTGGCGGAAGACCTTGATGTGGCCCATATAGTCTGCGGTAACGATGATGTTGCCGTCTGGATGCGTGCAGCGGGCGATATAGGCGGGGGTTTCTTCTGGTTTTGTTGGGGAGCGGTCGAAGTCCATGGTTGCGGGGGTAATTGGAGGGAAGCCTAAGTCTGGAGTGTGGTCGTTCTCGGTTGGAGGTTGGGAAGAGGTGTGAGATTGGGCGCGGCTAATGAGAGTAACCGGAGGAGGGTTGCAGAGATCGTAGAGGGGGTCCCCGGATGTGCTGAGAAGCTGTCTAGTTTTCATTGGCGCCATGACGGCGGTGGTGATGATTGCGGAGTGGGCTTCGAACATTTCGACTGGTCGCTTGTCTTTGTCTGTTTCTGGAGGCCCGGTGGACCAGATGTAGGCTTTTCGATCTTCGCTGCCGCATATCACGTACCGAGCATCGTCACTAAATGATGCGTGTATCTGACTGCAGGAGTTTTCATTGCCTTTGAGCTTAACTTCCAGGCCTTTGTCCCTCAAGTTATAAATTCTTACCCGGGAGTCATTACTGGTAATTAACAGTTTGACCTCACCGTTCGGATCGTCCGGTGGGTAATTTATAGCTTTTATCCCGGTGACTTTGCTTCCCTTTGCGTTTTTGCCATGCGCTGATCGGACATGAATCTGTGTCTGATACTTCAATCCTTCGGTTTCGTAAAAGAGACAAAGCCCATTGAGACAACCTGCGATTGCGGTTTTCCCGTCTGGAGAAAAGGCAACGGCAGTGATTAGATCAGGGAGTTGGTTCCAGAACGCAACGCTTTTATCTGGTATGCTCCATAGACGGAGCTTTGAATCGAGAGATCCTGCGAGGAAAAACCGATCGTCACGTGGGTGAAACTGGATGGATGTGACGAAATCGCTATGCTTGAAGCAGCATAAACATTCGGTTCGGGAGACATGCCAAAGCCGCACAGTCTTGTCCATCGAGGAAGATAAAAGGAAGTTGTTCTGGAACGATTAGAACCGTGATGGTAACAATCCAGATCAGGTACCGCGTACCTTACTCCAGCTCAGATCCAATATACTTGCTGTGTGGCCCCCATACTCCTGTACCGTTTTGGTCTTGAAGACCGGAGCATTCAGACGCATACTCTCTCCCTCCTTTCCTGCTGCATCTTCTTCCGTCTCGTGGGCACGACGATCTTCTGCAGTAGAGATGGCTTGCCATACTCGGACAGCATAGTCTTGGCCACCGGCTGCAAGATATTTTCCATCCTTTGAAAATTCCATCGCCCAGACTGCATTGCCTTCCTTTTTAGGATCTGCAGCTTTTAGCGCTGCCCCATTCTTGACCAGCCTCCCTCCAGCTTGAGCGATCTCCAGTCCAGTTCTTCCTCTAAGCTCCTGCGCCAGGAACACCCGGTTGAAATCTTTTTCTCTCTTGCCATGTGAGCGAACCTTGATATACTTTGGTGGTGCAGGATATCGAGGTGTGAAGCCTATTGGCCGCGAAAAGACGTCTGCATCTGTGCCTTCGGTCCTTTTATCGCCAACTTCGGAGTCATCGTCATTCACATCCAGAGGCGTCTCTTTTTTCTTCGAACCAATTATGCGACTGAGGAACGAGGCACCTTTGCTGCATTGAAGAGTATTTGTCAGCTTCGCTACCGATACGCCGAAACCCACGACTGCTCAATGCGCTGCTCAAGCTAATGCACGGCGAGTTTTCCACCAGAAGAACCGTTCAAACCTTACCGTTTATCCCTTGAACTAGAACCAGAGGTTTCGGCACGTATATTTTGCTCCAGCGAGTCCCTTGTCCCTAGCGCTGCAGCTTCGGGAGCTCCGGAGTCACCGTCAGATACCACTCCATTCCGTAATTTGGGTGGAATTATGCTTTGTGTATGAGTGCGCTTGAGAAGATACTGTATGTGGATGTAGAATCAGTTATACTGTGGTACGGCTGTTGGGCTGAGTTGGGTAAGACAGACATGCGACAAAGGATCAATGGCCGTCTGTGAGTCCGCTCTTCCTTCCATATTATGCCCGATTGGTTCTGCATGGTTGTTTGATAGGTTTCGAATAAGCTTGCTTGGGTAGCTCTTGCCATTCATTGCCAACCGAGCTGTAAGCCTTGATTAGCATCTCCGGCAAAGCATGGCATCAACCGTGTCATGGATGGTAATGAGAAACCCCACCTTCAGAGCCTCCGGTCTTCGGTCTCCCATCTTTTGCCCCATCTACAGTGTCTCTAGTCGGCGACGGCGCTGGTGAGTCTGGCTTGGTTCCATCTCGCGAATGCGATTTCAGAGGGCTGGTCTTAATGGAAGGGAGGGTATCTGCCATTGAGCGGCACGGCCCATCAATGGCCAACAAGTATCACAGCCGTGCTGCACTGGGGCTCATGGGTTCTCTCTAAGGATTGAAGGGCTCGACGTGGTTGTTCGGATGTTGGGTGAGTCTCTAGTCGGTATTGATCCGGCAGCGGTGGTCTGTCTACGACTGAAACGTACTAGCGCTGCAAGGCGAATGCAGCCACAATAGGTAGGTACCTTAGGTACTAAGGTAGAACCCTCGGCAGTGTGTGAAGCATAATATAAATAAATAGATACTAAGGCACCTCAAGGTATATGCGATTTCGTGTGCAGGTGTTTTGGCAGCAGTGGGCAAATAGATGTTGTAGATCATAAGTAGATGCTATATGCGAGTGGTGGATTTCAAGAAACTATATGTTAACGGGATGCCAAAGATCCTCCACATGGGGTATGCGGAAGATCACATCCCGTTTCTCTGGCTTTCGATGCAAGGCATCGCGCAATGATGCCGGATCGAATAAGAGCAATTGAGCGCCTCCCACCAACTCTCAAACGCCTCGCACACTCGGAGTTCTGACTATCCATAAAGGTTCTGAGAAGTTGGACACCTGACAGGAAGGGAGAAAGTTTAAAGACAAGTAGCGACATGCCATATAGGATGTCCAGATGTGTCGCTGTGTGGGTCAATCGCTTTCGAGATTCTGATAGGGCCATGGATGCTCTAGTAGTCGAGGAGAATGGCCAAATGTAGAAGTGTTTCGATGTATCCGATGCCTACCGTGAAACCATCCATGATGGAGTGGCTGCGTCGCTGATCCAATTCCGAAACCCAGAGGTCAATTTAGGGTTTCGAGAGTGGAACAATGGGGTCATAAAGGCTAGAAAACAGATGTTTGGTGTCTTGTCCAGCGGAGACCCGAATCGGACATTGTGGTTCTAGAAATACATGATCTGTCAGAGTGCCTTGTTCGTGTTGATCCAGTCGTCTTGCCCAGAGCTGATCTCCGAATCTTAGGAATTAAAAAGTATGTCAAGGCTTTGGGTATAACATGAAACACGATATCGATAGGAAAGAATGTTAAACGGAGTCCAGATCGGAATCTGGAACATGGCCGTGGAGGCTGAATTTGCCTTAAAAGCAACGAGGCAACCAGGTGTGAAAGACTTGATTCGAGGGCATCGTGGTAGTTAAAGATGTGGAAGATCTATGATGCCTGTAAATTGTAATGCAATCAACTCACGACCAGGCACTGCATGATAGCAATTCGCGATGAATTTCAACTCGTCGACTGTATTAATGCTGACCCATGCAGATGTCGACACCCAAGTAAAGCAAGGTACTCTCTAGTCGCGATACTACTACCTTACTGCATCATGCATGTGCCTCGGCAGCATAGCTTGCAGTCTTAGCCTTTCAGTCCGGGGAAGCGCCAGCGCCATGGAAAACAAGTCCGCGCAGCAGCAGCTGCAGCTGAACGGCTTGAATGCTGATCATTTTCAGGATGCCTTTATGCATAATGCACGGTGGTGTCCAGGGACGTGGAAGCGAGACCACTGGTGCCCGGAAGGTAGTCACTCAGTAGTCAGTACTTCGTACCGTAGTTGAATGTCGGAAGAAACATAGCAGCCTTGCCTCACACTAGTATTGCCACGCGTGCTTCGTTGGTTCGTAGGATGGGCAGTCTGTCAGTACTTCGTAAGTATTCCGTATATCTGCGGTTATTGTTGTTTGTAAAGACACTGACGTCGCATCTTCGTAGAAAGAGAAAGAGAAAGAGAAAGAGGTCGACGAGGTCATCGACGACTTGATCTTACCGAATAGCCGAGTTACAGTACTACAGTACGTACGGAACGAGAGGGTCGCCATTTCCGATGGAAATTGCCTTTACGCTTAAATAGCATGTATGAAAAAGTATTTACTGTGATGTATTGTTCAGTACGATCATTTGCAGTGAATTTGAGGTTGCTGCGGTGAATCATGAGGTTGACCCTGAACATAAGTTTGTTTCTATCGCATCTTTCAAACGTAACTTTTACAACAACTCTTTCGATAAGTTCTTACAGATCTATCTGTACAGACCTTCGCTTCTATGTATCACTATGTACTGATGTTCACTTGAGCTTGCAGCTTTGTGCAAGTGTTTATCTTTCTTTTCTATAACTGTACTGAATTGTACAGTTCTTACGTGAAAGCTTCAAGACAGTTAACAGTAATTGCAAAGCTTTGCTTTCTACAGCTTTGAAATTTTCAAAGATTTTCTTGACTTTTAAATTTTAGAAGACTTTGTAGAGATGTATAAAGATGTACTGATCTACTCAGGTCAAATGCTAACTTCTTTCATTCTGTTCAAGTCTTTACACATCTGATTAAACATGTAGTCTATCTGTATTGATTCTGTGTGATATCGCGCAGACAGTTTCGTGTTTTTTCAACTCTTAAAACTGATCTGTATCAAGATGTGTACAGCTTTACTAATCAATACAAGTTTTCTAGAAAAGTCTATGACTGAACAAATTCTTTCATAATCATACTTTAACATTACAAATCTGTACAATCGTGCAAATGACTCATAATGATGTCTCAGACATTGAAGCTCTCATTGAAAGCGATAACGACTCGTACACACTTGCTTTTCACATCAATATCAAGGCGAGACTGTCTACAAGTGAGAAGCATGAAGTTCTTGTAAGAGTTGAACAGAAATGTGCAGAATCATTCTGCTCGATCAAGACTGTACAGCTTGTAGCACAGTCATTATTGCAAGATATTGATCTGCAAAGCAACTGAATGAACAAAAATGTCGAGTTATACATATGTACAGATTTATACTGATGTGCATTGAATATTGTTAATCTGTACAGAACTGAAAGCGAAAGTATATCTTTCAAAGCATAATTTTGCAGAGTCATGTCAAACTGTTTCATAAAAGAACAGATGCATGTAAGTCATGCATCAATGATTTTGACATGTTTCGTTTCTGTCAATTCTTTCTCAAGCTGTGTCAGAGAATATGTACTTCGTGCTTGACATCAAAGAAGAGAATTGATCGATGCAGTCTTGTATCAAATATGTACAATCTTTGTACAAAAAAGTTTGATAATGTATTAATCTGTACAGACATAATCAAAGCAGAGAGCAAATGTATCAAAAAGAAGATGCTCAAAAAGAGCAAGTTCAAGAATGCACATGATTGCATGAAATTTAAATCAAGCAGTAAGAACTCATATCAATAATGAAAAGACTTTACTAATCTGTACAGTCTCTACGAAAAAGCGTAAGATATCTGAATTTAATGATGATGAATTCAGCTCAATCTTTGATCTGTTCAGACAACTTTTCGATGTGTATGATCTTCTTGCAGATCAAGCATTAATCATTGCAGAAGCTTTACGCATGATAGAAGTTCTATTTGAAAGTTTTGAGAAGAAGTATAATTTCAAAGATGAGTAGTAAGAGTCTGTGCAGATAATTACGTCAATGCGTAGCAGTAAATTGCGTCAATGCGCAGCAGTAGCTAGCTCATAAAGCTCTGTAGTTAGTCAAAAAGCTCAATGCAAAGAGCACACAGACTTGTAATTACTTGTGTTGTAATGTAATGTAGTCAGTGCTGAGCTGTAAAAAAACAAATTCAACGTAACAGTGATTTAATTCTAAATACAGAACTCAAAACTACAGTTCAATCACACTTATAACAACAAAATCTCTGAATAAACTACATTATCAGTACATTGATTCTTAAAAGAATGAATCAAAATTGATAATCTTCATACATTTGTAACTCTAGACAGTGCAACATATAACTGATCATGATTGAAACAGAACAAAGAAAGATTTATGTTTATAATCAACAGCGATTGCTTTTGCGTAAACTGATCGCGTCAAGTTGAGTCATCGAGATTGAGTCAAGTTCTCAACTTGTCAAGACTCGATTCAAGTCAGAATTCTTGACTTGAGTATTTGAGTCAAGTTGAGATGTTTGACTTAAGTATTCAAGTCGAGTCAGAGAGTTGAAATCAAGTATCGACTCAAAATTCTCGATTCGACTCGTCAAGACATGAAGATAGATAGATAGATATTCTATTATGACTCTCTATTATAACTTTCTATCATGACTTTCTATTAAATAGCCTTCATGTTTCTCTATCATAGCTTCTCTTCATGACTCTTCTTCATGACTTCTCTTCATAACTTTTCTTCATGACTTTTCTTCATGACTTTTCTTCATAACTTTCTACCATGTTTTCCTATCATAGCTTCTCTTCATAGCTCTCTATCATGTTTTTCTATCATAGCTTCTCTTCATGACTTTTCTTCATGACTCTTCTTCATGACTTTTCTTCATGACTCTTCTTCATGACTCTCTATCAAATGATCTTTATAGTCTTCTTCATGACTTTCTATCATAACTCTCTATCATAGTCTTCTATCAAAGCTTTCTATCAAATGATCTTCATGTTTTTCTTCATGTTCTTCTTTATGACTTTCTATCAAAAAGATAATGCAAAAAGGTAATGCAAAGATGAAAAACCGGAAAAATTTCTATATTTAGCTCTCTTGATGTTATATTCAATTGCTTGATGAGTCGAGTCAAGTCAGCGAGTTCTGACTTGACTTGAGATCAATATCAAGTTGAGTCAAGATGTTTGACTCGAGTATTTGAGTCGAGTCGAGATGTTCAATTCAAGTACTTGAGTTGAATCAAGATGTAGATATGAAAACTTGACTCAACGATCAATCTACTCTTGCAACTTGTTAATTGTCATTGCGAAGCAAAGATGAATAGAAAACTGCTTGCGCGATAAAATTCACGAATAGTCGTCTTTCTTATTGATTAACTTAATTCTCGAAATCAATTGTATGTTTTTGTCAAACTCATTTTTCAAGATGCAATCTTCAATACAGTCTTGATGCAGATGTGTAATAATCAATCAAGTTTTATTACACATTTTCTCATGTAAATGCAGATTACATAGTAACATAATCGAAGCTTTTATCTTGAGATACATCTGTGATAAGAGAAATTCAGAGAGTTCAAGAGTCTGCAAATACTTCGTACTGATATTCTCAGTCTTCTTGACATCATTGTTTTCAATTGTATCAATCAACGTGAACAGTTGTGTAAACTTGAAAAAGTCGTTCATGATCTGTTGATTTAACAGATTAACAAAGTCGTTGTAAGAACACAGTATAACTCTGTTCTTGAAGAAATTCAAAGATGTATGAGCTTGTGCAAGATCGTGCAAAGAATATACATGATCAATAAATGATTGTGATATTTCATAATAATTGATGATCATGAATGATAAAGATCTGACATCATATAAATCGAAATCATATGACATACAATCAATTCACTCGACAAATTGTTGATTGTTCAGACTTGATCGAATTCGCATGTTTTGATGCAGTTTCAGCACAGTTAAATGATTTCAGATTCAAAAGCTGCAAATGCTGACATTGATTTGCGCTGATCGATTTTCTCATGAAATCACGAAAGTGATTTATGCAAAGTTTTCATCAAGAATTGCAGATATTTCATTAAATACATCGCTGAACTGCAGAATGTCACATAAAAATGCATTGATGATCATGAAGTTGTGCTTGTGCTGCATAGAAATCTCATTTCATATGATCAAAATCATGCATTTCAGTAAATTGACAAGCTTTGAGCATGCAATGATGAAACAAATGAATGTGTCATGACAAATGATGAGAATCTTGAAATGAAAATGTAATGTTCTTTCATTGAACAGTAACTGAGCTGCAATGCTCATGAAGATCATACACAGAATGATCTTTGTCTGCGCTTGAAAGTGATGACATAAACACTCATATAGAAATGTCTTTTTGATGTCTGCAGAGTCATGAATGAAAAAATGTACAGTCTTGAGCGAGTCTGCAATGATTGAAACAATACTGTTCAAGAATTGATGCTGTTTCTCATTTAATTGAGCAATCTTTGCATCTCATAATTTGATCTATTCAATCTGATCATACTCAAGCTCTGTGAAAATCAGAGAAGAAACAATATTATTGAATCAATTCAAGATCAATGCAGACAGACTAAAATCTGCAAGAGTTTTATCATGTTGTTGCAGCATCTTTGCAATCAGATATAACTCATAATTAAGATGTGAATTCTTGAAATCAATTGATATGAAAGAAAATTCATGCATATGACGAGGTAAATCATTGCAGAGATCGACATGAAATCTCTTTCATAATGCACATGAATCTGCAAGATCACTGTGCATCAGAGCAATCATGAACAGACTTCGTAAAGATGAATTCGTAGAGAAACGTATGATTTCAATGAAACAACTAATTCACTCATCATCATCTTCAAGCAGACGCAAAGCAGTACAGACGAAGCGATAAGTGAGATGCAGTACTTCGTCAACAGTGCGTATATCATCAAAGCTTTGAGCGTCTCATACAGTTGTTAAAAGAAGTTGTAGATAATGTTTTTCTCTCTGCATTGAGATGAAATGATACATATGATTAATTGTCGTATCTTGTTGTCTTGATGTTCAGCGTCGTTGTTCTCTTTTCAACTGATAGATGTAATGAGTTGAAAACTCTTGATACAGAAGTGCATGTTCATTCAAATGTTGTTGATTATATTGAAATCATGCAGTAAGCGTTGTTTCAATCTTGTTCAGAATGATTTGTATTTGTTTCGCTGTGACATTCTTTGAAAAATACATCAATTGCTCATCAGAAAGATGCATGATCAAACGCGTAATGAAAGAATTCTTGATATGACTGCAAAACTTGAACAGATTTCACGCAGTCTGATTTAAAGAAATATAACTGTTACGAAGCATGTCGACGTTGAATAGAATCTAGTCAATAGACTCTAGAGATTTCAATATGTGAACAAGAAACAGCAATGTTTTGAATTGAAATATGCTGAAACATTTCATCTATTCGAGCTCTAGCAAATTGACTACTTCGCTTCTTTGTTCGCTTTACTATAAATACAGCTTGAAACTGTCTTCTTTCTTCTGTATTCTTAGTTTTCTAGTTAGAGCTATCTTTATTGATCAAACATTCTATTCAGCTACGCACTATCTCGCTGCAGTGTGATTAAATTCTAGGCATGATTTCAATAATAATGATCATTCAAGTGATGCATGATCTTGTTCAAGTTGTTTTTTAACTTCATGATTGTTTAATCTTCTTCTTTGTACATGTATTTGTGAATGTACTTGATGATCTGTATAGACTTGCAGATTTCAACATTAATATGCGCATTATACTTACAAGTCAGATAAGAATTGTATGACATCATTTATGTGTTATTCAGATGAACATCTCTATCATTCACATGTTTCATTCAGATATGATCATTCTGACATCTTCTGTACAGAGAATAATCATTGAGCTGAATCATGATTTCGATTTGATACAACTTTGAAAACTTCTTTTTACAGACTCGTTCAAAATCTTTCAAATTATCTTTCATGCATGACGCAGAAGAATTTCAAACGTTGCAAGAATCATGCATCAGTTGACTCTCAATAATGCGTCGTAAAGATTCATTCAGATCGATATTGAGATTTGAAAGCTCTGCACAGATCAGTTCATTCACGCAAGCTTGTTTAAGAAAGTTATTCTCTTGATGCAGAAACAGTAAGATATGTATATGAGATAAATCGCGTTTCTGATACTTAATAGTTCATATGATGTCAAGATATTGATTGTACTGAGTTTTAAAATTCTGCAATAAAGTCTTTATCTTCTCATGAAAGACTTGCGTGATCATATTCAATTGATTCTCGACTTTCTGATTCAATTCAAGTGCAGCGATAATTTCAGATCAGTGCAAGTTTGCAATACATGTTACAAACATGATAGACTTTTTGAAATGACGAGCAATGATCATGAAATTCTGATACAGCTGCTGCATTCATCTGTCTTTCTCTATGTAGCTTGATGACAGTATAATTCAATAATTTATAAGCTTGAAGTCATCATTCTTTCTAGTAATTGCATCTGCAAGATCTTTGTAAAGATCTGCGTGAATAATCTTCTGATTATTGTAATGATTGTTTCTTTAACAACACAAGATATATACAGAGATCAAACAGTAATCACTATTACTAGACTTGAGATTTGAAGATAGTTGAGACAATAATATGTATTGACTGCTTACATGAGTTGAGCACGAAGCTTCTATCTAAGAAAACGATCATCATTATATATGTTACAATTCTAGTCTTCGTCTATTCTTCGTCTAGTCTTCATCTGATTTCATTCTGATCAAGTCTAGCACAGAACTGAGAAACATATATATAAGAATCGAGTTCTTTTCTGTAGATACTTTTCTTTCTTAGCATTTATTTATTAGTTAAATGACACTCATATGACTCGCTCTATGCTGATTTCTAACAGTAGATAAATGCTAATCAACTACTCTGCTATCAACATGTAGACGATACGAAATAACCTACTTCGTTCATTCAGAAAATTCGCAAGAAATTCTTCGAATTACTTTCATCAAAACACATCTTCAAATTTACTCAAATTTACTCAAATTTACCAAACCAACCACTTAATCTTCTCACAATCTACCTATCTTTACCTTCAATCTCTCACAATGACATGTGACTTTGAATCAGTCAAATCACGAACAGCTCATCTGCTTAAAAGCATTGCTAATAGACGAGTTTTTCTTATTTCTTTCGATGCTTCAGCGAGATTTCAGAATGTCGCTATCTCATGAAACATCAACATAAGTCAACAACTTCATCAATGAGCTATTGATCAGTCAGATGAGATCATCAAGATGCTGATCAAGCTAAGAGATCAACGAAACATGACTTTGAAACTCAACGAGCAATGAATCAATGTTCAAGTCAATCACATCAAGAGACTTGATGAGTTAAAGATCAATCAAATGACAATAAACACTCAAGAAGAGACTATCATTAAACTACGAGAGAAAGTCTTAAGTCTAAAAAAGAAACAGCGTTCAGTGAATCAGTCTCAATCTCATCAGTCTACTGAATCTCAAGTTTCTACGAAATCTCTATCTCGTCAATCTATCGAGAATCATACTTGACGTGAGTTGTTCACTTTATTCAATAATGATCATCACAAGTCTTTCAAGTTTTTGAACTCATTTATATTCATCGACGAAGATGAATTAACATAAGATAGCTGAAGAATCAAGATGAACGACAAGCTTCAGACAAATGTCGATCACTTCGATAATGAGAATATCTGTATTGTCTATGTGATATCTAGACTAGAAGATGATGCTGCTGAACATATCTTCGCTTGACGTTGTCATGATGCTTTGCATTCTTACATCTTGATCTACGAGCTATTTAAGCATCTGAAAGAAATATACGATGAACTAAATAGAAATCGAAAGTGTCGTCGCAAGTACAACGTTCTGAGACAAACAGACAAGCTCTTCAACGTCTTCTACTTCGACTTTATGAAGCTATTCAGCTATCTAGACTACGATGATTGCATTCTGATGAACGATCTTCAGAATAAGATCAACAATCGTTTGCAGAATGCTTTGTCAGTATGCTTCGAAGACTTCGCTTCACTTCATCGTCTCAAGATCTTTCTTCAAGATGTGAATAATAAACAGCAAGTCAACTATCAGCTACGCAGTCAGCTTTGCACTGTCACTGTCAAAGTCACTGTCATATCTGATAAATGCATTGCTACTTCATTGTCAGTGATGACTTTGATAATCGATTATGTTAAGTCTATTTTCTCTTTTATCTCTGAGTCAGCAAGATCATCTATCATCTGCTATACTTGCAAGATTTCGAGTCATTTGTTCAAGAATTGCTCTCAGAACAAGATCAACACTTCTGCATCTTGTGCATTCACTCTTCGTCTACATGAAATCGTCATTTCGAAGAATAAGAAGAATGAGAAAATGTTTTCTTTTGAAGATAGCGAGGCAAAAAACTAGAGACTTTCATCAAAGACGTGATGAAAGAAATGTTAATTTCTTCAACGATAAGCATGTCAGATGACTCTTTTGCTTCTGAATCTTTGACTACTGAATGTGTACTTTCTAGCAATAAAATTAGTTACTCATTGAAGTCATTGATAGACATCGAAGCTGCTGACTATTCGTTCATTGATGAAGTGATCGCGCAAATTGTTTGTGATCAGTTGCAAATCGAGTCTCTGACTTTGATCAAGACGAAGTCAATTCGAGAATTCAACAATCACTATGCTAAGAAACTCATTATTTATGTCATCTATTCAAACCTGACTGTTCAAGATCATATGATTGACACAGCTTCTATGTTGATCACTCGATTAGATCAACATCAAATAATTCTTGAAAAAACCTGAATGAACAAAATCGATCTAGTAATTGATATGCAAATCGATTTTCTTCGATTTTCAAATTTCACTCTCAATTCAAAATCGATTGTTCTACTCACAAGCAATAAGACAACTACGAAGCAGAAGAGTTTGACTTCTACTCATATACTGAAGAGATCTTTCACTATCTTTCAACTCAGTCTGAAATCACTCTCTTTCAGTCAGTTCAATGAGAAGTCAGTTAAACTAATTAAACAGTTAAAATCGCGTGACGCGACTTTAACTAACGTCAAAATCTCTAAATCGACGTCAGATTCAACAAACATAGCAATGTTAAAGACAGCAACATATAGAATGTTAGTCAAATGATCAGACATCAAGATCTTTGCTGTTATCATCTTGAAAATCGATTGACTCATAACTACAGTTGAAAACAAGTCTGAAGAAGTGAATCTGCATGAGCTTTCTCATGCTGAGACTCTTGAGCAAGTCAAGATCAAGCTTCTTTCTGAATATCACGACTATCTAGATGTTTTCGATCGAGCAATGATCGATCAGCTATCATCACATTGTTTCTACAATCACAAAATTGAGTTGATTAATGAAGAAACACTTTTGCGAAGCAGACTATATCAGATGTTTGATCACAAGCTTCAGAAGATAAAGAAGTATCTGATCAAACATCTGAACAAAGAATTTATTTTCTTCAGCTTTGCATCATACGTCTCGCTTATCTTGTTCGCTGAAAAGAAAGACGAAAGTCTGCATTTCTGCGTTGATTACAGAAAGCTCAATGCTTTGACCAAATGAGATCACTACTCTTTGTCATTGATAGACGAGACTTTCACTTATATACAAGAAAGCAAGTATCTGACTCAATTGAACATCATTGTCGCGTTCAACAAGCTATGCATGCACTCAAATAGCGAAGATTTGACTATCTTTATTATCTTCTTCGACTCATACAAATATCATGTAATGCTTTTCAAATTAATCAACGAATCGACGTTCTATCAACACTATATGAACGACGTATTGTTTGAATATCTACATCAGTTTTGTCAGATCTATCTAAATGACATTATTATTTACAGCAAGATCTTGAAGAAACACAAGCGACATGTATGATTGATCTTGAATAGACTACGAGAAGCTGATCTACAGATAGACATTGATAAATGCGAGTTTCATGTTCAGAAAATCATCTTTTTAGAACTTTTGATGTCAATCAAGAAACTTAAAATGAATTCACGAAAGATGCAAGCAGTCGTTGATTGATCTACACTCAATAATCTCACTCAGATGCAGTTCTTCATTGACTTCTGCAATTTCTATCGACGCTTCATCAAGAACTTTTCGAAGATTGTTCATTCAATGATTCAACTTACTCAAAAGAAGATCATATTTGAATGAAATGAAGTCTGTCAAACTGCATTCGATCACATGAAGAGATGTATGACTGAGACTTTTATACTTCGTCACTTTGATCAGACTTGCGATTTCATTCTTGAAATTAACTCATTCAACTACGTCAACGATGAAGTTCTGTTTCAATATGATGATGAAGATGTTCTACATTCAATTGTCTTTTATAGCAAGAACATGTCTTCTGCTGAATGCAACTACGAGATATATGATAAGAAACTGCTGATCATAATTCGAGCTTTTGAACATTGATGATTCAAACTGAAGCTGATCGACATTTCTATCAAGATGTTCATCGATCATCAAGCGCTCACCTCATTGATGAAAGACAAGAAGCTGAGTCAACGACAGATGCGCTGAATTCAGAAGTTAGCTGACTTCAACTTCAAGATAATGTATCAATCTGATAAACAGAACATTAAGATCAATGCATTAACTTGTTGAGCTGACTTCGTGCCTAGAGATTTCGACGATGAACGCGTTTGATATCAAAGAACTACTATTCTGACATCGAATTGAATGTGTTAGAATCATGTCTAGAGCAAGTCATAAAGATACAGGTAAACGAAGAGTAAATCAGGTAAACGAGAATTCAAAGCTAAAGAGCGAGGTCTATGAGGTGCAAAGACTATATGTACAGAGAGAAGATGAGCGCTAGGCTCAATAGAGTCTAGGCTCGCTCAAAGAACATGCGTCTCAGTAGAAGACTGAGCACGCTCGTAACAGAATGAAGATCGTTGATCTAGAGAAGAATAACGATCAATCAATCTATAGACAAGTTCTTGACGCGAATGAAATCGACGAGAATTGTACGCTACTTCGCGAAGCAATAGCAAGAGACGAAGCACAATATGAAGATATCAAATTGAAGAATTGTCGAACTTAGAATGAAATCTTGTTTCATGATAGTCAGCTATTAGTCTCGTTCAACGAACTTCTACAAATGAATCTGATTCGTGAGATACACGATCAATCATCGATTGATCATTCTGAAATTCTTAGAACAGTGAAGATCATAAAGCGAAATTACTATTGATCTTCTATGCGAAAAACGATGAATCGATATATTCAAAACTGCTACGTGTGTCAACGTTCAAAGACATCAAGAAATAAATCAAATGACTTGCTTCAACCTCTATCTATATCTGAACAGCGATGGCAGAACATAGTCATGAACTTCATTATCGACCTATCTGATTCATACAGCTACAACGCTATTCTGACTGTCATCTGCAGATTGTTAAAAGAAAGACATTATATCTCTTGCATCACTGATGATGAATGTATCACAGTCGAAAAGACAGCTGAAATGTTGCTTCAATGAGTATATCAAACTCATGATCTACCAAGCTTCATTGTATTCGATCGAGATTCTCAGTTCATCTTCATTCTTTGAAAGTCTCTTTGCAAACGACTGAGCATTTCTCTTCGATTGTTCATCGTCTATCACCCTCAGATCGACGATCAAAGCGAACGAGTCAATCAGAATGTCGAGCGATATCTTCGTTTCTTCTGTTCATACATGCAGAACGACTGGTTCAAGTGACTACTCATGATCGAGTTTGTCGACAATAACGTCTTGTCTTCAGTCATCTTCTTGACTCTCTTCTTCATGAACAAGAACTTTCATTCTCGTATGAGCTTCGACCTCGACATCATCGAGTATGAAAGCATTCGCGAACGCCTGCAGATCGCTCAAGCCGAAAATATATTCGATCACATGAATAAGACACTGATCTTCGCTCGCGAAGCTCTGATCAAAACACGAAAACAAATGATGAATCAAGCTAACAAGCATAGAAAGAAAGTCAATTACGAGATCGAATCAAAGATGTTTCTGAATGAACGAAACATCATTACAGCGAGACTCTTCAAGAAATTGAATGACAAGATGCTCAACTCTTTTCAGATCACAGATTCTGTTGACTCATTCTATAAGTTGAAACTATCAGAGACTATGCATATACATGACGTATTTCATTCAGAGCTTCTTCGTTCTGCCGTCGATGACTCTCTGCCTGATCAAAAGAATGAACCTTCGAAGTCAATAGTGGTAAACGATGAAGACGAATGGGAAATCGACGATATATTGAACTTTCGACGATATCGAAGACGACTTCAATATCGAGTCAAATGAAAGAGCTATGACAACGATCTCAACTGATATAACGCTGACGACGACGAGTTTATGAACGCTCAAGAGGTGATTGATGAATTTCATACCAGATATTCAAGAAAAGCGCACTAAGAAACAACATTCATGCGAACATGAATAGTCAAGAAGAGAGAGTAATGTTACGATTCTAGCCTTCGTCTATTCTTCGCCTAGCCTTCGCCTGGTTTCATCCTGATCGAGTCTAGCACAGAACTGAGAAACTGTTGGGACCGTGCCTAGAATCTAACCACACTGCAGCGAGGTAGTGCGTAGCTGAATAGAATGTTTGATCAATAGAGGTAGCTCTAACTAGGAAACTAAGAATACAGAAGGAAGAAGACGGTTCCGAGCTGTATCTATAGTAGAGCGAGCAAAGGGGCGAAGTAGCCGGTTTGCCAGGGCTC
>JAABUW010004701.1_pt1 | contig 18339 bp, 37 predicted proteins | sample 5560081 | NCBI WGS metagenome assembly JAABUW01 (sample SAMN10711882, study PRJNA513363) | rock metagenome | isolation source: Antarctica rocks | place: Antarctica: Victoria Land, Knobhead sud | reverse complement strand
ATCAAATGTAACACCCCCCCCCCCCCCCCCCCCCCCCTCCAGCCAGGATCAGATATTTTGCGATATTGTCAACATGGTTGTGTGACGGAAACAACGTCTTTCTGTGGAAAGAAGACATAGTTTGTATCATCATTTCCTGGCCAGTTCTATGGACTGTTCTTCTCCACCCCGCCCCACCCCATGCATGATCGAGACGACCAACAGATTGAACAGCATGTCCGTGGACCTTTTTGACATAAATAACAAAAAAGACGCACGGAAGCGCAGTGGCGATGTCAGAGGCCCAGGAGCAGAAGGAGGGCAGCGTCCCCCACAGCTGCAGCTCCAGCGCCCGGCATTTTTGCGCCTACGGCAGAGATGCAAGTCGTTGTCAGCTACAAGTGGCCTTCAGCCCGCGCCTCTTTGTCAGCCTGGCAATAGCACTGTGATGGAGTGCAAGTGACAGTCAAGGGTACTCAGCACTATTTCCAACCCACCCTGTGTTGATGTGCGGGGCCCGCCTTTTCGGCGGCGGCGGCCAGGCCGCCGCACACGCGGGCAGCAGGAAGGAGGTGCGTGCCCCAGTAGGCTAGGCTGGCGCCGCGCGTGTGCTGCCGCACCAGCGGCAGCAGCCAGGTGCGCGCCTCACCAGACCCGTTGATGCCCTTCAAACGAATTGCAAGTCAAGTGTGAAATTATGGAAAGACATCACCCTCTCGAGGGCGACTGACAGAATTCCTCAGCGGCAGCGCGTCAAACAACTGGATCCAGATGCAGCGCTGTCAAGGCAACTCACACACAGCAGTAGAAAGCTAGAGAACAGAATCGATTCGAAAGGAACAGAGCAAGGTGCACACTTCCTCGAGGCGCAGCGGCAGCGTGTCGAGCACCGCCTCCGGGCCCAGGCTGCCCACAGCGGCGCCGAGCGCCGACTCCGCCGCGCGCCGCGCGTCCACCAGGTCGTCTGCCACCTCCGCGTCCGCGGCGGCGGCGTCGCCCGCAATCTCGTCCAGGCGCGCCAGCAGCGGCGCGGCAAGCGGCGCGCCTGACGGCCCCAGCACCGCCAGCAGCTCCGTCGCGACTGCACAGCAAAACGAGTACTGTGAGACAAGGTGTCCGGCACAACGAACCAAACGCTGTTGGCACAACGTCTCCGACTGCCGTAAGAAACACGGCATGTGCATGGTTTGCAGAGCAAAGCGGCCACGTGAGCCCACAGCTGGCCGCGTTTCGTTTCTTTTGGGTACATGGACACGCTGAAGTCTGTACGCTCAAGGTCGCCGTGCTGTGCAGTGATGCACAAGGTACAGCGGGCAACGCGATGCAGGCCGGTGCAGACAGTGCTGCAGTGCGCACCAGCCATGGCGTGGGTCCAGGAGTCCTGGTGACGTGCGCTGAGGGCCGCTGTGATAGAACCCACGATCGTCTGCCCAGCAGACGGCCGAGCGTTTGGCAGCTTCGCCCGCGTGATGGCATCGCCCACCACCTGCAGAACAAAAGTTGTGCGAGTCAACCATCATGCCACTGCGAACGGCAAGAGGCATAGCTTGCTGATAATGGTATCTGACACGTCTGTGGCAGACCAAAAGGTCACAGCGCTGGCCCACCCTGATGGGAGTGCGATGACACGCAACGAGCTCAGTAGTAAGCTGTGCCACTTTCGGTCAACCAAGGGTGTCAGGGCGCAGGTGTGCGCTCACCTTTGCATCCAGGCAGGTGCGCAGGATGGACTGCAGCGCCTGGGCTGCGGCAAAGCGGACGCCTTCCTGCTCCGCCGACAGGAAGCTGGCCAGGACGGCAATGCCCTGCGCAAGCCGCAGCGCCGACTGGTTGGCGTCCAGCTCGTGCAGCCTGTGATTGTTATGGTAATTTCAGATCATGTCAAAGTGCCCGTGGCTGAGGGGCGAAGCTGTGCCGGGGTGACAACGATAAACTGCACTGGGTATGGCACCGCTCAACTGCCGAGGGCCTCACATAGGATAAGCGGCATCATAAAAAAGCTCAGGATTTGAAGTTTGGAGGGTTGAAACGAGTCTATCGAGTAAGACCGTCGCGGCGTGCACCTGGCAAAGCCGTCCTCGAGCAGGCGGGTGACGGAGAGCAGGATGTCGGCGTCCTTGCGGTCCCAGGCGCCCTCCTGCCCCAGCACCGCCGACAGCAGGTCGCCCAGGTCCCGCGGTCGCCACCTGCACCAGCACCAGGGTGTGTCAGTTCTGGGTGCCTTGACGAGCATCTGGGGAAGTGCTGTCACACGAGTATGCAGCACATCGGATACAGCAGGCAGGGTGCAGACCAAAGAGATGCCAAGTGCAGCTGGATGATGCCGGGCCACTTTTCGACGGCCTGAACTCGGTGCTCATGATGCGGCAAGCGAGAAGGTGGAGCAGCGTGCCTGACATCCTGAGCTGCCAGGGCGGCCGACAGTGCCGCCGTCGCGGAGCGGCTGAGGAAGCGCTGGTGCAGGTGGTACAGCTTCAGCAGCTGCTCGCAGACGGACATCACCACGGGCGCCGTCAGCAGCGGCAGCACCTGCGCATCAGAAAGACGGTTCATTTGATAAGCATTGGAAAGCAGGGAATCATCGCATGAATGGCAAAACAAGTCCTATGCACACCATTAGCATCGACTATGCAATCCCCCACAGTGCAGGAGTGCGAGCAGACAAAGCATCGCACCACATAGAGTAGCGTCAGCAGGTGCAGGGCGTCATCATTTCGGGAAAGGCAAAAGAAATCTTCTCACCATCTTGAGCAGCGTGAGCAGGTGCAGGGCGTCGTTGACGGTGCGGTGCAGTAGCGCCTCCGCCTCTGACTTCTTGGCGCTGCCAGACGCAGCTCTTGCAGCCGCCTCTGGCCCCGGCAGCACGCGGTTGCACACTGCGCGTAGTCAAGTCGAATCAGTGTCGAGCTGAGGCAGCATCGAAATGCCAATAATTGAATGTGAATGTGGAGGCTCGATCCACTCGTGAGAACAGATGTGGGTTCATGCCTCCATTGGATTTCCAAGGTGACCTGTCAACAAAGTCAGCTGTGGAGGTTGCTGAGGTGCTCACCTTGCAGTAGCGCCGCGCTGGCTGGCTGCAGCAATGCGGTCTGCTGCAGGGCGGCCAGCACCTGCACCAGGCCGTCATGGGCGCGCTTGCGGAGCTTTGGCCGGGGGCTGATGGCAAAGCCCAGCAGCAGCGAGAAAGGCCGCGCCGCCGAGGGCCAATCGGCCGGGTCTGCCGCGGCCAGCACGTGGCTGAGGCATGCCAGCGATGGCTTGAGCACGCCGCCCTGCATAAGAAATAATATTTGTTATAAGATGGAATGATTATATTGGTCACCGGGCTGGACTTGAGGCGGCGCCGTACAAGGCACGAAGTTCTGCATATCTGCATGGCTAGGGCAGTGGCACAGCGACTAGCAGTAGCACTCACAGTAGCACTCACATCCTCTTGGTTCTGCTCAATGACGGAGCACACGACGGCGGCGGCCGAGCTGAAGTTGGAGCGCAGGAAGGCCGCCGGCAGCCGCTCGAGCACAACTGCCAGCACGCTGCAGAGAGCTGCTGTCGCCTGCACTGCCACGCAGGACATCACTTTAGATTGCTGAGTTGATCATCGAGCATTCGTTGACGCAAAAGCATGCTCCTTTGCCGATGCACGCAAGGTGGTGGCGGCTCAGATGCCTTGCCTGCGGGCTACCCTGCGCGTCGCCTGTGGACAGCGACGACACCACCGCGGCGAACACCGATACCGGCGTCGGCTGCAGCTTTTGCGAGGTGATCACGTCGATGATGGCGGACAGCACCGCGACGATGTTCTGGCTTTCGGGCTGCTTAGAGTTGAGGTGCTTCGCCCTCAGCTGCTCCACGAACGAGGCCTGCGCCGGAGCCTCATGGAGCGCCTCGGCCTCCATGTCGGCGACTTTGACGGCGCGATCCGGGCTTGCAAACTGAGAATGCGGCACCATCAGCCGCCTCCAAAGACTCACGCACGGAAATCCCGTCGCGGGGGCGTTTGCAAACCCCCTTGCAGCACTTGGCCGATTTCGGCGTTTTGCACGGGCAATGCATCGCAGATGTCAATTGCACACAAGTCGAGACCCGTCAAACATCGCAGACAAGACTGGCAGCGATTCATCGAACAGCCTCTAGCATAGTCAGTGGCGTGTGCAACGGCAACAGTGTCCCGGGGTACAAAGGCAACACCACAGCAATCTCTTCCTGGTCGCCTGACGCCTCATGCTGCCATCGAGGGCGCTGTACGCGCGCAAATGTGAGTGGTCTGTGTCTTACCTGACATCATCGCCACACACTGAGAAATGAGAAGCTCCTGCATGACTTCTGCATGCTCCGCTTCAGAGCCGCGCACATCCGTGCACTGACAAACCAACAAGCTGTTAGGAAGTTCCTTCCGCTTGCAGTCTTTGACGTCGTCACAAAGCTTCCCGGCACCGGCGTGGGCGCGAAGGTGCAACGCAACACCTGGCCGCCGGAGAGCTACTGGACCGTCACGGCAGTCCGGCCGACTGTGGTGCGCCATTCGAGCGCGTCGACTGCTTCCCAATTGCTGACCTCTTGGTCGTCATACGTCAGAACGGACATTAGTGTCACCCTGCGCTGTGAGCTGTCTACATGCCATGACCTCCAAGCATGACTTACGGAGAATCGGGCTGAACAACAAAACAAGACGCCGGCATTGACCGCAGCACTCTGTCTGCAGGACGGCAATCACGGCAAGGCGTGGGGCATCTTCACGTGGAAGGGCGCCCCCAAGAACGAGCAGCCCACGCGCGTGCGCGGCACCTTGAAGCAGGTCTGGCGCCTGTTTGAGGACCCGTCGCCCAAGGTGCAGTGGCAACGGCTGCCATTGACTGCCACCAAGCAGCCGGCCAGCGCAGAGGTGCCGGCCTCAGAGGCCACTGTGGCATCATGAGGTGGTAACTTGCCAACAATATGGCGGCCGGATGCATGGTCGCTGTAATGAGAGGGAAGGCAGTGTGAATAGTGCGAGTTTGCACTGCGTTTTAAGTGACACAGCTAGCAGCTCTTTGACAAAGGGGGCCCCGCCAAGAGCTGGTGGACCGTGATGGTTCTGACGTGCACTAGGTGACGTTGAACAGCAAGCTCGAGCGTCAAGAGCAAAACGTCCTGGGCTTGCAGCGCTTGCCTTTGCGATGGGCACGACAATCAAGAACCTGAGCAGCCACTTTGTAAACCACACCCAATCTTCTCGAAACGCACACAACACGTCCTACTTGTGCTTCCGAGACACTGCCTTGATCTTGCTTTCGTAAAATTCTATGAGCTTGCGCGAGCAGTGCAGCCGCTGCTTCAGCGTCTCGTTCGACACTGCTGCCGTGTAGCCGTCCTCCCACTTCACTGTGATGTCCATGCCATCGTCATACTTCCGCGCGCCTGCGAAAGCACGACCGGGAAACCATGAGAAACGCTGTCACAGCATCAGGAGGAGTTTGCACGATGACCTGCGCCCGCCAAGCACTGTATGTGATGCAGACTCGATGAATGAGGTCGTGCCCACACCTGCTGTCGGACTGCTGTAGGCACCGCATTGACAATCCGCCTCTGATTGGACTACAAAGCCTGCTTGCCAAGAGATCAGCAAGCTTCTGCCAAGCGCCACGGCAACCCCTGCGCCAAGTGGTGCGGTGCGAACAGGCAGGCCCCAAACCCACCCACGATGCGAGCGGTGGCCCACTCCCGCGGCTGCAGATGCGTCCGCAGCTCCGCATCCAGCTCGTCCTCATCCTCCTCCTCACATTCCTCCACCTCCTCCACCTGAAACATGATTACAGGTGCAGAGCAAATGGATGCTGATTGACTGGAACAACATCTGCAACTTGTCAGTGTTACTACAAGTGAAAGGATTTGTACATTTGCAGGTGTTGTACTTTGCTAGAATTTCACCTCCTCTTGGCTGGCGTCATCGGAGCTGACAGAGATGGCGCGGGCAGCCGCTGCCGGCTTTGGCTGCTGCGCCGCGGCCGCCGGCACGCCAGCTGCGGGACCCGACGGCTGCTGCGTCGCCGGCGCATTTGCGGGGCGCTGCCCGCACTCGTTTTTCCTCGCCTGCTCGGCCAAATCGAATACGGAATCTTCAGCAGGCTGTCGCCCTGCCGCCGGGGCCGCCTCAGAGCCGCGGCCCGGCACCTGGGGCTGCGCTGGCGGCTGGGCGGCGGCGCCGTGGTTGAGCGGCTGCGGCGGAGGAGCCGCGGTCTGCTGTGCCGGCTGCGCCGCTGCAGCCTTGCCGCTGGCGGCTGCGGGCTGGGCGGCGGGCGCTGCCTGCCGCTGCGGCAATGCGTGGGCAGTCCTGCAGCAGGTGTCGTGCCAGGAGTGTAACGCAGCGAATGTCGTGTCAGAAGCACGACGCCAGTCGAGATCTGAGGGCGCTGAGAGGCGTAGGGTAGACTGACACCTCATTTGCTTTGTGCACATGTGACATGAGCTGCTTCAAGCCAAAGGCATTCATGGTGTACGCATCACCTGCTGGCCGTGGAGTTGGCAGCCTTGAGCCGGCAGCAGACCATAGCAGCCTCATTGCGTGACATGCCTGTGCGGGACACGATTGGAAGGTTTTGTACTGCTCAAGATGAGCTTTGGCAGCCGGTGTGGCAAGCAGCGCTGCAGTACAAATGGAGGGAGGCGTGTGACTGAGTGACTGGTCCCAAGCGACGTCAAGCTACCTGTGGCCATGAGCTCCTTCATGGTTGGCAGAGGGGCCTCCGCCGCCGGAGCCGGCTGCTGCGGGGGCGCGGCAGCAGCCGCCCGCGGGACTGCGGCAGCCGCCTGGTCCTGCGCGCCGGCCGCCGCTGACGGTCCCGGCTGAGCTGTCTGCTGCGCTGGTGGCGCAGCGTCGCTGCGATCCGCAACGACAGCACACTGGGCAGGCGGGGGGCTCGAGGCGGGCATGGCCGCTGGAGGTGCAGCCATTGCTGGCTGCCCTGACGGGCCGCACGTGCTCTGCGGCTGCGGCTGCACTGTCGGCGGTGCTGGTGCTGGTGCGGCCATCTGCGGCTGCTGCTGCAGCGGCTGCGGCGGTGGCGGGGCCGGCGGCTGCTGTGCCGCCGCTGGTGGCTGCTGCTGCCCTGGAGGAGGGGGTGCTGCAGCCTGCGCCGGTGCAGCAGGCTGCTGCTGGGGTGCGGACTGCTGTGCCGCCGGCTGTGCGGGCGCCTGCGCCGTCCCTCCGGGTTGCTGCGCCGCCAGTGCACCGCCCGAGAGGCGCTTCCTCTGGAATATCCTCTTGAGCCTTCCTGCATCCTTAGGGTCCGCGCCCCATTCTGACGGAGCGTCTTGCGTCGCCTGCTGCGCTGGAGGCGGCTGCTGCGCCGCACCGGACGCACTGCCTCCGCCGCCGGCGGACGGCGCGTCACCGGCCTGCGGCAGCGGCTGGCGATGTAGGCCGTCTCCGGCTCTGCTGGGCTGCGAGGCCTGCACCAGGAACATATAGCGACTGAGTACAATTCTCCGACAATCATCCAGCTCGTGAAATAGCAATAACAAGAAAGGTGGTACGGATGTTTGCAGCGGTGGAACAAGTTCGGCTTGGCAGACTGGGACACCTGCGTGAAGGGGACGAAGGGCAGCGGCGCGCCGTCATGCGCGGCAGCCTGCTGCTCGGTGCCGCCGCCCAGCCACTGGGACTCGCTGAGCTGCGGGGGCTGCGATCCGCCCGCCGCCGCTGCGTCGGGCGAGCTCCCGTCTGGCAGCTCGAGGCCGCCTTCGTCGTCGCTAAGCGGCGCCGCGGCTCCGGCACCGCCTGCCCCGTCCGGCGGCGGCTGCGGAGGAAGGGGCTGGGCAGCTGCTGCTGTGGCGGCAGCTGCCGCCGCCGCGTTGCCCTGCACCCGCGGGTCCCTCGACGGCCTCGCCAACGCCTGCGGCTGCACCTGGCCAGCAGGCGCGTCGGCATCCTGCTGCCGCGCCAGCGCCGACGCTGGCGAAGGGTTGGGCGGCTGCGGCTGCTGCGGTGGCGGCGGCGGTTGGTACTGCTGCTGGGACGCGCGGGCTGCAGCGCCGGGGTTCTGCTGCTGCGACTGCTGCTGCGACTCGTCCAGCTCGCCTGCCGCCAGCGCCCGCTCGTACTCGGCCATCAGCTCCTCGCCGCCGGGGTACTCTTTCCTGCAGATTCACATCGTGGGGGCGCTCGCAAGGAGTTTGGCATTTCGAGCAGGCCCGCGTGGCGGTTCGCAAGGAGAAGGATCTTGGTGCAGATTGTGCCAGTCAGGACCCGATTGGACTGCTTTGATGCAAGGTGCTCCGGAGGCGCCAATCAGCATGGCAGATGGAGTGTGATTTCGCACTTGATCCTTTTTGCCGAAATCCAGTCTGCGTCCTCCTCAGGGTAGCCGTCGAAAAGCAGCAGGTAGTACGTCTTCTTGCCGCCAGATTTTCGCCCAGACTTGGGCACTTTCTCCTTGCCGATGATGGTGGCCTTCGGCTGCTCGAGGATCACCTGCAAAGCGTCATGCTCGTCATCGATCTTTCGTTTCGAACTTTGTTCAGCTTCGAGTCATCATGGAGGCTAATATGCAATTACTCTCATCTGACCCCCTCGCTTGCAGGCTAAGACCTCGCCGTAATGTATGTGTGTACTTTGTGTTGTTGGATGGCAGCACTGCTGTGAGCAGCACCAGAACCCGTGCATGCGCGCAGCAGCTGTGTCGTGAGTAATTCAAGCACCGGAGCATCGATCTGGGAGTCCAGCAGCTGCGTTGCGGTGGGCATGTTGTCCACCGTTCCCGAGGGCTGCGGCAGCGGCTGCGTTGAGCGCGATGAGGTCGGCGAAGACGGCTGCTCCTGGTGCTGTCCTCCGGCCGCCTGCTGCTGCTGCTGCTGCTGCTGCTGCTGCTGCTGCTGCTGCTGCTGCTGGGCAGCGCCGCTGTCTGCCGGCGGCGCCGGCACTGCAGCTGCCTGCATGAACAGCAGAGAGCCTCTAGACACTGAGGCACCCAGTCCCTCCTCAGTCCAAAATCCTGCTTTGGTGCAATGTGGCTGGCAGCGTCAGCAGAGGCAGCACAAGTCAGCACTTGCCTGCGCCAGCCGCAGCAGCACGGTCAGCCGCTGCAGCGGCGCCGCCATGCTCGGCATCACCGCGGGCCGCTCCGATGGCGGCCGCGCGAAGAGCTTGCGCGGCTCGTGGTGCAGCTGCGTTGCCTCGCGCACGAGGGCTGGGCCGTGCTCGCGGTTGAGCCCGAGCGCCGCCGCCACCTCCAGCCAACCGGGCCAGTCGTGGGCCGGCATCTCGCCGCTGCACCCGGACAGCTCGTGCAACAGGCCGGGCTGGCCGCGCACGGGCGGCCCAAATGCTGGTTCGAGCCGGCGCAGCTTCGCCGGCCTCCCGGGCGGCGCGATGTCCTCCAGCATGCGCGCGGAGGCAGCCGCCTGCGATCCGATGATGATCGAGATCACAGTAGGCCCGCCACAGATCTGGACAGGGATCAGAAGTTGATGACCGCACATGCACTGAGGCCAAGGAGGACGCCATGGGAACTGCTCCCACAGCAGCTGGGTGGCTTGAGCAGCCAGCAAGCTGGATCATTGGGCGTACCGTGATGTGTTCCACGTCCGCCCAGGTCACGTCGCCCATCATGGCGTTTGCGTCAGCTGCTGCTTCCGGATGATTCCGTCCCGTCCAAGACACAATCTGTGCGTCCTCAAATTGCCAGACGCGGGTTCAGCTGCGTGCGCTGACGTCTCACGATAGCACCGTTGCAGCGGTACGTTGTTGCACATGGAGCTACCATGCGCAGCAGGCGAATCACGACAGCTGAGGGATGATGGTTATAGGCACAAAATTCCGGCGGATCTTCGACCCCTGAGGCTTGCCAGTTCAGGGTTTAGCGGCTCTGCAAAAGCGGCTCTGAGTTCTTGCGTGCTGCCTCTCCAGCAGCGGCGTGCAGACAAGCAGAGGGCGGCGCCATCATGACGACCCGTGAGCTATTCTGCTCGCCCCGACGCCCGTGCCTTGTCAGCTGGAGCTGTGCTGGAGGCGGGATGGTTGATGTTTGCCTGTGGGATGGCTCCCGGCCAGCGTGGCTGGCTCTGGCCCGCTAGGATGCAGCAAGTCAGCAATGGCTGTCTGAAGCTGCTGGGAGCTGCTTGGCAGCCTGGAGGCCAGCACCGGCTCAGCAGCAACATGTTGGCTGCTGGCCGATTGCTGCTGCCTCCTTGTCGTGGGTTTAGAGCTAGTTGACATGCGCTGCAGTCGGCAACCTCGGATTTATTATTAATGCCGGCAGAACCAGCTATTTGGGACAGCCACCATATGCTGCAAGGCACATGTGGATGCAGCAGGCGCTTGCACTTTGCGTGCCCACGGCAGTGCTGCTGCTGTCATGTGCGAATTCAACAGCTGCAGCCTGAGCTCCTGGCCCTTATAGCGTTACGAGTCTCCTCTAGCGGTGGGAGTTTCAGCGGTGCTTGCAGCACATTGGATGGCGTACGGGACATGATTGTCATTAGCTAGCGCATCGGCTCAACGTGACATCAGCTGCCAAGCTCACCAATGCTATTCATCATCTTCTGTGCAGGCCTGAGCAAGAACCGCAAGAAGCGCGGGCACGTCAGCGCCGGTCATGGCCGTATTGGCAAGCACAGGAAGCACCCAGGAGGTCGCGGAAATGCCGGTGGCCAGCACCACCACCGCATCATGTTCGACAAGTACCACCCTGGTTATTTCGGCAAGGTGAGTGCAGCAAACAGCTGCGAGTTAGCTATCGGGTTTGCCAGAGTGGGGTGACAGACAAGGCGCAGTACAACCACATTGCGGCACGCCGGCCGTCTGGGCGGCATTTGGATTGCACCGGCACTGCACCTGTGGACCGAGGCTGGATACCAGCGAGCAAATCTGCGCTTGACGCCTACATATCGGGGTCTTGGAAGCTCTATTTGGTGTGAGGCTGGAACAGCAGCATAGTGTCATCACCGGCAGGAACATGTCTGACCTTGCCCTCGTCTTTTTGCAGGTCGGTATGCGGTACTTCAACAAGCGGACCAACAAGTATCACAACCCCATCGTGAACCTGGACAAGCTCTGGACGCTGGTCGGCGAGGAGGTGGGCGATACCCTCAACACCTTGCACGCTTGCCTTCATGCCTCTTTAACCACTCTACGAGCCTCTCGAGGCTGGTGCTTGAGAGCTCACAATGCTCAGCTTCACGACTTCGGCTTCGGCCACTGCTCACAAGTGCATGCCGCACTTGAGACACCGGAAGTAGGGGCTGCGTCAGCTGCTCACAGTGCACACACTCTGCCCACTGATATTATGTCGCTTCACACATGTGTTTTGGGTGAGACAGGCACGCGAGGCGGCGGCCAAGAACACGTCGGAGGCGGTCGTCATTGACGTCACCAAGTACGGCCTGAGCAAGGTGCTGGGCAAGGGGCAGCTGCCGGCGCAGCCGGTGGTCGTGCGCGCCCGCTTCGTGTCCAAGCTGGCCGAGCGCAAGATCCGCGAGGTCGGCGGCGCCGTGCAGCTGATCGCTTAAACGCGTATGGCGGCGGTTATGTGAGCGCTGTGGAGGGTTTTGGTGTGCTGCACAATTGCTGTGGCCGGGACGCAGTTGGGCGGTTTCAAGAGGTACAGCATGGCCAAGCGTTTCGCGCCGGCAACATGCCCGCTCGTTTTGTTGTGCTGGGCTTCTTCGAGATGTTTAGAAATAACGGTCTGGTCTTGCGCTAGGATGGTGTAAGATGAGCTGAGCACAAGGACGTTCCATGAAACAAGTGTGTGATTGACACATACTGTCGAGCATGCCGTCCCGCACCATACATTAATCACAATGCCCAAACACGCTTCAGCCACGAGAAAATGGTAGGAACTACAAATCAACTGCTTGACAAACCAAGCTCAAGCTTACGTGCTGCCAGCTAGTCGAGCCTGGTACTTTGAGGGCAGCCTGGCCGGCGCCCCGCGCCTGAGCTGACCCGCATCGACTATGCGGGCGCCCGCATCCCTGCCGGCCGTGTTGTCCTTCTTCCCTATCGACAGCGCATTGATTTTTGCTGCGACGTCCCACCCTTCCACCAGCTCGCCTGCACAGGAAGGAAGGAAGGAACTACAGTCATGCCCAAGTGAGCCTGAGTGAGCCAGGCTTGCGGAGGTGCTCCAGCAGGAACGAAATGCGGCAAACAGTCCAAGCTGCAAGAATCATACAGGGTGGATTTGGGTCGGAGCTGGAACATGAGAACTTGTTTTCCACGGCAACAAATCAGGAGGAGCCATCCAGGTCCTGCGCAGAAGGTAACTTGGCATGCCAGCTTTTCTGCGCCATGCAGGCCCATGACAACTGAGACCAGGCTGCGCTCACCGAATATGACATATATTCCATTCAGATGAACCGCAGGCGCCTGTAGGATGGAGAAGTGACTCGTCGTCGTGTCTGCGGCAGCAGCGGCAGCGCATGCTCAGTGACCCGACAGCGTCGGCCGCAGAGTGAAACAGCTGCCGAGTGGGACTGGCCACATGGCATGAGCAGCGCACTTCACACACTGCTGCAAGCAAGCCCTGCATGCTTTTCGCGACTCACTTGGGCCCACGTTGGCCACCGACAGCAGTCCCTTCCGATTGTGCTTCAGCCTGAGGCCGCCTGCGCGCCAAATCACAACATCATAGCAGATTCAATCAGCAAGCGCATGCACGATCAAACCGACAACATGCATGGCACTGCAGTTTGCAAGGCCGCCTCGTACAGGTGCTCACCTGGGTCGTCATCATAACTGCCGCCATAAATGCTCTCCGTATCTGAAGGAAAAAGGGTGCAACGTTGTGAGCGCCAAGGCCCAATGCATCATAAAATGGACAACCTTTTGTTATACAGACAGACGAGCGCAGGCTGTGCCCATGAGTCACGTTCGTGCACTGAGCCAGTCTGCTGCCTTGCCTGCTCCTGTCTGGTCGATGAACCTGTGGCATGCAACCGAAAACATCAGAGGACTTGGAGACGGTGAAAATCAAAAACGACCTACTGAGATGTCAAAACAAACTTCGTTCGAGTCTTGCAGCGTCACTCGCAGGCGACGACCTGCAGTCGAACTTGGACGGTGCACCTGTGAATGATGCGGTAGAAGGATGCGCCCTTGAAGTGGTAGGGCCTCCCCTCACCCTCCCGTCCTGAGCCGTCCTTTGGCACAACCCCCTGCGCAGGGCGCGTTCGTCGATGATGCACTGCTAGCTCAGTATTCCTCAATCCTCAACCAAAGGAGTCAACAATGCTTGACCTCGCTTCTAGCAAGGCGGGGTGTGGCGGCTGCGCCAGAGGACCGGGAACAGGAGCGCTCGCCTTTTCGCCGGAGCACAGCTGCCGGAAGTTTTCTGCCGCAATGGGCGCCTCGTCCACGAATGGCACGAACAGCATGCGCCCGATGGCCTCGCCCTTGATCTGCAGGGCGCCACAAAAACATGGGCTTCATGTTTCTCGTCCAGTGGGCACCTGCACAATGTCGAACTCGCCTGCAGATGCGCTGGCCGCCAATGCCGCTCTCTACCACAGCTGCCACGCCAACGATGCGAATCCTTAGCACTCATTGCGACCGCGTTGCTTTCAGGCTCAGGAGCTGCGGTGATTCTGCGGGCTGCCGTCAAGGGCAGCCGCCGGCCATCTGCCAGGCGGCCAGCTCGTCTAGAACATAGCTGGCCGCGGCTCTATTTGATTCAGAGCATGTTCAGAGACAGCTGGCAGCAGTCAGCCCACCTCCACGTCAAAGTACAGCAGCGGCAGCGTGGCGTTGTTCTTCAACGCCGCCAGCCGCTTTGTCTCCTCCGCCTCCTCCGCCGCCGCCACCGCATCCGCCGCCGCCTTGTCAGCGTCGCTGTACACGACTCCTGACGTCCAGGGCACGGCTGCAGCAGAGACGCATTGACAATTCAACAAGACACAGATGCAAGACTGCGAGATGTGCAGGCACATTCGCTGCACACCACTCCTGACATCCAGGGCACCACCGCGGCAGAGACGCAGTGGCAATGAGACGAGGTCCAAGAGGCGCAAAAGGTAATGATCCAAGATTGCAATTGTGCAGGCGGAGACGGTTTGATGGGGAAGCGCCGGGGAGCAGAGGGCTGTTGAAAGAAGCTGGCTAAGGCTTAAGCATGCTCACTCCAGCCGATATTGCCCTCGGGGTCAAGATAGTTGATGCGCTTCTGGCGCTTCAGCCAGCACTCCTTGTGCTGGCTGGCGCCGCAGCCGGTTAGTGCGCCGCACCACACGTAGATGTTGCATTGCAGCTCCTTCTTGCAGGCTCCGCCACACGCGTCGGCAGAATCCTGCAATCGCCCGAGTCAAGGTAATGCCGTGGCAGGATCAAGTCAACAGCAACATGCAGGCACAGAGCTCTCAGGAACAGTACGTCGACAGCACACCCAAGCGGGGCTAGCCTTCCAGTTCAAGGTGCATGATGCCTCAAGGTGCATGATGCCAGGGACAGCGGTACACCCTGAATGCTGGCAGAGCTTTCAGCGTGTGACATAACTGGCACTTGCAGCGGTGCCCTGCCACGCAACGACACAGAAGGCAGACCTGCAAGTGCTCTGAGCCCCACTTGACAACGTCCCCTGCGTACTCCGCATGCTCCTGGACGTGAAACCGCCGCTCGCTGCTTGCGCTGCCGCCGCCGTCTGCTCTGGCGCTCGCGCTGCCGGTTGTCTTTGGCAGCTTGACTTGCCGCTTGCCGCGCAGCTTCTCCTGGCCGCTGCGGCTGCGGCCGCCCTTGCCGCGCTGCTGCAGCGCCTCAGGGTCATCGCCAGCTGCGGACAGAATGCTCTCTGCGATGCCCTTTTCCGGCAACTGCCGCCGAATGCCCTTGGCGACATGCTCCGCATGAGTGACGGACATGAGGCGGTTCATGTTCAGGCACGTCGCCAGGACGGCGACCAGAAACAGCAGGATGCGCCATCTGCTGCGCAACACAGCCGCAAGCCTGTTGCCGCTGCGCGCCTGGTCTCGGCGCCGCCGCGCAATAGGGTCTGTGCTGGCGGAAAACATTGCTCCTTCCCAAGCGAGCGAGTCTTCTGCAGCTTCAATCACTCACAGGTCTCCATATCTTATTGTGGTGCTGCTGGGAATGTTAGAGTGAGGCGTTCAGACTTTGATGTTCACTGCCCAATTTCCGAAAGTGATCTGTCGAAGGTCAGCCGCTAGACTTCGGCAGATTATAGAAGCCAAACACTCGACGTCTATTCTGATATTTTGATGGGTCTGCAATAATGTATGGAGAGCAAAGATGATCCTGAACAATGCAATGTCGGCACCCCTCCAAAGTGGAGCTGCAGGTGGCATGCTGGTGCCGTGCGATTTGCGCGTCATCAAACCGATACAAATAGAAGCGGATGGCCCACATTATGGCATATTTGGGAGTACCATGACGTGCAGCACGACACAGACGTTGGGGTATCCCCGGCCATGGACGCCTCGGTGGGGCGGCGACTGGCAATTTCAACTAGTGCGAGCAGGTTGTACAACCAGCTCGGGAATGAGGGTCACGTATGTTACACACCTGGCTACCACTACACTGACTATCATTACACTTCTGACCTTGAGATGCGGCATGGTCACCGTTGCTGATGTACACCAGCAAATTCTGCTGCGCGTCATGCATCAGGCGCGCCACCAGGGGCCGGGTGCGCAGAAAGATGCCAGCGCAGGTCCCATTAGCCCAGAATCGTCGCGGATCTCCATGCTGTACGCCTGCAGCCCGATGGGGTCCACCACGTCTCGTCTGCCCTGGACCGCTGAGCACGGCACGCCCTGCAGCGTACTTCCTCACTTCTTGCACACCTTTTGCCGGATGCCTTAGGGCATGCCCCTGAAGGACTGCATGCGTAGGCCATTCACGGCTTCGACGACTGTATGCGAAAAAATCTGCACATTCAGAAAATCGTTCGCACCACAATGGGGACGTCCACGGGCGCCGGCTCGCCGCAGCAATACAAGTGGTCCCCCAGCAACGGCGCACCCGCCGCAGCAAATTGCACCCTGATCTGCAGGTAAAGGAGCAGGAACGTCACCAGATCTGCTGATGATGTGGACACCATGGTACAGAAAAGTCATTGCAATGCTGGGGCACTGCCCGGTTGGTAACACACATACAACCTGATGAGTGCGTCCCGTCCTCAGCTTGATCACGTGCTCAAACGCAGCGTCGCCCCAGCGGCTGCGAGCAGCCCCGGTGAGGCACACCTGCATGTCGCAACTGCATCCTCGACACGCTTTACCCAAAGATGGTTATGACCTCCGAATGCAGCATGAAGAGTGCCCTCAGACACTTGCGGCAGCAGACTTTCAATCAGGCAAGTACTACGTCTGCTGACCTGCTGCTCTTGCAGGATCTCCAACTCGCACCGCAGGCTGCCCGGCTGCTCACTGTCCAGCACCACGGTGTGCGCCGCGCTGCCCTTCTGCCGCTGTTGTATGAGCACGTGGTCCACTAGCGTGCCTGCATGACACCAGAGCTGCTGAACCGACTATTGATTCACCTGAATGATGGCGCATGTTGTGCCTGCTGGATGCGGAAGGGGTGTCATTCAGCACTCAATTTCGCTGCTGCGGGCCCCACCTGGCTGGAGCGGCGACCTTGTGAGCGCCCGATACGTCTTCTGAATCTTGCCCGGCACGAGCAAGAGGTCGTTGAAGTGACGCACAAACGCCTTCGTCTTGCCCGTGATCAGCACGCCCTCGGTGCAGGTGTCCAGCCTGTGGGTGCTGAGCAGCGGCCCATCTCTGCCAATGGCCTGCAGATCCACAACACGGCAGATGTTGCGACGGTGGTGAAAGACCAGCCTCGCGGATACTTGCACGACATGGATTCAAATTGCCGCAAACAGGGGCTATGCGCTGCCTTGCTTGCTGCGAGTGGATCACCGGGGTGGCCATGCACGCGCACCTGTGCACCCAGCGTCAGGCAGTTTTCTGCCATGTTGTCGACAGTTGGCGTGACCTGCACGCCCGGCGGCTTGTTGAGTACGACGAACTGCTCATACTCCTCGATGACTCGCTCCTGCGCACACATGTCAACAGCTGAGGCATTGACGATGACATGCACCTGCTTGTGGTCCCATGACAACAGAGTCCATGCCAGAGATAAAATTGTCGCATTGCGACGAGGGATCGTTCAGAGGCACTTGCCTTCCAGTTGAAGTCGTAGGCGGCCGGAAAGCGCCTGGGGTGCACATGCACTCGCAGGTACCCATGCTGGTGCAGAGGCGCGCCCCCAGTGAGCCTGCGCGGTATTGACAGCCTCGGCTGCGCATTCGAGGGTGTCAGGGCCAACCCGTTTGGCAAAAGACACAATAGCAATGCAGAGCTGTTATTGTGCCTATGCCACTGTGCGCAGCAGCTCGCAGCATATCACATATTCCGTTGCCGCCCCAGCGTAGGGAAACAACAGCGGCAAAGACACAATAGCAGACCTTCCGTTGCGGGCCCAGTGCAGAAAATAAATACTCACATCTTTGCCGTGGCGCGCTGTGCCGGCTGCCCGAGCCGCCTGCGCCCTCTCGACCTGCTGCTGGCCTGCGGGTTCCCTGCCGACGTTGACCGGCGGCAGCGGGTGGATCGGGCAGTAGTGCACTGCGCCAAACCGGATCAGCCTCTCTGCAAAGTCCTGCGAGTCATTCGAATCATTCACCGAGGTTCTAGGCAAATGCGGAAGAATGAGAACCAAATCAATTTCACAACGGAACGACTCCAAAGGCCTCACCCTCGGCAAGCTGAGGTGCTCCGCAATGGTTTCGGACGCCGGTCCGTCCCGCGGCACGGCGATGTGCTCCACCCAAGGTCCCAGGCGCGCAGCTGGTGGCACGTCAAGGGCTGTCAGAGTCTCCTCCAGCCTTGATCCCTGTGTGGGTTTAGCGCTCGGAGTGGGATGTGCATCTGCCGCCACCACCGGCGCTGCGGCCGGCGCCGCGGCGGCCTTGCAGAGCGTCATGCCGGGGGTGCTGGCCGTTTTGCGACGCAGCGGCCAATACGATGGAGGAGAGGTAACAAACGCTGGAGCTGAGAGACCAACACGACAGGGGTAGCCAAGCTCTGCAGCAGCCCAGGTGAGGAACGGCGCCATCGCTCATGACCTCACATGCATGTTATGTCCAGCGGCTGCGCACAAGGACGGCATGTCAAAGTTACCTGTCTACAACACTATCTGGAACATCTTTTGTGTGAATCTGCCCTGCAAGCCTGGCTGCGCACAGGTCTATTTATGCACAAGGGGGTTTCCATTTCTGTTTTACCCCTTGTCGTTGCCCCCAGGACACTTCATCTCGCACGATAAAAGTACGAACCGAGAGTCTCCCAGTACTTAGCCAGTACTTAAGCCTATAGTTCATGCGCGGTCCCCGTATATGCGACACGCGTGCGCCTTTGTGC
>JAABUW010004689.1_pt1 | contig 18380 bp, 16 predicted proteins | sample 5560081 | NCBI WGS metagenome assembly JAABUW01 (sample SAMN10711882, study PRJNA513363) | rock metagenome | isolation source: Antarctica rocks | place: Antarctica: Victoria Land, Knobhead sud | reverse complement strand
ACATGCACAGTGATCCGGTACCTTGACACAAGGGCAAGCCAGCTTCGGCTAAGAAGGACACTGGCGCTGAAGGACGCTCCTCGTATAACGACACCCTTACAGGATGGCCGGGCGCGTGGAAATCGTCTCAGGTCTTGAGACGTGACATCAGTCCTTTGGTGGAGGGGGCTATGCCAGACTCACGCCGAAGTGCTGTCGGGCAGGTCTTCTGCACTTGTTTAGGGGTTTAGGTCCTCAGAAGGTTCGAGAGCTGTCGTAGATGGCTTGGATGTTGTAGATCGCTTGAAAGTACCCTGATTAATCCAAAGGGTACTGAGCGCGGGGGTGTAATCGTTTCTTCACAGCCCTATTGACCCAAAGGGCACTCAGTGCGTGGGATGTATTCGGTTCCTCACAGAGGAGACTTGTAGATGCTCAAGGACGGAAATTGATGATTGCGATCTGCTTGCACATTAGTTCATGCCATCGAATGGTAGAAAGCGAAACGTACTTGGCGTCCTACACCCAGCGCCAACTTCCCACCATCCGCATCCCAACTTAGCGAAGGGTTTGGGTCTCCCGTTTCCTCGTCCATGATGGCCGCATCAGCGCCGTCGCCGTTCGTCAGCGACCCATTGGACATCTTCCCTAAAAGTCCCTTCCAACTGGCCTTCGGCAATCCTCCAGCTTCGGCATTCCAAATCATTACCCTGTTCCCATTCGCAGCTGCCACCAGGTATCCATCTGGTGTATACGACATGGCCATTACGGGTGCTGCATAGCCCAACGAGAGGGTAAGGACAGTGCTAAAAGGGCGTTTAGCGTCCCAAACCTTGATGGTGCCGTCGTTGGAGGAGGTAGCGAGGAGGCGCGGCGCACCCGCAGGATACGCGGATAGATTAGTGATTGGCTGGTAGGCCAGAGCTGTGATTTCAGCATCATGAGCGGCGAATGTACGAAGGGTATCCGAAGCGTCAATGAGGCCAAGGACGCCGGATTCCTCGGCTGCCAGAGCGGTGGTATGAGTTCGAGAATCATAGCGAACATGTGTCCAATTCTGTTGCACCAAGGGTCCAGGGCGGTTGTGAAGGGTGAGTATTTTTCCTCCTTCGAGTAGAGAGGACGCGATAAAGTTGTGGCCGCAAATGATGATCTGATTGTTGGACGTCCAAGCAGCGTCTACGATAATGTTGGGAAGCTGGTAGGGTAGCATGGGTTGGGTTGATTGAGTATCCCAGAGGGTAAGGGAAGACGTATCAACGCCTGAAGATGTGATGCCGAGGAGTTGATTGCCAGAAGGCGACCAGCGCAGGGCAAAGACCATATCTTGGACAGCCGGTAGTTCGTCAAGAGCTTTACCCGCCTTAGACCAGAGGTTGACAAAACCAATCCATTCGGAAGACATGTCGCGAGTAGCGACAGCGAGCGTTTCGCCATTGGGGCTCCATGCCATCGAGGTGACCATGGAGCCTCGTGAAAGATCGATCAGGTCAATGTAGGATTTTTGGTGGTTGTCGTTTAAAGCTGCCGTTCTTGATATGTACCAAAGACGGCATAGCGCCTCGCCTCCAACAGCAAGGATGGTAGGATCTTTTGGGTTCCATGCAGTATGCTCCACGTGCATTTGCTCAGGAACGGTCAGTATACTCGTTTGAGGTCCCAATTCAGCAACCTTTTCGCTTTGTACGCCTATGCTTTCGCCGTTCGTGATGGTCAGTATCAATTGCTCCTCGGGCGAGGGACTGCCCGGAGCGTCGGCGTCATCATCAATGTCCATGCCATTAGTAGTTTGCCCATCTTCTACAGGCGAGTGATTAGTAGGCGACGCGGGCTCTGGTGGCTCGTTCTGATCAAGGTAGCCATTTCGGTTCTCGATTTGCATGTCGTGACCTGTCCCGTCGCCGTTGGTCGATGCGTCAGTACCATTGCTCCGGCGGCTTCGCTTGGCGACCGGTGTTTGCGTGGGCAGAACGAGACCCAGTCCATTGATCGTGGACTCTCGGCCATGTTTACGTTGTCGAGGAGAGCTGCGCGCAGAATCCTCGTTTGGGTCCCGATTGGGTAAAGATGATGCCCGAGCGGAGTCAGCGCCAAAAAAAAGCGTTGCCGGCGATGATGTATTCCGATGCCCAGGCTATCGAGTCTAAGAGGAGAGAAAAGAAGACAAGGGCTCCGACAGCTTACCTGACCAACGGACTGTTCGATTTGATGATACTCTAATCCTTTCTGGACCAAGGATACCAGAGCATGGGTTTTGATGCGTTGGGCAAAGGGCAGAGTCTGCGGGTCGACAAGCCAGTCACGCTGGAGTTTGACGGCTGCTTCGCCATGGCCTACAGTATAATTAACATCTCCGCCGTCGGCGTTATACAAACGTTCTGAGGGCATACCCGATTCCTGCAGGTACCTTTACCGTTGGTGTATTTAGCAGGTTGTTTCATCAATGGCTGACAAGGCAGGCTCGAGCTTAGAGGGACGACGTACCTCCAAATGAGATAGTTGACATGATCGGAAGTCAAAGAACCTGCAGCCATGATGGACTTGGACTTGTCGCATACGACTACATATGGCTGAAGATATCAGGGACGACTGTTTGCAAAATATGTTGATGCGACGGAAGTGGTTGTGGAGGCGTGTCCGCAGAATTGGTTGGATGTAATTGAGGATCCAGTTGGAGGCTAGAGCATCGGCATGGAAGTAACTAGGTTCCACCCTAGACTAGCGCCCGAGGACCTGCCAAATGATGCGCGGATGGAGATCTTAATGGCTGTTTCTGTTTGGACCAATGTGGGGTTATCCTGCTAAAGTGCGAAGCGCTTGAAATACCGGTAGAACTGCTTTGTGATAGATTGGACAAGACGCAGATGACAGCTGACAATCTTACGGCCCTCGATCTTCAATCTGTTCACAAACGACGATGCGATCATAAAGGTGGATTGGTGGGGTGTTCGTTCATTGGACTTCCAATCATGCTCTGGGTCAGATGGCGCGCCATGCAGGATCCCTGCAAACCCGCTCGCCAGGGTCGCAGCCCAAAGTGGCCACTTTACCGAAAGCGATTATGCCCGATTAGGACCACTTCCTGGCAAGGGAAAGAACAACCTGCAGACCAACCAAATATCATTCATTATTTAGAGCATACACAATGCAATTGCGCATCAACATTCCACCTCTTACGCGTGTCTTACTTGCTCTGCTCGTCGCTGTCTCTGTCACTCATCAGATAACGCGCTACATCTTTGGGGGACTCGACCAAGGCTTCCTTGCTATCATTCCGCAATGGTCCCTCTTCTACCCATGGGTCTACTTCACGGCTACCTTTGCTGAGCAAAACGTGGTGACACTGCTTATTGCCGGCGCAACTATATTGTACGGCGGTAAGTACCTCGAGCGCGCCTGGAGCTCGACCGAGTTTGGGAAATTCGTCCTGTTAGTCACTGTTTTGCCTAATGTTGCAGCTACCTTCATATATGTCTTTTGGTATGCCATTACCCAGGACGAGAGCAGAGCGTAAGTTCCCAGAAATTCCCATATCTGGTGTCTCTTCGACTGATGCTGCCCCAGCTTGGCCTACATCCAAGGCTCCGTCGCCCTTCAGGGCGCCTTCCTCGTGGCGTTCAAGCAGCTCGTCCCCGAACACACCGTCACCATATTGAAGGGTATCATCAAGATAAGAGTGAAGCACTTCCCAGCCATCTTCCTTGCAGCGAACACCATCTCTGGCTTCGTAATTGGCACAGATACCGTACTCGTCTTAGCCTGGGCTGGCTTCTTTACCAGTTGGACATACCTACGTTTCTTCAAGAAGCAGGCAGATCTCGCCGGCACCGGCACGGGAGGTACTACGGTTAAAGGCGATGCATCCGAGACGTTTGCCTTTGCCGCTTTTTGGCCGGACGTCATTCAGCCCCCGATAGCTGCTGTGGCAGATGGAGTCTACAATGCTCTAGTGGCGGTACATATATTGACGCCATTCTCGGCGGATGATGTTGAAACGAGCAATGTCCAGGCTACAGCAAGAGGAGAAGGTGGCTTGCCAAGTCTACTGGATTCAGCTGGAAGAAGGGGAGGTGGCGGCGGAAAAAGGGAAGAGACTGAGAGAAGAAGAGCGCTGGCCCTGAAGGCTCTGGACCAACGGTTACACGCTGCGACTGCAAACAAGGGACAGCCCGCCGCTGCCTCTCAAGCACTGGTACCAGGCGCACAAGAGGCACCTTCACCCAATCAACCGCCAGCCGAGGATGACGGAACGTGAGCAGTCAAATTGGTAAACTCGCCAGCGTTGTTCAGCGGATTGGAAGTCGATGAGGGTCTTGGGACATGCGGACCTTTTGGATAATGAGATACCCCCCTAGTCATGTACATGATTTTCCGTCAATCCTATCTTCGATCGTTCGATGCGCCATACCCGTTGAAACGTTAGTCAAAAGTGACTCGTTTGGTGATTCGGTGCCACGGTGTCTAACCCTAGTCGTGATCTCATCCCGTGGATGCGAAAGCCCGCATTGACTAGGATCTGAATCAGGCAGAATTGGCGTTGTCAGCAACTCCGATACCTTGACTGGAGTCTCATCCCCGCAACCCCAAAGCGGATCCTCATATAGTCCTCCCATTGGCGGCTGCTGTGATGTCGCCTTTGGTGAATTCACACCATCTAGATGTGATGCCTACATGTTGCCTATTTACTGACATCACTACATTACGTCAACGGAGCCTGGAGCCTGGAGCTTCGAGCCTGATTGACTTCTATAAGAAGCGTGAGATCTCTTCGATTGCTTCATCGTAGTAACCAGCAAACCTTCCGATCTCTCTCACAGTAATCCAGTCTTCAACTCAACAGATACTCCAATCCAACCCACAACACCACTCACCATGGCTGATAACACGAACCCCGGCAACTTCGCCAACCGCCCCAAGGAGGTAAGATCTTCCCTTTTGGTTGTCTGCGAACCTGCTACTCATCCCGACTGTTTGGGAGATATGGCCTGGAGGGTTTCTACTCCTCGAACATGGCCCGGATCTCATAATCTGCCCAAAAGAGCAATGCTAACCCTCGGAATCATTGCAGGAGGTCTCTGAAATCGCTTCAAAGGGCGGACAAGCTAGCCACTCGGGCGGGTTTGCTTCCATGGACCCCGATAAGCAGGTTAGTCCTCTTCTTATCATGCATCTTCACTCGCAAATCGAGGAGTTCTCATCATATTGAATGCCTTTACAGAAGGAGATCGCATCCATGGGTGGTAAAGCATCTAGTGGATCCTTCGAGAAGGGTAGTGAAGCAGCGAAGGAGGCAGGCCGTAAGGGTGGATCTTCCTCTTGAATACAAGCACAGGCGTAGCGATGGAAGGTTGAGCTCTGACTTGACAATGGAGACGAGTTGAGCACGATGGGAGAGAGAACAGGTGTCTGTCATTACTGGACTAAGACTACATAGCAAAACAAGCTTGAGGGTCATGCTATCTTCTCCTTGAATGTGGGTCCAATCTGTGAAGTCATCTTGCTTCCTTGACTGCTTCGGATATCATCGATATCGCTTCGCCCTATCAGCGGGCGCCAAGCTATGAAAGTCTTAGCGTCTCCCTATCGATACAGGATCGAATACTAGAAACTAAATCCATGGTGACCATCTAATGCAAAAGCCATTGGGGCGGCCGACAAGATGTCTCTGACCGAGAAGCTCGACAAAATCAGATCGCCTAAATTGCAAAATCAGCGAGAGGTGCAAGCAGTCCTACCCAAGCCTGCTCAACCCCCCACTAACCACAAGCAGACAGCAGTCGTACTTTCTGCCGTCGAAGACACGCTCAAGGACCAGAATCTTGGTACCAAGCCTACTGCATACTTTGCTGCCCTGCTCGCATTGCTCAGCCAATCAGTTTCTTCATCGAATGGCATTGTGAACAAAGAGCTCGCGACTTCGGTTGTATATTTGCTGGATCTCGTCACACCCCACGTTCAGGCACCCCTCCTTCGGTCGAAGTTCTCTCAAATTTTGACGAGCCTTGCGCCTGTCCTTACAAACAACGATATCGAAGCCCCTTTAATACGATCATCAATTGGATGTTTGGAGTCTTTGCTCCTTGCGCAAGACAATCCAGCATGGGCGCTTCCGCAGAGCCAGATCGGTCCTAGGCGGGCAATCGCTGGGTTACTCGTCCTAGCGTCAGATCATCGCCCCAAGGTTCGAAGGCGAGCACAAGATGCCCTTACCCATGTGCTCAAGAATGCGCCGCCAAGTCCCTCCGTCGACCATCCAGCAGCGGACATGTGCGCAGAGACAGCACTGCGGAGTGTCAATGAGCTGGCTGCTGCAAGTGGGAAAAAGAAGTCCAAGGGGTACAGACATGAAGAGCATCAGCCCGGTCTTATGCACGCTTTGCAATTGGTGAAGACGATAGCTTCAGCTTCGGGTGGATGGCCAAGTAAGAAGATTGAGCCGCTGTGCGAGGTGCTCATGAATATCTCGAGGTCCAAGAACGAATACCTTATAATGGCTGCGTTTGAGATCTTTGAGGTTATTTTCGCCGGTATGGCCGATGAGGTTTCGTCTGTTAAGCTACCAAGGCTGATGGAAGCCATCGCCGCCTTGAGACCGTCCCAGAATGATTCGCAACTACTACCGCCTTGGATAGCTGCTATGTCAAGAGGTTACGATGTTTCGGCGCAAGTCAACCCGGAAGACACTTTTCAAAAGCTCCCGGAATTATTCGATATCATGTCCGGTTTCCTTGCTTCTTCGTCCCACAATATACGAACATCAGCTTCTGAAGGTCTAATATCGTTCCTCATCAATTGTGTGCCAGATTCAGTTATCCTCGAGCCTTCCATATACGACGAGAAGGTGTTTGAAAAAATAGCTAAGTCGGCCAATACGCTGCTCAGTGTCAAATATCAGTCTGCTTGGATGGAGGTTTTCACAATTCTATCGGCGTTCTTTTCTGCTTTCAAGTGGAGGTCAGCCGGGCTTCTAGATGAGGTCGTCAGAAGTGTTGGCGAGCTTAGAGGCAATGATTCATTCAACGGCAAGAGAGAGGCGGATGCAGTACTAGGTAAAGCCGTTGAAGCTATGGGTCCAGAGAATGTTCTCCAGCTGTTGCCATTGAATCTTGCGAACCCCAAAGCTGGCCATCCTGGAAGGGCGTGGCTGTTGCCAGTACTACGAGACCATGTACAAACCACCAATCTTGCACATTTCAGGTCTGAGTTCGTATCTCTTAGCGAGACAATGTTCCAAAGAGTCATTGATAACGGCAGCTCAGAGAAGACTATGGAGATTAAGATTTTCGAGACTCTGGTCCAACAGATCTGGGCTCTGTTGCCAGGATATTGCAATCTACCGCTCGACTTGACCACTTCTTTTGACCAAACCTTCGCAGAAATGCTCGCTAATCTGCTTTACAAGCAGACCGAGTTGAGAGTTGACATATGTAGAGCTTTGCAGACGCTCGTGGAGTCAAATAAGGCAATATTATCAAGCGAGGCCCCTGAAAATGACCTACTCCTGCAGCACCACACCACCAAAGCAGATGCACAAAAAAGTATCGATCATCTGTCCACATTCGCTGGAAATCTTCTCGCGGTCTTGTTCAATGTCTATAGTCAGACCCTACCACAGTATAGAGGATACATACTGCAGTGCATCAATGCCTATCTGAGTATCACTCCCGAAAAGGTGCGTTTCGATCTATCAATACAGGTCCTTGAGGGACGCTGACACAATCTAGGAGCTACTTGAGACCTTCACCCGCGTCACAACCATGCTCGAGGCTGCCCTTGCCGAGTCTACATCCCAAACCCAAGCGGACAAGCAGAAGCAGAAACAGTCTATAGACAAGATGCCACCAACCAGCCATACCCTCATGGATCTCATTATCACTCTTTCGATCTATCTTACGCGCCCCAGCTTTCCAACTCTATTCTCCCTTGCGGCCCTCATTCTTCCTCAGTCCAGTGATCCTCAGCTCCAGAAGAAAGCCTACAAGCTCCTACCTCGCCTAGCCGCCTGTCCGGCAGGCTCTCTCGCATTGCAAGACCGCAATTCAGAATTGGAAGCCCTTCTATTGTCCACCGCGGTCTCTACCTCCGCAGCAGCACGCCGCGATCGCCTCGCAGCCATCGTAGTCGTAATCGAACATCTCCCCCAATCAAGCCTCCACTTCATCCCCTCAATACTTTCTGAAGTTGTAATCTCAGCCAAAGAAGTCAATGAAAAGGCCCGAACGGCCGCTTTCGATTTGCTCGTCCTTATGGCTAACAAAATGGCTCAAGGCGGCCAGATCGACCAATCGCAAATCCCACATATGGACGCCAATGCACCAACTGCTACCGCGTCACTGGAAGAGTTCTTCACCATGGTATCCGCGGGCTTAGTTGGCTCAACGCCGCACATGATCTCGGCATCCATCACAGCTCTAACACGGATACTCTACGAGTTCGCCACCAAGCTCCCACACGCTGTCATTGACGACTTGGTACAAACAATGGACCTCTTCCTCACCTCGGCTAATCGAGAGATCGTCCGCTCAGTCCTTGGCTTCGTAAAAGTCGCCATCATCTCACTTCCGGAATCGATTGTCAAGCCCAAACTCGAGACTCTGATTCCAGGTCTCATGTCATGGAGTAGAGAGCACAAAGCGCAATTCCGTGCCAAAGTCAAACACATACTCGAGCGAGCTATCCGTCGTTTCGGGTTCGAAGCAATTGAGAAGCAGTGTCCAGAAGACGACAGAAAATTCATCAACAACATCCGCAAGACTAAAGAGAGGAGAAAACGACACAAGGCTGAGGGTGCTGAAGATGCGACCGCGGAGCCGGAAAAGAAAAGAAGTAGATTCCAAAGCGAGTACGACGAAGCCCTCTACGGCAGCGATTCGTCCTCTGACTCCGGCCACAACTCCGAGGGAGAGGGACAGACCAATGGCAGGGCAGGCGGGACCTATATCACCGAAGATGCAGACGAGCCTCTCGACCTGCTGGACCGCAAATCCCTCGCCAACATCTCGAGTCGGAAACCCCAAGCTACAAAACAAATCCCAAGCAAACAGCGCAAGAACAAAACGGATCTCGACGGTAAACTCGTTTTCAACGACAACGACGCTGATGATGATGACGACGCAATGGCTCTCGACTTCGACGGTCCGAATGCGAATGGCGAGGAGGTTAGTCTTGAAGGCGGCATCAATGCCTATGTGGACGCTATCAAAGGCCGAGATGCCGTTCAGCGCGGTCGTGGTGGACGGCTGAAGTTTAGTAATCGACGCGAATCGAAGAGGGAGGGTGATGGGATGGAGGTTGATGATGACGGCGACGACGGGAAGCGGGCTCGATCGAGCAATGGTGTTGGTGGGAAGAAGAATGTTCGGTTCGTTGATGCGAAACGGGGGAATGAGATGAAGGGGGGGAAGGAGGCGAGGAATGGGGATAGGGTGAGGGGGAGTGGGAAGGGCTTTGCGAGGGGACGGGGTGGGATTGGGAAGAGAGGGGACAGGAAGGGGTTGGGTGTTGGAAGGGTGAGGGGTGGTAGGGTCAGTAAGGGTGGTGGGAGACGTTGATTGATTTGGAAGGTGGATGCGCTATGCTGTTGAATGATCTCGACGTGTATCTGAACGGATTGAATTACTATGATCTTCCTTAATCGTTCCTTCTCATCCTGCTCCCCTCAAGACTTCAGCCGCTGGCCCTGATATCCCCATCATGCCTTGCTTGGTCCCCCCTTAGGGTATGTCCCTCCGTACTTCAAAGCCTCTTCACGCTCTCCAACTGGTATGGCCCACGAGCCTTGATCCTAGGCCCCACAGGCGGCCCACCTCACGGCACGCGGCGCTGACTTTGGTGCCCTTCTGCCTCCGCCCTGCCCCTTGAATCACCAAGGTGCTGCAATGGCCGTCCATACCAGCCAATGCCGTTCGAAACTCCTTCGGAGCTTCAGATGCTGAATTGTCCTTCTCACATTCCAAAGCACTCGACTCACTTGACCTTACCCATAATAGTCTCCTGCCCCCTCTCGACATAGACCTCGCCAGCTTTAGCTTTCACACTGCTCAACATACCCCTGTCATAATCATCTCTCGCCCTCAAAACGCTCTCCACCCAACTCATCTGCACATCCCAATACTCCCGCTTGAAAGCCTCGTACACCGTAACCACAGCCTGCTTGTCTGCTTCCAACATACGCACCAAGTAGTCCACAACACGCCATTTCCTCTTGATGCTTTGAAAATCTGGAAACTTCTGAAAGAAGTCAAAGGCTGTTAGGACGTCGTCTTTGAATTTCTCCGTAAAAGGGTCCCCGCGCCGGAATTTCGCGCCTTTGTTGCGTACGGAGCAAAGATAGCGCACAAGAAGCTCGTCGGCAAGCTCTTCGATAAAGATATCGGTGAGGCTGTGGTGTAGCACGTCTTTGTAATCGGACATATAGTCTTCGAATGTCGTGATGATGCGCTTCATGCCGAACTCCGTGTACCATTTCCCAGTGAAGAATTCCGGTATCACAGGGCGGAAATCGATGATGAATATCAGGGAGACGAAAGTGGTGATGCAATGCGTTCCGAGATCTACAAAACCTTCTTGCAAATTTCCACATTCACTGTTGGCGCGGGCGATGTACTGAGGGGAAACGAATGGTTCAAACGTACGTTGGAACTGCGTGAGGTAGCTGACCACGCCATCGGACTCGTTGTCGTCGATGCAGGTGATTTGATCGTTGGCGGCAGCCATGAGCCAGTCTTGTAATACTTGCAGGCCTTCTTGTTCAGCCGAGGGGTTCTTGTATTTCGCGGACTCATCGTCGACCAGTTTCTGCCAGAGGTTTTGGCGGGATTTGAGGGCGATGAACATGGCGTCGACCACGCCTTCGGCGACGTCGGTACGGCCGGAGTTGCTGGCTACGAGGAGCTGCTCGCGTAGCATACGCCACATGTCGCCGAGGGTTTTGGTGCGGAAGTAGCCATGCTCGTTGGTATCGAGGGACTCGGGAGCGCGCTGAATGAAGGATTCTTTGTCGCTGGTGAACATGCGGTCCATCCACTCATCGACGGATTTGACTATCAGTTGACGGTATTCGCGGACGAGTTCTGGTTCCCTGTTGTCAAGGACGGGGAGTTGAAGCTCGATTTGCGTCCAGCCTAGCTTGGCCATCTTGTGGTAGTATTTCTCCGTCCAATCGATAATTGCTAGCATGGCTGGAGGTGTGAGTTCGGGGTCGTCGATCCTTTTAATGAGCCAGTTGTGCATCAAGCTGTGGTAGATATCTGTGTACGTCTTGAAAATCTTCCACTTTTTGGGCATCAATTCGACCATGCCTTTCTTGACTGTGAAGAGCTCGTTGAAGAACCATTTCATGTGTTTATCGAGCTTGTCTGGATCTTCGAGGAATGTGGTCTCCGCAGTATCAAAGCTCTGTTGAGCTGACATTTCAATTGCCTTCAAGAACTTCTCCTTGTACCCTCGTAATTGCCTAGAGCTGCTGTTCATGGACTTGAACCTATTGGTCAGATCCTTAAACTCGCGCTGAGCGTCCTGTAAGGCCTTGATCTTCTTGTCTGCTTTTTCTTCTTCTTCGATGACCACCGCCAGACGAACTACCATACTATGATTGTCATCCTGCACCAACGGAATCAAGTTCATACACGCTATGCCGATGTGTTCGTCGAACCAGCTGATTACATCGTCCAATCGATCGAAGTGATTCTGGAGTGTATTTTCCAGAGACGTATCGGAAGCCTTCTTGATCTGGTCCATAGCATCATCACGTATATCTCGTAGCTGGGTAAGCCCGTAATGCACGTTGAGTAAATTTGGCTGGTTCTTGAGATCTTGATCGTCCTCTGTCAAAAGTCTTGCGAGCTCGTCCAGTCTGCCATCAAACGACTCAATATTCGCCTTCATGGTCTCAATCTGCGAGAAATTCCTGTGAACCTGGGAGACCAGATTGATATTGGGAAAGTCCCGAATCATGTTCTGCGACTCGGCACATAGCTTGTCAATTTTCATGAGCTCCTCCTTGATCTGATTGACTGTCCGTTGTCCACTCCCAATTGAATTCATTCCAGATTGTGTGATTTCCAACTGCTCCTTGAGCCCAACCTTGAGCTGGCTATCAACGGCTGCTTTTTTGCGAATGAACTCCGACTTGAGGAACGGAATCTTGTCGAGGTCTTCCGGGTGCCGTAGCAGCTCCGCAAGCTGCACGGTCACACCCTCAGTATCGGCCATCTGGCCACCTTCAGCCTGTGTTATCGAAGCATTCCTGGTAAGCTCTCAACTGGAGGTGTCTGCGATCACTTAGTAGTATACACAAGTACGCTAATCCTTATTCGACTAGAACTAGTTTTTTTGCACCAATTCCAATGAACGCATCAATATTTTGTCTCCTCAACCCACCACGAGGCTTTTGGCAGCTTGGCGAAGTGAGTTTGCGTCCATCTATTGTGCTATGGGCATGCGCTAGATTCTATGAAGTGCTGAAGCAAGCAGCACCCTCTACATTACCTAGCGGCGTGCCTTGATCCTCATAAACACCCCACACCACCCCAACCTCATCAAGATTTAACCCGAAGCGATGCCATTCTTCAAAATCACACTCATCCGATCTTCGATCGGCTTGCCTAAGAAGACACAGGGTGTACTGAACGCCTTGGGTCTACGAAAGCGAATGGCAACGGTCTTCAAACCAGTCAATCCCTCCACCGCTGGCCAAATCATGAAAATCAAAGAGCTAGTGGCCGTGTCCGAAGTCGAAGCTGCCATGACAGATGCTGAGATGAGGGAGATGAGAAGGCCAGATCCCGGATATTACATTGAGACGCCAGTAGCAGGTTGAAAGCTATACTTTCGCGATTGGAATAGGCCTCACGTTTTTTGAGCAGTGTGGGTCAGCAGAGATGGCAGACAGAACATTGGAATCCAATCAGAATCCAGAAAGAGATGCCTATGGTTGTTGTCAAGACGGCCTGCGACATGCCCTACCTTGAGGGCGGCTACGAGACTTGCAAAGTGTCCCGTTTGATGGGCTCTAGTTCGCTGGAACGGAAGAATGCATCTTTGCTTGACACCACCCTATAGGGATTGCAATCCAAGTCGTTTTGGGTGGTAGACCGGGTCGAATGTAGGGAGAAACGGGACGGAGGGAGACTTTGTATGAGGCAGCAGGAACCTAGCAGTTCAAGCTTTGCTCTCCAAATCAAACCGCCATACTAGCAGTTGCTGTCGTGATTTAGTAGAGCAAGATCAAATTGTATGATGCCAAGCAATTTCCCTGAAAAGGCGGGTACCACCCCCATATCGTCCACCACTTAATAGTTTTTGTTTTCTCACGCACTCTACGGGCTCCATGATCACTACTCTTAGCCTTGGGCATACCACATGCCTCCATAGATTATGGGGAGCTCTCGCATGCCGGTCAGTCTTCGGAACACGCTTTCAAATACGAAAGCAGTTTCGAAGGGCAACTATCTCAGTCTAGGCACCGATCTGTAACAGTTCCTCTGTCACGACTCTCGGCATAGTCTGCTGACCCAGTAGTAGACTTCGCAACCTAGTATTCTTCTTCTTCTTATTGCGATGGGCAAGAAAAGCCACTCTACAGCTCAAGGGTCGCGGGCTGTTCGGGACACTAGTGGAAACATATGTATCGATACGGCGAACTCTCTACGGCATCTTTCTCAGGAGCCCGGGTGTACGGGGGAAAGTTCAGAGCCAAGTAGCAGAAGCAATCGCGAAGCTTGAAGGGAAGTTGGTGCCCAAAGGACCTGGCACAAGCCGATATCTCACTCTACCGAAGGAAGCATGGACGGAGGAGCAAGTACGAGCAGAGCTGGAGAAGCTGGCCGAAATGGAGCACACGCGCTGGGAGGACGGCCTTGTCAGTGGAGCTGTATACCATGGAGGCGATGACTTGATCAAGCTACAAGCGGAAGCCTTCCAGAAATTCAGTGTAGCAAATCCAATACATCCAGATGTCTTTCCGGGAGTTCGAAAGATGGAAGCTGAGGTTGTTGCCATGGTACTGGCTATGTTCAACGCCCCAGCCGGAGGAGCAGGTGTAACGACGAGTGGAGGCACAGAATCAATATTGATGGCATGTCTAAGTGCAAGACAAAAAGGGCGTGCCGAGCGAGGAGTCACCGAGCCGGAAATGTGGGTACAAGTCGTACCTGATGTAGGAACTCCGCTTACTGATTCAGGATCGTGCCTGAAACTGCTCATGCGGCATTTCGGAAAGCAGGCAACTACTTCGGTATCAAGGTACACCTTGTCGCTTGTCCAGCGCCTAGCTATGCCGTCCACATACCCAGCGTGTCCCGTCTCATCAACAGCAATACTATCCTCCTCGTGGGCTCTGCCCCCAATTTTCCCCATGGCATAATCGATGACATCACATCACTTTCTCGTCTCGCTCTCCGCAAAAAGGGGGCTTTACCTCTGCACGTCGACTGCTGTCTAGGCTCCTTCCTCGTACCGTTCCTTGCTCGTGCAGGATTTCCCACCGTACTATTCGACTTCACGGTCAAGGGGGTCACCAGCATCAGCTGTGATACTCACAAATACGGGTTTGCCCCAAAAGGTAATTCTACTCTTCTTTACCGCAACACCCAACTCCGCACATACCAGTACTTCATCTCCCCTGACTGGTCCGGCGGAGTATACGCATCCCCAAGCATAGCTGGCTCACGTCCAGGCGCTTTAATCGCCAGCTGCTGGGCCAGTCTGATGTCTCAAGGCGAGAGTGGGTACATCTCAAGCTGTCACTCTATAGTCGGCGCAGCCAAGAAGGTCGAGTCTGCGATCCGAGAGAACCCTTCGCTGCGCGACGATCTAAGCATAATTGGAAAGCCTCTTGTCAGCGTCGTTGCTTTTACGTCAAAAACACTCAACGTCTATGACCTTGCGGATGCCATGTCCGCGAAAGGGTGGCATTTGAACGCTCTGCAAAGCCCACCAGCCATTCATGTGGCTCTGACACTGCCAATCGTGACCGCAGTAGATCGGCTCATTGCGGATATAATCACAGTGGTAGAAGAAGAAAAGGAGAAGGAGAGGGTGCGAATGGTCGAAGGGAAGGGTGCGAAAGGCGGCGCAAAGGGGGATTCTGCAGCTCTGTATGGCGTTGCAGGGAGTCTACCAGACAAAAGCATCGTGGTGCAACTGGCCGGAGGCTTCCTCGATACGCTCTATAAGGCGTAGTGAATCTTCATTGCACGAAGCATGATACCAGGAAACGGGTCCATAGTGGGGCGTCTGACATATGCATAGCGATTAGGTTGATAGAAGCGCGGGAAGAAAATGAATATTGGCCACTGCACGGTTTCATACGAGAAGCGGTAATCAACAACAGCTGTCTGGGTTCTATCTGCTCATGCGCTTTGGAAGTCTCCTAACTACTTCATGAGAGACTTCGGACGGGATATCAACATCAATTAAACTTTGGTGACGTAAATATCTAGCTGTTCTCATGATGCAGCCTACTTCGACCATGACCTTCAATGTTATCAGTCGCCTGAATACCATCATCGCCAGCCGACCCACAGATATGTAAGCAGCTACAGCGGAAGTGACCATGGCACCTCGCAATTTCCACCGTCTTTCTACCCGCGAACCTTCTCCCACTCCGTCATGGCCAGAACGCAGCCATAGCTAGGCTATCTCCCCTCTGCCTTCTTCATACTCATAAAGAATGGGCATGTCCCTGATGAAATCGTTGGATGGCTGGATCTCGATGGTGATGACAGCCACAAAGTCTTGAAACGGTGCCACGAACACTTTACAAAGCTGTTGCTCTTCCATGTGTGGGGTCAGTCAATACTTTGTCTTCATCCGCGTTTTCTATTTGTTTGGAAGAGGCCTCGAATTGATTGAAGTTGACTCGAGACCGTTAGCAGAAGACGATACTAGAATGTATTGAAGAGTTCTGTTATGATTTGCGGGGTAAATTTACGCCTTGTTCTTTTGATATCGTCTCAGAATGCCTTTGGAAGTCTCTAGTGGCACCTACCTAATATATTCGCAAATTCGACGAGTCAACGGGACATCATGATAGCTGATCCCGTTCGACACACACATGGTATATACCGCTCAACCGCAAGCATGCCATTGGTCAGCTGGGTGTCCACTGCTGCATGCAACAAGCCAGACGGAATGACATACAGAGTCTGCGGCTGGTTGAACAAGGTCTAACTCAGTGGCGTTCCGGTGAACATCCAAATCAGAATCAAGCAGATTATGCTTGATGGCTTCGCATGTGCAAACGTCGGAATCAACCTTCCTTGGTCAAGGATGGCCACGCAGGCTGTGGTTGAGATCGAAAACACAGGTCACTAGACCCTCTTCGGATGGAACAAGGTCTGGTGATGCCCAGATTTCTTGCGTCAACACGCTGACTGAGTGACTATCCAGAGGTTGAGCCTACTCAACACTGCACTCCTGAATGGGGCATTCATTCAAGGTGTCGAGCTCGATGATGTGCATGTTCATGCACCTTGGCACGCTTGTTCTATCATCCTACCGGCCTTGCTCGCTGTCGCACAGCATCATATTCAGTAATCCATAACAGCGGAGAACATCAGCGGCGTTTCATCCTTCTCGTAATCATTGTGGGCCTTAAGCGATTGCCACGAGTGGGCCGTGCTCTTCATGGTAAGGAATGCTGAGTAGAGGATGGCATAGCGTAGATCCTTCCTCCCGAAGACAACAAGACGCCATGCCTAGTAGCCGTCAAATATCCAAATCGATGTACAGACTCTTGGATGCAACAAGTCCAACCTAACGAGCGATCCCTGTCTTCTTCATTCAAATTATGAGCCAATGAATACTCGTACCACACGCTGTATCCTCAGTTGGATCCGCATCGGACATGGGCTTCATCATCTCAGCGTCGTTGAAGTTGTGAGAGGTATTTTGCATTGGAATGTCGAGGAACAGAACGCGCGGTCAGGCTTGGCATTTTCGATGAATTTCATATCATTGCTGATGCAGAGTGGGATATAGCAGACTTCTAGCGCTCTGACGGTAAGGACCGAGGTGAGCTATACCTCGTAAAAGAGTGTAGTCGGCGTTATCTTAGCGAAAGCCTCTGGCTCCTGAATGATCGTATAGCCGAGATGCCAGAGGCATACTACCTCTGTACCGCTGATTGCTCAATGAAACCATATGTGAGGAAAGTCAGTGATAATTCTGGTGGATAATGTATCCGACAGCTACAAGGTAGTGCCCAAAATGTGATGACGAAATTTATCGCAATCAATGACGCCCGATTATAGGTAGAGAGATATGATTTGAGGAATACCCGACGACACGCAAAGACTCCAGCTGTTGCTTCGTCAAGCGATGGACTGCGTGACAAGGCTGGCCTGGAAGGATTTCGGTGAACGTCTTTAGCTATGCGGAATGGGCTCTTGCTCGTGTGCCCTCCTTGTCCAACATGGTAGGCCCATTGAGTTGCGACAACGTCACCGCCACCCAATATGGCATGCGTCGAATCTGGGTTTGGTCTTAATGGGTACGATTGGCATACACACAAAGCAAATAATCCTAATATAATACTCAGATTGATAGAGTCATGCCGCCAATTCGCGGCGTGAGAACGAGGTCTCGAAGTAATCACACATAAGCAAAGCTTCACCGTATGGATAAGAAGCTCACCACCATTTGGTAAGGTGAAGGGTGACTGTAAAGAGAATGTTCTCTGATAGAGCGAGGACATATTTCTTCGGACTGTAGAATAGAGCGAGGACGCCAATCAAAGCACGCAAAGGTGGGCGACTTCTCTCCTCGACGGACCCCAAGACAATTGCCTCGGACCATCGCCACTTCTTCAACCCATTGCAGGCAGATTAAGATGGCCCCTCTCACAGCTTTCGATCCTCCTCTGGGGCCAACACTGTCACAATGCCACCCAGAACAAGTGACTCTGCACATGAAAGAGAAAGCTTTCTCACTATCTGGCGATGATTTCACCGTCAAGACAACTTCTGGCACAGAAGTGTGCAAATGCAAGGGCAAGATGCTGTCAATGAGTGACAAGAAAGGTTGGTAAAGCTGGCAATGATACCTACCCTGGGTCATTCTGTTGTCCATTGGCTGATCGCCGAAACGTAGTGTTCACCGACGTTCACGATAAGGAGATCTTCAGCCTCAAGAACAAGCATTTCACCATACACAAGAGCTTCCACGCTGAAGACCCTCATGGGCATGATTTGTTCACTGTCAAAGGCGAATTTTCTTGTAGGTGATGACATGCCCCAACCACCAAGTGCTGTCATTGGAACCCTCTGTCCATAGTCAACTTCCTGCTGCAATACGTTTTCATAATCAAATCAGTCATTTTTTCCCTTTGATTCATCATCCCTTGACTCATTCGGAATGCGATTGCTAGTAATCGCTTCGAAGTCCACTCCACTTTAAGA
>JAABUW010004687.1_pt1 | contig 18381 bp, 30 predicted proteins | sample 5560081 | NCBI WGS metagenome assembly JAABUW01 (sample SAMN10711882, study PRJNA513363) | rock metagenome | isolation source: Antarctica rocks | place: Antarctica: Victoria Land, Knobhead sud | reverse complement strand
CATGCAGCACGGGCTGGTCAAGCACAGCTGTCTGCAGACGAGCTGCGCGTCCCCGAACATCTCCAGCGGCGAGAGAGGCTGGTAACGGAGATGATATCAATTGCTATGGAAAACGACGAGAACTTTGGCTTGGATGACTACGAGGTCAGGTAGCTGGTACGCCCTACTCTCCCTGCTCGTCCACGACCTCACTGACATATCGTACAGGTCTTGTTACGAGATCGCCCAGGGTCATGCGCCAGACCGCCCTGACAAAGAGGGCGGAAATACCTCGGTGAATCGAAATGAACTTCTGATTGTCGTCATCGGCCGGACGGCCCGACGATGCCGCGTTCTGCCGATCACGCGAGCAAGGGCTTCCCCTCCCCTCTTTCATGATCACCAGTCAGAAAGTCTTGGGGACCTCCGAATGTATGCACGAGCATTACCGAAGGGTAGTCGGCAATGCTCAATTCTCGCCTCTCAATTGCACATGCATTATATGGGGATCTGCGCTCCGAAAGTCTTCGGCAATGACTTTCGGTAAATCCTGAAGGACTTCGGTAATCCCACTCGTTCAATCCCACCCATTCAATCCACTCGGCCAGCTCGTCATCGACCCTCAAATCGGCGATTGTCGGGGCGGAGCGACGGCACTCTCGGAACATCGGGGCTATTTCCCTTCTCAGGGTTGTGGCGCTCTTCCTGGATCTGTCCGGCCGTTATCGCCTCCATCGCTGGTCAGTTTTAGCCCTCCATTGCCGACATGAGGCGTGCTCTTCGGTGGTCCGTTCCTTTTTCGCGATCACCCTCTTCCCAACGACCACCCTGGTTGCGTTGTTTACCTTTCCGTATCCAATTTCCACACGCCGAACGAACGATACACACAACGGGTCGAAATTTGGGCTCCCCGTCAGACCAGGACTGTGTGGCAGTCTCCTGTCGGTGGCTCTAGTGCCTTATGAGCCGGTACCAGTCGCGCCGCTACTGGGATTCTTACGTCCCTTGCTACCCGGAAGACTCGATCAACTCCTACAGGCGCGCGACTTCACCACTCAGACGAGACAAAGTCCCCCACCAAGAATACCGTGGCCAAACAGACTTGCCTCTGCGTGAGAAGTTTCGGCCAAGCGACAGTCCGGCTCTAGCAGACACGATTGGGAGCCGCCATGGGGTTCCTCGACAGGGATTCCACCGTTGCTCGAGCCGACCCAGCGATTGTTCGGAAGCTGCAAGACAAGCATCCCTTTGCCCCTCAGCCCATCTTCCCGCCCGGCCGCACCCAGACTTGAAACTCGCCGGATCAGGATGCAGTAGTCTTCACCAGTAGGAAGCTGTCAAGGGAGGTGGGCACCGGGCATCTGGAGGTGGACACCAGACCTCCTGGAATTACTCAGCCACGAGACAAAAGTCGTCCAGTTCGTTCACATGATCACGACAGGAATCCAAAGAGGGACAGCCCCCGGACAGAACATGCTCTGTTTTGCTGGGCTTACCCCTCTCGCCAAGGGTGAAGATGACGTTCGGCCGATTGCTGTCGGGGAGCCATTATATCGAGTCGCGGACAGTACGATTCTCCGGCACTAATTCAAGACCGACTCCCTTCTTCCTTTTCAATTTGGAGTCCGGTCACAAGGCGGGGTTGAACCAATCCTTCGGTGCATCGAGCTGGCCTCAAACGCGGATTGACGCCGGCTTCACTTCAATCACTTCGTTGGATTTCTCCAACGCCTTGAACTCCGTCAGCCGGGACGATATAGCGAATGGGATCAATACGTTCGCTCCGGATTTCCTCAATGCCGCCAGATGGGCATACTGCTTTGAAAGCGATCTTTTCATAAACAAGGGGGAGGGCGCCAATCGTCATCAAGTCTTCTTCAGGCGTGTGACCGTTCGGACCTCTATTCTTTTCCCTCACTATTTCGCCCTTTCTTCACGAAAATTTCTCTTCACCTCGGACCGGATCACCTCGTCCTCGCCTACCTGGACGACATCTTCATCTTGGGGCCCGGGAGGAGGCGCGTTGCGACAAGTCAACGCTTTCCTTTCTGACAGGCGTTCACCATTATCGTTGAACCCTGCCAAATGCTGGGAGCAGAGGTTGGACGATTTGCGGGATAATGGAGCCGAGATCTTGGGGTCTCTCATTGGCCCCGGGGACAAACGGGCCGCATTTCTCGCGTCTGCGGTGGATCAACAACGACAACTCATCGCTAGGCTCCCCTCCTTTCCCCACCAGCATGCCCTGCTCCTTCTCCGAATGTGTAATCAAGCCAACCTCCGCCATCTCATGCGGTCGCTGGTCACGTCGGATATCGACCATCTCTGGACAGAGCTCGATGGTGTCATCAGAGAGGAGCTCTACCGCATCAGAGGAAGGAAGGTGCGGGCCGGATGTTGAGACAAGAAGGCAGATAGACGACACGGTCATTGCGCTGCCTATTCGTCTGGGACGTCTAGGGTTGCATTCCCGTCATATCTCCGCCCGATGGCCCGCCTTAGCCGCAGACGACCTCGCGGACTCGATGTTGGCGCCGATAGTCCCCGACGTTAACCCTCCAGAAAAAATCACCTCCCAAGACGCTGCCTCGAGGACCACCTCGCCCGTCGACGGGATCTGTTTGATCGCTTACCTACTGCTGAACGGACTGAATCCACCGAAAGCCAATCCACTCTCAGCAGATTATGGCTGTGACCAACCCAACCCGCGCCTTTCACCGAGTCACAAATTGGGAGGTCGCCACCGGCCTCTGCGTTCGATCCCTTCTACCGGATGAGGAACGGGTGTGCAAGGCATGCGGCAAGCAACGGGGCTTCTTGCACGATGAGCACTGTAATCCGGCCGGGCCGAACGCGACCATTCGTCACAACCACGTCAATTTCGCTCATTCGGGGCTTGGAGACGCTTCCCGGAGCCCAGGTCTCCAACGAATCCACAATCGGTGTTTCTTCCAGGCGCAACGATATCCGGTGGGAGAGCCAAAACTGCTTTCGCCTCACGGGCGGTGCAGACTACGGGGGAGCGGTGACCGACTTCGATGTTACTGTCGTGTCTCCGCATTCGGTAAAGCCCCGCCAGATATTCGCAAGCTTGTCCCGACCCAATTCCGACTTGCCGCCGGAAGAGCTCGTAAAAAAACAGCGATGCACCGTCATGGATCGAAAACATCAAGACAAGGTGGCTCGGCTGCCTCCCCAAGGAGAACCTCGGGCGACCTTCCACCCACTCGTCTTCACTACCGGCGGGTTAATCGGCGACGCGACATGGGACACCATAAAAGGGTGGAAGGCGAGTGTCTCTCCGGGCGCCTTCGACTTGATGATGGAGGCGGATGTCGGTGGCATTGTTGAGGGCGCGTGGGAGAACGTTTACGCTGGTCGTAGACATGTAGGGAGTTTCGTAGACTATCACCCTTCACGACGTTCGTAGCCCTGGCCCATGATGCATAACGTAAATCCCGCCGAGGAACGGTAATAATCCTTGATGATTTACCTGACGTGATTCCTTTCACCACTTGAGTCGTTATTGATGGACTTGTGGCCTGTACATATGGCTCTTCCTCTTGTTCCTGAAGCATATCCATGTCACTCACGCATCCCGTTCGAACCACATCGTTACTTCCACTTTTTGTACGGATGTCCCCGGCTCCGGAACGCCGATCCCATATTCCTCCTGGAGTCGAGGAGAGACGAGAGACTGTGGACTTGGGGACCGGAGCGGAGGAAGTGATCGTCATCGAGTGGCTTCCCAATGATCCCGAGGTCAGTCCAGATCACGCCACGATCATGACACCGTGCGATACTGACGCGGGGCAGAACGCATTCAATTGCGTATGGACATAAGTGTACCATCAATTTCGTCGCCCTTTTTCTAGGCGGCTGCACTGCACTCAACTGTAATTCCGTCGCCATCATGGCGACTTGGGGACCTGCTCGCTTCAACGTATCGAGAGAAGCCTTCGAGCTCACCTTTTCGGTCATGCTGGTGACTATCAGCTTCACGCCTATGGTGCTCGCGCCTTTGAGCGAGCTGGTAGGTAAATCTCGGCTCAGTGGGGATATGCTGACGCCTAGGTATAATTTGGGAGGAATGAGATTTTTCAGGTCATAGCAATCATGTGCGCAAACCTGATGATTCTCTCTGGCAGAGCTAATGAAAGTGGTAGTACTGCGCTGCTGTCCATTCCTCAAGCTCTATCGAGGAACATGGCGGGCCTGCTCATCGTCCGGTGGTTTGTGAGTGCACCGAATTTGGGGGAATGTACAGGCTGACTGCCTTGCAGCAAGGCATGACCGATTCAGTCGGGAACTCAATGGCAGTGGGACTGTCGCGGACCTCTTCCGCGCGGAGGATCGGGGAATGCCAATGAATGCTTTGGCTTTGATGGTTTTCATCGGTCAGGTGTGTGTTCCGTGCGAACATAAACGGGTGAACCTTTGCGATCATCTCAGGCTTTTGGAGGTGTCATCTTCGGATTGGTGGGGATTTATGGGGTATACAATGGAGTTATGGCGTATGTTTGCAATACCTACGAGCGAGACAGGCTGAGATCTTTTCAGGTCCTCGGCATCTTTGCCGCCTTCTCTTGTCTACTCAACGCTCTCTTCCTTCGCGCGACCCGGCTACGTAATTCTCTCCTGGCGGGCGAAGCGATCAACCAAGGAGATGGGACGAAAGCATGTCAGCGCGGCCGAGCTGCAGAAGAAGGGGGTTTCCGCTCTCATGTCCGGTCTCCATCATTCTTCCTTTCCGTGCGTCTCCCCCCTTCCGAAGTACGACGATTCTGACGATATCAGAATATCCTGCGACGAAACCCATCGTTTCAGCCCTCTCCGCATGGATCGCTCTTGCTTGGGCGATCATCTTCTTGGGAGGCACGAGCGAGCTGCTCGTCTTCAGTGAATACGGCTTCAACTATGGCGAAGCGGGTTCTATTCAACTGTAGGCCCATCGCCCTGAGACTTGTCAGCCGCCAATGCTTGAGCAGAGTTGTCCTGATTGGCGGGATACTGGGGTTTAACAAGAGCATCCTTACAACAGAGCGGCAGCAAAGGAAAAAACGGCCGAGCCCCACCTCAAGCACGTCTATACTGGGCAGCATACGGCGGCCTCATGTTCCCACTCCCCACATACGGCTTCGCATGGACAGGTCGACCCGGTACACCATGGCCAATACCGGCCGTGCTGCTGTGATATCGAAATGGGGGGGGTGTTTACAATGTACTCTGGCATCTTGTATGTCGCTTCTTGGACCTTCTAGAGTATAGGCCCTGATTAGACGATAGCAACTATATCGCCGACGCATACGAGACCTACGGTTCCTCGTCGCAAGCGTCTCATCTTCCGCACGGATTTGGCCTCGGCCGCATTCCCGCGTTTTAGGCATCAGCTAGTAACCTCCCTTGATTCCGCCTCAGATCTCAGCTGGTGATCCTGTATAGTATACTGCATTAGAATACCCACAAGCCCCGACACTCGTGGTCAGCGTCGCGCTTGCCTTGGCTGCCGCACCAATAGTATTGATGCGATATGGTGCGAGGCTCATGGCTAGAAGTAAGGTGGCGAGCGCGTTGGCGAAGGATCATTGACCGCATCTTGTTGACATATGCATTAGTACAGTTCTCACGGCTCGTGATGACGGGTGTAGCTCTCTCCCGTATATAACATTTGTCTGCTCGATCACCAGCTGGGATGGTGCAGTATGATCTAGACATGGTGTTATGGCAGGGGCCAATCACCGAGCGACTTTTGTCCCTAGCGGACTTAGTCCAAGCCTCCACCGGCTTCCGGCGGAAACCGATATGGTTCGAGGGTTTCAGATTTGATTGATGGTCAACTTGATGGGATCAACCCCTCCCTTCACGACCACATCACACAAACTCCTCGTCTCAACCCAGACTCCTCATTTTCCCGCTGCATCTTCCCCCTCATTCATCTCTCTTCATCTAGTCTCGAGCCACTCGCCATGACGGAACCCGCTTCCCTACTTCGGCTCACCCTCCCATCCCTGCCGACGTTCGACCTTCCCCCTCGTCTCCCCGTCACCGACCCTGAGCTCGAGCGGCAGGTTTTCACCCATTCTTCGTACCATGCTCGACCAAGGAAGGCGACTTCCCTGGACATGGATGATGACCAGCTTCTGGACAACGAGAAGCTGGAGCATGTTGGGGATTCCCTGCTCGGTAGCTATCGCTCAACCCGGTGGCCCCGACTACGGCTGATGGGACCTAGGTCAAGTCGTCACGACTCTTCTCCACAAGCTGTACCCAAATCTCAGGGCTGGTCCGGCAACGGTGCGTCCATGAATTCCAGGTGATGTTGATGGTCAGACCCTCAAATCCCATCTGGTCAGCAATACCACCCTCTCCCAACTCTCCCACAAGTACGACCTCCCCAAATACCTCATCGCCTCCTACGCACAGCTCTACAACCTCCAAAACGGCGAGAAGACCAGCGCGAATATCTTCGAAGCCTACGTCGCGGGAGTTTACTACTCGTTCCTCAATCCAACGAAGACCCGGATGCCTACTCCGCTACGTACACCGTCAAAATCCGGCTTCGACGAGCACGTCATCAAAACTCCCCACTCCACCCAGCCAACGAATGGACAGGCGCTGGACCAAGTCGAGTCGTGGCTTCATCCCCTCTTTACCCCTATCGCGGAGTGGACGCTGGGCCAGCTCAAGGCAGAACAAGCCCGACTGGAAGCGATGACCGCCGAGAAGCGGGGGGACAAGTATTTGGATCAGCACGCGGCGGGCGCGATGGCGAGGTTGAATGAGCATTGTATTGTCCGAGAACGGGGGATACCGGAGTATATCTCGATTAGGGCCGGGAGCGATATGTGGTCCGTCATGTGTGTGGCTACTCTCAAGGATGGCACGAGGCTGTGAGTAGCTCTTGACTGGCTTGGCTGGATTCGAGGTGATGCTGATGAGGTCGTGGACAGGAGTGAAGATGCGACGCGGAGCACGAAAAAGTTGGCGAGTACGGTGGCGGCTTGGAAGATCTGTCAAAAGCTCGGGATTTGAGCGGACTTTCGGTGTTGAGTGCTTGAGTTTGATACTCATGGCTAAGCTTCTTGTGCATGCGGATTTGATATCACACATCCTTGATCCTGTCGATCGCACGGCGTTTATGAAGCATATTCGCCTCGACCTCGGGCATGGTGGAGCTGACCTTTCCGTGCTTTGCAAGGGTCTGGGGCGGATACAGCATGCCATCAGGCCTTCTGTTCCCTCACCTCTCTTTATCTTGATAGTTCTCGTTTTTCACTACTGGGACTGACATCACACTCGCCGATCAACCCAACAATCTCACGAATACCATTCGACACGCCATGAGGCTGATTGGAAGCTTTCTTCGATTTGTCGAGTGGAAGCCGTGATTGTACCCCTCCTTGACGATCTATTGCCCGACCTCCAGCCAGGACCGGCTCCCACGCGGATTTGTTGATATCCGTGCGAAAGCAAAGCTGACGTTTACCCTCCGACTTTCAAGCTCCGCGACATCTTGATGAATCGAGACATGCTCGCGCAGATCTTCATATCTCACCGTATCTCCACACAAATCGTCTCCTCAGACTCCGGTCGGCTTGCAGTCGAGAAGGATTCGTGTGTCGCTTGCGAAGTATTCGAGGCGTTACGTCGCCGATGTCTTCAAATCGGTTTCTCAAGATGCGTCTCCCGGCAAGGCATACGAGCTAGTCAATGACTGGTTGACAAAGCTCTTCATGCCTCTCGCGAAGCAAAACCTTGATCAGACGCGGATCGACGAGGTCGAGGAAGATCAGCCGGCTCAGGGTCACAAGGCCTTCACGAATTGTGGGATCGGAGCCGTCATCCATCCATTCAGCGGTATAATCGTATGGTGTTCCCGGATGACTCTAGGCTGGGAGAAGAGATGAGGTGGATGTCCAAGCTCATCCCCCGAGACGAGCAGAGTCGTTCATGGTGAGTATGACATTTTCGGGGATACTTGGACGACGCCAGCAGGTCCGGGAGATCCACGCGCGACACACTCAGGTGGAGCACGTCGCGGCGTGGAAGGTACACGAGAAGGGCATCGAAGCCCTCGAAGATTGGCTGGGTAGGGTTTTTGATCCCCTCGTCAAGCATTACTACGACCCGACTGCCAAAGATGAGGCGGAGGAGGACGAATTGGCGCACGGAGCCAAGGCATTGCTCAATCTCAAATGGTCACAGGCTGCCTATCCCCATGGCGAGATCGACGAGACAAGGAACCGCCCAGTTTCGACAATAGTCGAGTTTGCCTTAATCCATGGCAACCCCAAAATCATTTCAGTAGATCCTGTGGGGCAGACAAGGGCAGAGATTGTCCAAGAGCGGCAGAGGGTGGGAAGGCAGAAACGTATGCGCACATGATGGCGGACCTGAAAGGCGGACGACGAGCCGTCGGCGAGTATGACTGGCTGAACGGCTGGCAACGGCGTAAGGAGAAGGCCGAGCGATTCGACGAGAGTAGGCGAGATGAGGTTGACCGCAGCCCCGGTATCCACAGGGGCTTTGAAACGGTAAGAGGAAGCGGTGGCGTCGACTATTAAGAGGTCAGTGTATTGTTGGGCGTTGAACGAGGCATGGGAGAGGACAATTGGGTTTAAGGTCGGGTTTGGGCGAGTTTGGCGAGTTTGGCGAGTGGGGAGCGGGATCGACGAAAGCATGGACGAGTTTGGGCGAGTTTGGCGAGTGGGGAGCGGGGTCGACGAAAGCATGGACGAGTTTGGGCGAGTTTGGCGAGTGGGGAGCGGGGTCGACGAAAGCATGGACGAGTGGGGGCGAGTTCGGCGAGTTTGGCGAGTGGGGAGCGGGGTCGACGAAAGCATGGACGAGTAGGGGGGGGGCACGAGCGGATGGAAGCGTTAAAGGCATGGACGAATTGCGGTATGAGATCCACGACGTCAATCTCAAGGGAGCGAAAGGGCAAGAGGGTACGAAGTCGATCTGTACCTTGACCGCGATGGTTAACATGGGTCACTCCTGGTGATTTGAACTATCGTTCAACACAGCGGGTGAAGGTTGATGCGTTTGCCACCAGGTCTGGCATGTCCACGCGTAGTACCAAGCAGCAAGCCGAGACCGTTACGGCGTGGAAAGTTTTGGGATCAGTACAAGGTGGAGATGGACAACAACCGTGAGCGCTCGAGGATTGCTTAGAGGCGATGCAGGCGAGCGGCAGATGCAGGGGATCCTCTTCAGAATCGTCGGACCGTACTATCTTCTTCATTGCGTACTATCATACTGGTGGTCATTGCTTGCGATTCGTTAGACCTCATGTGTATTTGCCAATCATGATGATTTGGTCAAGGGTTTCGATCAGCACTGCAAAGCAGAGTCCGAGCTCCAAGGTGTGTCCGTGCCTCAGGGTTTTGTCTCGGGCGAAACGTGCACGCTATGTTGACCTCGTCCCCTCTGCTCTTCCATCTTCCTCATTTGCTCTTTCCCTTATTCTCTCTGAGATTGCCTCTCACACTCACCGCCAAACGTATCTATAGCCAGTTAGCAATTCGTCTCATGATTGTCACGAGTGTTTCCGTTGGCGTACGAATCGAAGGATTCCTCGTGCTCGAACTTCCCGAGATCGACGATCCCGAGCTCAAACGTATCGTCTTCACCCACAAATCCGCCTTGAAGTCTCAGACCAGCATCTCCGATCCCACGGAGACCGTGACGAGGAGTTATGTCAAGCTTGCACATGTCGGTGATGCCATCCTTCGTGAGTGGCGTACATGTTCACTCATCTAGGCGAACTTGTTGAACTCATTCGTTATGGAGAGTACGGTTAACTCGTCTGCTTCATGGTCTTTTCCCTGACCTCACTCCTGGGGCAGCCACCGTATGTGCTTTCACGATATATGGCCCTCCTACTGGTTCCGAGCTGATTATATCAATGCACGCAGAAGCTCCGCAGCACCTTGATCAACGGAGGGACTCTCTCCGGCATCTCCAGGACGTACAGTCTTCCGGCCAAGGTCATCGCCAGCAAAGAGGCTCTTGCAGCTGTCCAAGCGAGCGACACCATGCTTGCGAGAAGTTTGAAGCCTAAATCGTCGGCGTCTACTACTCGACTACAAAGCTATCCCCTTGTAGCCCCGCGTTCGACCCCCTCGAGAAAGCGCTGTCCAGCGCATTCTCTCCGCTCGCCAAATACCACCACGTGAAGACGAACGTGAACGAGCTCGAGGAGGAGGACACTCTGGCACAAGGTGCCAAGGAGATGCTTTACACGAAGTGGTCGCAAGCATATCTCCCTCCGCCGCGGTGGCATTATTTTGAAGTCTTTCCATAGGAAGGCAGGGGCAAGGAGGGGAGGTAGTGGATCTGCTCGGTCGCGGCCGGGGACAATTGTCGTCGCTTTTTATACGTCGAACCTCGGCATGAAGAAACGGGTCAAGCAGAAGGCGGCCAACGTGGCGGCTTGGAAGGTGCACGAGCAGTTCAAGTCGGATCTCGGAAATAGCCGCAATCGCGGGAGGCTTTCCTGAATGGTGCAGGACAAAAAGGCTGGGGAATTGGGGTTGGGGGGTCGCTTGAGATTCACGAGGTGATCGCGCTGCACAGATAAGATATGCTGGATGCTTGATTGACTTGCGACTCGATACTTATTATCGCTCGATGTCACCCACCGACTTCGGAACCACTGGTCGGGCAGGGTGTGACTCATTGTCACAGTCCGCTTTGAACGGTGTAGAGCGAGGACTGAATCGTGACTCATGGCGTGGCATATCGTGAAAGGCTCAGACCGCCATGCCCCGGATCGGATGGCCTGACTTCCCTCCCGGCGTCTGGCTAGCGACACCGGGAATAGGAATCCCGGTGGCATGTGGTAGGCCGGAGCTGCCGGAGCTGATCCCATTTGATGTCGATGCCAGGAAATGAGATGGCGGCGGTGCAAAGGCCAAGGATCGTTTGACGTAGAAAAGCATGTAAGCTTTTTGGGCGAGAACAGCGGACAGGGTCGTTGGTGTGACTAAAGGATGGAATTGTCAGCCCAATCTGCACGGTCTGCAGCTGATAGGCTGCTGCGAGCGAAACAGGACTGACCTTTGTCATCATCGCAATGCCACCACTCGTCCCCGCTCAGCACGTCGGCCCAATAATGCCCGTTATCCAGCTTGCCTTCATGCGTCACGACCGCGAATAGATCGTAGGTGAACAAGGATGTTGGAAGTGAAGACTCGTCGGCCCCCTCGACATAGGACCGCATGTCGAGCTTCGATGGGAAACGGATAGGCAATTCGACTTTGGTTGACGTAGCATTGTGTGCGAAGCGCTACCCGCGGATCAGCGGCATTCATCTTTAGGGGAAATAGGGGAAAGTCGAACCTTAAGCTGAAACGACAAGACAGGAGCAAGCTTCTTGATCTGAAGTTTCCGCGTAGCCACCTGGAATGGTCAGAGTTGGGTAACTTCGCTTGAAGCAACTTACGACTCCCGGTCCTCCGCCACAATTGGAGCACTCGTACCCCTTCCCGAGCTCACCAACCCTTTCTTCCGCGCAATATCGCCGCAACATGCCGGCGAGAGTCAGAGTGCCATTTCCAGGAGCGTGTTTGGGGAAGTCGAGCTGAACGTCGAGGATGGGGTCTATTGTGGTCGAGGTGGTATGACAAGAGGAACAGGTGACGGCGGAGAGGAGGGAGCCGGCGAAGGTTTGGTCTGGTCGACTTATAGTCAGCGGTGGTTCCAAGACATCCGTGGAGAAGCTGACGAGCAATACAGTTGCAGCTTGATAATTGCCCCTTCGCATGGGCGTGTATTTGATCCAGTGCAGCCAGGAAGAAGGAATGCGCGTCTACAACCATTGATCAGATCTGACAGCTGAGAGATGATCCGCCATCAGACCGGCGGGCGCAGAGGCAGATATCGTCGATCAGCTGGAGCCTCACCTTGCTGTCCATGCCCCTCAAGCTCGGCACTTGCATGCCACATCGAATATAGCATCGTCACCGGCCCAAATGGCGACTTGTCATCATTATGAAACTGGTGCAAGTTATCAACTCATGAGCTGAGGCACTTCGACGGAGGTCGAAGAGCCACTTCAAAGATCTTCGAGCTCACCTCCTCGAACGCCCGATCCATTTCACAGCACATACACCCCTTTTCTCGCTCCCCATTGACACCGCTCCCGTTTTCCAAGCCTAGGAACGGCTTGCCCACCGCCAAGCCGTGCGACCCATTGGCGCATACATGCCGATTGTGCTTGTCGCTCAAAAAGTAGGCTTTAAGGAGGGGATTTTGAATGAGCGATTGGAGGATGGCCGACAGGAAGCATGTTTGGGAGAGATTCAGGAGAGGTCGCAGACCTAAGGTATTGGCGTGGAGCAAGTTTCGAGACTCACCTCGACAAGGTCTGTTGGCACCGTCGGTTTCGGGAACTTCGCATCCTCGCCATGCACTCCGTCCTCTACCTTTCCCCCGCGAGCTCTGCTCCCGTGATGTATCGTGTTCCTCTTCCACTCGGATCCGAATCGTGCGGAACAATGTCTCGAAGGTGTCGGGATAGACGGCGTCGGAGCATGCATGGCAGAAAATCGTGCCGGAGACTGGGTCGACAGCTTGCGGTTGCGTTGTCAGTAAGGAGAGGCAGCAAGGGGAGTCAGAAGGTCCGACTCACCAAATCCGCAATTACCATCGCTACGCTTCCAGTGCTCCACCATACAATTATTGGTTCCCTTGCTGGAGCTCGAAGCGTGAAAAGGCAAGCAGCCGTAGTAGGAGCAGGTGAGACACGCCCAAGGGCGGGACAGAGCGGAGGAGCAGGTGTGGCAGTCCGGCGGAGAGGTCTGAAGCGAAGCAAATCAAGAGATTGGCGATGAACAGACACGCATCGCAGAGGTCAGCTCATAGCGCCTGTACAGACGGTTCGAACTTCTAAAGTGCGTCAGGTACTGCTCACCTTGCGTCGCTTTCCCCCTTCAGCCACTGCTCCCCACCGAACTATCTCGGCATATCGCTGCCGAATCGCTTCTCCTGCCGGTTCAGGCTTCGAATGAGGTTCTGACGCCACAGTGTACGAGTCTTCGAGCGATGAAATTCCGATTGGCTCGCCGCTCAGTTCCATGAGGGAGCAGAGGTATTGGCACATCGAGGTGTCCTGCCGTGCAGGTGTGGGTGGTTCGACCTTGACGGTATGGACCGTTTCCATGTTTGCCGACGAATACCGGGCTGTGACCTTTATAGGAAGCTGGAGCAGGCTTTCGGAGCGCACGACGATATCTGGTGCCGGATGAAGTGAAGGATGAGCTGAGGAAGGAGGCAACGGCCCCGGGAAAAAACTGAAACCACTCCGACAGGGATGCGGGGGCCCATTGAATTACCCCACAATACCCGGTGGAGGCAAGGCAAAGACAAAGCCCGACGCGTCGAGCGACGCGTCGGGGCTGACTCCAGCGGGAAGCGACATTACATTCCTCGTCATCGCTCCCTTCTTGGCTGATCTCGGTAGTCATAGCCTTCGTACCCCTCGAGCTCGGGGTCATCATGGCTCAATCATCTACTGCAGCCAACCCAGTTTTACAACCCCCCTTCTTCCTCATCCCCGGGATCAACCCTTCCTCAACCATCTCTGCGCAGACCGAGCAGATTGACCAGCTGAACACCCTCCTCTTGCAAGAGATCGATGCAAACTTCGCTCGATTCCATCAGATTGTCACGACGCGGATACTGCCCGAGATCAAGCGATTCGCCATCGCCGGTGAGCCTACTCGGGAAGCTGCAAAGGTGGGTCATCCTCCTAATCACCAAACCAGAATGATTGAGCTGATCTGAGTCGGGACAGTTTTGGCGATCCTTCTTCGAAGCAGCAGCAGTCATCCGTGTTACCGTCCCAGGGGACACCTCCCACCTGCCCACATCCCCATCCCAACCCGGGACGACAACCTACGATGACCAAACCCTCACGCTCCGACCCGACGAATCCTACCTCTCCCAAGCACACGAAGACGGATCCTTCACGTTCACCAACGGCCCGACGTCCTCCACTCCCCGACCCGGTGGGGTCGACGAGAGCTGGGAAGACTCGATGGAATCACCATTCGACCGGCTGGACCGGAGACTCCGGGATGAATTGCGGATAGGGGATGGAGGGTACGCGAGTAGTGATGCGCCGACACCGAGTTTGCCTTCGGGGTATGATTTGCCCGGGTTGAGGGGCGATTCAACTTATGGCGACGTCTCGACGGGGACCGTCGAACCGGCGGACCTTGGACGGGATCCATTATCGGCACAGGGCAGTCGGATCGAGTCAGGCGATACACCAAAGGCGAAGCAGCGGAATCCATTCACCAATGCTACGGGATCCAATGCGAAAGCAAACTCGTGGGACGGGATCACCGACCTCCGATCCACACCTCTGAACGCAAAGTTCGCCAAACCCAAAACCAAACCAAATGCAAACCCCGCTTCTAGACCACCGACTCTCACCGAGTTGAGCCTCGACGACTCGGACGACGATATCAAGCTCAACATGTCGCCACCTGTGACCATGACTTTCAACCTCCCACCTCGTGCTCAGGCAGTACTCAAAGCCGGTCGGACACCGGTGAAGTCGTCGAGCAAGCCGTCAGCGAAGGACGGGGAAGCGAGGATGATCCTCGACGATCTCATGGAGGAGATGGAGAGGGGGTACGAGCCGAGTCCGAGGATGCCTACTCCAGAAGGACTAGGGCGGTATTCGGTTGTCCCTGGCGAGATCGGTGGGCAGAGGAGAATGCTCTTCAACGGGAATGGAGAAGGAGGAGGGGACGAGACGTACCATCCGCCACGAAAGTCAATGGCCAACACATCATTCGGGAGCGATGGGGTTCTCAACTCACAACCCCAAGCGGAGGTCTACAACGACGACGAAGATTCCTTCGACGTGGACGATTCCTACGACTCGCCAGCGCCTTCGGGCCCATCGCATTTTACCTCGGCTCAGGTGGACGACAGTTACATGTCGATGTCGCCGAATACTTCGGAAGCGGGCATGATCTTTGGTGGTCCGGCTCAAGTGCATGGGGTGGGGAGAACCGGGTTCAATCTGATGAAGCCGGATGAGATGATGACGTATCATGGGGGAAGGTTGGAGGATGCAGCGGGGAGGGATGTGGCGGATAGTCCGACGCATGCGGTCGTTCGGGGTTTGGGGAGATAAATGTATAGTGTTTTGACATTTTGCATCGGATTGATCTGCTTGATTCATCATGATTTGGCTAATGTAATTTCGACATGATAGTGTCCGGATGAGATATATACAGAATCGGATAGACAATGTACAGAATGGCAGTGACACGCAGTGACAGGTGGAACGCTAGCGAAAACATGTAATGGTATGGAGATATGGAAAAACAAAGTAAGGGACACCGTTCAACAAGCCTCAAGTTCAACCTCGAATGACGTCCAAAAGAAATCAGCACCAAATTGATTTTCCGGTCGAGAAATCCAACGATGCGGAACCTAAGAAGTCGAGCGGCGGCGGAACGTCGCTCTTGGATGGCTTCGACGCGACAGGTGCGACCATGTCCGTGTCGATCGGACTCCAGCAAACCGAGGTACCCTCGCTGGCGCCAGTAATCAGGCTGTAGCGAGATGAGGAGGACGTCGATAGACTGGATGACGAGCCGCGCGGAGTCACCTTGTTCTCAGTTGAAGTGAAGCCGGATTGGCGGGAGAGTGAAGGAGCCGTCTCGGCGCGACCGAAGCTGGATGAGAGACACTTTGCAAGGTCTTGGGACCTCGGCGGGGATGATCGTTCAGCGCCAATCGGCGGGACGGATATGGGAGATTGATGCCAATGAGCAAAGGGCAGTGGAATGTCATGGTCGTGTTCTGCAACGGTCGGCAGTCTGGACGAGGGAGCTGACAGACGGCCAGGCTCGAGACGTGGGGCAGTGGGGATCGGAACGGGCCTACTTTCGGCCTGAGACGTCGTCAATTGATTACCATACGCAGACTGCTTGTCTTGCGGAGTCCCGTGATCGGGGTCCATCGGACTTGAGCCGAAGGTGAAAGGCTGTTTCGAAAGATTACGCAGGTCGTGCAGACCATGCGCGTACTGCGGCCAAGTCAGCTGGATCAGAAGGTAAAGCACATGTTCCTTCACCTGGCATTGCATCCCGTACCTACACAAGCCATGCGCTTCCCAGCTCACACAGATATCCGTTTTGAAGAACGGGGTTGAGTCGATGTGCTGTTGCCCCTGTTCACCACTGCTAGCGAAGTTTGACTCAGTAGGCGTTGTCTCATCGCTATACCAGCGAATCGTTGGGTGGAAAGCCGACGCACGGCCGTCCAGATCGTTGGCGGACAAGGCGTGACGCATGCGGTGCTGAGCGTAGGTCTCGAGATTTCGGGGCTGACCGAGCGTGTAAGGGGTGTCCGAAACTCTGCAGTCCGCTGCCGCGCCGGGATTCCTGTCGGGGCAATGCGAAAGCGCCTGCAAGAAGCGAGGAGCTGACTGAGCGAAGGGCGAGACGCCCGCAACGCCAACTGGAAGACGAGCCGCTCCCAGACTGTCGAACCTCTCCCAAAGCCTTTCGGGAATCCCATTACCGTCCCCGATTATAGTGTGAAGAGCGAGAGCTGGAACCACGATGTCCTTATGTTTCGATGAGGCAAGAATCGCGCCCAACACCTTCTCCGGGTCCGTGCGGATGAGCTGGGCAAGGGCTTTTCCGTAGCCTGAGACGCGCACGGTGGCAGGATTGACGCCAGGGGAGGCGTACGCAGTGAGAGGATGCGGATAAGCGGCATTGTATGGCTCGGGAAGAGGGATGTCGGTGTCGGCGTAGGCTGGTGATTGGAGCGAAAAGGGTTTAGTAATGAAAGCTTCAGCGGAAGCTATCGATTCGTCGAATTGGCCTGGAGGAGTTCGGGCCTTAATACTGGAGAGATCCGGAACATTCGACTTAGATTTCGATACATCGGGTGCAGAGTGACGGTTGATTGGAGGCACTGCCGTATCGCCATCATGATCGGGTCTTGCAGCGAAAGCAGTTTCGCCTTCCGATGGAGTGGTAGGATTCGAGGACTTGACGTTTTGCGTTGTACCGGTACGATCATGCGCTGCATTGACAGTCAGCATCCATGACAAGCCTCGCAAGAACGGGGATCACCCCTTCTCAAACACCACTCACTCCTCTGATTATCGGTCGTTTCTCGCTCTTCCGCCCTTTCTACAGCATGTCCTATTCCTCGCCCCCCTAGAACCGCGGACATCGCCAGATGACGCGCAACAGCACCGACTCCCCCGACCCTGGGGCGGTGTGGTTGAAGCAGGTGATTCGCTTTGCCACCATTCCCAGCTGCAGCGGCGACGACCGATAAAGAAGGCTTTGTGAGCTTGTTGACCACGTTCGGGAGGGGTGCTTGGGCGTGCCCACTGTTTGCGACGGTCTCCTGAGGCACGGTTGTGGATGTCTTGGGGAGGTCGACCTTTGGAGTAACTCGAAGGGGAGATCCTGCTCGCAGAAATAAGCGATTGCTCTCGCCATCGGCGCGGACCCGGCTCACCATTTGACCCCCTCTTATCTCTTGTATGCGACTTCCACCTCATCCCTTGTTCTCGCCTCTCCTTCTTCCCCGTCTCCTGGTCAGGCTTCTTCCAAATATGGTCGGGCGAAGGTGACTCCAATAGCGGAGTGTCCTGCCTAGAAGCGAGCGTGATGGTGATGTCTGCTTCATCCATCTCCCCGCCAGTCCCGGAGCCCTTGACCGGCTTGAGCTTGACTTGGATCTGTTTCGGCTGACCGGAAGCCTTCGAAGCGGTAGTCGCGGATTGAGTCGATGCGACTGTCGTCCCAGCTTGTCTGGAGGATCGAGCAAGTTGACCGCCGTGCTTGACTTGGGGAGTGGAGGACGGTACACGAGAAATCGGCTGGATTTTCGGGTTTGGAGCGGTATCATTTGGCATGGCGACGGATGTTATGAATTTAGATCTAGGGTGCCGTCAGTACGGCCATCGACGATCAAAGTGAAAGACGCACGAACGAAAACCGGTCGGATCAAACTTGACGGCAAGCAGGACAGGATCAATCTGTCGCACGAGTCAAATTTCGTCAACCCAAACCAAGCTTTCGAAAAGATATCAGAGGACGAGGGCTTGAGATCGGTGGTTCAAATGCCAAGTGAGATTAGATTAAGTCGATGCAGGAAGAAATGGGAAAGGTTCATCAGCTCTTCTCATATCCCCCCACTCATCAGTTCATCTTGATCCGCACAGCCGTGACGCTAGGACCGTTCGGTCGGTGCTGTTTCATGATAAACCCAAGACCTCTGGAGTCGGGGTACAAAGCACCCCCTCTTTCCGGTCCTCCGCCGATCGCGTGATGGAGGGGTCAGCTGTCAGGGCCAAAGGGGGTCTCCCTCACAGCGGAATCTTTCATTTGGGGTGGGAATCGGAAG
>JAABUW010004685.1_pt1 | contig 18385 bp, 14 predicted proteins | sample 5560081 | NCBI WGS metagenome assembly JAABUW01 (sample SAMN10711882, study PRJNA513363) | rock metagenome | isolation source: Antarctica rocks | place: Antarctica: Victoria Land, Knobhead sud | reverse complement strand
GGACACGAGTTCGTGGCCGTGGGGCCGACCGTCAACAGGGCCAGCCGCCTCCAGTCGGTGGCGCCGACCGACCGCGTGCTGATCTCCGCTGACACCCACCGGCTGGTGCGGGGAGCCTTCAGCGTCGAACCCCTGGCCGGTCTGGTCCTCAAGGGCATCGACAAGCCGGTCGACGGGTTCGTCGTCGTCTCCGAGCGCCCCCGAGGCTTCAGGATGGACCGAGCCGCTGCAGTCGCGGGTCTGGACACGAGGACGGTGGGCCGCGACCTCGAGCTGACCTTCCTCCAGGAGCGACTGTGGGACGTCGTCGACGACGGTCAGTGGCGGGTCGTGACCATCGTCGGGGACGCCGGGCTGGGGAAGTCGAGGCTCCTGCTGGAGTTCGACGCGTGGCTCGGGGCACGTCCGGAGCCGATCTGGTGGTTCCGCGGCCGTGCGTCCCACTCGGGCCAGAACCGCGCCAACGCCCTGCTGCGGGACGTCATCGCGACTCGGATGGAGATCCAGGAGAGCGACGCCCCGGCCACCATCCGGGACAAGCTCCAGAAAGGCTTCGGAGGCGCCCTCGCGGACGGCAACGACCTGCTGGAGGGGGCTGACGTCGCCGGCGCGTGGCTGGGCTTCGACCTGGGAGACGAGGCGACCGCTGTCCCAGCGGATCCCCAGAGCCTGCGCGACAGCGGCAGCGCGGTGCTGGCGGAGTACTTCGCCAGCCTCGCACGGAGAGCGCCAGTGATCATTCTGCTCGAGGACCTGCACTGGGCTGATGACGGGTCGCTCCGATGGCTCGACGCCGCGGACACGACACTGAGCAACGTCCCGGTGCTCGTCGTCGCCACGACCCGACCCAGCCTGATCGAGGAGCGCCCCCGCTGGGCCGAGGGTCTGGGCCATCACGTCCGGCTCAACCTGAACCCTCTCTCACGGCGGGAGGCGCGCAACCTGGTCAGACAGCTGCTCCAACGAGTCCATGAGCCGCCGACGGCCCTCGTCGACCTCATCGTCCAGGCCGCGGACGGCAACCCGTTCTACGTGGAGGAGCTCGTCACGTGGTTCATCGACACCGGTGTGATCGTCCCCGGCGAGCCACACTGGCACGTTGCCACACAGCTCCTTGGTTCGCTCATTGTCCCGTCGACGCTCAAGGGCGTTCTCCAGGCCCGTCTCGACGCGCTCGAGGCCGTCGAGCGTCAGCTGCTGCAACGGGCCTCGGTGGTCGGGAGAGTCTTCTGGGACGACGCGGTGGCTCACCTCGAGTCGGAGGCCACCCCTGATGCCTACCGAGCACTGGACGAGCTGCGTCGACGTGACATCGTGCTCGAGCGGGAGCTCTCGGTCTTTGCCTCCTCGAGGGAGTTCATCTTCAAGCACGCCCTCCTGCGGGACGTGGCCTACGACAGCGTGCTCCGCGCTCACCGACGGCGGTATCACCGACGAACGGCGACCTGGCTCATCGGCGTCAGCAGCCGCAACGGGCGAGAGGACGAGTTCGCCGCGCTGATCGGCGAGCACCTCGACCGTGCCGACGACCCAGAGGCGCCCCGCTGGTACCTCCGGGCGGGCACCCATGGGGCTCGAGTGTTCGCTCTCGACGAGGCCACCCGGCTTCTCGGTCGCGCGGACGAGGTGGTGCCCCACGAGGATGTCGCCCTCCGGTTCGACATCCTCGCCGCCCGGGAGGAGGTCCTGGAGCGCCGCGGCGACCGTGCCGGACAAGCGCGGGACCTCGAGACGATGGCTCATCTGGTCGGTCAGCTTGACGACTCCAAGCGCCCGTTGACCCTGTTGCTCGCGCAGTCCCGTCAGCTGTTCGAACAGAGCGACTACCCCGCGGCGGTCGCCACCGCAGAACGGGCCATCCATGATGCCGCGGAGGCCGGACTTGCGATGGAGGAAGCTGAGGGGCATCTCTGGCGCGGGAAGGCCATGACGTGGGGCAATGACCACGATGCTGCCCGCAAGAGTCTGGCTACGGCTCTCGAGCTGGGTCGCGACGTGCAGCGTCCAGCCCTCGTCGGAGAGTCACTGCGCTACCTGTCCATGGTGGCGAACAACGCCGGCGACTACTCCGTCGCACTCGAGAAGGTGGGCGAGGCGAGACAGGTCTTCGCCGAATCGGGAGACATCGAGGCGGAGAGCATGGCGATGGCGCAGTATGCGACGACCTGCTTCAACATGGGCCGAATCGACGAGGCGGGAGTGGTCTTCGAGCAGGTCCTTCCCATCTTCCAGCGGTCCAGGCACATCTACCGCCAGTCCGTCGTTCTGGGCAACCTGGCCTCGATCGCGTGCATACAGTGTCGGCTGGCGCAGTCGCTGCGGCTTGCCGGCGAGGCCATCGACATCGCGCGCCAACTCGAGGACCGAGAGGCGACCGCCGTGAACCTCACCGTCAAAGGGGTCGCCGAGCTGATGACGAGCCAGTGGCAGGTGGCAGCCGAGGACCTGACCGAGGCCCTGGGGCTCGGGCGCACCGTCTCGTCGGCGACCATCGAGACCGACGCGCTGTCCCGGCTCGGTGTCGCCGCCCTGGAGAAGGGCGACCTCTCGGCGGCCTTGACCTGGGCCCGGGAGGCCACCTGCGCTGCCGTCGACGTATCGCCCCTCCAGGCCGGCCACGCCCACCTCGTCCTGGCGTACGCCCTCCTGGAGGACAACGCCCACGAGGACGCCTCGAGGTCGTTCGCTGACGCGAGGGACATGTTCGTCACCATCGATGTCGCGGCACTCGTCCGGGAGAGCGACGCCGGCCTCGCGCGGGTCGATCTCGCCGTCGGCCTGCCGGACGTGGCCCTGCGACGCATCGGCCCGTTGCTGGACCACCTGGGTCCGGCCGACCTGCAGAGCTGCTTGCGTCCCGCTGCGGTCCTTCACGCCTGCTGGTCCGTCCTGCGGGCGGCTGCCGACCCTCGAGCGGAAGGGCTTCTCCTTCTCGCTCGTGAGTATCTCACCGAACGCGCCTCGAGGGTCGGCGACGCGGACCTGGCTGCCGGCTACCTGGCGCTGCCTCTGCATGCCGAGCTGCTGGGGCCTGCGCACGAGTCCCACTGACCATCGACACACGTCGATTCGCCCGACGATGCGGTTCCTGCTGATCGGTGGCGTTCTCTCGGTTGCGCGTGAGACGGTTCGCCTCATCGGTCCGATTGCGGCCGCAAGCGTCACGGAGGACACCATGCCCGGAACTGGCCACCTGTCGATTAACGGATCGACGTACGACCTGGCGGCGGACTTCGAGAGCGCAGCGGATCTCGAGGACTTCGACCGGCGCCTTCAGCTGCTGCTGGCGGGCAACGTGACGACAGACGCCTTCGCCGTCCGGATCGACGGGTGCGAGACCCAGCTGCACGTCGCCGGGGCTGGTCTCTTCGCTGTCGCCGCCTACTTCCAACCGGTGACCGCGATGCCCATCATGGGAAGCATCCGGTGATCCTGCTTCGCCCCGGCAAGCCGGGAGCTCACCCGGTGCGGCGCTTGTCTCAACCCAACCTCCCGGAGCCGAGCACACCGTATGCCGTGTGCTCGGCGCCCGTGCTGGGCTGAGCTCGTCAGGCCTCGGATCCCCGGCGCAAGCCCATCACGGCCATGGCGACCGCGAGGGTGAGCCCGACGGAGACGATCGGCGTGGTGACGGGGTTCCATCCGCTGGGTGACACCGACCTCCGGACCTCCTTCTCGACCAGATACCCGACCACCATCGCCGCCCCGAGCCTTCCAAGCGTCCGGGCGGCAGCGTCGCTCGGGCCTGGCGCCAGGCGTGCGACTCCCCAGGCCTGAGCCGCCAGCATGATGACCGGAGCAGACAACCCGGTGCCGATGAGCCAGGAGTCACGCGCCACCCGCTCGGGTCGTCCTCGCCAGCCGAGAACGGCGATGTCGAAGGACCGACCCCCGCGCACCGCGACGACATGACCAGCGACTCCCGCGGCGAGCTGGACACCCGAGACGGCGACAAGAACCTGACGGGTACGCATGGCAGTACGTTAGCGACTCCAGACCTTGCCCAGGAAGAGAGGCAAGTGTCCGGTGCCTCCCCGAACCTTGACGGCACAACGGTATGCCGTCGGCTCACCGACCTCTGCCCAGCTCGTTCACGACACCCGCGAAGAGCGCGGGCAACGCGCTGGCGGTCGGGACGACCGCCCGGCGCGCCCAGTCGGGCCTCGTGCCCTGGACCAGCCCATGGGTCAGCACGGCGTAACGCCAGCTCGCCTGGCGCCAGCCCCACTCATACCGTTGCGGCCGGCCGGTCCGAACGGCCCACACCGCAGCACGAGCCTGCGCAAGACCGAGCGAGATCCCTTCTCCCGTCAACGAGTCGACGTATCCGCCAGCATCCCCCACGAGGAGGACCCGGCCAGCAACCCGCCGCGCCGAGCGCTGACGGAGCGGCCCCGCGCCGCGGACCGGGGTCACCGTGGAAGCCGCCCAAAGCCGCTCTGCCAGAACGGGAAAGTAGGCCAGCTGCTTATCGAAGCCGGCGCGTCGATCGCTGAGCAGCGCCACTCCGACGAGGCCCTCCGAGACCGGAGTGACGTAGGCCTCTCCGACCGGCCCCCAGTGGACCTCCACGTGCTCGCTCCACGGCGCCAGTGCGTAGTGCCGCCGCTGCCCCCAGCGGCGACGGCCACGAGGGGCGACGGTCAGGCCGAGCATCGCGCGCGTCGGCGAGTGCAGCCCGTCAGCGGCGAACACGAAGCGCGCACTCAGCTCGGGGCCCGCCTCGCCGGCCCGGGTCCTCGTCCGGATCGTCACCCCGTCGGCGTCCTGCCCGAGCGCGCGGGCTTCCAGGTGCAGCACCTCCACGCCGGCGTCGGCCACCGCCTGGCGCAGGGCCGCGTGCAGAACCGGCCGACGCACCCCCCGGCCCGGCCCGTGACGGAAGTCGGCTTCAGCGCTGCGGTGACCATCGACGTACCGGATGCCGCGCAGTGCGCGCCCCCTCGGGTCGACACCGAGGTCACCCAGGGCGGCGACGCCGCCGGGCATCAGCCCCTCCCCGCAGGCCTTGTCCTGCGCGCCTTCACCCCGCTCGAGGACGAGGGTCTCCATACCCGCGTTGACGGCATACAGGGCAGCGGCGAGGCCGACGGGGCCCCCGCCCACGATGACGAGGTCGCGGCTCATTGAGCGGCTGTCGCACCGGAGAGCGAGCCCAGCGCCCGGTCCTCGCTGCGGACCCGCACGGTCAGCACCACGGCGTTGAGAAGGGTGAACACCGCTGCCGTCACCCAGGCACCGTGAACCAGCGGCAGCGCCACACCCTCGATGACGACGGCGACGTAGTTCGGGTGCGGGAGCCGCCGATACGGGCCGGTGGCAACGCGACTCAGCCCCGGCACGACGATGACCCTGGTGTTCCACTGGCGGCCGAGCGTTGTGATGCACCACCAGCGCAGCATCTGGGAGCCGGCCACCAGGGCCACCATGAGCCAGCCGACCGCAGGGACGAAGGGCCGATCGAGGAAGCTCACCTCTGCAACGCACCCGACGAGCAGACCCGTGTGCAGAGCCACCATGAACGGGTAGTGGTTTCGGCCGACCTCCACTCCCCCGCGAGCGAGCGCCCATGCCGCATTGCGCTTCGACACGACCAGCTCGGCGACCCGCTCCAGGACCACAGCACCGACGAGCGCGACGAAGAGCCACTGGGAGGTGGACACCTCAGGCACCTTGCGCCCGAAGCAGGACGAGCTCGAGGCAGAACCCGGGGCCCATGGCCAGGAGCACCCCGTGCGACCCTGGCGCGGGCGGGCGCTCGTGCAGGGTGTCGGCCAGGACGTGGAGGACCGAAGCCGAGGACAGGTTGCCGATCCGGTCGAGGCTGCGCCAGGTCAGCGCGAGCGCGTCGCGGCCCACCTGCAGGGCGTCCGCCATCGCCTCGAGCACCTTGGGGCCGCCGGGGTGGGTGACCCACCAGCCGATGTCGGCCCGGGCGAGACCGTGGTCCGCCAGGAACCGGTCCACATCGTCGCGCACGTGCCTTCGGACCAGCTCCGGCACCTCGACCCCCAGGACGATGCGCAGGCCAGACGCCGCAACGTCCCACCCCATCGCGCGCTCGGTGTCGGGGTAGAGCCGGCTGCGCGTGGCCAGGACCCGGGGCAGCTTCGTCTCGCCCGCCCGGTTGCGCCCCACCATCACCACCGCCGCGGCTCCGTCGCCGAACAGCCCACTCGCCACGAGGTTCGCCACCGACGTGTCGTCGCGCTGCACCGTCAGGCTGCACAGCTCGACGGAGAGCAGCACGGCAACGTCGTCAGGGTGGCCGAGGAGGTAGTCGTGGAGCCGCGCGACCCCGGCAGCCCCCGCCACGCAGCCCAGCCCGAACATCGGCACCCGCTTGACGTCGGCGCGCAGCCCCAGTCTGGAGCTGACCCGGACCTCGATCGGCGGCACCACGACACCGGTGACAGTCGTCGAGACGATGAGGTCGACATCCGTGGCCCTCAGGCCGGCCGAGCGCAGGGCCTGGCTCACCGCCTCAGAGCCGAGGTCGAGCGCCACCCTGATGAACTCGTCGTTCGCCTCCCCGAAGTCCGCGAGGGCGGCGTACCGCTCCAGTGGCAGCGCGAGGTGGCGAAAGCTGACACCAGCGTTGGCGTGGACCCGCTCCAGCAGGGTGCGGTTGACACCGTGCGCGCCGAGCACCTCAGAGAAGACTGCAGTCACCTCGCCCTGGGTGTGGCGGTGCTGCGGCAGAATGCCGGACACTGCGGCTAGGTGGCTCACTCGACCACTGTAGGCACGGACCCCGGAGCCACCTTCGGGCCGTGCGGGCTAGTGGCCGGCACGTTCGATGCTAAAGGCTGCGAGGAACCCCAGGGCGGTGATCAGACCGGTCAGGGCGTGGGTGCGTTCGAAGGCCTCGGGCATCATCGTGTCGGCCAGCATGGCGAGGATCGCCCCGGCTGCCACGGCGGTGATGACCGCGATGGTCGCCGGAGAAGCCCCTTGCAGGAGAACGTTGCCCAACAAAGCCGCGCCGCCGCTGAGCACCGCGATCCCGCCCCAGACGCCGAAGACGTACCTCGCGCTGCGCCCGGCCCGCTTCATCCCCGCAGCGCTGGACAGCCCCTCGGGGACGTTGGAGATGAAAATCGCAGCGAGCACGGGCACGCCGACACCGCCGCCGCCCAGCAGGGACAGACCCAGCACCACGGACTCCGGTATGCCGTCCAGCAGGGCTCCGATGGCGATGGCTGCACCGCTGCCGCTGGAGTCGTCTTCTGACGGCTGTTGGTCCCCGGAGCGCTTGCGGTGCCGAGCTCCGCGTCGAGCCAGCGCTGTGTTGGCGGCCACGTAGACCACGGCGCCGCCGAGGAACCCCGCGATCGTCGACCCCACCCCACCCTGCTTCTCGGCCTCGTCGACCAGGTCGAAGGCCAGAGCGGAGATCAGCACACCCGCGCCGAAGGCCATGACCGCCGCCACCAGCGGCCGTGGCACCCGGACGAACCACGCAACGAGCGCACCCAGCACCAGGGCACCACCTGCCACCAGCCCCCACCAGCCGGCCTCCAGCCACACGGGCACGCCTGCTCCCTCTCTCGGACGGCTCGGAGAGTCCCGACCGCTCTGGACAGGATCGCACCTGCCACCGCCCACCTGCCCACCTGCCGACCTGCATGAAGCACCTGGGGCTGCTCGAGGACGGCCTGGTCGGCACCTGCCGAAGGCAGCGGGAGGACGACTCACCAGCGGGCCGAGGCAGGTCTTCGTTTCACCTGGCTCTGCTGCGGGTAGTTCAAGGCCATGTCGTAGCGCCCGGCCGGGCGCCCTGACCAGGAGGTTCCGTTGATTCGTCGTCCTGCAGTCATCCTGGCTCTCGCCACGCTGTCGCTCTCCGCCTGCGCCGGGGTGGGATCCTCGGGAGGAGGGGCCGGTGGTGGGCAGAACACCGCTGGCGGCGGGTTCTCCGGAGCGGCGGAGGGGCCGCTCAACATCATGGGTTTCTCCGGCGAGGACGAGGTGGCCACGGCCCGGATCGCTGCTTTCCAGGCGAGCGCGCCGAAGGTGGCAGTCACCCACAACAAGGGAGACTTCGACGCCCAGCAGTTCCTGACGGCGCTCGCGAGCAACAACCCCCCAGACCTGGTCTACATGGACCGCAAGCTCATCGGCACGTATGCCGCCCAGGGCGCGATCCAGCCGCTCACCGCCTGTGTCAAGGACCAGGGCATCGACACCTCGCAGTACCGCCCGGCCGCGCTGCAGTCCGTGACGCTCGACAACGTCGTCTACGGCATACCCGAGTTCTACGTCGTCCAGGTCAACCTCATCGCCGAGAACGTGCTTCAGCAAGCGGGGGTCAAGCCGGCCGAGATCCAGACCAAGGACTGGGCGGCGCTCGAGGGGACGGCGAAGAAGCTGTTCCAGGGCAGCAACGGCAAGGTGCAGCGGATCGGCTTCGACTCCAAGATGCCTGACTCCTTCCCCTTGTGGGCTCAGGTGAACGGGGCCCAGATCGTCAAGGACGACGGGTCACCGAACCTCAACGACCCCAAGGCGGTCGAGGCGCTTGACTTCAACCTCAAGCTCGTCGCGGACCAGGGAGGCTGGAACGCCTTCAAGTCCTTCCGTGACTCCTTCGACATCTTCGGCGCCAAGAACCCGCTCACGGTTGGCCAGCTCGGTGCCATGCCGATGGAGAACTGGTACGTCAACGTCCTGCGTGACTCCCCAGCCAACGGGCTCAAGCTCGCCTCGACCCCCGTCACCGACCGCCAGGGCAGGCCCGTGAGCACCCTGGGCGGATCCGCCTGGGCCATCCCGAAGGGCGCCAAGAACCCCGCTGCGGCCTGCGCGTGGGCCAAGACCATGACGGCCAAGGACACCTGGATGAAGGCGGCCGAGGCCCGCATGGCCAAGGTCACCGAAGGGAAGTCGATCTTCACCGGCCTGTTCACGGCGAACAAGGCAGCGGACGACGAGATCAAGGCGAAGTACCTGAAGCCTGCTTCCGACCCCGGCTTCGATGCCGCCATCAACAACTTCTACACCACCCTGGACACGGCAACCCCGGTCAACGCCTCACGTGCCGGGGCAGAGATCGACGCCGCCTGGAAGAGCGGGGTGTCCCGGGCCCTGGGTGGGCAGTCCGCCCAGGCCGCGCTCGACCAGGCGCAGTCCGAGGCCAAGACGGCATACGACAAGGCCAAGAGCCATGGGTAGAGGGAGTCTCCTGCAGCGCAACGAACGCCGCGCGGCATACCTCTTCATCGCCCCTTGGATCGTCGGCTTCCTCATCTTCACCGCAGGGCCCATGGTCGCCAGCCTGGTCCTGTCCTTCACCGACTACACACTGGTCAGTGCCCCCGAGGCCGTGGGCGGGGCGAACTACCAGCAGCTGCTCGGCGACCCACGGGTGGCGAAGTCCCTGGCCAACACGTTCGTCTACGCGCTGTTGTTCGTGCCCCTCGGCACCGTCGTCGGGCTCGGCCTGGCGATGATGCTGCTCCGCGTCGGCCGGGCCGCGGGGTTCTTCCGCACGGCCTTCTACCTGCCCGTCATGACTCCCGCCGTCGCGGCCGCCGCGATGTTCCTCCTGCTCCTCAACGGGCAGCGGGGCCTGGTCAACCAGGTCCTCGGCTGGGTCGGGATCCAGGGACCGAACTGGACGACCGACCCGAGCTGGCTCAAGCCGTCCCTGGCGCTGGTGAGCCTCTGGAGCGTCGGGGGCAGCATCGTCATCTTCCTGGCGGCCCTGAAGAACGTGCCCCAGCAGCTGCACGAGGCAGCGCTGCTCGACGGCGCCGGGCCCGTGCGCCGCTTTCGCAGCGTCACGCTGCCGATGATCTCCGGCTCGATCTTCTTCATCGTCATCACCCACACCATCTCGGCCCTGCAGATGTTCGACCAGGCGTACACGATGTTCTACGGGCCCCAGCAGAAGGCGACGGCGTCCGACGAGAGCCTCGTCTACATGGTCTACCTCTTCCAGCAGGCGTTCCAGTTCTTCAAGATGGGCTTCGCGTCGGCCATGGCCTGGCTGCTGTTTCTCATCATCCTCCTCATCACCGCCGTCCAGATCAGGGTGGGGAACCGGTTCGTCTACTACGAGGGGGACTCGGCTCGATGACCTCCGCGAGGACGACACCGGCGTCACCGGCCTCACCGATGGGCGCGTCGGGCGGTCGCAGCGCCGCTCGCGAGAGGACGCCGTCGTCCTTCGTGCAGCGGCGCCGGATGCCGGTGACCTTGTGGAAGGCCCTGTACTTCACCCTGCTGGGTCTCGCCGTCACCGCGTTCGTCTACCCGTTGGTCTGGCTCGTCAGCGCCTCGCTCAAGCCGAAAGACCAGGTCTTCGACAACCGGCTGGTCCCCGAGACCGTGCGCCTGCAGAACTTCGTCGACGTGTGGTCGGCCGGCCCGGTCCTGCGGTGGCTGCTCAACTCCGTCGGCGTCGGCCTGATGGCGGCCGTCACCGTCACCTTGTCCAGCGCCCTCGTGGCGTTCGGCTTCGCCTTCTTCCGGTTCCGCTTCAGGGGCGTCCTGTTCGGAGTGGTGCTCGCCACGATGATGCTGCCGGGCGCGGTGACGATGATCCCGGTCTACCTCATCTGGAACCACCTGGGCCTGGTCAACACCCAGATCCCACTGTGGGCGCAGAACGTCTTCGGATCCGCCTTCTACATCTTCCTGCTGCGCCAGTTCTTCCTCGGCGTCCCGAGGGAGCTGTTCGAGGCGGCCCGGGTCGACGGCTGCAGCTTCTTCGGGCTCTTCTGGCGCATCGCCGTGCCCCTCTGTCGGCCGGCCCTGCTCATCGTCTTCGTCTTCGAGCTGCAGGCGAGCTGGTCGGACCTGATGAAGCCGCTGATCTACCTCCAGAACCAGGACTACTTCACGATCCCACGAGGGCTGAAACAGGTCGTCGACGCCTTCGCGCTCTCTGGCGAGTACCACTGGGAGATCGCCATGGCGGCCAGCCTCATCGCCACCGTGCCGATGATCATCGTCTTCGCCTTCGCGCAACGGTCCTTCCTCGACGGGCTGGCGACCACGGCCCGGCAGGGTTGATCCGTGCCCGGCCGCCACCCACGCCCCTTGTCGCTCGACGCCCCGGTGGGGTAGAAGGAGGAGATGACGTTGACCCAGACGCGGACCCGCGGTGCTCCATCCGCTCCCCTACCCGTGCGGGCGATGCTGCGCCTGGAGCAGGCGAGCGCACTGGACGCGTGGCTCGGCTCCGCAGGAAAGCTGGCCGACCTCGTCGCCGGCTCGCCGACCCGCCAGCGGGTGCTCACCGGTCGGTGGCTCGGGCATTCGCTCCACCCGGCGCTGACCGACGTCCCGGTCGGCCTGTGGCTCTCCACCAACGTCCTCGACCTCGCCGGAGGTGCTCGGTCGCGGCCGGCGGCGCGGCTCCTGCTCGGCCTGGGCCTGCTCAGTGTCGGCCCGGTTGTCGCGACGGGGTGGGCCGAGTGGCGTCAGGCCGCCCGACCGCAGCAGCGGGTGGGCCTGGTCCATGCAGCACTCAACACCGTCGCAGTCGTGCTCAACATCCTCTCCTGGGCCGAACGCCGTCGCGGGCGCTTCGGGCGGGGGACGGCACTGTGTCTCGCCGCGACGTCGGTCTCGGGCAGCGCTGCCTTTCTTGGTGGCCACATGGTGGCCGCGCGAGACGTCTCCAGCCACCACCCGGACTTCGACAGAGGAGTTAATGCCATGGCCACGGCAGCTGAGGGCAACCCCCTCCCGAACGGCATACAGCACGACGGCGACCGGGCCCCGAGTGGTGACGACGTCGCCGCGATGGTCCGGCAACAGCACGCCAGGATCGTCGCCCTCGTGGATGCCGTGCAGGACAGCGTTGGCCCCGAACGCGAGCAGAGGTTCGCTGCACTGCTGTCCGTGCTGGCCCGCCACGAGGCCGCGGAGGAGCTGGCGATCCATCCGGTCGCGGCCGCCGGGCAGGGTGACGGCACACCGGTCATCAGCCAGATCATCACGGCGGAGGAGGGCATGACGCAGCAGATCGGGCGCCTGGAGCTCTTCGACGTCGACACCTTCGAATTCACGGTCCAGTTCCAGCTGTTCGAGGAGGCCCTCTCTTCCCACGCGGCGGCTGAGGAAGGGCACGAGCTCCCTCTCCTCGAGTCCCTGATGAGCGCCGACCAGGCGGCCACTGCACTGAGCCTGCTCCGCGCCGCCGAGCACGACTCGGAGCCCGCATCGACGGGGACCAGCTTCGCCACACAGGTCCAGCAGGCCCGCGAGCGGTACCGCGCCCTCGCCCACCATCAGTGACGCTGCCCGGGTGCAGGTTTGTCCGAGCGCTCTAGCGCTCGGACATACCTCCACCCAAAGGGTGGTGGGGGAGGCGCCCGTCAGCGGCGCCCAGGCTGTGGGCCAGCAGGTCCATCACCGCCCAGTCCTGCACCGCGAACCCGACGCTCTTGAACACGGTCCGGCCACTCCTCGCAGCCGACGCGTCCACCAGCTCGTGGAGCGGGGTGAGCCGCGAGACGTCCATCCCCCGTCGCCGAGCCCGGATCACCTCCCCCGACTCGGCGAGGCACGCGTCGCGGTCGTCCACGACGACCACGGACGCGGTGTCGACCAGCTCGTCCGGCAGCTCGCACATCTCGGGCCGGTAGGACCCCACCGCATTCACGTGGACGTCGGCCGGCAGGTCATCGCACTCGAACAACGGTGAGGTCGCGGGTGTGGCGCAGCAGATGATCTCGACCCGACGCAGGTCCTCGCCGCCGGGACGGCATACGGAGACCCTCACCCCGGGTAGCTCGGTCTCCAGCGCGGCAGCCAGCTGGAGCGCGCGGTCTGCGCTCGGCGCGACCAGGGTGAGCTCCGAGAGCGGCCGCACGGCCTGGACGCCCCGGACCTGGTCGGCCGCCTGGCCTCCCGCGCCGTAGACCAGGAGCCGGCTCGCACCGGGGGCTGCGAGAACGTCGGTGGCCACCCCGACGATGGCTCCGGTCCGCAGCGCAGTGACCGCGACCGCGTCGGCCGCGACGACGTCCGCGTGGCCGGCGCTCGTCCAGGTGGCCGCCCCCACGATCACCGGTGCCCGTCCGGCGATGACCGAGAGCAGCTTGACGACGGTGCTCTGCGCGCGAGAGCTGAACGCGGACATCACCAGGAAGGACCCGTCGCCGTGGTGCGCCCGCGGCGGCAGCTCGAAGACCCCGGCGCCGAAGTCGCGCAGGGCCTCCCGCACCGCGAGCACGGCAGCGGGCATGGGGACGGCGGCGCGCACGACGTCGTTGTCGGCGCTGAGCATCACCACGACTGCCCTCCTTCAGTAGGTGGAGCCGGGTCAGAGGAGACACTGGCACGGTAGTACGCCTCAGGCTGCGAGCGACCTGGCTGCGCCTCTCGAGGAGTCCGGCCAGCTGGGCACGTTCACGCTCGGGTGGCCTCCCCCGAGAGACCATTGGTCTCGTCCAGCCCTTCGGCATGCTCCTGGTGCTTGCCGGCATCGCCCCGGGCCAGCGGCCGTCCACCACCTCCTTCGACAGAGGCAGCGTCGCCCACGCGCTTCGACACCGGGCACCGAACGGTGTCCCGTCGATACGCAGCCGACCCAGTGACGGGCGCGACGCCTGGGTCAGCCGTCACCGAGCGTTGGACGGCTTCCCGACTGACGCCAGGAGCGCTTCGACGTGGGCGACCAGCGCGTCGCGCAGGACCGTCGAAGCGGCCAGCTCCGCGTCGAAGACCTCGCGGACGCCCAGCAGTCCGTCCACAACAGACGCGGCACCACGGCTCTCGCCGACCGCGTCAGACAGCGTCGCAGCCATCGGGTCGTCGAGCGGCAGCGGCCGGCCGTGCCGGTCGTGCTGCGCCGCGACGTAGGTCATCCAACCGGCCACCGCCAGGCACGCCCACTCCGGCGTCTGTCCGGCGCCGAGCCGGTCCCGGATCGTGCCGAGCAGCCGCAGCGGCAGCTTCTGTGAGCCATCCATGGCGACCTGGACGGTCCGGTGACGCAGCGCGGGGTTCGCGAACCGCTCGAGGACCTGCCGCCCGTATGCCGTGAGGTCAGTGCCCGCAGGTGCCTGCAGGGTCGGGATGACGTCGGTGGTGATGAGCCGGGTGGCCGACTCCGCCAGCTCCGGGTCGCGCACCGCCTCGGCGATGGTGTCATGGCCCGCCAGCGCGCCCAGGTAGGCCAGCATCGAGTGCGTGCCGTTGAGGATGCGCAGCTTCATCTCCTCGTAGGGGGCGACGTCGTCGGTCAGCTGGGCACCCGCCAGCTCCCACGCGGGTCGGTCGGCGGCGAAGTCGTCCTCGATCACCCACTGCAGGAACGGCTCGGTCACGACCAGCCCCCGGTCCTCCAGCCCGAGGAGGGCCTGCGCCTCGGCGCGGTCCTGGGCCGTGGTGGCGGGGACGATCCGGTCGACCATGCTGCTCGGGAAGCGCACGTTCGCCTTCACCCACTCCCCCAGCGTCTCGCCCTCGGCCGACGGCAGCGCCGCACAGAAGTCCTCGACGAGCCGTGCCAGCACCGCGCCGTTGCCGGTGAGGTTGTCGCAGGAGAGGACGGTGACCGGCGCCCCAGAGGCCCTGCTGCGTCCTTGCAGGCCACGGACGAGCTGCCCGATCGCGGTGACGGCCGGCGTGCCGGCCAGGTCCGCCTGTACGTGCGGATCCGCCAGGTCGAGCCGCCCCGCGCCGTCGCGGCGGTAGCCCTTCTCGGTGACGGTCAGGGTGATCACCTGGATGCCAGGGTCGACGAACCGATGGTGCAGCAGGTCGGGCTCGTCCCGACCGAAGATCGTCTCGGCCACCGACCCGACCACCCGAAGGCTGTCGCCCCCAATGCCCCGCTGCAGCACGGCATACAGGTTGTCCTGGGGGCGCAGCTGCTCGACGACCGTGGCGGAGCGTTGGGTCACGCCGCAGATGCCCCAGGTGTCCTGCTCCCCGAGCACCATCGCGTCCTCGGTCAGCACGGCCTGGTGGGCTCGGTGGAACGCACCCAGCCCGAGGTGCAGGATGCCGACCCGGGGTGCGGTCGATCCCGGGGGCAGCCGGACAGCCGGCCCGACGTCCGCACCCGCCAGGGCCGCTCGGGAGAGACGGGTCACAGGACCGCGCCCAGCTGCCAGGGCACGAGCTCCTCGCCGCCGAGCCCGAGCTTCTCGCTGAAGGTCCGCCGACCCGAGGCCGTGTCGAGGAGCAGGTCGTAGACCTGGCGGCCCATGTCGGTGAGGGAGACCCCGGACTCGACGACGCCCGAGCAGTCCAGGTCCATGTCGCCGGCCATCCGCAACGCCATCGTGGAGTTCGTCGCCAGCTTCACCGTGGGCACGGGCCGGCTGCCGAACACCGAGCCACGGCCGGTGGTGAAGCAGATGAGGTTCGCCCCGCCGGCCACCATGCCGGTGACCGAGACGGGGTCGTAGCCCGGCGTGTCCATGAAGACGAACCCCGGCCGGGGCACCGGCTCGGCGTACTCGCACACCGCTGCCAGTGGGCTGTGCCCGCCCTTGGCCACGGCGCCGAGAGACTTCTCGAGGATCGTCGTGATGCCGCCCGCCTTGTTGCCCGGAGAGGGGTTGCCGTCCATCGTCGTCCCCTGGCCGGCGGTGTACCGCTCCCACCAGGCGATCCGGTCCAGGAGTGCCTGCCCGACCTCGGGACTGACTGCGCGCTCGGCGAGCATCTGCTCCGCGCCGTAGACCTCGGGGGTCTCCCCGAGGACGCTCGTGCCACCGGAGGCGACGAGCAGGTCGCTCGCGACGCCGAGGGCCGGGTTGGCCGTCAGCCCCGACCACGCATCCGAGCCGCCGCACTGCAGCCCGAGCACGAGCTCCTCGACACCGACCTCCTCGCGCGCCGTCCCCCTCAGGCCGGCAGCCATCCCGCGGACCAGCTTCTCGCCCTGAGCGATCGCCGCCGCGGTGCCACCGGCGTCCTGGATGGTGAACGACTCGACGGGCAGGCTGCTGTCCAGGCCGAGGTCGTCCATGAGCCCGCTGACGGCATTCACCTCGCAGCCCAGACCGAGCACGACCAGCGCACCGATGTTGGGATGGCGGGCATACCCCCGAAGGGTGCGCTGCAGGAGGTCCCAACCCTCACCCCGGGACGCCATGCCACAGCCGGTGCCATGGGTGAGGGCGACAACTCCGTCCACTCCCTCCCCGAAGAGGGCCGCCACCTCGTCCTCGGTCCGGCGGACGACCTGCCGCGCGACCGTGGCCGAGCAGTTGACGGTGGTGAGCACCCCGACGTAGTTGCGCGTGGCAACCGCGCCGCTCGGCCGCCGAATGCCGGCGAACGTGCGCCGCAGGTCAGGCGGAAGCTCGGACAGCGACGTGGCCGCGCCCGCTCCGGAGGCGAGTCCCGCTGCGCCCTCGGGCATTTCGAGGTTGTGCACATGCACGTGGTCCCCGGCCTCGACCGGGGCGCTGGTCCGTCCGATGACGTGACCGTACTTGCGCACCAGGGTCCCCGCAGGCAGGTGGCGCAGCGCCACCTTGTGCCCGCGCCGGACCTCGGTGCGGCAGGTCACAGCGTCGCTCCCGGACACCCTGACCGCGGTGCCGACAGCCAGGTCCTTCAGGGCGACTGCGACGTCGTCTCCCACATCGAGACGAAGGACCTGCTCAGTCATGGAGCGCCTTCCGTGATGGACCGGGTTGGGCTTCCTGTCTCGTCACGGCTCGGGCTCCTCCTTGACCTGCGCGACGAGCTGGGTGGGGTTGACGAACCGGAGCGCGACGACGAGCAGGACCATCATCACCGCCATGTAGAGCACCGCCATCGCGTCCACCGACTGCTGGGCCCGGATGCCCGCGGCGTTCATCGAGTTGAAGAGGGCCACGACGAGGGTCGACGAGTCCGGCCCCGCGGTGAGGAAGGTCAGCTCGAACATCCCCACGGTCCGGACGAGGACGAGGATGGCCGAGGCGAGGATCCCCGGCACGAGCAGTGGAGCGAGGATCCGGGTGAAGACCGCTGCCAGGCCGGCGCCGGACATCCGCGCCGCGCGTTCGATCGTGGGGTCGATCTGCTCGATGAACGGGGTCATCGTGAGGATGACGAAAGGCACGGTCGGCACGAGGTTCGCCAGGATGACGCCCGAGATGTTGCCCGCCAGGCCGAACTTGTACAGCACCGTCGCCAAGGGGATGCCGTACGTGATGGGCGGCATGAGGATGGGCAGCAGGAAGGCGACGTAGGCGACCCGCTTGCCCGGGAAGTTGCGCCGGGCGAGCACGTAGGACGCCGGCACGCCGATGAGGACGGAGAGCACGACGACGGCCAGGGATACTTCGAGCGTGACGATGATGACCTGCAGCAGGTCGAAGTCCTGCCACGCCTGGACGTACCACTGGGTGGTGTAGCCCTGAGGGAGCCAGGTGCCGAACCATCGCGTGCCGAAGGAGTTGACCAGCACCGAACCGACGATGCCGGTCAGGAAGACCATGAAGATGACCACGGCTCCCCACACGAGCCACCCTCCCGGGCTCGCGACGATCCGGCGCTTGCGGGCGGGAGCGTTGATCTCACTCGTGACGGCGGCCATCAGCCCTTGCCTCCTGTCGATCCGGTGTAGAAGCGCGAGCGCCATAGCAGCACCAGCCCGAGGACCAGCAGCTCGACGACCCCCATGACCATCGCGATGGCGGAGGCGAACGGGTAGTCGTACTGCTCGTAGGCCGCCTGGTAGGCGGCGATGGAGATGACCCGGGTCTCACCCTGGGGGTTGCCGACGAGGATGGCGGAGGGGAAGACGCTGAAGGCCAGGACGAAGGTCAGGCAGAAGGTCGTGGCCAGGCCAGGAGCCAGCAGTGGCAGGGTGATCCGCCGAAAGCGGGCACGCCAGTCGGCACCGAGGGTGGCCGCCGCCCGTTCGAGCGTGGGGTCGATGCCGGAGATGTAGGACAGGATCAGCAAAAAGGCGAACGGGAACCCGGTGATCACCAGCGAGAAGAACACGCCCCAGTAGTTGTTGATGAGCCGCACCGGTCCGCTGCTCAGCCCGAGGCCCATGACGATCCGGTTGAACCATCCGGCCGGGCCGAGGAAGTTGAGCAGCCCCTCAGCCGTCAGCACCGTCCCCAGGGTGATCGGCACGACCAGCAGCGTCGTGACGAGCCGTTTGCCCCGGAACTTGCCGCGCATCCGGTAGGCGATCGGCACGGCCGCGACGACGTTGAACACCGCAGCCGGCAGGGCGAGCCGCAGGGTCTTCCAGATGGTGTCCCGCTGGAAGGCGTCGCCGAAGAACCGCTGGTAGTCGGCGAGCGGGCCGCCGCCCTTCGTGGGCTGGAAGGACAGGCCGAAGGCGTAGAGGAACGGGTAGATGAACAGGCCGACGACGAAGATGATCGCCGGCACGAGCAGCAGAAGCTGGATGTCGACACCGCGCTCGGCCAGCCGGTGGCGCAGCTTGGGGTCGACGCGC
>JAABUW010004684.1_pt1 | contig 18386 bp, 12 predicted proteins | sample 5560081 | NCBI WGS metagenome assembly JAABUW01 (sample SAMN10711882, study PRJNA513363) | rock metagenome | isolation source: Antarctica rocks | place: Antarctica: Victoria Land, Knobhead sud | reverse complement strand
GTTTCCGAACGTGGAGCTAGCTCTCGACGGACTGAATGTATTTTCCTGGTCGAGCACAGTGCTGGAAAATACAACGGCCCTCAAAAAACAAGTATTCGCCTTTTACCAATAAGCACCATGCAAGACCTCAACGACCAAGCGCCCATGGATGGCGAGGATACTACCCCCATCGGTACGACCGCTGCGCCGGACCAAGGCACCAAGCCCACGCCCGAAGATGAGGAGCGAGCAATGCTGCTGGCCAGCACTGATGCGGTGAAAGGCGAGCAGCTGAAAATTTCACTTACTGGCGAAGTTGTTACCGAACAGGAGTTACGCGACTACGCGGTAGGCTACGTGTCAGACCCGGAAAACATGTACAATATGTACTATCTGGGCATCGACAAGCTGTTGAACAAATACCTGCCGCGACACCCGCGGTACAAAGAGGACCGGCAACGGATTCGGGAGGAGAAAAATACCTACCTCACCAGAGGGCACCGCATTCGGCCCAACGGGCGGCGTGGGGCCGATGGGCGCATGGGCTACGCAACGGATGCGGAAACAATACTAAACCTGGTGATTCACTGGGCAGCCACTAGCCGCAATATGGCGGTGCTTTATACGCAGCTGCTGGACTTGAACGTGAAAAGCGGCTACGGAATGCCAACGGTGTAACTGAACGTGGCTAGGCAAAGGCCAATCCGTTTCTTTACGCTTCCTACCCTATTAGAATTATATGACCTCAAGCCAACATACTGCCCTCGCCAACTTTATCTGGGGCATTGCTGATGATGTACTGCGCGACGTGTATGTGCGCAGCAAATACCGCGACGTAATACTGCCCATGATAGTGCTGCGCCGCCTGGACGCGGTGCTTGAGCCGACCAAAAAGGCGGTACTGGACCAGAAGCGGATGCTCGACGACTACCACATCACGGAGCAGGACGCGGCGCTGTGCCAGGCTTCGGGGCAAGCATTTTATAATGCGTCGCCGTTTCGGCTGCGGGACCTACAATCGCGGGCGATGCCGCAGCAGTTAGACGCGGACTTCCGTGCATACCTGAATGGGTACTCGGAGAACGTGCGCGAGATTCTGGACAAGTTCAAGTTCAACAACCAGATACCAACGCTGATGGAAGCCGATGCGCTGGGCTTCCTGATTGAGAAGTTTCTGGCGCCGACCATAAACTTCGCGCCGACGCCGGTGCTGCACGACGATGGGAGCGAGAAGCTGCCGGCGCTGGACAACCACGCTATGGGCACGGTGTTCGAGGAGCTAATTCGACGCTTTAACGAGGAAAACAACGAGGAGGCCGGGGAGCATTTCACGCCCCGCGACGTGGTAAGCGTGATGGCCGATTTGATATTTAAGCCGGTGGAAGCGCTCATCAGCTCGGCTACCTACCTGGTATATGATGATGCCTGCGGGACGGGCGGGATGCTGACGGCGGCCGAAGAACGGCTGCACAAGCTGGCGGCCGACCACGGCAAGGAGGTGCAGATACACCTGTTCGGCCAAGAGGTGCAACCTGAGACGTACGCTATTACCAAGGCTGACCTGCTGCTTAAGGGTCAGGGCCAGGAGGCGCAGAACTTCACCTACGGCTCGACGCTGAGCCGCGACGGGCACCAAAAGATGCAGTTCGACTTTATGCTGGCCAACCCGCCCTACGGCAAGAGCTGGAGCAAGGACCTAGAGCAGATGGGCGGCAAGAAGGAAATCAGCGACCCATGGTTTGTGTTTCCCTACGCAGGCGACCCGGCGTATAGTTTGCTCACCCGCTCGTCGGACGGGCAGCTGCTGTTTCTGGCCAACAAGCTGGCCAAGATGAAGACCAAGACGGCGCTGGGCTCGCGTATTGCGCAGGTGCACAACGGCTCGGCGCTGTTTACGGGCGACGCGGGGCAGGGCGAGAGCAACATCCGGCGTTGGATACTAGAGAATGACTGGCTGGAAGCCATTATCGCGCTGCCGCTGAACATTTTCTACAACACGGGCATTGCCACCTACATCTGGGTGCTGAGCAACCGCAAGGAGGCGCGGCGCAAGGGGACGGTGCAGCTGATTGATGCCAGCGGCTGGCAGCAGCCGCTGCGCAAGAACCTGGGCAAGAAGAACTGCGAACTGGCCCCGCAGCACCAGGCGCGCATCGTGGAGGCCTTCATGACGATGGAGGAAAGCGAACAGAGCAAGCTATTTCCGAATGAGGCCTTCGGCTACCACAAGATTGTGGTGGAGCGGCCGCTGCGGCTGCGAGTGGATTTGACGCAGGAAAAAATAACCCAACTGCGAAGGGCCTGTGCAGAAGCAAAAGAAAAGGAGTTAGGCGATGCGGCGGTGGCGCTGTTTTATGCCAAAGGCGCAGGTCCCTTTCTCGACTACAGCGAATTTGTATCACACCTGTACCAGCATACGCAAAGTGTGAAAGATAAAGGACATTTCCGCTTCACAACTAAGCGAGTTAAACTGCTTCGCCAATACCTATGCACCACCTCGCCTGAAGCTGCACCTGTACTGACGCAGCGCCGGATGCGCCGTCCGGTCGATGAAACAGCAGAAGCACGCCTAGCGGGAACGTTTGTTGACGAGCATACCGGCGAAGCCCTGGCTTACGAGCCCGACACGGAGCTGCGCGACACCGAGCAGGTGCCGCTGCTAGAAGCGGACGGAATTGCGGGCTTTGTGGCGCGGGAGGTATGGCCGCACGCGGCCGATGCCTGGGTGGATGAGGACAAGACGCAGGTAGGCTACGAAATATCCTTCACGCGCTACTTCTATCAGCCGCAGCGACTGCGGACGCTACCCGAAATTGCGGCAGACATCTTCGCGCTGGAAGCGGAAACGGACGGACTGCTGCACGACATTCTTACTACCCAAGAAGCATAGGAACTACTCTAATGGCTACGATTGAAGGAAAAACGCGCACGGTGCGCGAGCTGCTGAAAAGCAAGAAATACGAAGTCGACTATTACCAGCGCGGGTATAAGTGGCAGGAGAAGCAAATGCAGGAACTGATAACGGACCTGACCAGCCAGTTTGCCGACCAGTACAACGAGGAAGATGCCCGTAGCGCGGTGCGCAACTACAACCCATATTTCCTGGGCTCCATCATTGTGAGCGATACAGCGGACGGCCGCTTTTTGGTGGATGGTCAGCAGCGCCTGACTAGTCTGACCCTGCTTTTGCTATACTTACGGCGGCTGCAGGCTGAACGGCCTGACCGGGTGAACGTGGATGAACTGATTTACTCCGAGGTGTACGGGGAGAAGTCGTTCAACCTGAACGTACCGGCCCGGCAAGCGTGCATGAATGCCTTGTTTGAGGGTGAAACAGTGGAAATCACACCAGCCACCGACGAATCGGTACGCAACCTGCTGGCCCGCTACGAGAATCTGGCGCAGCTTTTTCCGGAGGAGTTGAAAGGTGCGGCGCTGCCGTACTTCATCGACTGGCTGCTGGAAAACGTGAAGCTGGTGGAAATTACAACGGACTCGGACGAGAATGCCTACACCATTTTTGAAACGATGAATGACCGGGGGCTGTCGCTGACGCCCACCGAAATGCTCAAAAGCTACCTGCTGGCCAATATACCGGATACAGCCACCCGGCAGGCCGCCGAAACGGCCTGGAAAGATGAAATAGCGCGTCTGCTGGTTTATGGTAAGGACACGCAGGCGGAGTTGTTTAAGACTTGGCTGCGGAGCCAGTACGCCGACAACATTCGGGAGCGGAGCCGGGGCGCGGCGGCCCGCGACTTTGAACGCATCGGCACAGAATACCACCGGTGGGTGCGCGAAAAGGACGACAAGCTGCAGTTGAACCCCAGTGCCGATACGGCGCGCTTCATTCAGCGCGACTTTCTGTTTTATGCCCGCTGGTACCGGGCGCTGCTCGATGCCAGCCGCAGCCGCACGGCGGGGCTGGAAACCGTGTTCTATAACGCGCAGCAGAATTTCACGCTGCAATATCTGGTGCTGCTAGCCACTCTGCGGCCCACCGACCCGGAAGATGTGGCCCGGCGCAAGCTGGAACTAACGGCCCGCTACCTGGACGTGCTGCTGAGCTGGCGCGTGTGGTGCGGGCGTAGCATTGGGTATGCTACCATGCAGTACGCCATGTTTTTGGCGGCCAAGCGCGTGCGCGGTAAGGATGAGGCCGCGCTAGCCACGGAGCTGCGCACGATGCTGGCCGAAATACAAGAGACGCCGGCTACTGGCCCGGTGCCGACCCTGAACCAGCAAAACCGCAAGTCCTTGCACCGCCTGCTCGCCCGCCTGACCGACTACCTGGAAACGCACGCTACCGACCACCCCGGTCGCTACCCCGAGTACGTGAACAGCACGGGCGGCGGGAGCTACGAGGTGGAGCACATCTGGGCGAACCACCCGGAAGACCACGCCGACGAATTTCCGCAGAAAGAGGACTTCCGGCAGCACCGCAACCGGATTGGAGGCTTGCTGCTGCTGCCCAAGAGCTTCAATGCCAGCTACGGCGACCTGACCTATGCCGAGAAGCTGCCGCACTATTTCGGGCAGAACCTATTGGCCAAGTCCTTGAACCCGAGCTGCTACGAGCACCATCCGCGCTTTACAAACTGGGTGCAGCAAACTGGGCTGCCGTTTGTGGCCAACCCTGCCACCTTTGACCGGGCGGCCCTGGCGGCGCGGGGCGAATTGTACCGCCAGATGGCCCTGCACCTGTGGAGCCCGGCCCGCCTGATTCCCGTGCCCGAAACCGTTGCCGCCGTATGAACCAGCCCCTTCCCTCCTACCCCGACTACAAACCCGCCGGCCTGCCCTGGCTGGCGGAAGTGCCCGCGCATTGGGATGTAACAAGACTGAAAAACTTATTCATTGAAGTTGACTGCCGTTCAGGCACTGGTAATGAACCATTGCTTTCTCTTTCAAAGTCAAGGGGTCTAATCCGGCAAAACGAATTATCAGACAAGCTTTTTAGCGTTGCTGACCTAAGCAATTATAAGGTTTGTGAGCCAGGCCAGATTGTGATGAATCGGATGCAGGCTTGGAACGGAATGTTTGCCAAGGCGTCGGAAATTGGTTTGGTTAGCCCCGATTATTCCGTTTTAAAATCTACTACTGACGCGGACATTTCATTTCTGCTTTACTTGCTAAAATCCCCACTATTAGTAGCCCGGTTTGTGGGTGAATCAAAAGGATTAGGGACAGGTTTTAACCGGCTATATTTTGACCGTTTCGGGGCAATCTATGCACAGCTACCCCCGCTGCCGGAGCAGCAGTGCATCGTGGCGTTTCTGGATGGCAAAACCCGGCAGATAGCGCGGCTGCTGCGCAACAAGCGCCAGCTCATCAAGCTGCTGACGGAGCAGAAGCAGGCCCTCATTCACAGGGCCGTGACGCAGGGGCTGGACGTGGATGCGCCGCGCAAGGAGTCGGGTATAGAAGGAGTAGGAGAAGTGCCGGCACACTGGGTAGTCTTAGCTAACCGGCATTTATTCCGCGAAACAACCCGTAAATACACTGGGAAAGAAACTGTACAACTTTCATTATCACAGCGTCAGGGATTAATTGAAAGTGACCAAATGGAAGAAAGGTCGCTTCAAACGGCGAGTTTTGACCACTTCAAACATGTCATACCTAATGACCTTGTCCTTAATCGTTTCAAGGCGCATTTAGGCGTGTTTTTTTCCTCTACAAAGCGAGGAATTGTCACATTTCATTACGGAGTATTTCAGCCCAAAAGACAATTACGCTCCAAATACTATGAACTTCTGTATCATACTCAGCCCTATTGCACCATTTATGCTGGCGTTTCCAATGGTATGACCGTAGGCCTACAAAACCTGTCTAACCTAAACTTTTACAAGATAAAAACGCTGTTACCGCCAATTGAAGAACAAGATGCAATTCTTCATTTTGCAGAAACTCACACAGTAGAAATATCCGCTACTATTCTGAGGGTTGAGCGCGAAATTGCTCTAATTCAGGAATATCGCACCCGCCTGATTGCCGACGTAGTAACGGGCCTAGTGGACGTGCGGCAGCTTGCCGACGCGGCGAGCAGCGGCGAGCTGCCGGCCGAGAACGAGCTGGATTTGGAGGACGAGGAGGAGTTTATTGAAGAAACCGCAGAAACCAATGAGTAATAAACCCCCAGGCTTGAAAGTCATTGGTAGCATCGATTTGCATCCGCCCGATGTGCGGCTGCTGCGGTCCATTACGTTGCGCAACATCCTTTCCTTCGGCCCCGATACGCCAGAGTTGGAGCTGCGCGCCCTGAACGTGCTGATTGGGCCGAACGGCTCGGGCAAGTCGAACTTTGTGGACTGCATCGGCCTGTTGCAGTCGGCCCCCGACAAGCTGGCCAACACCGTTCGCACCGAGGGCAGCGTGCAGGCGTGGCTCTGGAAGGGCAGCAAGCACCCCACGGCACACGTGGAAGCAGTAGTTAGCCCGCTTGATAAGAACCGGCCGGCCCTGCGCCACTGGTTTGAGTTTCGGGAATCGGCCTCGCGCTTTGAGCTGGCGGAGGAACGGATAGAAGCGGCCGAAATCGATAAGAAGCTAAGCAAGGATAAGCCGTTTCTGTTCTTCGGCAACGAGGGCGGCCGCACCATGCTCAACGTGAACATGACGGACCTAGCAGAGCCTGCCAGCGGCAAAGGCAAGCCGAAGTCAGTGAACCAGCGAGCGTTGCAGCGGGAGGAAATCGACCCGGAGCTGTCCATCCTGTCGCAGCGCAAGGACCTGCATTTTTACCCGGAGCTTACGTACCTGGGCGAGATGTACGGCCAGATACGTCTGTACCGGGATTGGGTATTCGGGCGCAACAACCCGGCCCGCCGCCCCCAGCCCGCCGACTCGCCGGGCAACTACCTGCGCGAAGGCGGCGAAAACCTGGCGATGATGCTGAATCAGCTGCGCCGCGAGCCGGAGGTGAAGGCCCGGCTAGTGGCGCTGCTCAACGAGCTCTACGAAGACATTGAGGACTACGAAACCTTCGTGCAGGCAAACTATGTGGAGCTGTTTCTGCGCGAAGGCAAAAAGCTAATTTCGGCCACGCGGCTTTCTGATGGTACCCTGCGCTATCTGTACTTGCTGGCCATTTTGCTGAACCCCACGCCGCCGCCGCTCATCTGCCTGGAGGAGCCGGAGCTGGGACTGCATCCCGATGTGATAGTGGCTGTGGGTAAGCTCATCAAAGAAGCTTCGACGCGGACGCAGATGATTGTGACGACGCACTCACGCATTCTTATCGACTGTTTTCAAGATTCACCCGAAGACGTGGTGGTGGTGAACAAGGAGAATGGTGTCACCTATATGGAGCGGCTTGACCCCGAAAAGCTTAGTGCTTATTTAGACAAGTACAGCCTAAGCAACCTGTGGAGCAGCGGTGATATTGGTGGCAATCGTTGGTAGAAAAGCCTTTATGAAAATTTTTATCGAAGGAGGCGGCGACAGCGACAAGTTGCACACCGAATGCCGTGAGGCTTTTACTAAGTTTTTTGCTAGAGCGGGCTTAAAAGAGCGTCGAATGATGCCAAGGGTAGTTGCGTGCGGGGGACGGGGTATGGCTTACGACCGTTTTAAGACAGCAATCGAACAGGGTGAGGAGGCTTTACTATTAGTCGATAGCGAAGCTTTCATTGCCACCAATCCCGCCACCGGCAAGCAAGTCGGCCCATGGGCTCATTTGAAAAACCGCGACAACTGGAACCCGCCCTCCGGCGCTACTGATGCCCACGTATATCTGATGGCACAGTGCATGGAGTCATGGTTTGTAGGCGACCGAGATGGCTTCATTGCCTACTATACTAAAGGAAACCGAGAGTGCGCCCCCAGCAAGATTCCCGTTGTTACGGATATAGAACCACTGGCTAAAACTAAGGTGCTGGCTGATTTAAAAGCTGCCTCCTTGCCCTCTGGGATGGCAATAGACTACAGCAAAGGTAGCCGGTCATTTGATATTCTCGGCACAATAGACCCGGAGCAGGTAGCCAAAACCTCCTACCACGCGCAACGGCTGTTCTGTCGATTGGGCGTAACGTGGTGGGCGTGGCTAAACTGCAAGGACATCAGCTAAACGTATGAAATCTACCGATACCAGCGAAAAAGGACTGGAAACCATCATCGTGGAGTCGTTGCGCGACGAGGCCGGCTACCGCGTGAGCCAGTCGGGCGACTACGACAAGGCGCTGGCCCTAGACCAGCCCAAGCTGTGGGAGTTTCTACGCGCCACTCAGCAGCCCGCACTGGACCTGATGAAGGTGGAAATACCGGCCGAGAAGCAGAAGTTTCTGGCGCGGCTGCAGAGTGAAATCAGCAAGCGTGGCGTGGTGCACGTGCTGCGGCAGGGCATTAAGCACGGCCCGACCACGGTGGAGCTGTACTACGCCACGCCCTCAGCCGGCAACGTGGAGGCCGCGAAGCGGCACGGCCAGAACCTGTTCAGCGTAACGCGGCAGCTGTTTTACAGCAGCCAGCACCACAATTCGGTAGACGTGGTGCTATTTCTGAATGGACTACCCCTGCTGACTATGGAGCTGAAGAACAGCCTGACCAAGCAGACCGTGGCCGATGCCGTGACGCAGTATCAGCTGAACCGCGACCCGCGCGACCTGCTGTTTCAGCCAGGCCGCTGCCTGGTACACTTGGCGGTGGACGACCAGCAGGTGAAGTTCTGCGCCGAGCTGACGGGCAAGGGCTCGTGGTTTCTGCCGTTTAACAAGGGCTTTGAGCAGGGCGCGGGTAACCCGCCCAACCCGGAAGGCCTAAAAACCGACTACTTGTGGCGGGCCGTGCTGACCAAGGCCAGCGTAGCCAACCTAGTGGAGAACTACGCGGCCGTGCTGGACGTGCCAAACGAGCAGGGCAAGAAAAGCCGCAAGCCAATTTTTCCGCGCTTCCACCAGCTGGAAGTAGTGCGCGGCCTACTGGCCGACGTGGAGACGAAGGGCGTAGGACAGCGCTATCTAATTCAGCACTCGGCGGGCTCGGGAAAAAGCAACTCCATAGCCTGGCTGGCGCTGCAGCTGGTGGGGCTGAAAGCAGCGGGCAGCACGGCGGCACTGCTGGACTCGGTGGTAGTGGTGACTGACCGGCGCAACCTGGACAAGCAGATTCGCAATACCATCCGAGGCTTTGCGCAGGTGGGCTCGATGGTGGGCCACGCGGAGCGGAGCGGCGACCTGCGCAAGTTTCTACAGGCGGGCAAAAAAATCATCATCACGACGGTGCAGAAGTTTCCCTTCATTCTCGACGACATTGGCGGCGAGCTGCAGGGCCGCAACTTCGCGCTGCTTATTGACGAGGCGCATTCGAGCCAGGGCGGCCGCACGGCCGCGAAGATGAACATGGCGCTGAACGGCTCCGATGACGCGGAGGAAGAGGAAACGACGGAGGAGAAAATAGCCAAGCTGATGAAGTCGCGGAAGATGCTGACCAACGCCAGCTACTTCGCCTTCACGGCCACGCCCAAGGGGCGGACGGAGGAAATATTCGGGGAGGCGTACCAGGATGGTGCGGAAACCAAGTACCGGCCCTTCCACGTGTATGCGATGAAGCAGGCCATGCAGGAGGGCTTCATCCTAGATGTGCTGCGCAACTATACCTCGGTGAACAGCTACTACCGACTGCTGAAGAAAGTAGAAGAAGACCCGGAATTTGACACAAACAAAGCGTCCAAGAAGCTGCGGCAATATGTAGAGAGCCACGAAAAAGCTATTCGGCGCAAGGCCGAAATAATGGTCGACCACTTCCACGAGCACGTGCAGCACAAGATTGGTAAGCAGGCGCGGGCCATGGTGGTGTGCAATGGCATTGCGCGAGCCGTGGAATACTACCACGCTATTCAGACCTATCTCCAAGAGCGCAACAGTCCTTTTCGGGCACTGGTGGCTTTTTCGGGAGAGTTTTCCTATGGCGATAAGAACGTAAGTGAAGAAACGCTCAACGGCTTCGCCAGCGCCGATATTGAGAAGGAATTCCGCTTTGGCAACTACCGGTTTCTGGTGGTAGCCGACAAGTTTCAGACGGGTTATGACGAGCCGCTACTGCACACGATGTACGTGGATAAGCCTCTAGCCGGCATCAGGGCGGTGCAGACGCTGTCGCGGCTGAATCGGGCGCACCCAAAGAAGCATGACACGGGCGTACTCGACTTCTACAACGAGCCGGCGGTGATTGAAGCGGCGTTTGAGACCTATTACCAGACGACGATACTAGGCGGGCCTACGGACCCTAACAAGCTACACGACCTGCAAAGCGCGCTGGACGGAGCCGATGTGTACGACTCGGACGACGTAGAAGCAATAGTGGAACTCCTGCTGGCCGCGGCACCACGGCCGCAGCTGGATAAGGTGCTGGATGTGTGCGTGGCTCGCTACCAGGCGCACTTGGACGAGGCTGGGCAGGTGCAGTTCAAGGGCGGCGCGAAGAGCTTTCTGCGGACCTATGAGTTTCTGGGGTCTATCCTCCCCTATCAGCACGCGGCCTGGGAGAAGCTAAGCATCTTCCTGAACCTGCTGGTGCGCAAGCTGCCGTCGCCGCAGGACGATGACCTGTCACAAGGCATTCTGGATGCCATTGATATGGATAGCTACCGAGCGGAAATTCAGGCGGCCCAGGCCATTGCCCTAGCCGAGCAGGATGCGGAGATGCCGGCAGCGGAGGTAAGCCAGGGCGGCGGCGTGGCAGAGCCGGAAATGGCACTGCTGAGTACGATTGTGAGCCAGTTCAACACGCTGTTTGGCAATATTGCCTGGCAGGATAAGGATAAAGTCGCACAGTTCATCGCGCAGGAGCTGCCGACGAAGGTGGCGGCTAACAAGGCATATCAGAATGCCATGGCCAGCGGCGATGAGCAAAACTCCCGCATCGAGCATGATAAGGCGCTGCGACAGGCTATTCTGGATGTGCTACAGGACCAGACGGAATTGTTTAAGCAGTTCAGCGGCAACCCGGACTTTAAGCACTGGCTGACAGGAGAGTCGTTCCGGCAGACGTATTTGCCGCCGGGGGCAGGGTAGCCAGTAGCATGAGAACCCGCCGAAACTCTCCAATGCTCCTTTACAGCATTCCTAGCTTGCCAATATGACCACGATTTTACGATGAATATCCCCAACCGGCTCGAAGACCTGTTTTTTAAGGTAAAGCCTCGGCCACTGCAGGCACCAGTTGACGACAACTTTGTGAAAGTGGAGCGCTATCAGGTAATTAGCACCACGGCGGGTGTGCTGGGCGTAAAGCCAGCGTGGCGGCATGAGGTGAATCCGCAGCCGCCGGCCTTGGGCCGGCACCTAGTGTTTGACCATGAGCAAGCCGACGCGCTAACGCGGGAGCTCTACGACCGCACGTTTGCGAAGATGCCGACGCCGATGCACTGGGTAGGCGCCCCACCGGCCGGCGAAAAGGGTCCGGTAGGTGCCTGGGCAGCGGTACTGTACGGGCACGCCGGCTACACGGTGGCCGACGTGCTGCGGTCGCCTACGCTCCGGGAAAGCAAGAGCGGGAAGACAGTAGTGGCCGATTGGGAGCGGGCACTACTGGACGAGTCGGATGCGGAGTATGGGCAAGAACTGGCAGCGTTTGAGCCGGCGATGGCCTTCACCAATGGCTACGACTACGACGACGAGCTGACGTTTTACGTGCTCGTGACGCTCCCGGCTACAACTCGGGAAGAGGAGGAATTTGGCTTATGGAGTGAGGCATGGGCGACGCCCCGCCCGCACCGGCCGGTGCTGGTGTTGAAAACGGGGCAGTTTGCGACGAAGTGGGTGAAGCAGCTGCACCCCTTAACCGGTGCGCAACTGCTGGAGGAAGCGCGCAAGGCTTTGCCGGAGCTGGCGCAGAAGTTTCGGGCTGCGTTACGGGAATTTGCCAAGCTTTACTACCATCTGCGGCTGACCAAGGTGAAGCGCGACATTCTGGTGCCCGTGATGCTGGACCTTTACGACACGAATCGGAACCTGAGCACTATAAACGAGGATACCGCTTTACGCCAGCGGGTGAATCGACGCGTGGACGCGGTGCGGGGTTTTCTGAGGGCGCAGCCCCCTAATTTGGCGTCGTTGGTGCGTTTTTTCATGTACGAGGATGCTTTTGACCCTGCTGCGTTCACCCGGCAGGCCGCGGAGCATGTGCTCAGCGAGCGGGACGTTTACAGGCGGCTGCGCACCCGGCTTAACCAAGATGTGGTGAGCAGCCCGCGCCGGCTGAGACTGTACCTGGATGGCCAGCAGCTATCGTGGGAGGATATAGTGCGCGGGCTATAAGGGGTTGTATTAGTATCTGGACCAAGAATTACTGGTAGCTCGTAGCGGATATAAAGCTGCCCGCAAAACGGTGAAGCTGTTCCCTAAAACCAAGTCAGGATAGCCAGTTGACCAGCAGAGAAGCTGATTGCACAAAGCGAAATCCACTTGCAAGTACCTGTAAAATACACTTTTAGCATCTTACAGTAATTCTCAGTCCAAATACTAGCGCAACCCCAAATACTAGCAAATATACAAAATAAGTATATTAGAAAAATTCGAATCTTGCTCAGAGGAACCGGCTTTTTGCCGCTGAAAAGAATTGCCAAGTGACCTACACGAGAAAGGAAAGGCTATGAGAACAGCTTCCGCAGCCATCCTCCCGAGCCTGTGGTTTTTTTCAATTCCACATCCTGGCTTGGCACTTCCGAAGCAAGGAGGGGTACCACTGTGACCACAGTACTTGCGTAAATGGCAGCAGGCTTATTAGTAGGAAAGGGTGTGAGTTGGCCACTAGCCTTGCCTGATAGTAGTTGCGCTAGCTGATACTCATCTGGTATCAGTACTTTTCTGGCGATACTGCCTTCAAATGGTCCAACCACGCCCACTTTCTCTAACTGCTCCATTACACGGCCAGCTCTGTTATAGCCCAGTTTCAGTTTGCGCTGAATCAGCGACGTGCTCCCTTGTTGATGAAGTACAACGCACCGTGCTGCTTCTTCAAACAGAGAATCTCTTTCCGCCTCAGTAAACTCGGCTTCAAGTTGCTGCTTCGCAAGGTGGCGGGCAGCTAATAATGGCGTTTCCTCATACTGAAGTATTACACCAGCAGCTTCCAGAACTGCAATAGATGCTTCGTCACTCAACAAGCTAGCATTAGCCTTAATCGCTCGTAATTCTGGCAGCAATGAAACTGGCTCCAAAGTAGTGACGGCTGTGCCAGAACAATCCAAGTGCGCAAGATTGACTAATTTCTCTAGGCCATTGAGCGAAGCGATGGGGCACCCTACACATCGAATGGCCCAGAGATTCGAAAGGCACTCCAATGGCTCTAGGCTGCTCACATCTGTCCCGCTTATATCTAGTTCATCCAGCAGATGCAGCTTGCTAATCCGCTCTAGGCGGCTAATGCGGGTATTGTGCGCATCCAATCGGCGAAGACCTACTAATTGTTCTAGTGGTTCGAGGCTGATAATGCGCTTGCCGCTACAATCGACTGCTTCCAACTCAGCAATTTGCTGTAGTTCTACATCAGTAGGAGTGTGGTTGATATCCAGTGCTAGCTTGAAGATGCGCTTCCAAGTCGTATCCAAAGCTCGCCACCACGCCCGCAGGCTGATTATCATATCCTGGCTCATCTGAAAAAAGCAGGGCTAATAGAGTTACTAATGCCTTATTTTCAATTGCTTAACTTACAAGCTTGCTGTTTTGAAATTTGCTAGAGCAGTGCAAAGTCGGAAGGCATCGGTCAGCTTAGCCTTTCGTCTCATTCGATTTTCGATGCGTAAGATAAAAAATGATTTCGCTTTGGCAATAACATTTTCAATAACTACTCTTACGTGAGCCAACAGCGTATTAATAATTTTTTGCACCTTAGTCAAGGGATGATTTTTGCTTGCTTTATAAGGAATCCAAACGCATTGGTGTTTGACTGCTTTTTTAATACCTGTAAAGCCAGCATCGACATGTAACCGATAAGCACTCAAATCAAGACCACCAAAAATATCTTTAAAAATAGTGAAATCATGTGTATGCCCACTGTATGCCTTGCTAATGAATAAAATTCGTTTATCAAGCGTGCATATAATTAACCATTTTAACGTGTGGAATTTTTTTTACCGCTGTAGTGGTCTTTCTGAACTTGTTGATTAGCAGCTCGTTCAATGGGAACTTCAGTTACATCAATCACCAGGTCAGTTACGCCCGCAAAGTGCTCATTAACGACTTCCTGATTCTTCGCCAGAAGACTATTTTCTGTTTTCTGCTGCTGTAAGGCTTCTTGCAAACAAGGTTTAAGTAGTTCTAAATACATACTGGCTGCCGCGTCTGAAATACCAAAATACATTCCCATATTTTGAAGTGTGGGATAAGCTTTATGATAATGCAAGACAAAGAAAAGCGCCTCTCTTTTATCAGTCAGAATAGGCTGTACCTGCCCGACATAGCGTGGTTTTGTCTTTGGTACATATAAAAGAGCAAAATGCTCATAAAGCGCCGTGAATTCTACCAGCGACAAACCGGTTGCTGCTTTGTATTGTCTATCCGTAACAGCGTTGTGATAAATGCTAGATGCCATAAAGAAAAATTCCTCTTATACGTAAATACCTGATAGTAAGTTGTTAGTAACTCTAATGAAATAAACTATCAATTCCCTCGGGAATCTCATTTAAGTAGGGTGAATCGAACATGACTTCTGGATAAGTTATATTAAACTTAAGTTTCCATGACCTACCGCCCCACCACCGGCAGCACCGGCAGGCTCTCATGCCCTTGCGCATCCACGCTCACCACGCCGAAAATGTAGTTGTCCTTGCTGATGGCCAGGTCGGCGGTGGTGCCGCTGATTGGGAAGCGCTGCTGCCACTGTGGGGCGCTGGTTTCGCGCACCAGCACGAGGTAGCCGGCGGGGGTAGGGCCGCCCTGCGGGGCCTGCCAGCGCAGCTCGGTGCGGTTGGTGAGCTTGGCGGTGAGGACTTCCACTTTTTGCGGGGCGGCGGGAGCGCTGGCCAGGCTGGCCAGGGTAGCGAGGTTTACCTGGGCGGTGCGGCGCAGGTAGCGGAAGTCCATAAACTCGGGCTTGTCGCCGTACTCGATGCCGTTTTCGGTGCGCAGGTCCTGGTGCTGGTGGTTGAAGTTTTCGTTGGTTTCGGTGAAGCGCACGGCCGCGTAGCCCTGCTGGTTGAAGGGCGTATGGTCGCCGCCGCGCAGGAAGCGGTCGGGCCGATACTCCAGCAGCACGCCGTAGCCGCCGGCGCTCACGTACTGGCGGGCGGCCAGCTGGGCGTAGCGGGCGAGCTGGCGGCTGCTGGCGTCGTTCTCGTTGCTGAGCTGGCGGCGGGCGCGGACCTGGTCGGGCGTTTCGGTGGCTGGCACGCCTTCGCTAAACACGCGCAGGTGCAGCGAGTCGGTGATTTCGGGGTCGTAGCCTTTCGAGTTGCCCACGATGTCGTTGTTGAGCATCGCCACCAGGTTCCAGCCCTCTTTTTTGGCGCGCTTGGCCAGGTGGTCGGCCCCGAGCAGGCCCTGCTCCTCGCCCTGCACGGCCACGAGTTTTATCGTGCACGGAAATTTCTGGCCGGCCAGCACGCGGGCCACTTCCATCACGGCGGCCACGCCGCTGGCGTCGTCGTTGGCGCCGGGCGCGTCGGCGGTGCGGTTCATGATGTCGGTTACGCGCGAGTCGATGTGGCCGCTCATCAGGTAGATGCGCGTATCGGTGGGGTCGGTGCCGGGAATGGTGGCCAGCACGTTGGCCATCAGCGTTTTCTTATCCACGCGGCGGCCGTCGGGGTTGTAGGTGAAGGTGTCCATCTCCACCGTCATCCTACCCCCGCCGGCCTTGCTGTACTTCCTGAACTCGTCGAACACGTACTGGCGCGCCGCGCCGATGCCGCGCTTCTTATCCTTCGTGTCGCTCAGGGTGTGGCGGGTGCCGTAGCTGACGAGCTTGCGCACGTCGGCTTCGAGGGTTTTGGCCGACACCTCATTCACCAGGCGCTGAATGTTGGGGTCGGTGGGGGGTAGGGGCGAGGCCGTTTGGGCCAGGGCGGCGAAGGGCAGCAAGCCGGGCAGGAGGAGGAGGAATTTCATAAGAAATTGCAAGAAACGACAAACGCCGCTAGTCAGCCAAGACCAGCGGCGCTCGTAAAGGCACCAAAGCAGCGGGGATGGTTGCCAGCATTAGCGTAGTGAAAGATGATAACGTACTTTCGTCCTCTTATGAAAAAAGCAGTACTTCTATGCTTGCTAGCCGCTGCTGGCGGCAAGTCTCAGCCGCCCGAACAGACGGCTATCGCTGCTTGTATGAAAGAAGCAGCTAACGACCCAGCCAGTTATGAGCCAATATCGTTTCGATTTTTAGGACCAGCTACTTATGATAACACGGGTGTTATCGCTGGCGATAACACCCGCACTGGCGACCTATATGAACATACATTTCGGGCGAAAAACGGCTTTGGTGCTTTGATTCTAAGCACTAAAGTATTTGCTATTCAGCACGGTGAGGCATTTATGCTACCGGACTCATTGTCGGAACGAGCCTCTACAAACTTTAACCCATAACCCATTTCTTATGCAATAAAATAAATAAATATAAATTTTATCGAATATTACAAGGGCAAAAAAAGGTCGTCTACTGCAAAGATGGACGACCTTTATATTGGTAAAAAGAGTGGGAATTTACCCCATCGTGTGGTACACGGCCTGCACGTCCTCGTCCTCTTCGAGCTTGTCGATGAGCTTTTCTACTTCCTCGGCCTGCTCGTCGTTGAGCGAAACGGTGGTGTTGGGCACGCGCTGGAGGGTAGCGCTCACGATGTTCACGCCCTTGGTATCCAGCGCTTTCTGCATCTGGCCAAAGTCGGTAAAGGCCGTTTCGACCACCATATACTGGTGCTCGGCGTTGTGCTCGTCTTCCTCAGTCGTCGCGTACACGTCCTCGGCGCCCGAGTCAATCAGCTCCAGCTCCAACTCGTCGCGGTCGAGGCCCTCGGCGGCCAGCTTAAACACGCCCTTGCGGGTGAAAGTGTAGTCGGAGCTGCCGGCCGTGCCCAGCGCGCCGCTGTTGCGGTTGAAGTACAGGCGCACGTTGCTCACGGTGCGGGTGGGGTTGTCGGTGGCCGTTTCGACCACAATGGCCACGCCGTGGGGACCGTAGCCCTCATACACAACCTCTTGGTAATCTTTTTCTTCGCGGCTGCTGGCCCGCTTAATGGCGGCGTCCACGCGGTCCTTGGGCATGTTCACGCCCTTGCCGTTTTGCATGGCGGTGCGCAGGCGGGCGTTGGAGTCGGGGTTGGGGCCGCCTTCTTTCACGGCCATCACGATTTCCTTGCCAATGCGGGTAAAGTCTTTCGACATCCGGTCCCAGCGCTTCATTTTGCGGCCTTTCCGGAATTCAAATGCGCGTCCCATTCTTCAATTATCAAGTAACAGTTATCAATTATCAACTCGTGGGCCGGGTGGGGAAGAGGAGTTGAATGCGGGCGCAAGTTACTACGCCCGGCCGGGGGGTAGCAACCCGGCCGGGGCTAGCGACCGGTTGCCGGCGCGGTGGCTACCAGCTCATACACGCCTTTGTTGCCGGTGGGGTAGCCGTCGAGGGTGATAGTGAGGCGCCGGGTTTTGGCCGCGTAGCGGTAGGTGCCGCGCTGCGCGTCGGGGCCTTTCAAATCCGTGAACCGGAACACGATGCTGTCGCCTTTGGTGGTGAAGCGGCCGTGTTGGGCAAACATGCGCGGGCCACTGTCGCCCATCAGCAGGCTCAGGCGCTTGTCGTAGGTGCCGTCGGCGCGCAGGGCCAGCGTGCCGCCTACCCCCGGCACCTGGGTCGGCGGCTCGCCGGTGGTGAGGTCCACCACGGTGTAGCCGGTATACGAATACGTGGTGTAAAACGCGGCGGGTGGGGTTGGGGCGGGGGCGGCCAGCAGCCCGGCCGCCAGGAAGTAGCGCGTCATGGGGCGAGGTAAGATAAAAAAACGGGGGTAGGGCGGGCACCCAACGCGCCCGCCCTACCCCCGTCAAAAATAGCGCCCAGGCTTACGCGTCGGGTCGGCGGCCCGGCTTGGCGTACCTGGTGCCCGCGTAGTTTTTGGCAGGTTTCGGGTGCTTGCGCTTTTTGCGGCGGCCCCCCATCACCAGCCACGCGGCGCCGGCCAGCAGCAGGCCCGCGCCAATGGCCGCCGCCTGCCGGGGCAGCTTGTCGGCGGGCTTGGGCGGCAGGTGTTCCACGCCGCTGGCGTCGGTGAGGGCCGGCTCATGCAGGTAGCGGCCCTGGGCGGGCAGCGGGTAGTTGTCGGCCAGCTTGCGCAGGCCGGCAGCTGCTTCGTGACCCTGAATGACCGGGCCGTGGCCGCAGCCGATGGCGGCGGGGTTGAGGTCGGCTAGCGTCCGCACCGACTGGCGACACTTTTCCCAGTCGTAATTGAAAGGCGCCCCCGCCACGCTGATTTCGGG
>JAABUW010004678.1_pt1 | contig 18408 bp, 17 predicted proteins | sample 5560081 | NCBI WGS metagenome assembly JAABUW01 (sample SAMN10711882, study PRJNA513363) | rock metagenome | isolation source: Antarctica rocks | place: Antarctica: Victoria Land, Knobhead sud | reverse complement strand
CGGTGTTTGCGACGTTTCGGCGTGCATGAGAAGTCACGTTGAAAATCTTGGGCTTGTGTGAGCGAAGATAAGGGTGGAGGATCAAAGGTATTGAACTCACGGAATGGTGTAAATGTGAGTGTTTCAGTCGATCTTGGCGAATCTCAGGGGACCCACTCCGTTGCTAGATGAGCAAGGCGGTGCAGAGTCGTATATCAGAGTACGTCTAAGATAATCTGTAACAACAATATATCGATGCGAAAGCTATGGCTGTGGGCGATGTCGCGATGGTGATTGTGGCCTGATTGCCTGAACTAATGCGATTGGTGAAGAAGTCGTGATTCAGCTCTGACGCGTTTTCCCGTGCGTGTCAGATCTAGCCTAGAACTAGATTACATCTTTGGCCCCCAAGGGTGGAACACTTCTGCCCACCTCGAACCATTCCCGTTGCACTCTGAAGTACCTAGACAAGCACGACCGAGAAGAGCACTATTTCTGTGAAAGATCCCCTCTTGATCGAGGACGGTGGTGCATACCAATAGATGCCTACGAAATCAAGACATCCCTACTCATGCCTGAACACATCGCCCAAACCCTCCTAAATCAGGCCCACTCTTCCAGCGTTGCAGCCTCCATCTTCACGGACAAAGTCCTCCATAAACCGCTTCGTCTTCGGCCCACCTCCCCAGATCCAACTTCCCAGGATGCCCGCGCCAAGCGCCGTCTCCAGCGTCTTCACAGGAAAGAAAAGACTCGGCGACGGCAGAGACCCAAACCACTGTCAGCAAATGAGAAGCGTACAACTGGTATCTACGATGTACCTGACAATTCTAGAAAGTACGAGATCTATGTACCGCTGCACATGATGTGGTTGGGATATATGTGGGAAATTCTGGGCATGAAGGAAGGAGAGAAATCATATGTGACGGCACAAAGCGCGGGCAGCAAGCTTGGGAGTGCCGATTACCATGGAGCAGATATCAGGGTGATGAGGAGTAGGTGTGTGGGTATGGTGGGCTTAGCCGGGATCGTGGTCAGGGATACGAAATTCACTTTTCAAGTAATCACTAAAAGGGATGAGGTCAAGAGTGCGAGCCCCCTTTAATATTACGGCCGGAGCGAAGGCTGACCTGGTTCAAAGCTATACCGAAGCGACATACTGTGTTCCAATTCAAGATTCCCCAGCCTGAATCGAAAAAGGAGCAGACTCAGGGATCACTAGAGATAATCGAGTCGGACGAGGAAATACAACCCCAAGATCTGGTGTTCGAGCTTCATGGGTCCCAGTTCGAGATAAGACCAACAGATCGGGCAACGAAGAAATTGAAGCAACGAAAATTGGACGATTTATGACATGGGTTTCTAGAGCGTCTTCTCAATGCTTGATGAATGTTATCGAATATACCCCACTTTAGCGGAGAAGAGATCCAGCCTAATGTTATCAATTAACCTTACCGTCCCAGTGCCTCCACCTTCACCGCAATCTTCCCCTACTTGAGGATCCTCGATGGGTAGCATCTTGATCGCGCCGCTCAGGATGGCTTCTTCCGTCACCTCCTCAAGTTCGTCCAGAGTATCCGGATCTGCTATGGATATATAGTCGATCTCAAATAAGGCACGTTGGCCTTTTGGCAAAGCCAGCTGCTGTTTCTGGACTAGCAGCAGATGGCCCATGGCTGCGCTGTATAAAAACCGTCTCTTTCTAGCGCCCCTAGCGAAAAGCTCTTGTACCGCCTTCAACGCGTTGAAAAGCACAAGCGCTAGCTTCCGTCTCCGCTCCCCGAGATACACATTGCGAGAGCTCATCGCCAAGCCATCCTCCTCTCGAACCGTCGAGCCCACTCGCACCTCTGTATTCAGATGAAAATCTTTGACCATCCGCTTGACCACAAACGTTTGCTGGATATCTTTCTGTCCAAAGTACACCCTCTCGGGCTGCACGATGTTCAAAAGCTTCATGCATACCGTTGCAACGCCTCGAAAGAACACAGGTCTTGAAGCACCTTCCAATCTTTCGGACAACGGAGTGATAGTCACAAAGGAACCCTGACCGTTGATTTCCGAACTTGGAAGTCCGTTTGGGTACATCTCCTCTGTACTCGGCATAAAGACCGTCGTAATCTTGGCCAACTTGCTCTTCTTGTCATCAGCATTCATGGTCGTGAGCTCCACGTTCAGTTCCTCAAGTTTCTTGGAATCCTCTGGCCAAGTGCGCGGGTAAGAGCTGAGGTCTTCATTGATGCCAAATTGCGTAGGATTGACGTAGATCGAGACGTAGACTTGGTCGTTTTCTTCTGCGGCTTGCCGAATGAGGGCGAGATGACCTTGATGGAGAGCACCCATTGTAGGCACAAAGCCCACTGTTTTTCTTCCCAACAGCGCTCCGCGGCGAATATAGCGGAGCTCAGGAACTGTTTTGGCTACCAGGAAACCACTATACACGAATCGGCGAACTGCATGTGTGAGTTCTGTTGACATTCTAGTTCTGAGAGAGGAGGGAAGGTGGCTGCAAATGGTTTAATCTCGAAATTGAACGATAGATTCGCACGAGACCCTGGGAAGAAGACCCTCCCAAGTCTTGCACGAGGTGATAGAAAGTGCAGATGGACACATTGTGAGTCAGGCGGTGAGCTGATAGACAGGGACGAATCGAGGTGCTGGTGTGATGGATGCTGCTGCGAATAAATGAGGATATCCAGCTCCAACGGCTGAACTTCGGCTAAACTCTGACGGCGGAAACCCTTCGAATTACTCTGCTAGCCACCACTTATACAGGTTCCTGCACGTTTTACATCTCAAGGATCTCACCATGGCCGACGATGGCATGTTGATGAACTTCTCGATCGGCGCAGATCCCTTGCATACGAAATCCATATTCAAAGGTGGTCGCTGGAGAGACCGACTGCAAGCGAAGAAAAGTTCCCAGCGCCGGAGAGAAAAACACCAACCCAGTGGCGCCCTTACAGGAAGCAACGCTGTTCCGACGAAAGTGCGGGAGCTTGCTCCAGCTGCGGCGGAGGATTCATCAAGACCTGTCAAGAAAAGAAAGCTCCATGGCGCCCCTCCCTCTCATTCAAAACACCACAATAACACATCCAAACCCAAAGAAGTCGTTTCCTCCCTCTTCACCTACAACCCTACATCCAAGCCTACGGCTCCATCGGCAACGCAAACCGAAGAGCAACCCGCTCAGGAGCCATCAAATGCCCCTCTCCCCGCCAGTGCATCCCCATTCACCTCCCTTGGACTGTCGCCTTTCCTATCGACACACCTAACACAATCGCTCAACCTCACAGCACCAACTGCGATACAAAAAGCCGCTATAACACAGCTACTCAAAGAAGACAGTGATGCCTTTATCCAAGCGGAGACTGGTTCGGGGAAGACACTGGCATATGTGTTACCAATCGTGCAAAGAATAATCGCGCTCTCTACAGATTCTGCAAAAATCAATCGCACGTCTGGCCTCTTCGCTCTCATTCTCGCGCCCACGAGGGAATTGACACATCAGATCTCCGCTGTCCTCACACGGCTCCTGCGTCCTCTACCTCATCTAGTGGCTGGGACAGTGACGGGCGGTTCGACGAAGAACCACGAGAAATCCCGGTTGAGGAAAGGATTGAATATATTGGTCGCCACACCCGGGCGGCTTGCGGATCACTTGGAGCATACTGAAGTTTTGGACGTGGGTAATGTGCGATGGCTGGTGCTTGATGAGGGCGACAGGCTGATGGAGTTGGGATTTGAAGAGGAGATCAAAGCCATTGTGCAGAAACTAGACGATTGTAAAGGAGAAAGAAAGGGAGAGAGGATTTTGAAGAAAACAGTCGATGGCTTGCCAGAGAGGAGGACGACGGTATTATGTTCCGCGACTATGAAGATGGGAGTGCAGAAGTTGGGTGAAATTAGTTTGAGGAACGCAGTCCATATCAAAGCTGATCTGGAATCATCCTCGTTGCCAGACGCGTCAAGGGAGCGAGATGGCCATGGGAAGGAGAAGGAGAAGGCGTTCCTAGCCCCAGCTCAATTAAAACAGTCATACATCACAACGCCGCCCAAGCAGCGCCTCGTCACGCTCGCTGCCTTGCTCAAGAAAACTTTTGTTAGGAAAGGATCGGTGATGAAAGCAATAGTATTCCTTTCATGCGCCGACAGTGTGGATTTCCATTTCGAAGTCTTTGCTCGAAGACATGTGCAGCCGCCAAAGGAAGCGACCAGCTCCGAGCAGAACACTAAGAGCAATCGCAAGAGTCAAACGGCACCCAAAATTTCGCCTCCCACAGAGGATGTGGCGGAAACCTCTAATTCTGGAAAACATAACAAAGTCGACCTGCCCACCGTGGCTCCTGCATCTGGCCTGGCCTCAATGGCGAATCCGGGTTTGATGTTGTACAAGTTGCACGGATCTCTCGAGCAGAAGCTCCGCACGGCCACACTCCAATCCTTCACCAAATCGTCCGACCCCGCAATACTGCTGTGCACAGATGTGGCATCCCGCGGTCTCGATTTGCCGAACATCGACCTCGTGATAGAATACGATCCTCCGTTCTCAGCAGACGACCACTTGCATCGAGTCGGACGAACAGCCCGAGCGGGCAAAGAGGGACGAGCATGTTGTTTCCTGATGCCAGGCGAAGAAGAAGGCTACGTCTCGGTGTTGAAAGAGTGTGCTGGTGAGGGACTGGTGAAGAGCGAAGCCGCCGAAGATGTCTTGCGAAAGGGCTTTGTTGGAAGCAAGAGCGCGCTGGACGGTTCAGGGAAATGGGACGATAAAGCCACAGACTGGCAGCTCGAAGTCGAACGCTGGGTCGTTGACGATAAACGAGCGGGTGAGATGGCACGTAAGGCGTTCATTAGCCATGTTAGAGCGTATGCAACACATGTTGCCAAGGAGAGGACGATATTCGATGTGAAGGCTTTGCATTTGGGACATTTGGCGAAGGCATTTGCGCTGAGGGAGAGGCCGGGGAATATGGGTAGAGGAAATACCGCCGAAAATGGAAAGCAGTCCAGAAGGGGCCAAGGCGAGAAGAGGAGATTTACCAATGGTGGCGGTGATGGCCTTGGTGTAGCTGAGGGAAGGCCAGGGAACGCGAATCTCGATCTCCCTCCTAGTGATGGCCAGGTTGCGGCGAGGAAGATGCGGGCCAAGATGAAGGAGCAGATGGCTGGTGCCAACGAGTTCAATATCGGTTGATATATGAGTGTTTGTGTCAATAGATATCCCAAAGGGACACTTTGCCATCTTTGGCGCCAGCTGCCAGCCAATGCGCCGTTTGGACTTTTTCGTCTCGTCGCTGCTGGACAGTGCTCACGACCGAGCTTTGTTCGACTAATTCCGTGCTGGTTTCCGTTTCCTCGTCGTTCTTGTCCGGCATGCCACTACTCGCGGCGGCTTGGATGGTAGCGAAAGCAGTAGCGTAACAGCCAACTTTGTGCCACTTTAGTACGGCGAGCTCCTTCATCATTTTGCCCGAGTAGACTCTGATATGGGCGTCCCAGCCTGCAGTGGCGAAGACTTTGCCGTCAGAACGGTATTGGAGGCCTTGCTGGCCCGAGTGCTTGGTGTGCGAGATCTTGATAGGTTTCAATTCTGTTTTCCAAACACCCTTGCTCGACGGGAGTGGGTGTTTGGCTACGATGGCGTCGGCGGCGGAGGTCACATAGTGGTCCTTGCACGGGGAAATGGCTACTGACAGTACTGCTGGCCAGTTAGACGGGACGTTAGTATGGGAGCTTGAAAGAGCTGACCTGGCTGGGTGTGGGGCTGAGCGGCATATAGCTTCTGGAACGCTGCACCTGGGTCGTCCTGTACGAATACCATTGTGTGGCCACTTTCGTAGCCGGCGGCTATATGGATTCGTGTGCTATCTGCCAATAGCTTTATTGCCATGACCATACCTAGCTCCCGTTAGCGTTGGACAGGGAAGGTGTAGAGACTTTCCCTACCAGTGGTGATAAATCTATCTGCATGTATTTCAGCAACACGCCTCTCTGTAGGCAGTTGGTATACATCAATCTTGAAATGATAAGCTCTTCGTTGATCAAAGAGTTGAAGGGATTCAAGCATACGGCACCGGAGTCCACAGTATTTGGTACAGCAATCAATATTGGATCTGGCAGCTTCGCGTCTTTCAATGCCTTTTGCGCGAATACGGTCTGTGGCATTCCGTCACGACACATTGCAAAAGGGCAGAAGTTCAAAGTGTTGACGGTCAGTGCATGGAGGAGCCATGGTGGCCTTGGCGAGGTAGCGGCAGCGTCGACTGGTAATGCTTTTGACAATTCGGCTTCTTCTGCAGGTCCAAGCTGCCATACATAGAGCTTATTGTCCCTGCCATGACTGGGGACCTTGCTCGTCAGCCGGGACATATCTGTCAGGTCGTTACAGATACTAACGTAATAATTCGATCAGGACCCCAAGTCCCAACCCCAAGGACAGCGTTTCCATGAGCTTTCCACACGGCTACAGGCCTCTTGAAGGAGAGATTCCATGAGACAATCCAGCCATCGGCATCGGCAGTTAAGAGCCGAGTATTTCCCTCCGTAAAATGCAGGGCATGTATCTGAGCAGAGTGGCCTCGTAGAATGAAAGCTGGCTGTGCTGGGGGCAGCACCTCTCCAGACATCTCGCACAGTGTGCAGATAATGAAAATGAAACTTCACACAATTGAGAGTCGAAAAAATTTCGCAGTAGGGGAAAGGCTGAATGTTGCCAAAAATCAATTACTGTTGAATGAGCGACATAGTAAGGTAATTAGAAAGCGGCGAGGTGGCTCTTCGGTACTGCAGGCAGTATGCCGCCTTGTCGGCACCGCCAAATGAGTGAAGCCATTCCTGGACGCCGTGTTCAGTCAACCAGGCCTCGGTTCGGAAGAAGAGCAGATCTACACGTTGGAATTCCAATGCCGACTAGCTGGGGTTGCGCGCTGGACTACTTATTTGGTAGACGCCTGGAAGGCATGTGGCACGGGTCAAGAAGGGAAACGCATCGACTCATGCATGCTTCTTGCGAACGAGCTGTAATTGTAGAGGCAAACGTCTCAAGCTTTGCAGGTTAATGCCGGAGCTCGAGAACGCAAATCAACGTCAGCGGCGGTGGTTCTAGACCCCTAAGATTTGGCGTATCTACTTGAGCCATTGATGAGTACTCCGCAGCGGGCAGGAAGGCTCCCTAAAGTGGGTCTCCAGTGCTCTGCATCTGTCTTCAACATTGAAACCACTGTCTCTCCGTCTCCGCCCACGACCTACGAGGACAGTAGTATATAGCAGTACCAAGGTTCGAGCTCATTCAGCGTGTTTGCGGAAGCGCTACAGCCACAGTGTGGCGGCAGCCCTCGCCAAAATCCACCCTGTCCGCGACCCCTGCTCGAGCGACTGTGGGGCCACTCGATCCTGGATCTGCATGTTACGACTTCCTCATCGATTCTTCTTGCCCTATCTACCACCTCAAGCCGTTCCATATCAATACAACTCGACTTTGACAATTGAGATTGTACAACTGAATCCCCAATCTGCTACGAAGCCGGTATGCTGTTCTCCAAACAACACAGCACCCGTCATTGACTATGCTGCAAGGGATCTCCACCTCCGTCTTGCCCGAATACTTCCGTTTTCTCGCTGTAATCGACATACCTCCGAGAATTACGATTTCCCTCTCTCCCTTACAGATACATCACTCGGGCCACCAACTTCCCTCCTTGGCTTGTCTCGCTTTCCTCCACAAGGTCGGTGTAGCGAGCAAAACGCAGGGTGATACATTACAATCGATCCAGCGCACTACCCCGGCGCACCCCTTGCGAAAGCGATCAGGATTGCCTTGCGCGGTGATAGCTGCATGGTGACCAGCCAACTACGACTGTGATACCGTTCAATGGCAGCCAAATCCGCTGCTGCGACAGTGCCCGCAGATGTTGCAGCGGCCGCGGCAGTAGCTGCAGCAAGACCAAAACGAGTACGGACTGGGTGTTTGACTTGTCGTGAACGGCATTTGAAGTGTGACGAAGGCGTCCCCGACTGTCAGAATTGCAAGAAATCGAACCGCGAGTGTAAGCGGGGTGTCCGCCTGAACTTCATAGATACTACTATAAAGGATCCGCCAATCACCCCTCCCACCGAAGACTGGGACGTCGTATTCCAAGACGAGTCGCGGGACATCGCGTCAGAGTATCGGGGAGGCTTAAGTCGATATACTACCCTCAGTTCTGAGGGAGACGGAGTTGCATCGAAGCAGGAACCTCAATTCGACTTTTCGAGCGCCGCTTCCATAATACAAGCGCCTGTCCTTGCTCACCAGCAACTACCTTCTCAATCGGCCTTTCCACCTGGAGGCGGCGACGGATACCCGCCAGTAATGCAAATGCCAGATCAAGCCCAGGATTCCCATCAGAGGCACGGCTCTATCAACTCCGATTCAACTTTCTCAAGCCATACAATAGGCGCCAATCCTGTCTCTTCCTATAACACCTCCAAGCAAGCGTTGACTCCACCAAGTGAGACGCGAGAAACGTTAACGGACCCTGAAGAACTCCTGTTCATGCAAGTCTTTGTTGAAGAAGTCGGTATATGGATGGACAGTATGGATCCGTACAAACATGTAGGTGGATTGCCTTCCAACCTGGGAAGCCAGACTGACCCCATAGTTCTCACGACTCCTGCCATTCGATTCACTGGGCGAGCCCATGTTACTGAATGCTTTCCTTGCTTGCGGTGCCCGGCATCTTACCCTTGTAAATCCCGCATATCAAGAGGACAAGGCCTTACACTATTACGACTCAGCAACACGGATTCTGCTTAGACAGCTACAGAATCCATATCGAGACACCGTCATTTGTGCAACAACAGCTGTCATTCTTAATGTGTATGAAATCATGGGTGAACGAGCGCTGCAGAGGATGAATCATATCGCAGGTGCTCGTGCGCTCATCAAAGAATGTGGATGGAATGCCAACTCTGTTGGAGTAGGCGCTGCATGCTTCTGGCTCAATGTGGGATTGGAGTTGCTCAGCTGCCTCCATTTCAATTGGCAGGTAGCGTGGAATCCGGATGCCTGGGGTCTTGATATGGACTTCTCTCGACCGACGGGACCTGGACGCGAGGAGATATGGACTTACAGGATATTGTGGATATTAGCCAAGGCTGCAAATTTTCGCGCTTCGACTACACTACGTCCTTCAGATCCTCCACAGGATCACATGAGAATACAAAGTCGGTATGAAGAGTGGAAGAGCTTGATGGAATGGTGCGATGCTTGGAATAGCAGTATTCCACGAACTATGCAACCATTGGGACGTCTGTACCCTTACCAACAGACTTCAAAGTCTCTGTTTCCCGAAGTCTGGTAGGTCTATTTGGTCCCAAGTGCTCATGTATGCAACACTGACTTGCGTAGGTTGATCAAACGAGCCACTGCTGTGGCCCGGATGTTCTACCATACTGCAATAATCGTGTTGGCACAAACCAATCCCATGGCGTCGGTGAGCCAACAGGAGATGCAAGACATGCAGGAAATGCAAATGCACAACGCCCGTGAGTGCTGCGGCATAATAGCGCATGTGAAAGACAGGTAAACAAAGAACTAAATTTTTGGTCTTGAAACATTCTGCTAATAAGCCGTTCAGAGGTGTCGCCAGTGTAGCTCTTCGCTCAATCCATCATGCCGGCGAATGCCTCGTCTCCCGATCTGAGCAAGAGGAAGTGCTTACTATCGTCAACAAAATTCACAAAGAAACGGGGTGGCGCATACAATTCATCATTGACGACCTCATCAAAAGATGGGGTTGGAACGACCAAGAAAACTTCCAACAGCAGCAACAACAAATGCCAAACCTTATGGGGCAGCAACCGGGCATTATCCCAAATTACGCCTCTCAATTCCAGCAGTCCTCAACATCTTTGCCCTCTGCACCGCCTATTAAATCAATGCCGAAGGGTGGAATGGTCAACCCAATGTTGGTAAAGGCAGATTTTGCCCAGCCGATTCACCCCTATCAAAACTACTATGTGGCTCCAAATCATCAAAATCAACATTACAATCAATTCTGAATCATGGACGATCTCATCCATACCCATGGATGACTCCTCTCAACATTGGAAACTATACGCAGCACGAGCTTTACTCGCCATTGGGTTTCTGCTCCCAACTATAACGCCATGATCTTTCAGTGATATCAAATGATTCCCTTATGCTTATGGCACATTCAAACATCCTGAGAGCACTAAGCTCTCTCTGGCGGTTGTATATTACGAATACGATACGAGCAAGCGAGACGTTGTGACGAGTGAATGGAAAAAGTAGCATGCTTGATTGCTGGCTTCACTCAGGATGAGCGAACCTTTGGACCGATTCTTTGCGTGACCAATGTGGGTCATTGTAACGGGGTCAGGGTCTGCAAACGGAAATGATGTAGCCACGCCAGACAAACAAATATACATATGTATCACCTAGTCTCCGATCTTAAGATCGGCGATTATTGGGAGCAACGATGGAGCAATGGGGACTAGAGAGGGACTATGAGAGGGGCAAAGCTCAAGGAACAGGCTGCCTAGAGCTCTAAATTTACTGATGGTGGGGGCATATATAAGGTATGACATTTTTACGTGCCGATCTTATATTACAGTCGATTAAGAAATTATTAGTGCGGGCGAGAGATATCCGTTACGGGGGAATTTTACTTACTATCTATCTACTTCTTAGTTCGGAAAGTATAGTATAATTCTATAATTTGCTAAATGAAAAGAAGACAGCTTTAGATTCGTTCAAAGAAAATATCACAAGCGCGTATGAGATATACTGAAACAGTGTAATATCCCACACTGAATCCCTAACGGGACACTAGACAGATACTCACGAGAAAAGCCCGAGTCTACCGCAATCCCTCATCATGCGCAAGCTCATCTTGCGAAAACCCGTCATTAAGCCGATCGAGATACTTGTCGAATCGCCCAGACACCTCAATAACGTCGCTCAAGTGCTCATAATTCAGTGTATCTCCCTTCCACTCAGCATACTGCCTTGCAGTCGTGATGGCGTTCCTAATCTGCCGCCCGTTCATCTTCTCTTCCTTCAAATCCTCCAAATGGTCGCGCAAATCCGCACAATCGACCTTATGGTCATCGCCAAACGATTCGAGCCGTTTGATGAAGTTTTCCCAAATCCGCAGGCGCTGGTATGGACCCAATACCGGATAATGCAAGGCAAGTTGAATGCGCGATCTGAAGGCTTCATCGAACGTGCCTACACGGTTGCTGGTGAGTATGAGAATGCCTTCGTAGTATTCGAGCACGCGTAGGAATACCGAGACCAGTGCGTTCCGCTTCATGTCTTCGAGACTGCGCTGTTCAAGGAAAACGTCCGCTTCGTCCAGGAGTACCACACAGCCCCAGATCTTGCCTAGATGAAGGACAGATTCGAGGTATTTTTCAACGTCCTCGGCTTTGGTACCAACATCCCCACATGTCACGCGGTAAAGAGGTTTCTCTGCAATTTCGGCGACGCTTTCTGCCGTTAATGTCTTGCCTGTGCCGGGGCCTCCGTGGAGTAGCAGAATGAGGCCGTTACCTTTGCCCATTATTAGGTCGGTGCCTTTCTCGGCGGCCAGTTGATTGCTGACAAGGGCTCTGATGAGATCGCGGGCTTTGCGGTCGATAACGAGATTTTGGAATGCTTCCTTATTCCATTTCACGTCTGAGATACGATCGGCCACGAGGTCAAACCATTTCTTGATTCTAAGGTTGTAACCTTTTATCTTCAGAGGGAGTAAAAGCTCGAATTGCATATCTGGTGGCTCGTCTCGGGCCAAAGCCTCCGGACCAAGCTCGTCCTTCAAGTCGGGTTGACCATATCTGCTTTCTGGATGCAAGCTACTGTAAGCCTTGAAATCGATCATATATCGCTCATCGGCCTGCAATATCCATTAATGTGACGTTTACTTTGACTCCACATGGTATAAGGACTCACTGAATTTTGGAAGCTGTCCCTTTCAGTGGCTTGGTATGATACATAGCTGCGATTGCGACATTTCCAGAAGGTCTTACCACGCCGCCGGCACTTGTCGACAATCTCAGCTGGCGCATACTGCATTGGGAACACATTTAGGTCCGATATGTTCTTTTCCCCCATATCTTTTGTGGGCTTATCGCCTTGTGCAGTAGCCTTACCGTTACCTTTGGTTTCTGTGACATTCTCTTCATCCTCGACAGCCGGGATCTCAAGAGAGAGTGTTGAATGTTGGCGTTGGAAATTTCCATCGAAAGCCCAGTTCCAGACGTTGATGTCGCAGGCGTGAACGGTAATTCTTTTGTTATTCGTCACTCTTACGTCAGCGTCTTGAGAGCCGTACAGAGACATTGGCGTCCCAATCTGAGATGTAGCGGCTCGCATACGCGAGACCTTCCTACTCCAATTGATCTTTGGCCATGATGTGGAAACGTAGCCCACGTGTTGACTGTCGACGCGTGAGATTAGGACATCTCCTGGCTTGAACAAATAGCGAAGGAGTTTGGGCGAAATCTTGTTTCTGGATAGTATAGAGTCCGCATTTGCATACTCGTCAGCATACTGCTCTGTGACGTAATCTAAAAGTAGAGATAGCTGAACTTTAGCGTGCAGAGAGAGACGATCCTGGAACTTCTCCAAGCTGTTGCGGCTATGATAAATGAAGAGATAGGGTGCTGGTAACTCAAGTGATGCAGAGAATTCGGATGCCAATTCTGCATACTCCTGCCGAGAGTCCAGCAGGGCTTTGATTGCCTCGATGAGGTCCTTATGAACAGGTCGTACCGTCTCATGTGTATGTTTGGGACGATGTGTGGCTTCATCACTTGTAACATTATCTGTACCTCGCTGAGCTGCGTTTCGTGCTGATTCTTGGTCGAAATTCCGATACACTATAAACGAAATGTCCTTGTTCTTCTCGAGGTAGAGCTCAAAATTGGTTAGCGGTAGATTGGACTTAATTTGACTTGCACTTCCCTGACCCTGAACCCACTCCGGATGGTCAAAGAATGGCATATAGCGATCCTCCAATTTTTGCTTACGGGTTCTCTGCTGAACCGGCTCCAGTCTATGAATCCGATATATGATCTGGTGTCTCGAGGGCGCTAGTCTGCTCTGAATTGACTCGAACTGTCGGGCTTGTGCTTGCAACAACTCAATATACTCTTGTAGCTTCTGCAAATCGACTTTGGACGGATCTGCTTGGTCTAAAACTTGTTTTATGTCTGTTTTGATTTTGTGGTCGTCGACTTCTTTCGACGTATTGGTAACGGGATAAATCCCGGCCACAGCTGAAGTGAGAGCGTCTACGTCCGTTGCCGCAGCGTTGCTTAGAGCGATCTGGTCTGCCTCCTCTCTAGCCATCATGAGCATCCGCTTGTTTTGTTGCTCTAGCAACATCAATTGCATCTGATACTCCTGTAATGCACGGTTCCCCTTTGGCGATGGCGGCGGGGGCTCGGGCTCTGGGACTCTTGTTCCACGACCTCGTAGCGCAAGAAGGTTTCGCTCTTCAAGTTTGCTGCCTGCACTACGGTCATCGGATATGGTAATGCTGTTGTAGAATTCGTTCTTGAGTAGGCTAATAAAGACATCAGTCAGGCTTCGGCCCTCTGGAGGGAGGTTTACCCTAGTAATTTCGCATATGTTTTCTCCTCGGACGTAGGAGCTTGGCGGTTTGATCTAGCAGTTTTGCCCCAGATATCGGGGCCTAGCGTGCCATATTGCTTATCGGAGATGTATGAAGAGGCTTTGTCCTCGCCAGACTCATCGTAAGATTGCTCATCGGAGATGTATGAAGAAGCTTCGTCCTCGCCAAACTCATCGAAAGCCTCACTGCCTTGTGGACTCCGAGCTACTGAGAATACATCGCTATCCTCGTCTTGGTCACTTGCTGCATGTTGCGAATGACTTTCGAGATCCTCTTCCTCGCTTTCCGGCCTGGATCGTGTTTCAAGCCCTGCTCATGAGTCAGCTATCCTCCTATGAAGCGAGCTGGAGAAGCTGTCATCATGGAAAGCTCAGTGGTCCCTCCGTACCTGATGATGACTCCAGTAGCCCAAAGACAGACGATTCTAGGCTCTCTGAGCCCAAGTACGGCACACGACGATGAACAGTATCTCCGGTGTCGTAGGTCCAGAGCGGCTGCATCAGCTGTAGCCTTCATGACAAACGGCTAGGACCCTCGGACGTGTGATATCATGGCCCAGCCTCGTATCCATCCTAAAGGGAGGTTGGGCCCGCAGGGCACGTGATCGTCGCAGAGCTCAGCCACTTTGGAACTGAACACTGCCTCAGTAAGGCTCTGTACTAGTAAGGTGATCCGGACGCTGAGAAAGTGTCGAAGTGAAATAAGATCTGGGTCTTCCCTTGTACGTGGTAGGACGCGTACCTTCTCCGTTGAAAGCCAATGCTGAGACTAGTTCTATCGTGTGATTAGAGTCACGGCCCGAGCTCGTCTGCGGTGACATGGCCTCTGGTTTGGCGCACTACTATAGTGAAGCAAGCGCGGACGCATCGTAAGCCTCTTAGATTATTGCTAGACCCTGTGAGCAGATCTCCTTCTAACGTGCAAGCAGGCTTTCTATCTTTGAGCCGGCCCAAGTAGCTTATGACCAAGCAATAGGAATATTCAAACAGAGCTCCACACAGCAGTCAAGGAATGGACGGCTTGTTCTCGAGGCTACAAGCCTGCAAAATGTCTTGGATACAGTCGCTATTGCGCAGAAGCGCCACGAGCGTGAGCACACAAAGTCGAAAACCCGTCGGTGCATTACAGAGCTCTCGAAGAGGATCTGCTACTATGGCAACGTGATGGACGTCTTAGTGCAACATCATCCGGAATATGTCGCGCTCGCTTGGGGCGCTATGAAATTGGTGTTCGGTGTAAGTAGGTATCTACTATACATGAAGTAATTATGCATCGGCTGATTATCTGTATACGAGTCACAGGCTGTCGTCGAACACGAGAACTTAGGAAGAACTATCATCACAGGCCTCTGCGATGTTGCCGATGCCCTGCCTCAAGTTGAGATAGCTGCATACTTATATCCCACCAAGGCGATCAAGCAAGCGGTCTCTGCGCTTTACGCACACATCATCAAGTTCCTGCTCCGCGCTTTAGACTGGTACGAAGAGGGTAGGATCGCACACGTCATTCACTCCATTACAAAGCCAGCGGCCCTGCGATATGATGATCTTCTCGAGGACACTCGACGAGCGACTCGGAAGATAGCAGATTTGGCCATCACAAGCAGCCAGGCAGAGCAAAGAGATATGCATCACGAGCTGCAAACCCTAACAAACTCGATCAAACAGCTCAGAGAAGATATGTTACTAGATCAGTCTGTCAAAGCTAGCGCACTGCTCGAGTGCCGTCATGCACTCTCTGAGATTCAAGCGACACACGTACTTACCTTGATCTCCTCGCAATGTACTGTAGATCACAAATCTGATTTACAAGCATCGCTCCTCATCCGCAATAAGCATCGTTTTGTATCCCACAGATCAAGATGCCCGCCATTTTGGACGTCTTCCGAACTACATGAATGGAATGTAGGTCAGCGTTCCTCTTCGATCATTATCCGAGCGAATTACAGGAACCGCTTCTACATCCGTGATTTCTGCTCTAATATAATACAACAACTCCGCAGTGCCGGCATTGCGATCCTCTGGGTGCTGAAGCCGAAGGAGCAGGCCTGTTACTCGGTCGTTGAAGTCCTCAAGAGCTTACTCTACCAGGCTTTGGCTCTCGACTATATTTCCCACACCGACTCGAAGCTTTCCTTTCAAATGCGCCAATTCCTGGACGCGCAGCTCGACCAAGACTATGCCAATCTCCTCGGGAGCTCGCTTGAAAAATTCAGACTGGTTTACATCACGGTCGAAGCAGGGGCTACAGATGCTGGTAGCGCATCCCAGTGCTGGGATTATCTTCGAGAAATCTCACGAAGGCTATCCGAGCGCAGTTCTGCGACCATCGTGAAGGTGATGTTTCTAAGTTATAGTCCAGGCACTCGATATCTACAGAAGCAGGATAGTATATTATTGAAACTCGGAAGATTTTCTCACCGCAAAGGTAAAAGAATACCTTCTGACCCGCTCCAGAGCGCCGCCAGCAATGAGCCTCAGCAAGCACGTAGAAATCCCAGAGGCCCAACAATGCCGTACCGCGCACAAAGGCGTGCTGTAAGAGCATTCGGGGACTGAAGGCTAGCGATCAGGATCATTTGCCCCTAGCAGATCCGCCGGTTCGTTTGAATGAGATATCACTTATGGGTCAAGCGTGAGACCGACCTTATATCATAAGGGCACACTGGACAGGGCGGCCACGTATATACTGTCGCCGCCACCAGGATACGGGCCCTTTTACTCCATATAGATGTGATTTCAAAGACACTTTACCGTGTCCTCCCATACTCCAATCTATCCAACATAACGGAACATTTTTGAGCAATGATAACCGCAACGGATGACCGCAACAGAAGGCCCGAAAAGTCACTTGCTGATAAAGGCTCATCACCTGTGCGGTCGGGCCGTAGGATCCATCACAATCGTCTGATGGCGCGTGTAAAATGAATAGAGAGACTGCTCCCGGCGAGAAAACTGATGAGTGGCCATGGCCTAGATAAGAGACACAATGCTAAGCCTAGCCGCAACATGTCTTTTGGTGTCTTTTTCCGGCTCCGGCAACTTCTGTTGATGGGAAGGAAAAGCTGCTCCGCGACCAGTTCTTCACGAAGAGCTTGCCTTAGAGATCACTAAGCGACTAGATATATTGCACCTCGGGATTCCACTCTGTTTCTACAACAGCGAATTTGTTTCTGGATCTTCCGTTTCTCAACATCGGTTGCTCAACCATGAATGCGGAATTCCTTCGTCGATCCAGAATGTTGTCAGGAGCCTATTCTCGTGGGAATGGGCCCGACTCCGATGTCGGTTAGCTTATGCAAATTCACTGCGACTCCCAAGCTATCCAAGGCGGATCGATGTTTTGAAGGGACGCCCGCTTGTCTTCGGGGTGCGACTTCTGACTTTACTATGAACACAGCCGTATGAGTTAAGTTACCATCAGGTTCGGAAGATGTATTGTCATCTGTAGCAAGACCTCCATGTGATAGTGCATTTCGCCGAAGGCCGTTTTGAGTGGATGGAACAGTAGGAATCTCTCGTGAAGAATATTTATTGATCAATTTGATCACGAATCCTGCATAATCCTAGGAGCATTGTGTCGTTATGTTGACCCTCTGTTACTCGTGCGGCACTAATGCAATGTTGACTTATTGTTGATCACTAATCAAGCATCTTTAACATTTCTCCACACTATCGAAGTGCTGTTATGGCAAACAGATAGCAGTGATAGAGATCAGTTTTGGTTTTCACGCATGGTGAAAGTCCAACGCTATGACTGCCTTTTTTGTTACAGACTTCAAGTCTTGACGTTTCAACGGCCTTTACGGACGAATTCTGCGAGATATGACTTTGTCTGTCAGGACCAGAAGAGGCGGTCATGTCGATCCACAACTTCGGCTCCTAGCATTGCTACAGTGTCCCGCACTAATGCTACACAACGAAGGCAAGTGGCATCAAAGTGAACGATTTCTTTACTTCCATCCACCCATGCCTCAGGTGACACATTCTAAAGATTTTAGGATTACTTGCGTACACAATAAGAAGAAGGATTCCGTGTCGCATATCGCATATATTGAGTAATACGACTTTCTCACGTAAGATGCAATGCACCGCGGCACCACAGTTTGCTCGCTTCGGAACTCGCTCCTGATATGTTTTTGCAAAGACAGTGACCAAGGACTGATATACCAGTCGTTTCCACGAGACCATGCAAGACGTCGTCATCTGTATTTTCCTCGCATTCTCCTTCGTTCCACATGGAACGAACCTTAGACTAAGTTTTCGGGTCGCTGTCGTAGCTCTATAGAGGCACGTTGCTACGTAACAATGTCTTCCTTCATTTTCCCAATGGGGCAGACCTTCCGAGCGAAGGGCGAACAGTGAAGGTGTAGTGGCACCTGATGACAGTACAAATCTCATCTACGTTTTCAGACCAGATATAAAGGTACCATGACTGCAAATCTTCTCACCATCAAACCCATTCTCTCTCAATCCCCAAAACATCAATTATCCCTCTCTGAACTACCTCTCCAAAATCTCAAGATGCTTTTCGACTACACCTTCATCGCACTATGCCTAGCTGCCAGAAGCCTAGGCGCCCCAGCAAACGAAGCCTCCACACTCCAACGTCGCTCCTTCACAATGTACGTCCACCCCCACAAAAGCGCCCTCCTCATCTCCTCCTAACATCCGCAGTGAAACCGGCAACGCAACAGTCACCGCCCCCAACGTCCCAAACACCTGCAACAGCACTTATGCAGTAAACACCCACCCCCCTATACCCCTCCCCCCCCTTTCCCCAT
>JAABUW010004676.1_pt1 | contig 18411 bp, 18 predicted proteins | sample 5560081 | NCBI WGS metagenome assembly JAABUW01 (sample SAMN10711882, study PRJNA513363) | rock metagenome | isolation source: Antarctica rocks | place: Antarctica: Victoria Land, Knobhead sud | reverse complement strand
GGATGGGTGGGGGGTTGGGGCGGAGGCCGGAGATGGTGGTGCCGGCGCCGGTGCGGGGGGGGTGCATTGTATATCGTAGAGCTATATTACGAGTTCTTTGTTAGTCGGGAACTTGACGTGAAGTAGAGATAGTGGGTTAATTTTACCAGACAACGAGCGCAGTCCCTCGGGGGTGAGGCGGTCTTTGAGACTGTACGGACTTAGTTCGTGCAGGATGCTGCCGATGGTCATTGGGTAGGTCAACAACCGCGTCGCCTGCCGCATGCTTCGTTCGTCGTTTATGGCGTTGAACTCGCGGCTGTAAAGTAGGGTATCCCAATTCGTCATATTAACCTGCGCCTCCTCGATCTGCGAACTCGGGTACTGGAATTCCGGAAAGAACCGTCCGGACACCAAGTCGTGATCATCCTCATTGATCTGCTTGAGGGTGTCGCAGATCTGGATATGACTCTCGTAATCACTCGCGAAGTGCTCCTCACAGCACGACACGGGGATCCCGCAGTCGGGACACTCGTACCGGACGTGTGCTGGAGGCTGAGTGCCAGTTTTGCGGTTTTCGGGATCGTCTGGTGACTGGGGATTACGGGTTGGTTGGTGGGAGGGGTGGGGACAGTAGGCGTTTTGGCGGATTATAGCTGCTCGCTTACGGATCTGAGGGGCAGGCGAGTTGGTGAAGGAGTGGAGGAGGTTGTTGGGTTGGAGGAGGGCGCGTTCGTGGATGTTGGAGGGTTGGTCGATTGTGCGGCCGCGGGTGGCGGAGAAGGGGGGGAATTCGGTTGTTGGGGGTTGCGTGGAGGCCTCGAGGGAGGGAGCTGGTCGGAGGGTTGATTGATGGATTCGTCTTCGCGAGGGTTGGTGTCTGGTTGTGGATGTGAAGGCTCGGCGGGGTGTCTCTTTGGTGGTGGTACGTGGGAGTTGAGTGGCCAGCCGTAGACAGCGGCTACATATCGAATTGGTCGCCATCGCTTCCTTCTCTCTGTCTAGGCATTCGCCTCAATATGTTTCTCGTCGGTATCCATATCGTCACCGAAGCTCCATCTCAGCTTAACCCGATGGAGTAGCTGACCCCGGCCTAACCCTGCTTGCTCCAATGTTATATCCGTCGAGCCCGGCCGAATATCTTTTGCAGCTCCAACTTCGAGATCTCGACTTGTCGCGAAACAACACCACCACCACCTGACGATGCGCACGACATAACTTAGCGTATCTCCTCGCCCCCCCCCTTCTCACGGGTTCCGATGGCCAACACACAATCCTCACAGGCCTTCTACAGCCTCACCCTCGAGGCCTCCGCCGCCCCCACCGCAGCGTGCACCTGCAACGTCATTCCTGGCCTGAAGTCGCAAGACCAGCAGATCTTCGAGGCGCGAGGACAGCGACTATACCTCCACCGCATCATCGAGAACGAGGACCGCACCGAGGTCAAGGTCTCCACCTTCCTGGATCAAGATGTCTTTGGGATTGTGCGTGGAGTGAGCGCGTTCAGGATCCCTGGAACGAGTACTGGTGAGTTGTGCATGAGCTTCAGTGTGGATGTGATAGTGATGTCTGCAGCCCCCATCTTCCCGACGTACGCCTGGCGCTGAGTGACGGGTTGGGAAGACGCTGCTTGTTGGTCATCGCATCTACCACTTTACTTCATGGCTAACGTGCTCTCGCAGACCAACTCGTTGTCTCCTCCGATTCCGGCCGCGTGGTCCTCCTCAACTACGATGCCGACAAGAACTGCTTCAAGCGCGTCCATCAGGAAACTTTTGGTAAGTCGGGCATTCGCCGCACAATCCCCGGCCAATACCTGGCAAGTGATCCTCGCGGGCGGTGTTGCATGCTGGCGTCGGTGGAGAAGAACAAGGTCGTCTATATTGTGAATCGGAATGCCGAGGGTGGCATCTTGATCTCGAGTCCGCACGAGGCGAACCAATGGGCGAGCTTGTGCTTTGCGGTGTGCGCGTTGGACACAGGCTGGGAGCATCCCGTGTTTGCGACGCTCGAGGTCGATTACAACGATGCCGAGAACGATCCGACTGGCGACATGTACGAGAGCAGGGAGAAGCAGCTTGTCTATTATACCGTGGATCTCGGGCTGAACCATGTGGTCAAATCGTGGAGCGACACAGTCGATTACTCGGCCAACATGATCTTTGGAGTGCCAGGAGGAGCGGAGGGTCCAAGTGGTGTGCTGGTGTGCTGCGAAGACCGGATATACTACCGCCACGACAAGGCTCTACCACTCTGCATACCCATTCCCAGACGGAAAGGACCAACAGAAGACCCAAATCGCAAGCGAATCATCGTTGCTGGTTGCCTGCATCTAGCGCGCTCGCAGAAGAAGTTCTTCTTCCTCCTTCAAACAGATGACGGCGACGTGTTCAAGCTCACCATGTCCATGGGTGAAGACGAGCAAGGTAGACCAACCTCACAACCCGAGAAGCTCCATCTCAAGTACTATGACACCTACCCTGTGGCAAAGCACATGCTTCTGATCAGGAAGGGTTACCTCTACATCGCCGCTGAGAATGGCAACAACAAGCTCTATCACGTCAACAACCTCGCCGAGAAAGCGCACATCGAACCCGAGAACAGCTTCACCTCGGACAGCCACGACATCGACTACAGTGGCGACTACCAGCCTCTCTACTTCAAACCACGCGGCCTCATGTACACATCGTTGGCGGTGGATATACCGTCGCTTCACCCACTCATGCGGACTATCGTCGACAACCCGCTCAACGAAGACGCGCCTCAGATCTACGCCATACAAGGCACAGGCAGGAGAAGCAAGTTCAAGACGATTCGTCACGGTCTCGAAATCCAGGAGATCGTCTCATCGCCTCTTGGAAATGTCGAGTACTCAAACCTCTGGTCTCTTCGGCATCGATCTTCAGACCAGTATCACAGTTACCTCCTGCTCAGCTCTGATTACGCGGACAAGACCATCGTTCTTAGTATTGGCGATGAAGTCGAGACCATGGAGGATTCACCTTTCTTGACGAACCGCGCGAGTTTGGAGGCGGCATTGATGGGCGATGCGACTCTCGTTCAGGTTCATGCGAGAGGGGTCAGGAGTATACTGGAGTCTGGAACTATCAATGAGTGGCCCACACCTTCACACCGCACAATCGTCGCTGCATCGGCGAACGAGAGGCAATTACTGCTGGGTTTGAGTTCCGCGGAACTGGCATTCTTCTTCATGGGCGACGATGGCGTGCTCAACCAACTCGAAGAAATGCCCGAGATGAGCGGCAAAGTCACAGCCCTCTCCGTCGGCCAAACACCACGAGGTCAGATGCAAGCCAAATTCGCCGTCGTCGGCTGCGACGACTGCACCATCCGCGTGCTATCCATCGAACTCGACTCACCACTCGAACCCCGCAGCGTCCAAGCCCTCAGCGCCGTCCCAACCAGCCTCGAAGTTGTCGAGCAAATCGACCCCACCTCCGGCGTCGGCGTCACATACGTCCACATCGGCCTGCAATCCGGCCTCTACCTCCGCGCCGTCATCGACGAAGTCACCGGCGAACTCGGCGAAGTGCGCACGAAATTCCTCGGCGCGAAAGCCACCCGCTTGTTCCCGGTCTCTGTCGATGGGGCTGCTATAGGGGAGGGCGAGAGTAGTATCCTCGCCTGTTCCTCCCGCCCTTGGCTCGGGTACAACCATCCGCTCTCGCAACTCTATACGCTCGCGCCGCTCGTTACTGGGCCGTTGGAGGCGGCGGCGGGGTTCGTGAGCGAGCATATTCATGGGTTGTGTGCGCTGCAAGGCACGAATCTGTTGATTTTTCAGCTGAGTGGGTTGGAGGGCCGGTTGGCGACGGAGGAGGTGGGGTTGAGGTATACTCCCAGGGGGATGTGTAGGCACCCGTATGGGACTACTTGGTGGGTTGTGCAGAGTGAGGGAAATGCGCTGAGTGAGCGGACGAAGGCGCAATTGATCGCTGCTGCGCCGGTGGAGGAGGAGCCTGCTACCAATGGGACGGCGAATGGGAAGGTTAATGGAAGTGATGAAGATGCGAAGATGGACGACGCAGACGACGAAGTCAAAGACGAAGATGAGGATGAAGAGGAGCCGTTGGTCCCCGAAGAGCTGACGCCTGAGGAGCTGGAGCAGCATCTCGGGCTGTCGAGAGCTAGCGGGCACTGGGCGAGCTGCATTTCCGCGATCGATCCGTATGAGGCGAAGGCTATCACCGCGACGATCGAGTTCGAGGAGAACGAGGCTGCGCTTTGCGTCGCCGCTGTGCCGTTCGAGACGCGGAGTTGGGAGGTTTTTGTGGTGGTGGGTACGGGACAGCATATGTCGCCTGGCAATGCGGCGGTGCAGAGTAAGGGTTTCGTGCACGTGTTCCAGATCACGGACGAGGGACGGGGGTTGGAGAGGGTGCATAGAGTAAGTCCCCCCCCCTTATCACCGAGGTGCTTTGCGATGCAGTTGCTAATCTATGACAGACCGAGTTCCCCCACCCAATCTACGCCCTCCTCCCCTTCCACGGCCGCCTCGCCCTCGGTATTGGCGCCGAACTCTTCCTCTACGACATCGGCATGAAGCACATCCTGCGCAAAACCCGCGGCGCCACCGTCCCCAACCTCATCACCTCGCTCGCCGCGCAAGGGAACCGCATCATCGCCTCCGACGTCTCTGAGTCAGTGACGTACATCGTCTACAAAGGCGGCGACGCGAATCGACTCATCCCGTTCGCGGACGATACGATCCAGCGCTGGACATCCGGGATGACGATGCTGGATTACGAGACCGTGGCGGGAGGAGATAAGTTTGGAAATCTGTGGGTCGTGCGCGCGCCGGAGCAAGCGTCCAAGGAGAGCGACGAAGAAGGCATCGGCGGCTTCATCGTCAACGAGCGCTCTTACCTCGGCGGCGCACCATACCGCGTCGAGCTGCGCGCGCACACATTTACGCAGGACATCCCCACTTCCCTCCAACGCACCGCCCTCGTCGCCGGCGGGCAAGAGGTTTTGTTCTGGAGCGGGCTGGAAGGCACGATGGGGATCCTCGTCCCTTTCCAGAGCAGGGAGGATGTGGAGTTCTTCTCTCAGCTCGAGGGCTTGCTCCGGCAAGAGGAGGTTCCGCTTGCGGGCAGGGATCATTTGATGTATCGCTCTTATTACGTTCCGGTGAAGGGGGTGGTGGATGGGGATTTGTGTGAGCGGTTTGCGAGGTTGGGGGTGGATGCTAAGGCGAAGGTTGCGGCGGAGTTGGAGAGGGAGGGGCGGGAGGTGGAGAGGAAGGTGCAGGAGATGAGGGGACGGGTTGCTTTTTAGGGGGGGGTGGTGGTTGTTGAGGTTCTGGCCTGCTGTTGGGAAGACTCGTTTCGGGAACGTCGAGAATGTCGTGCTCTCTTTCTCTCCGCAATGACAGCTGTCGGTGTTACCGCTATGCGAGTACACAGCATGTTGATGGCCCCGATGGCGTACACGAGACGAGGTAGGTAGCACCCGTACGAGCTGCCAACGCATTGACAGGGTTTGCGGCTAGTGTTTGCTATCCTTGTGGCACCGCGTGGTCTTCTGATCTTCTTGAGCTCAATCGGAAGATTTGATCTTGCTCTGTATCTTTCCAGTGCCGGGTCGACGGTTACGATGGCTGAATTTGAGCTGGACAGTTTGGCTGAGGTGGTTGAGGAGGACAAACTGGACGAGCTCTTCGAGACCGGCGATGGTGTCAACGGTGTGAATGGCGGTGAGGATGGGACTTCTGGAAAAGCGAAAGGTACTTCGAGCCACAATGAGGAAGATGCTGAGGAAGGGACCTCTGAAGAGGCGGAAGGTACTGTAAACCACCGTGCGGAAGATGGGCGGAGTGGAAGGTAAGTCGAGGAACCAAATACTTGAAAAGAATGATGCTCACCATGAAGTAGCAAGCATATTTGGAGGCCATCTACCCGAGGAGGTTGAGGCTAAGGCTTCGAATGAGGCGCCAGCCATACCCTGCGAAGCCCAACAGCAGCCGCTGTTTGATCTCCAGGCGGCGGAGTCTGCCTTGCCGCCACTGGTGCCGTTATCTACATCACCGGGAAACTCCAAGCTACTGGATGGTCCATTTGCACGAGAGGCCGTGCCCTGGTTGATCAAAAATGGCAAGGGCCCCCCCTTTGCTTCGAGGGAGCATCGTTTGACGATATGCGATCTACCAAACGAGCTGTTGCGTAACGCGTTCGACTGCATGCAATCCCGGGTTCACATGAGGAACTGCCAGAAAGTATGCAAAGCCTTCTACGACAACTCGCTACATCACATGTATCGCAATGTGCGTATCGATCTCCCTGAAGAATTGACGGAATGGCAGCGAGACTTGTTGGGTGATAATCACCGCGGTCTTCGACACATCCAGCAGCTACATCTTTGGCCTGTGGTGCTTCGTATCGAGTCAACGGCCGTGTTTCGCTGGGTGGCACAACTATTGAAAAGGCTTGAACATGGCCAGCTTCAGGACTTCTGGTATGTGGCAGCTTGGATACATCACACAACTGCTAATACATGGAGAAGGTGGGTCTCTCCTAGGCAAATGCCATTCCGCCTGTACGATTTACTTTGGAGCAGACAGCCAAATCTCACTCGCGTCGACATCAGGCCGCTCTACGGTCCAGAAGATGACACTTCAGAACAAGATAAATTTGCCAATCTTCAAGTTCACTCAATTCCCAAACTGGATCACCTTTTCATCGTACCCGATGTCGTGGATCTCCTCGGCATTGGCAGTAAGGTTTTGGAAAAGCTTGAAATCACGAAGCTTACGGTATATGGCCGTTCATGGAAAGAGAGAGACATCCACACGAGCATTTTGCCCAGCGCCAGAGAAGATGAGGATAAGCTCGTGCAAGGCCTCTTTGCCCACCAACGTCAGTCAGCGATACGTTGCGGCCCAAAGTCCTACATCAAGCCGTCTTGCTTGAGTATGCTGGAGCTCAGCGAGGTCAACTTACGCTTTTGCCGATCCAAATGGTTCGCCTGCAACGATTTCCGAAACCTATCCGAACTTGTGATCAAGTACTGCCCGTATGCCGATGTTTTCCTCACGCGTCTCATGCAGTCCGAGGCGGACTCGGTACCCGCACTTGACTACTTCACCCTGGTTCACAAGCTGAGAGACGTCGGGACCGAACGAACTTTGATCGAGTTGAACGAACTGGTCAAAAGATGCTTCAAGAAGCCAAGCAAAGACGACAATTACTTGCCGGGGCCACGCATGCTCGATCTGCATCTTCGCAATATAGGCATGGATGCCCTACCTGAGGCCCGAGCCATCGGAACCAGCATCAGACTGCATCGCAAGACACTCGAATCCTTGTGCGTGGACTATATGTATAGGACACGGGGCCCGGGCGGCTCAGAGGGTCTTCCAAAGGCCGTCATATGGGAGCCGCACGAGCTGAACGGCATGCTTCGAGGGTGCAGGCAGCTTCGCGAGCTAGCACTTGCCGTTCCTTCGTACAGCTGGCATTATCGTCCTGGTCAGCTGCTCGTAGCCCAGGGCGTGGTGTTTACATCTTTCGTAGTCAGTATCTTTGATTCCGGACGACACTCTGACTAACCGCTTTGCAGCATGCCATCGTGAAGAATGTCGACCTCACCATCCTCAATGTTCTCAATTGGCCAGCCTCGTACAACTTAGGAGAGCCTACCATATATCACGCCACTGTACAGCCGCAGCTCTGCAAGCTGACTACGGACCTCTTCAACTACATCGCCGCCGCGGCAGCGCGGATAAGACCTAGCCCATGTTGCAGAAGAAAGCTCGAAGTCATTGCATTCGGTGTTCGAGAGCAGGGGTCCGGGCTTCCGTTGTACGTGATCGTCTAACCCATAAAAGGCCGGCCACGTCGAACAGTGCAAAGAGCTGTCTCCAATGGCTCATCTACACTTCCAGAAATCTTCGCTAACAGGCGCTATAGCCCACGATACTTCGTTCCAGGCCAAGCCAGCTACCTTCACTTCACACAGTCAATCGCATATCCTGTTTCGTTGCGCCGGTTGAGGATAGAAAGGATGGAGGGAGACCTGCTACGTTATGAGTGGATCAACTTTGACAAGAAATCACGGCGGGAAGAAAGGTACGAATACTACCTGCATGACGAGATCGAACTGGAATACGACGACGAATATCACGCAGACTCAAACCGAACAGGCGTAGAGGACGATGATCTCAGTGATGGGGATGAGTTTGTGTCTTCTGACGAGGACGGTGAAGACGACCAGAGCGGCTCATGATGGCTGATAAGTACATGATTGAGGATGTTCACGACAGGACCCCGTACTTGTGAGTTGTCTCATCCGCCTTAGTTTGAACCATATCACACACAGTGTCGGTCAGCACATTTAACTTTGTTGAAGATCCGTTGGTCTCATTTAGTGCTGCAAGCATCACCGCTAATGTCTACAGTAGTTGAGGATACATGTACATAGCAATGCACCCTGCTCAGTATCGCCTTTCCGGAGCATGTGCTTGTCTCGGGTACTGCTGCATCGGAACGTCCTCAGTCTGCTTCCTTGTCTGAGTCGTCTCCTTCGGCCTGCCGCATGTACATGTAGGATTTTGCCGCTTGTCCACGTAATAAACAACGAAGATCAGCACCAGATTCGCAGCCATCAGTCCTGTGGCCGCCCATGTCAACCGAAGGAACTTATGACCCAGATATGCCGCAAGACCCAGATCCTCTCCTAGGAAGTTGATGACTTTTGTTGCGGCGAGGGCGAGACCATTCGCAACAACAGAAGCCAAACCCATTGCGATGAATGCAAACAGTGTGCACACGATATTCGCGAAGGCTATTTTCCGACTCCGGTGGAATGTCGATGCGATCCCAAGCACCAGTGCAACAATGATATGCACAATGCCGATCCAGTAGACGATCCTGATCAAGCTCATCGGATCGATGGCGGAGTGCTTCTCGCAGCTGTCGATGACACTGTGCACGCTGTCTGGCCCTGACGCCGGTGGTGGTCCGGAGATCCCGACAGTGACATTCGTGCCGTTTTGGAATTGGTAGACACCAGAGCAGCTCGCCATTATATGCACGTTATACACGTCCTTGATGTGCATGTCATCGATCAAACCATTGTAAGCATCGTGGATCAGCTTGATGATTTCGTTCTCGATCTTCTCGACGATTGAGCTCGCTTCAGCGGCGACGGCAGATCCGATCGAGTTTGCTTTCGACTGGAGGTACGATGTAGCCTCGCTGATCTCGCCTTTGCCTTTGCTTTTCAGCGAGCTGGCTTTGGAAGCGATCTCTTGCGTGGCTTCACTGCCAAAGGAGTTGATGTTTGAGATGATGTTCCGTTGTACAATCGGAGCCATCGTGATCAGTGTCGTTGGCGCCATAGTCGGTGTCGCTGGTAGGACGACAAGGTCGGCGCGTTTCTTCAAGCCTATGTCGTCCAGCTGGAAACTCCTGATCTTGTTGTCCAGTTTCTGGACCATGTTCTCGCCGATCCTGGAGGTGTTGAGAGTGAATACAGCGTAATCTTGCATCATCGTTGTAGTGTGTCCACCGTACACACAGAGAATCGACAGGATGAGAGCGATCGCTGTGACCAGCACAGGTGTCGTCGCCAGTAGCAGTAAGGGCCATGTTCGTCGTGGAGATGTCGATGTTGATGTGTTTTGCTCTTGCGAGTAGAGGTCCTGTAATGCATTGGCCTTTTTGGCGTCTCTGGTTTTCTTCATGGCCCAGGCTTTACGCGCAATTGGAATTGCGAACATGTTGCCGGTATGCTGAAGTGTTAAGTACTAGAAGGTTGTCGAAAGTCGGCTGCTTGTCAAACAACTCGAAAGTGTCAGAGAAAATGTGATTCCACGATGACAGCGGGTGAATTCTTGATCAGTCCACGTGGTTGAGAGATCGGCTCATACACAAACAAAGAGCAGCGAGACAAAGACTCATATTGGATCGAACCGCGAGACCACATGGTCACAAAGGAATGTTCGAAATGAATGCCGGCAGTACCCGCCCTTTATTTTAGATCTTTGGTCGTTATTCACGGATCCTGATGTCTCGGAGTCATATGGTGTTTGAAGAACGTTGTTGGCATTTCGCATTTGCAGTATGTTTCGACTTTCCAGGTGTAGTCGCAAGGACTGGACACAAGCCGCCTGTATGGTGTTGAAGAAGCGCCGCTCGCTTCCTCGAATGTGATTGGTTGAAGCTGGCGCTCGCACGGCCGCCCAGACGTTCGATATGTTCAGCCTCTCCAAGAGTTCATGCCTTGCCCGCACTGTTGACTTCCTCGACGTCTTTTGAAGGATCTCGGCTCTCAGGAGACTCTTCATCTGCTTTATGCACAAGCCAGTCGACCGACTTCTGCACGTCGCCCTCATTCTCGTCCAGCGCAGCTTGAGCACACGCAGCAGAAAACCCCATGTCTATCAGTTCAGCCAGTTCATGACCATCAGTTCCGGAATGGCGTGTACCGTGATCCACAGGTCGAGTCCCCTCGATATGAGTCCCAAACTCTCTGTCCATGACTGCGACAGGATCACGGCCCTGCCATGTGACTTTCGTGAAGCGTATGCACTCATCAAGCACCTCGAGTCTCGTCTTCCGCTCTACAGACGATAGAGCGATCTCCGGTATAGTTGTCCACCCATGTTTTCGATCTTCGTAGCGCATCGTCTTCATGTCATTGCCTCTGCCTTCCGCTATAACTTTGCGGGTCCAGATCTCGCTCTGCTCCCAGAGGGTGTCCTGGCCAGATAGGATGAGCAGCATCTTGGCGTTTTTATGCAGACCTACGCTCGTATCTACCAGTCCAGGTGACGCGCGTGGATGTGAGGCCATCTCCCGGCTGACGTATGTCGCGGCGAGATGATCGTCGATATCAAGGCGTTTGTGTTCTTTCACGGGCGGCATTCTTTCGTGCCGAAATCGTTGGCTCGGAAGTTGCCGAAGATCCAGGCTTGGGTAGAGGAGAAGTAGCGGTATGGGCGTGCCATAGTCTGCTGGAATAGGAGATGGCCACTCTGGAAGACCAAGTGAGGCCGGGACACTGAGGGCCATGTTCAGCGCGATGTTGCCACCACTACTAGCACCACTGAACGCGATCCGAGATACGTCCAGATTGATGTCTGGCAGAGGAGGATAGAGTACCTTGTCTGCCTTACGCTCTTCTTCAGTACCGAGCTTCAGGTACCAAAGGTTCTGCAGATACTCAGCCACACCTCTGCGCAGCTCGTGAAAGCTCGCGTGTGTGTCGTTCAGCAATGCGTTTGCAACATCATCGGCATCTTCAATGGCTGCGGGAAACCTGGCAGACGTCAGCTGGATTGTCTCGTCTATGGTAGCAAGAGAGCCTTCAATTATTCTCGTACATATGCTCGGGAGCCATTCTGTAGTCGACGCTGATGACGATGGCGCTTAGTTCTCTAGACAGCCGACCACAGAATGGTGCTTGTTCAAGACACGAACCCAGGTAGAATCCACCACCATGGAAGTCAACAACAACGGGGAAGGTATTCGGCGTCGGGGCTCGATCGGTAGACTTTGGGTCAGGAAACCGGACCGGTGGCACAAACACATAGAGAGCTATGGAGCGGCCTTGCTGCCTCGAGGGTATATTCAGTAGAAATGGTTGAGGTCCAAGTGGGTTTGTGAGCCGTAATGTTTCCATAGGTACGTCTCTGGGAAGTCGGACCAGAGCGGTCTTCATGATTGTCGACCATGAATGCCCCTTGAAGCGATCCCAGTTACGCCAGATTTCCGACATTGTATTGGTGTTTAAGAATGTAGGCGCCTGCCACCGGGTTAAGGCAAGCAGTCTCTCGTAGGTGCAATTTGCTCGGCGCGGATCACGAAGGATTATCTTGTGAGTACGTCTGCTAGCTTGATATCGCAGAATATAATCGTGATCAGGGCGGATATCGAAGAAGGGGATGAAAAGGAAGGTGAGGTGAAGTCAGTGCGTTGACGCCACACAGCGTTCAGGTTTTGGAAGTTACGGTTCTTTCCTCTAGAGCACCTCACATTCGGCTTGATAGAGATTGGTAATTGGCTTGTAAGACCCGTAGGCCACGAGAAACGGTGGTTCAATTTCACAGCTATCTAATTACTTTGAGAGTAGCAATGTCCGTTGTCCTGCCTTGGAGCTTTGCGGGCGCGTGACCCATCCCACGATGCAACGATCATGTTGTTTGTCGCGAGTGGCTGGCCATGGTGCCTTTGACTCTTCCTATGGCTCTCGAGAACACTGTTCAGTGATCAGAGCTCTGCAGGATGACAGGCTACTTACCTGCTCTCCTTGAGAAGCTCGCGCCCGGTGGTCGCAGCTTGCTACCGCCGATATTTTTCATTCGTATGTGGTGGACTGAGCGAGTTGGTGTTTTGAACGGTCCTACCGCGGGCATCCGTAGATGTCCTTCCGGAACGAGTCCACGGGAGATTCTGAGGAAAGAGCGCCGAAGATCCCCCGTTCCAAGGTGTATCTGCTAGAGGCCGTGGTATCGAGCAGAGAGTGACGAGAAAGGTGACGCCTCAACGGGAGTCGTATAGATCAACCCTTGACGCCGTTTATACCTGTTGTTCCGTTTGGCGTTGGCTTCGAGCTTGGTCCGTTGGCCGACTGACGGCGCTTAGCTGGATCGTGGGTATCCTATGAGTATAGCGATTAGTATAGTTTCCTACATGGTCAATCGTGCGTGAATGGCTTATGTGAGCGCTGCACATATCTGCTATCACCTACGTCCAAGCCCGTGCTGGAGAAGCTACGTTTGTTAGCCGCGGCGTCATCAGGCTTCGGTGCCGCCTTCGCTTTCTTAATGCGAGTTGGCCGTATTTCGCCAGCTGCGAAGAGATCTGCCGGAAGGTCGTAGCTGTAGTACGTCAGTAACAATCGCAAACGGGGTTGAAAGTACAGCAGTGGCATACTTCCGCATATGCTTCACGCGGATTGAGTGCAGATCGGGGTTGTGGTCCGGCCACTCTTGACACTGGCTCCTGAAGGTTTGAATGGGCGACGAGATGTCGAGAGAGTTGGCACCTGTATCTATTCTTAGCTGCGAGTTCAAGGAAGACACTAACCAACAACATACCTTTCTTGAGGCCGATGCCAAGGTAGAACGTGGTCGTCCAGATCATCTGTTTGCCGTCCGTGTCTGCTGGCACAGCACCGTTAGTTAAGGGCACATGTTGGCCATCTGCCTCCGTTTGGGCTGCAGCTTGGACCAAGATATCATTGGCTTGTTCCGTAGTCTCAGTCTTGATCTCCTTGACTTGGCAGTCTAAGCTACCATCCAGGGTCTTCTCGACGTCTTCGCCAGGCTTGCATTCGTGTACGCGGTTAAAGCCTTTGTTGAACGGCTGCACAAGCTCAACGCTCTTAGCATCCGACTGCTCAATACCAGAGATCAGCCACTTGACCTTCGACTCAACCAGCCCGGACCACGCTTGCGAAGCTGCCTTCGTTTTGCCCGCAGTGATCACGCAGATGTAGTGTTTGTAGGCATCTGTGAAGAAGTTGTGGCGCTCAAAAAGATCTTTCCAGGGTCGACCGCTGTCGTAAACCGTCCTGACGATCTTCTCGGCGCGCTCCATCTCCCGCATAAGTACCATCCTGGTAGAAGGGCCAATCGTATGGCAGGTGTTCGCCCGAGGATATGCCGGGGTGATGACGGGCATGAGATGTCGCTTGTCACCTGGCCAGACCGCTGGGTCCCATTCGCGTAGCGTCAAAGGCGCGTCTTCGTGGTTTTGAAGCAGGACGGGATTGGGCCAGTTCCACTTCCTCATCAGGAAGAAGAATTTGAGGACGATGTTCGGTGCCGCAGCTCGTGGATACAATTGGCAGATGCGAGCAACCATCAGCGCGTATGCGACACCTCCAGGGTAGCCAACGATATTGCCGTAGAGTGCACGCTGCTTTGCCCACAGCTTCACGGCACGCAATGCCATTCTGAAGACCTTGGTCTGCGGCACCAATTCGAGAGTCCGCTTCGCCACTCGAGTGCCGTTCACGCATCTTAGATCCGTATCGTCGAGCCCACGCAGCAGGGTGAGATCTTCGAGCTCTTGATTTTTAGGCACAGAGGACAATTGCAAACTGCAAAAGATCAGATCGACCGACACTCCGCATAGCTCCAGCTTGACGATCGGTACGCTGATTCCAGGGACTGGCGTCAGCTCAGTCATCTCCTCCGGCCTGAACTCCTTCTTCAGCAGGGTTGGGATGTGCTCGAAGAAATGCTGGCGGGTGACATGTTTCGGTGCGACCATGAGAGTATCAATATCAGACTTCGGACCGTAGACACCAAGCGCAAAGCTGCCGAATGTGAAGATCTTGCCGCCGGCTTCACTTAAGATACCTTGAGGGAGACCTTTCTGCTTGCCGACCAGAACCACTAGTCGCTTCAGTACTGCTTCAAGTCTTTCGAGCACGACATGCCTAGATAGTGTCAGCGCTGCTGAATGTGCCGACCTCGCTGGATGTGACCTGCCGTCTCTGGGTCTCCTCTTGCGCCTCAAATGCCTTCAGCGACTTCAATTCTTGTAGTAGCGCCTCATCGAGTTTCAGGTCTTGCGGCGTCGGTGGGTCGTTCGACATGGTAGGCGTCACGCCCAATCTCGGATCGGTGGCCATCTTCGAATATTGCTACCTTCTTCACCAGAGATATCTTCACAACTCAGCTCTTCGGTAGTGATGGCACTCCAGATTAGGCGGCAGTCGCGAGGAAGTAAGATGATCGCCGTCGCGTCTAGACATCAGTTATCGCCCCAGATACCATATCACAGTAGCGGCGGCTGCGGTAAGTGAGAGGCATGACCAGATGTCGCTGATGAGGATAGAGGTTGTGAAGAGCTTCGGCAGTCGACCAATTTCGGCTGCGTGTCTCGGGCCGCGCCTGCCGTAGAACTACGCACTCGCGCGAACGACCGGGGTGGACCCTGACCGTTACGCCAGAGTCAATGTAGGCACATGAAAGGACATTTTAGTAGTCATATCTGGTAGTGGGTGCGTTGCAGCATCAAAGACCCTACTCCAGGCCAAGACAACTATCTACATATCATACACTACATTACACACAACATCACCGGCCTGATTCGATCTGCCGCCGTCTCTCTTCCCTGGCATCCCATCCTGACATCTGAGCCCTGCCAGGTGCTTGCATAGAAGCGGGCATCGGATCTCGCCAGACTCCGTCCCATGGCTGCATCGTCTGATCGGTGAACCGTCGTGTAATGCCACTCAGTGGGTAGACTGACGAGCCGGAACCGCTCGAATTTGTCGCTCCACCATAAGACCCGGACACCGGTGTCCTATCGTCCTGTTCCTGGTCTTGGCCTTGCCAATCGATCCGGAAGGTACTCTGAGATGCATCTGGTGTCGTACTTGGATTCTGTTGGAGCAAGAGCATCAGCATTTGCTGCCTCTGCATCTCCTCTTCGGTGATGGAGTCTGGATTGTAGCCTGCGGGAGGTTGGGCTGGCGAATTTGTTGAGGACGGAAACATGTTACGTATGTAGTTGTCGTAATACCCTGGGTCTTGGTATCGTGGTACCAATGCCTCCGTGCTTTCTTCCGGCTGAAGAGGAGGCATGCTGGGTGGCGCGCCCTGCCGTGACCTTCTCCCACGTCCGATCTTACGGTAGGTATAGAGCATGAGGCCTCCATACCCTACGATTCCCAAGGCTGCGATGATTGCCGAGAGATATGCTGGTATGTTCCAGTAATAGCGTTTGCTGATCAAGAAGCTGTAAATTACAGTCAACAGGCCAACAGCACATGATGTGAGGCCTGGCAAAAAGACTGCTTCGGCTTGGAATGGTGGGTTCCGGACAGCGAACGTCAGTAGCCCAGTAAAGGAGAATCCGCCAGCCAGTATAGCAGCCGCAAAGATGCCGATCACTTGTTTCGAAATTCGAGACTCCGGATCATGCTCGAACGTAGCTGGAAGCATGAGAAACCTGACATCATCAGCGACACATCCATCCATCTCTAGCGAGGTGGAATATGCATACCCTCCCAGTATCATCAATGTAGCAGTGACCGACAACAGCCGCCAGTACCACGCCACTACGTTGTTCAGGCCATCAACTCTGGTCCTATAACTCTGCGATCGCGGCCTTGCAGGCACGCGAAAGCGCTTTATTGCATCCAGTCTCGCGATGTACCTCCTTGCGTGCTATACACTAGCTTCTGCCTGATCCGGAAGGAGCGCATGCAGCAGATATGCTCGGCTCCTCTTGCAGAGTATCGACACCACTTTCGTTCGACTCCAAATTGGAGATCTTCTCGACCGTCTCGTCTCTTAATGCTTCTTGGAGAAGCTGTCGGTGGGCCGGTAGGGGCAGATGAGGAGGAAGGGTCGTAGAAACCAGGGACAGCGACGGACCAGCCGGAGGTATATTCAACACAACCACAACGATTTTCTGGACAAAAGCGACAGTACAACTCAGGACATCTGAGCGTGAAGACGACTGTTGCAACCCTGGTTCGCTCGCTGGCTACAAGGCACAAGGTTACCGCTTGGCGACCTCAGCCTCCGGGACTTTCGTGTGAAGCTGAACGACCATGACGTTTCGTATCCCATTGCTTCAGCTTCTATTACGAGAGATCATACATGCTGAGTTGTGCCTCGTTCGAGTTCTCGCGTGGTAACAGACTGCGGTTGATGGCAGTACCCATGCGCTGTCCGGTATCGTCGATGTGCGGCCGCCTCGGGCCCGGAGGCTGATGCTGTAGAGTTGAATACGGAACACAGCCACCGGAGTACGCCACCACTACCTGAGGTGCACATGGACACACTTCTTCCTCGTGTTGACAGGACACGGCTCCCCTTCTCACGTTCAGCAGGCCCTGTTAGCCGCAGAGCACAAGGGCGACGCTTCAGGCCATCTTTGAGACTGGACGTTCGCGTATTACCGCTCATTGAACCGGTCTCCTCAAGGATCTCTTACCATAGGAGCGATGTGGTGCGGACATGATGTTCTTCAGCACTCTGTCATTGTGTGTTGAGCTGCGAGACAATGGAGATGGCTGTCCTCAATTCTACGACAAGCTGGACACTCTTCGCAGCATACCTTGCAATGGTAATGCCCCATCCTACTGATAGCACTCACCTTCCCGGGACTGCAACCCGATAACAGTAGGTTGGCCATCCTATTTTTTTCATCTTCAAGGAGGATTCATTCCGGCTGCTTCTGGCTACTGAGACAACATACCAAGAGCAAACAGCTAAGTGTTACGTATCGACCTTCCCTCACGACCTGTTATCAGTCAGTAAACCGTGACAACACATTCCCAAAGACACTATGGACGCTAAGTTGCTGCATCTGCAATGAACATTGGCGTTACCGCCCGGTGCTTCCTGTCCAGACATGCCTTCTCTGCAACCGGGAGTATTGTCAGAAGCATAAGGGGCACTTCGATGGTGTGTGCGAGATCAACCATCTCACTTACCACACAAACAACCCAGGGCTACCGAAAGTCTACCCAACTCTGGACGCGAGGGATATCGCGTTGGGAGATGAGGATGAAGGGTCTATACCTCTGGAATCCGGGAAGTGTATATGGGAGCAAAAGACTAACAAGGACTACAGCGAAACCTGAGAAGGCAAAGTAGTCGCTACTGCGGACTCGAAGAGTTGATTCTGTGAGTTCGGTAGGCTGTACGGATTGTTCGTCGACGTGACAATGTTGACAGTATCTGTTCTTCGATTGCACGAGCAATAATTTTCGAGACCTCACATTATCTGCGACTTTAGCCTGGTCACAACAACTGGATACTCTGCAGGAGAACTTCGAACGATCGACCCTTAAAAGCGCAATGAAACGCATATTCCAGGTGTTTCGGGCTGTTATGCACGTTCGACCGGTGGTGTAGAGTATTTCAGCTCTTATTCTACTCATAGTAATCAACAGCCCCTTCTCCCTCACCACCAAATTACCATGGAAGCCAAATGCTATGTCTGCCAGCGCATGCGTGAGCGAAAACCCGAACTCCACGCGAACTTGACAACGGAAGGTGTCCTGCAAACCTGTCTGCTCTGCAACAAAGACTTTTGCCCGAAGCACGGAGGGCATACGGAAAGCGTCTGTGAAGCCAATCACGCCACATATTACAGAAAACACTCGGACCGTCCAGGCGTGTATCCCAATATGGCGGCACGTGAGAATGCTTTGGCTGCTAAAGAAGGAAGTGTGTATCCTTGGAACTTCCAGGAGGCACTGATCTGAAGCTGATCATGTCTGTAGCAGCTTCACTGTGAGTGGTTCGGATCCCTCAATGCCAACTTTCACAGATGGAGAGACGAAGCAATTTGTGGAAATGAATCGAGTGTTGTGGCAGACAGTGCGGGGATGTGGTGTGGTGTGGTGAATAATAGCCATATGGTGATGGTGTGGTGACAAGTGAATACACGTGCTGTATGTAGTCACCATATGTATTGTGGTGGTTACGTCATCTCT